>JAEEGG010008954.1_pt1 | contig 22562 bp, 15 predicted proteins | sample 9134161 | NCBI WGS metagenome assembly JAEEGG01 (sample SAMN16246543, study PRJNA631951) | gut metagenome | biome: gut microbiome; feature: rumen; material: CR-attached | host: Bos | place: Iran: Karaj | collected 2018-10
CTTCCCAAGATGGGCGTTTACGGCGTGGCCCTCGCGACCGCGCTCTCGTGGCTGATATCTTCGGGCATCCTGTGGATGGTGCTCAAGTTCAAGGTAAAGCACCAGAGCAAGGCTCGCGACTGGAAGCGTTCCCGCATACTCCTCCCCGACTGGATCCGCATCGGCCTCCCCGCCGCCGCAGAACCCATCAGTTTCCAGCTTTTCCAGGTGTTCATCACCGCGATGGTCGTGTACGTGGGCACCACCGCGATGACCGCCCGCGTGTTTGCGGGTAACTTCGCGGCCCTTTCCGTGATTCTCGGGGTCGGCCTCGGCAGCGGAAACCAGATTCTCGTGGCACACCTCGTAGGCGCCCACGACTTTGTGAAGGCGAACCGCCGCGTTTACCAGACGCTTGCCGTGGGCATCACGAGCGGGCTATTGCTCTCGATAGTCGTCGCACTCTTGGGCGAGCACCTGCTACGGCTCTACACCGACAATCCCGAAGTGCTCAGGCTCGGGAAGATATGCCTCTGGTGCGACGTAGCCGTGCAGCCGTTCAAGGCGGTGAACTTCATCCTCACCACGTCGCTACGTGCCGCGGGCGATTCCAAGTTCCCCGCGATTGTCGGGAGCGGCATGATGTGGACGCTCGGGCTTGCGACTTCGCTTATCCTCGCGTTTGTCGTGGGACTAGGCCTTCCCGGCCTCTGGCTCGGCATGGCGAGCGATGAATTCTACCGCTCGTTCGCGAACATCTGGCGCTGGCGTAGCGGCCGCTGGAAAAGCAAGGCCGTGGTTTAGTCCTGGATACAACGGACAGACATTGCACCGCTTTTATAATAATCGCTCCTTTGCACGCCCATATAATTAAAGCCCAATTCAATATTATATGCGTCAGTACGCAAGATAGCAATATCTGCCAAGACTTCAGAAGCACTCCAATAAAAGGCAAAGCGCCCCACCCCATCAAATTTATCAAAGTTATCCCTTCTACCCGAAGGCCATCCTGAAAAGGCATAGGCATCTATACCAACTATGTTATCATCGTAAACAAACCATTCTGTAGTGGTCTTTAGCATTCGACCCGCATAATGGTCACCACCGACATAAGCAACCATATCGTCCCATTCATCTATACTAGGCAGGTGCCAGCCTTTGGGGCAAACGCCTCGCACGGGATATGTCGATGAACAAATACTCTTATAGCCACATTCAGCCCCATCTGCACTAAATACCGCAGCACTATCCATTGCAGCACTCCATATGTACAGCCGACCATATCTTTCACAATACTCGGCAGAATCGTTATAGCAAAAACTACTTGAATCTAATTCTTCCGTAGGCTGTAAATAGGCGTAATTCAGGTTCTCAGCCATCCACCACTGGTCACCAATCTTCACCGTCTTGTAGGTCTGACCATCGCGGTCATCCAGCAACTCTCCGTATTCGCAGTTATCTTCCGTTTCGGTTTTGCAGCCTATTTGTGAACTAGACGAAGACTCCACAGAACTGCTGCTGGATTTAGTACTGCTACTGGACACACTTGTCTCACTATCGTTCGACTTCGGTGTGACGCTGGACGAAGACCCGTCATCGCAGTCCTCGCACACGCTCGACGACGAGCCATCCGAAGGCCGCACCGCGAAATCGCTATCGTCGTCGCCACAGGCGACAAAGAAAAACGCCAAGAAAAGCGCAAATACAAGATGTATGGATCCTCGCCGGAGTCTGCCCTGAGCATGCCGAACGGGCGAGGATGACCGCAATCCAGGATGACACCACAAATTCTTCATAATTTCTCCTAATCCTTGACGCAACGGACCGAGAACCCATCGACCTTATAGATGCAGCCCAAGTACGCATAGTCGCCGGATTCCAAGCCCATGTGGTACGCGTAGCTGTTACCGTTCTCCGTAGAACTCCAGAAGTCCGGGTCGCTACCCTCGCCGAAGTAATCCCCATCTTCATTCCTATAACCAGTAGGGAGCGCCGAGAACCCGAAATCATCCGTACCGTTGTCACTACTATTCCTTCCGGACATAGACTTGAGCACATTGCCAGCGGTCGATTGTCCACCGACAGCATTGATCAAAGTTTTCCATTCCGTTGTGTCCGGCAGGTGCCAACCACTAGGGCAAGCGGATGACGCAGCACCCCACATGTAAAGACGGCCGTACTTTTCACAATACTCGGCAGAATCATTGTAGCAGAAACTAGAGTCCGTTTTGAAGTTGAGGTTCTCCGCCATCCACCACTGGTCATCAATTTTCACTGTCTTGTAAATCTGACCATTGCGGTCATCCACCAACTCGCCGTATTCGCAAGTGTCCGTGCTATCGGTTTTGCATGGAGTCGCCAAAATGACCGAACTAGACGAAGACGGCTCCACCAGACTGCTGCTGGACTCTTCGACAGGCTCAGGGACCTTTGAGGAACTGCTTGACTGCGGGGTAACGCTAGACGAAGACTTTGAAGCATCGTCCTTGATACAACGGACCGAAATAGGATAGTCCTTACTGCCGGTAAACTTGGACATTTCCGCCTTGTCCCATTGGTTGCACAAGAACACATCATACGCATCAAGGCTCCTGCGCTGTACAGAACTCCAGAAATACGCGGCTTCGCCTTCGTCGTAATACCCATCGTCACCCAAAAGGCCTGCAGGGAGCACCGAGAACCCAAAATCATCCGTGCCGCCGCCTTTTTCACCTTTGTAATCATACCAACCAGACATGGACTTGAGTTTTTTACCAGCGATTTCTCTACCGCCAACCGCGGCAAGTAAGGTTCCCCATTCCGTTGTGTCCGGCAGGTGCCAACCGTTAGGGCATATCCCGCGCACGGGATAAATCGGCGAGCAATCCTTCCCAAAACGGCCACAACCCTTGCCGTTCGTGCTCCATGTCCCTGCACTATCCATTGCATCACCCCAAGCATAAAGGCGCCCGTACTTGACGCAATTGGGATTTCCATAACTGAAGCAATCGCTACTTCCAGTTTCGTAGTTCAAGTTCTCCGCCATCCACCACTGGTCACCAATCTTTACCGTCTTGTATTTTTTGCCATCGCGGTCGTCAGTTAATTCGCCGTATTCGCAGTTGTCTTCTGTCTCTGTTTTGCAAGGCGCTGCCAAAGCGGCCAGACTAGACGAAGACGATTCCACCAGGCCACTACTAGGCTCGTCGCTGGAACTGGACAGAATATCCTCGCTCGATGAAGAATCGTCCGAAGGCGGGGTCGTAACATCGCTATCGTTGTCGCTACAGGCGACAAAGAAAAACGCGACAAACAAAATGGACCCTATCGCGGCGTTCCGCTTGCTCCCACCGTGGTGGCCATGCGCACTAAGCACTAAAGTGCTAAGTGCTGTCCGCCAGTGTGACAATCTAAGCATATTTCCTCCTATTTCCATTATCTGCATAAAATATAAGATATCCTTTTACGCTCAAAATGCCGAAGTGGCGGTGAAATCGGAACTTTTTTACTATTTCCACCGCCATTTTGTTAGTTTATTTGTAAACGTTCAGCAAAAAATGAAGTTCTCCCGCGATTATTGGCGGTGAAATTCGCATTTTCTACCCCATTTCACCGCCGTCAACACCCTCCGCGACAAGAAAAAGATACGTTTCAACACACACAAGTTAATTTCTGGCGGTGAAATCGACACCTTTTTACCCCATTTCACCGCCACTTTCACATTTTCCAGATTGTGTGAGCGTGTAAGGTTGTCATCGCAGCAAACATCATAAGCAAAGAGATCCCCGCCTGCGCGGGGATGACAAATAATTGCTATCTTTGGCGCATGCCCTTTTACCCGGATGATGTTATTCAGCAGCTCAAGTCGCAAGCGGACATTTCGCTTGTGATTCAGCAGTTCTTGCCGCTGAAGCGCTCCGGTACAAACCGCTTCGTGGGCGTATGCCCCTTCCACGACGACCACTCCCCCTCCATGACGGTAAACCCGACGCTCGGCATCTACAAGTGCTTTGCCTGCGGGGCCGGCGGCGACGTCTTTAAGTTCGTGCAGGAACACGAGAAAATCGACTTCAATGGCGCCGTCGAGTGGGTCGCGAACTTCGTCGGGTTCAGCCTTCCCAAGTTCGCATCAAAAGAAAACGCGGAAGTGCAAGAAGAAAAGGGCATGATCCGCAAGCTGAACGAACTTGCCTGCAACTGGTTCGAGCAGCAGCTCTCGCTGAGCGAGAAAGCCCTCGAATATCTCGCAAAGCGCAACATTTCGGAACAGACGCGCAAGCAGTTCCACATCGGCTACGCCCCCGACAAGCGCGAAGGTCTCATCGCCTATGCGGCAAAGAACGGCTTTTCGCCCAAGGACTGCCTCAGGGCGGGCCTCGCCGTCGAAAAGAAGAACGGCGGAATCGACGACAAGTTCCGCGACCGCCTGATGATTGCCATCCAGAACCAGTCGGGGACAGTCGTCGCATTCGGGGGCCGCGACCTCGCGCCCAAGCAGGAAGGCTTCGAACGCCCGAAGTACATGAACAGCCCGGAAACGCCCCTCTACAACAAGAGCGAAATTCTCTTCGGGCTCAACCACAGCCGCACTGCCATCGCAAAGGAGAATGCGGTCATCATCGTGGAAGGCTACTTCGACCTCATCAGCCTCTATCAGGGCGGCGTGCAGAACGTGGTCGCGGCATCGGGCACCGCCCTCACCGAATTTCACGCGAATATCCTCGCCCGCTACGCGAAAACCGCATACCTCGTGTTCGACGGCGATGAGGCCGGGCGCAAGGCAACCCACCGCACCATAGAGATTGTGCTCCCGAAGGGAATCGTTCCGCGAATCTTCGCGCTCTCCCGCCCCGACGGCACAAAGATTGACCCGGACAACTTCGTGAACGAGCAGGGAGCAGAAGCGTTCCACGAGCAACTAAAGGGCGCAGAGGACTGGCTCAGTTACCTTTCGCACAACAGCGACCTCCAGGGCATCGAGGACCGCGCGAAATTTATCACTTACGTGAAATCCGTCGTCAAGAGCATCCAAGACAAGGAACTCCAGAACCAGTACGTGGAACTCATCGCCGAGCGTTTCAACACGAAGCCCACGCTGGAAGGCATCCAGGGAATCCGCCCGCAAAAGAAACCCAAGGCAGCCGCACCCCAAGCCCCGCAAGATATCGCGGAATACGCGGAATACGGCGAAGTGCCGCAACAGTCTGCCGAACCCGAACGCGTCCCGTGGGAACTCCTCGCACCGCTCGAGGTGCGCTTTGCGAACCTGCTTGTCCGCAACCCCACGCTTTTGGACCGCGCCTGTGAATACTTTGACGTGGAACTCGCCGCAAGCGGCATACAGTTCTTCGAATCGAGCATCATCGACGAGTTCGTGAACACGGTCATCGCGGGCTACACCGAAACAGGTTACTTTTCGCCGCAGACGCTCTACGAGCAACTTTCCCCGCTGCTCAAGCAGTTCATGGAAAACCTGCCCGAAGAAACGTGGACCAGCCCGAAAGAAATCTACGAATTCTACGAAAGCCTCATGGTGTTGAACCTGCGGCTCTGCGACCGGTTCCGCAAGGGTATTGCGCTCGACACGCCCGAAGGCGTGCAGAAAAGGCTCGACCTGAACAAGTTCATGCAGAACATGGAAAAACTCTACAGTCTCTACAAGCAGGGCAAGCTTTCGCTCGACGCACTCGCCGACCAGCTTATAAAAAGTAAACAACCGCTATTACATATTCTAGCCGCCACGCAAGGATAGCCCTATGTTATCAATCAAGAATCTCAAAGCAAGCATCGAAGACGGTACACAGATCCTCAAGGGAATCAACCTCGAGGTGAAACCGGGCGAAGTCCACGCCATCATGGGCCCGAACGGCTCGGGAAAGAGCACGCTCTCGAAGGTCATCATGGGCCACCCCGCCTACCACCTGGACGAGGGCAGCGTAGAACTCGACGGAAAGAACCTGCTCGAGATGGACATCAGCGACCGCGCGAACTCCGGGCTGTTCATCAGCACGCAGTACCCGACCGAAATCCCGGGCGTGAACAACGTGGAATTCCTGAAGATGGCGCTCAACAGCAAGCGCGCATTCCTCGGCCAGCCCGAGATAAACGACAACGACTTCAAGAAACTTTGCGAAGAAAAAATGCAGTTGCTCGAAATGGACGAGCGTTACCGTGAACGCGGCGTGAACGACGGCATGAGCGGCGGCGAAAAGAAACGTAACGAAATCCTCCAGATGGCGATTCTCGACCCGAAGGTGAGTTTCCTCGACGAGACGGACTCCGGCCTGGATATCGACGCGCTCCGCATCGTGGCAAACGGAATCAACCACATCATGAGCCCCGAAAAGGCGGTTATCCTGGTGACGCACTACCAGAGGCTCCTGGACTACATCAAGCCCACCTACGTGCACGTGCTGCGCCACGGCAAAATCATCCTGAGCGGCGGGCCCGAACTCGCCCTCAAGCTCGAAGAACAGGGCTACGACTGGATCGAGGAATAACGATGGACGCCATTACCCGCATAAAGCAACTGGGAATGCCCCGCAGGAACAACGAACTGTGGACGTTCTTCCCCGTGGCAAAGATTCCCGCGCCCGAATTCCCCGACGCATGCACCTGCAGTGACGACTTTGCAGAAGAAAACGACTTCGCGGCACTCCTCCCGGTGGCGCAAAACGCCCGCACGATGGTCCAGAACATCGCCGACGGTTCCGAAGAGATGGCGATGCTCAAGTGCAACAACGACTTCGGGCATACCGTGCTGAACATCGGCAAGAACGCGAAGGTGAGCATCGAGATTCTCGACAACAAGGTGATGCACCCGATTTGCGCCGAACGTTTCGACGTGAACGTGGGCGAAGGCGCCGACGTGGAGATATTCTTCGCGAACCCCGCGAACGATTTGCCGCTCACCTTCAGGCATTTCCGCATTACGCAGGCAGCCGGCAGCAACGTGCGCTTTTCGGCCATCGAGCGCGGGAACGGCATTACCCGCGTGAGCATCGACGCCTTCCTGAACGCAGCAGGGGCAAGCTTTGATGCACGCACGCTGAATATCCTCGACGGGGAATCGTCGAGCCACCATAGGCTCCACATCTACCACAACGCCCCCGAAACCACGAGCACGCAGCTTTCGCGCAACCTGCTCGACGGCAACGCAAACGCCAGTTACGACGGAAGCGTCATCGTGAATGCGGACTGCACCAAGGCCTTCTCGAGCCAGCTCGTGAACACCATCCTGCTTTCCGAAAACTGCAGCGTTTCCGTGAAGCCGGTGCTGAAAATCTACCACGACGACGTGGAATGCACGCACGGCAATACCGTGGGCGAACTCGACGCCGAGCAGATGTTCTACCTGGTAAGCCGAGGAATCCCCGAAAAGGCGGCCCGCAAGATGCTCATGAACGCCTTTGCGTTCGACACCTTTGCGCCCCTGCCCGAAGGCCCCGCAAAAAAGCGCCTTTTACAGGAAATCTAAGCGAAAACTTCGGCAAAAAAGTTTGCCTCGCGCCGAAATTCGCACAAAAAAAGGCCACCTCTCACGCAAGAGGCGGTCTTTTTTAGGAGTCGATTGGAAATTTTATGAGAGAGTATTAAGAAGGTAGAGTGTTACGCCCATGAAGGCAACCATGAAGTTCGCGAAGAACGTTCTAGATGCGAGATCCTTGAGAATTGTTGTCATCATTTTATCCATCCCTTATCCTTACGCTCCATAATATAGAATGCAATATTCCATTTTCAAAGTAATGAAAATCACACTGCGATTTGCGTCACGCGAAATGCGAACGGTCCTTGACAAGCGGGAACCAAGTTCCCAATTTTTCGCTACTTCTTCTCGTTCTCGATAATCTTGATGGGTTCGTCCATCATCTTCTCGGCAATAACTTCGGGCGTCTCTTCGGCAATCGCGGCGTTGGATTCCTCGGGCATCCACGGCTTGTCGAGGCTCTTTTCCCAAGAAACGGTGGGCGCCTGCGGAACCTCGTGCGAGGCATCCACCACAGGCAGGCCAAGCAGTTCACGCGCACGGTTGAGCGCCGCGTCGATGTTCCCGAGGGCATTTTCTTCGCCGAGTTGCTTCAGCACGCCTGCGCGGGTCAAGGCCACCACGGGCTGGGCATGCACGCCACTGAGCAGGAGCTGCGTCCCTTCGCGGTTGCAGCGGTTCAGCAGGTCCTCGATCATCTGGATGCCTGCGGCATCGATGCTCGACACGCTACGCATGCGCAGAATAAGAATCTTCGGCTTGTCCGAGATGCGGGCCATCGTGTCCTTGAACTTGTCGACCGCGCCAAAGAACAGCGAACCGGCGAGCTCGTAAACCACAACGCCCTTCGGCACCTGGCGGCTGAGCTCGTTGTGCGCGGCCTCCTCGTCGTCATCCTTGAGGGCCTCGGTCACAGTCTCCATCTCAGATACATCGCTCATGCGCTTGATAAACAGCACCGCCGCAAGCAACACGCCCACTTCGATTGCCACAGTGAGGTCGATAATCACCGTGAGGGAGAAGGCCACGAGCATCACGATAATATCACTCTTCGGGGCCTTGAACATCTTGATGAAGCTCCGGTAGCCGCACATGTTGAACGCCACCTGGAAAAGCACTGCAGCAAGCGCCGCCATCGGGATCATTTCGGCATACTTGCCGAGCACGAGCATAATGAGCAGGAGCACCACCGCATGCACCAGGCCCGAAACCGGGCTCACCGCGCCGTTACGGATGTTTGTCGCAGTACGGGCAATCGCGCCCGTCGCGGGGATACCGCCAAAAATCGGGGAAAGGATATTCGCCACGCCCTGGCCGAAAAGTTCGGTATTGGAGCGGTGCTTGGTGCTGGTCATACCGTCGGCAACGACCGCACTCAGCAGGGATTCGATGGCACCGAGAATCGCAATCGTGAGTGCCGGCTGGAACACCTTCTGCATCATCTCGATGCTTATGTTGGGCAGGTGCGGCACCGGGAACCCGGTCGGGATATGGTTCTTCATGCCGATGGTCACCACGCCGTGACCCGTAAGCGGGTCATCCCAGCCAAGCACTTTCACCATCACGGTCGCGACGACAATCGCGACAAGCGAGCCCGGAATCTTCGTGGTGATCTTCGGCCACAGGATGCAGACCGCAAGCGCCACGAGACCCACAATTACCGCATACATGTTCACGGTATCGAACGAAGTCGCATACAGCTTGATTTTCCCGATGGCATCGGCCGGGTCCTTCGCGAGGAAGCGGAGCCCGAAGAAGTTCGGGACCTGGCCGAGCGCGATGATAATGGCGATACCCGCGGTAAAGCCCACCGTAACCGGGTACGGAATGAACTTGATTATTGCACCGAACTTCGCGATGCCAAAGATAATGAGCAAGATACCCGCGAGGAGCGTCGCGGAAGCCAGGCCGTCGTAGCCGTACTGGCTTACGATACCGTAGACAATCACGATGAAGGCACCCGTGGGGCCGCCAATCTGGAAACGGCTACCGCCCAGCAGGGAAATTGTAAAACCCGCTATAATCGCGGTGTACAGGCCCTGTTCGGGGCCCACGCCCGAGGCGATGGCGAATGCGATGGCGAGCGGGAGCGCGAGGATTCCCACGATAAGGCCCGACATCAGGTCGCTCACGAAGTTTTTCTTGGTGTAACCCCGGCGGAGTACCCGGACAGATTCAGGGGTTACGGTCGCTTTTACGCCCAGTAGGAAGTTCTTGAACGATTCCTTGGCGTGAATATTGGTCATCTGGCACTCCGTGATTTAAAGACGGCGCCAAATTTAGAAAAATTTACACGTTTTGTGTAGGGGGATTTTACCCGCAATTTTTTTGTACTAACGGCTGTTCAGGTAATCAAGCACCTTGTTGGTCAGGTCGTTTTCCTTCTTCCAGAAGAGTACCGCACCCGTCGCGCGGTCCACGACCATATCGTAGCCTTCCTGCAAGGCAATCTCGTTCACCGCCTTGCGGATAAGCTGGATAATGGGCGCGCTCACCTTCTCGTTCTGGGTCACAAGCTCGCCCTTACGGCCATACACGCGGTCGATAAACGTCTTGAGCTCGATATCCTTCTTGTTGTATTCCGCCTCGAGTTCGCGCTTCTTTTCGTCGCTGAGCATCAGCAACTGCTTGTCGAGCTTTTCCTTGATGGCGGAAAGTTCCTTCTGCAAGAGGTTCGCCTGCTGTTCCCACTTGGCCACCTGGCGGTCGTATTCTTCCTGCGCCTTCTTCGTGCCCTTGTAGCCATCGAAGATGAGCTTGGAATCCACGTGAGCGATGCGCAGGCCGTCTTCGGCGAAACTCGCGCACGCGAAAACCATCATCAAAGCGATTAGAACCTTGCGAATCATAGAGCCTCCCGATTCCTTAGAATCCCTGACCGATGACAAAGTTGAATTCCATGTCGCCCACCTTGCTGCGCTGCAGGCCCGTGTAAGTTTCGCCCACATCGAGCGGCCAGGCGAAGTCAAACCCGATAATACCGAGCATCGGCACCACCACGCGGAACCCGAAACCGATATCCTTCTTGAGGCTCGTCGGGTCCCATTCGCTGAGCGGGTTCCTGCTCGGCTTTGCTACCTTCGTCTTGGGGTCATAGCGTTCACCGAACACGTTACCCGCGTCAAAGAAGAACGGCAACAGGTAGAACACCTGCGGCACAATGCCGAGCTGGAGTTCTGCACCCGTGTACTGGTAGCTGCGGCCCAGGCGGCGGTAACCAATGGAGCCCGAGCTGTAACCGCGCATGTTGCCTTCGTAGCCCATCACGCCACCCATCGTGAACAGCGTGCGGTACTGCAGCTGGTCGCCGAACATCACGCCGTACTCGTTGGTAAGCGCAATCGCGAGGCGGTCGCGGAACAGCGGGAACCACCACTTGATGGTGAGTTCCGTCTTGATGAACTCGAAGTCGCTGAACAGCGCGCCGTCCGCCACCTGGATATCAAGCTGGTAGCGGGAACCTTCCGTCGGGAACTGCGGCAGGTTCTTGTCGTCGCGCACCAGTCGGAAGTTGATGGCAGATTCGATACCGGTGTAAACCACGTAGCTGCCGTCGATGTTGGGGCCCTGCTTGTTCATGAGCCAGCTGTAGCCGACCTGGCCGTAGAAGTAGTCGTCGGGCCACTTGAGGCGCTTGCCCAGGTACACGGAACCGCCGTAGCGGGTAATGTTCGGGTCGCCGTAATCTTCCATGTTCCACCAGGAGTAGCTGAGGCTTGCACCGAGCGTAATCGGCTTGTCGAGCAGCCAGGGTTCCTGGAAGCTGATGGAGGCGCTCTTCTTGTCGGCACCGTATTCCACGCTCAGGCTTGCGGCCTGGCCGTCACCCATACAGCAGTTCGGGATAGAGATGCTCGCCGTACCCACAAGGCCGTCGCTCTCGCTGTACGATACACCCAGGCTGAACTGGCCGGTACCCGCTTCCTTCTCCTGCACGGTGAAGTCGAGGTCCACTTCCTGCTCGCCGTAAATCTTGATATCGGGCACGACCATGTCGAAGTAGTTGAGCTGCATGATTTCGCGGAAGCTGCGTTCCAGCAGGGACTGGCGGTACGTATCGCCCGGATACAGGCGCACCTCGCGGCGGATAACCTTCTCGTTGGTTTTCGTGTTGCCGTGGATATAAACCTTGTGGATGCTCGCGGGCAGGCCTTCGCGCATGCGGTACGTGAGATTCACCACGGAATCGTTCACGAACGTGCGTTCCTCGTCGAACTGGGCAAACAGGTAGCCATCTTCGCGGTAAACTTCAAGCAGAGCCTTCCTGGAGGCATCGTAGAGGTACTGGTCGAACACCGCACCGCTATCCAGGCGGAACGCATACCCGAGCACCTTGTCGTTCAGGACTTCGTTCCCCGAGAAGTGCACATTGCCCATGTAGTAACGGCGGCCTTCCACCATGCCGATATGGATGCATATATCGCTCGAAGTGTGGATGTTGTCGTACTTGTTCAACAGCGGGAACATGTCCTCTATCATGTAGCGCACGAGCAACTTTTCCTCGTATTCCGAGAGTTTCTTGATTTTCTTGAGCGAATCGATTTTCGGGTTGTTGAACTTGCGGCCTTCCACAATCTTGAGCCATTCCTTGCGGGAATCCTCGTAGCGGATAATGTCGTTGATGAGCTTGAGGGCGTCTTCCTCTTCCTTGACCTGGGGGAGCGGACGGGTCACGTACCCGTGGTGCGACATTTCCTTGGAGGCGCGGAAGAAGTGCGAGACCTGCATCGTGGGCTTGCCCGCCATCTTGTACATGGCAGTCGCCGGGTCGCCCATCGCGCGGTTCAACTGGTCGTAGAGCGGCTGCAGACGTTCGCCCACCGGTACCATGCGTCCCAGGTAGAACAGGCAGCTGGAATCCGGCAGGTATTCGGCACGGTATTCGGTCAGTTCCGCATCCAGGTAGCCAAAGTGGCGGATGGCGTTCAACACCGTGTCGCGGTCGGCCTCAAATACAGTCTCCTTGAACTCGCCACCACCGTACCACTGGTCCACCTTCGTGAGCATGTGGTCGGTAATGTCTATCGCGGGCACGTTGTCGTTACCCGTAATCTTGATATCGCGCACCTTCACCTTCTCGCCCTCGCGGATAATGAAGGTCACCATGTTCTTGTTGTCGTCTACGGGAGTCTCGCGGTAGCCCACCTCGGCAAGCAAGAAGCCTTCGGAATGGTAGTAGTCGATCATCGCCTGGCGGTCACGTTCCAGCTGGCTCTTGCTGTACACCTGGCCCGGAATCAGGCGCATCTTGAGGCGCAAGTCGTCCTCGGAAATCTCGTCGTTACCGTCCAGCACCGCCGTATCGAGGGCGGGCAGTTCCTTAATCTTGAATATGAGGTCCACCTCGGTGCTGTTGTCGATGTAGTCGACCCATGCAGAAACGTCGTCGAAGAGGCCCGACTTGTAGAGGGCGGACACCGCCTCCTGGACCTTGTCAGAAAGGATCGTGGGCGAAAAAGTCTGGCCGTCGCGGATGCCGATTCGACTCAACACCGCACGCTGGTCCATGTTCACGTTACCTTCGACCTTGACCTTCCTCACCTTGTTTTCGGCCATATAGTCCACAGGCATCTGGGACATGTCCAACAGCTGGGCCTGCACAAGACCAACAATACACAGAATCAATAAAAACAGACGGGTACGCAGAATAAACCTACCTATAGATTCAAAAAAACTTAAAATACCGCACAAAAATACAAAAATTGAAACTTTCTGCCCAACCGGATTTGCCGAAAAACGCACTTTGTTCGTCAACTTTTCACGTAATGTAAAGAAAGCGGTGCCAAGCGCAAGAAAAGCGGCGTCACAGAAAACATTTTCAAAAATTTTTCTTTTTCTCAGCCATAAAAAGACTAAATTACTTTCCGTAAAAATTTAAACCACTCCCACTAGAGGATTATATGCGTTCAACCGCCTGGAATGACGAAGAAAACAAGGTCCTGCCCGAAATGGCGCTGGATTTTATGCCCGAAGAAAAACTGCGCGACCTACAACTGCAGCGTATGCGCGCCACCGTGAAACTTGCCTACGAGAAGGTCCCGCTCTTCCGTGAACGCATGGACGAGAAGGGATTAAAGCCTGAAGATATCAAGACCCTCAAGGACGTGGCCAAGCTCCCCTTCACCATGAAGAAGGACTTGCGCGACACCTACCCGTATGGCCTGTTCGCCGTAGACCTGAGCGAAGTCGTGCGCCTGCACGCAAGTTCGGGCACCACCGGCAAGCCCATCGTGGTCGGCTACACCAAGGAAGACATGGACGTGTGGGCCCAGGTCGTGAAACGCGGGCTGCTCGCCTGCGGCTTCCGCAGCACCGACATTGTGCAGAACTTCTTCGGCTACGGCCTGTTTACCGGCGGTCTCGGCATCCACGGCGGTTTCGAAGCCCTCGGTGCAACCGTCATCCCCATCAGCGGCGGCAATACCGAACGCCAGGTGATGCTCATGAAGGACTTCGGGGTCACTGCGGTGGGCGGAACCCCAAGTTACTTTGTCCGCATCATCGACGTCGCCGAAAAGATGGGCGTCGACATCCGCGACCTGAAGGTCAAGCGCGGCATCTTCGGTGCAGAACCGTGGAGCGACGGCATGCGCGACTACATCGAAGAAAAGACCGGCATCAAGGCATACGACATCTACGGCCTTTCCGAAATAGTGGGCCCGGGCGTGGGCTGCGAATGCGAGTGCCGCGACGGCATCCACATTTTCGAAGACCACTTCTACCCCGAAATCGTCGACCCCGAAACGCTTGAACCGCTGCCGGACGGCGAAGAGGGCGAACTCGTGCTTTCTACGCTCAGCAAGAAGGCCATGCCCATCATCCGCTACCGCACCCGCGACATTACCGCCATCGAGAAGACCAAGTGCAAGTGCGGCCGCACCATCCGCCGCATCCGCCGCATTGGCCGCCGTAGCGACGACATGATTATCATGCGCGGCGTGAACGTGTTCCCGAGCCAGATCGAGACGGCCCTCCTCCGTGCAGAGAAGGCACTGCCGCACTACCAGATTGTGCTCGACACCAAGAACAACATGGACACGCTCGAGGTGAAGGTGGAAGTTTCCCGCGACATGGTGAGCGACTCCATGAGCGACATGGAACAGCTGAACAAGAAGTTCAAGCACTCCATCGAACAGATTCTCGGCATTTCCGTCATCGTCACGCTGTGCGAACCCGATTCGCTGCCGCGTAGCGAAGGCAAGGCGAAGCGTGTAGTTGATAACAGGAAGAAGATGTAGCGCCGATGGCGCAATGTGGAATGTGTAATGTGGAATGAGAAATGAATCATTTAACATCTCACATTTCACATCACACTCTTTATTCCTAACTAAAAGTTTTAAAATAGGAGTATAAAAATGAAGATTCCTCAGGTTTCTGTATTCGTTTCCAACCGTCCGGGCCGTCTCCAGGCGGTGTGCAAGTCCCTTGCCGACGCCGGCGTGAACCTCCTTTCGCTCACGCTTGCCGACTCCGGCGAGTTCGGGCTCATCCGCCTTATCGTGAGTGACCCGGAAAAGGCCGTAGACGTGCTCGCCAAGGCGGGCCTCAGCGCCACCATCACCGACGTGGTCGCCTGCCCCGTGAACGCCGCCATCGGTGGCCTCGCCGAACTGCTCTCCACTGCGGTCGGCAGCCAGCAGATCGACTACATGTACGCCTACCCCTCCACCCTGAACGGCTCTAACATCATGATTCTGCGCTTCCAGGACGTGGACAAGGCCATCGAAGCCCTGAAGGCCACGAACTTCAAGGCCATCAGCAAGGAAGAACTGCTGGGATAACCCGGATTGTCATCCCTGCGACCCTAGTTGTCATCCCCGCGACCCTAGTTGTCATCCCCGCGAAGGCGGGAATCTTTTTTTTGCAAAAAAGCCTCCCGAGGGAGGCTTCAGTTTTTCAGATATCCTAGGTGCGCACGGGGCGCGTCGCGCTAGTTGTCCTGAATACAACGAATTGGCCAGTAATTATAGCCTCTTGTTGACTCATCATCATCATACGTGGATATTCCCGATGTGGTGCCCATAAGCAGACCACCCTTTCGCGATGTGCTTGAACTCCAGAACTCAGCACTAGATCCTTTACCCTGAACACCTTTTACCCCGTAAGTATAATAGTAGCCATCTGGGTATGCCGCAAAGCCAAATTCATTCGTGCCGTTTCCATAATAAGTCGACCAACCCGTCGTTGATTTAAGCGCAGTCCCGTCTGCATATTCATGCAAGGCATTCCATGCCGACGTGTCAGGCACATGCCAACCGAAGGGGCAAAGGCGACCATCATTCGCATAATATTTCAATGCATAAACATTGTAATAGCGAACACCATCTTTGAGAATATCTTCGGAATAGTCTCCATGTTTTGTGCTTCGATTGAGATTTTCTGCCATCCAGTGCTGGTTTCCAATAATCACCGTCCTATAGGTATTCCCGTCGGTATCCCGGAGTATTGCGGGTTCCTTTTCTGCAGCAGCAACCCAGCCAGTGCGAGTACACCTCTTGAATCCGTTTTTCAACTTGTAGATATGGTCATAAATGTAGTTCACACAGCCTCTCCCTTCGGATTCTTCCTGATAGGTTGCCTCCCTAAAGCTGCCGTTATCACACACATACGTTTTACCAGGATCCACTCGGCTAAACAAAGTATCGCCATAACCGTAGTCCTGGTCAAATTCCTTACAATGGTCCCGAAGGTCCTTGGTCGCACTGTAAATATCGGGTGCAGTCACCCACTTGCGAACCGTATCGCCAACTGTCTGGCGTGTGCATACATAATACCTACCATCAACATACTTAAAGCCAGTCGTATCCCCTTCATTTTTGCACGCAGAACCGCCTTGACTAACATAATTCTTTGCAAAAATGCTATCCAAAGCAGAACCATAGCGCCAGCAGGTATCCTGATAGACGTAGGTAATTTCAGAGTTCACTCTACCGTTACGCACGTCGCCGTTCTTCCATCCTCCATTAGGTGCCGCCTGCGCCCAGCCCACGGTATCAAGCATAATACCATACGGCTGCACCCAGTTCTTGTCAACTTCATTCCGGACATAGCATGTATAGTTCACTCCGTCCGAGCCTCGGCGAACTACGCCATTGAGACCGTCTACACAGCCCTTGCCAACCAGGACATCCATCGTCTTGTTATAACTGGCAACCCAGTTGTTGTTTTCATAGACATAAAGAAGGTTCTTGTTTACATTACCCCAAGCAATGTCGCCCACCGCATGAGAATGGCCAAGCCCGTTCGTATCAACCTCGATATTCTGCGCCTCGCGCCAAACATACGGCACCTGCTCGCCATTCACTAGCACAATCTTGTCCGATGCGCATGTGTACCAGAGCGTATCGCCTCCCGTCGTAGTTGCACCCTTTACAGCGCTCTGATTGTTTTTTGTGCAAGCACCCAAGCCAGGCAAAGCATCCAGTTCCGTACCATAGCGCCACTTGGCATTACCGTCTCCATCAGCATCTTCATACACATATACGAGCGACTTGTTCACATTACCGACCCTTGCAGTGTCCCTATCAGGCGTACCGAACCCAGCCGTATCTGCTTCAGCGGTTGTAGCCTCGCGCCAGGCGAAGGGAACGGAAGCATCATCGCCAACATCACAAATGTACCACACAGGTTCGTGCTTTACTATGAGGCTGTCAGTCGTGCCCCTGTTGGCGGCAACACAGCTGGCCCTCAAAGCCGTATCCAAGACGGTGCCGCGGCGCCACACGCTATCCTTCACATAAACAAAGCCCGTGTTGATTTTGCCTGCAACGGCAGTGTCGGCAGGCAAATCCTTCGCAAGGGCTGCGGTATCTTTTTCGATATCGGTTGCAAGGTGCCATGCATACGAATTGCCGGAAGCCGCGCAAATCAAGCGCACCAGGCTGTTGTCGCCGTCGGTATATGCGGAATCGTTCGCGGCGTAGTAGGCGGAGTTCTTGTTTTTGACGGCGAAGAGCGCGCCTGCGTTACTGGAGTCGCACTTATCCACGTCGAGTTCCTGCATCCAGAAGTTCGTCACGTGCTGTTCGAACGCGGGGGCCGCGCTCTCGGCAAGTTTCCAGCCTTCCACGTTCGCGCGAATCTTGGGGAGGCCGCCGTTCAGGTCGGTTTTCATCGCCCAGTCCGCAATCTGCGCGCGTTGCTTGGCGTTATCCCACTGGCCGTTGTCGCCCAGGTCCACGCTCAGTGCGGCCAAAAGTGCAGTCAGTTCGGACTCGTTCCTGTCGCCCTGGAGGAGAACGGAGATTGCAAGCAGGGCGGCATTGCCCTTGCCTTCCTTAAGCACGTTTAGGTCTTCGGCCAAGCCTTCGAAACCCGAATTGTTGATGCCGAACGCAGCGAAGAGTTCCTTCTCGGCGGCCATCTTCGCCTTCGTTACAGAAGAATCCTTCCTCGTGACAAGGTACTGCACGCGGTCGTACTCGAGGTGGGTCACCAGGTTGATGTTCGCGGAGGAGCGTCCCTTCAGGTTGGTCAATGCGCGCAGCTTGATGGCGGCGGAACTGTTCTCGCCCGTTACCTCGTTGCGGTAGAAGCCATCCGCCACAATGTAGGCAAACGCACTGTTCAATTTTACCGTCTTGATGTCGAACGTGCCATCGGCGCGTTCAATCTTGCCGCCGAACGTCTTGCCGGTCTGCTTGAGAGACCTGCCATTTTGGAGTTCGTATGCCGTAATATCCGTACCCGTCACAAACGGGCCCTTCTGGCTCACGCCGCTCAGGCTAATAGCACTATCCAGAGTAGCGCAGTCCTCGGCACTCACGTTAGCGTCGCATACCTCGGGCTGATCCGCATAGCCTGTCAAATCCATCGTGAAGGATTCTGTACCGCAAGCGATTGTAACGGATGTGGCTGTCGATCCCGTAATTGCACAGCTCGTGCCGTCCTTGCCGTTCGTACCATCGGTGCCGTTAGTGCCAGGAGCGCCGTCCTTGCCGTTGGTTCCGTTGGTGCCCGGAGCGCCGTCGTCACCCTTCTCGCCCTTTGCGCCGTCATCGCCCGGCTCGCCCTTTGCGCCGTCCTTGCCGTTCTTTACCGTGCCGATAGATTCCCCGTTACAGAAAATCTCGAAGCCTGTGTCGTCGCTGAGGCTCTTCGACATACACACGTTGTCGCCCACGCTTACCGTACTTGCACTCAGAGGCAGCCATTCCTTGCCGTCGCAGCCCAGGAACTCGTGTGTTTCGGAGATAAATGCGGTTTGCCCCGCAATTTCCTTGGTGCACTCGGGCAAATCCTTGCTCGTTTCCACCGCGCCAACGTTCGCGTTAATCTGTTCAGTAATGTCGTCACCGCAGGCAGAGAGCCCAAAGGCAAGAGTAGCGGCAAGGGCAAGAACAATACTTTCAGATCCTCGCCTACGCGAGGATGACGTCAAGCAAGAGTGTGACGCGGGTAGAAAACGGGTTAAACGTTTCATAGGACTACTCCTCATTAGGATGCGAACTTATAATTTACATACAAATGTAGTAAAAAGGCGACATTTATGACAAATTCGCTTACTTCACGGTATAAATCGTGAGGGTCTTGCTGTATTCGTAGCCGACAACGAGAAGTGCTGTGCCGTTCGGGCTCTTTTCGGCGGGGATAAACAGCACGCCCTCGGGGCCACGGTCGCTCGGGTCAAGGTAATAGTCAACAAGCCTTGGCGAGGGGTTGCTTGTCTTGCCGAAATCGGTAATGTCGAATACAGCAACACCGCTCGTGCGTTCAAGCCCCACGAAGGCGTATCGCTTGCCCGCGACCTCGCCCACGGTCACATTTTCGGGTTCGCAGCCCTTGTCTTCGCTGCGGGAATCCATCTTGACCTTGTTCTTTTTCGCGTTCCAGTTAAAGTAATCGGGAGCGACCTTCGCAATCATGCGTTCGAGCATATCGCCGCTATCCCAGACAAGCGCGCCAGTCGCACCGTCGAAGATGCTCACGCTGCGGGAACCGAACGTGTATGCGTACGGGCAACGACCACCGGGCACCATATCGGGCACGGCATCGCAACGTTCCAGGTTGCTCACGGAAATCCCGCCCAAATCCCTGACCAGCTCCGGAGTAAACACCTTCGGGTCCAAACGCCCCTGCTGCGAAAGCATCACGAGGCTCGTCACATCGGTCCAGGCCTTGTAATCGTTCACGGGAGCGCCCTCGTTCGCCGTAACCACAAAAGGCCTGCCGTTTACAACAAACGAAGAAATGCCATCGGGTTGGCGCAGTCCACGTAACGGGTAGTTCGCAATTTCAACTTTCGAATTCTTCTTGGCGTCGAGCCCGAACCCGGGAACGGAATGGTCGACAAACCCGAGCGGGTACACGTTCGTGATTTTCTTTGCGGCAATGTCCACGACCGCTATCGCATTGTTCTCTTGCAGGCTCACCCACGCCGTCTTGGAATCCGGCGAAACGGTGATGTATTCGGGTTCGAGCGACTTCACGAGCCCCTGCGCTCCGGTTCTGCGGACGCCCTGCGCCATCAGCGACGCGGTATCGAGCCCGTCAAAACCCGCAACCGCAATCTCGAGGCGGGACCACGGCCCGCTCTTCGGGGCGGTTATAATCGCGACACCGCCCTCGGGATCTTCGCGGAAGTTCATGTCGGGAGAGCCCTCGCAGGCAACCAGGAGCGCCGAACCATCGGGCGTAAACGTGAGCATGTCGGGCTGGTGGCAGACCTCGAAGAACCCGAGAACCTCGAGGCTGTCGGTATAGCGCATCACCTGCACATGGCCCTTTTTCCATTCCGGAGCGTTCAGCAGGCTCACTGCGAAAAGGTTCCCGTTCACAGTCACGCTCGAGGCATCGCCCCCCAGCGAAACAGTCCTTACGACCCTCGGCTTCGCCACGTCGGAAAGGTCGACAATTTCGAGCAGGTTATCGCCACCCACGACAAACAGCTTCTTCTTTTCGGGCATATACGCCGAGATTTCCGCAGACTTCATGGGAATTGTCGCGAGCGGCTGTAGCGTCGAGCCCAACTGGAACTGGTCCGCAGGCGCATCGCCACCCCTCGCGAGGCACAGCCCCGCACCCAGCAACACACCCATAACAGCACACAGTCCAAGCCTCATACGGCCTCCGTCAGTCAAAAATCAGCCAGAACAGGAGCGCCCCGACAAGCAGGCCTCCCATAAACGAAGAAGAACTCATCACAGCCGCCTTGCGGCGTTCCTCGTCGGCACGGCCCTTGTCCTTCTCGCTCGCCTCGATTGCAATCCCGAGGGCCTTCGCGCAGACCTCGTTGTTCTGCTTCATCACCTGGTAGCTCTGTTCCCAGTTGGCGCACTTGGCCTCCTCGACCACCACAGACTTGCGGAGCGAATCCTTTTCCACCATGCACAGGCTGTCGCGAACCTGCATCACGCTATCGCGCAGGGAGAGTTCCTCTTGCATCACGTCTACCGGGACCATTTCTGCAGGGGCGGCGGCGGGCGATTCACCCGCAGGCTGTGCGGGCACAGGAGATGCGGGCTGGGCAAACGCGAACGCAACCGAAAAAAGCAGAACGGCGAGGGACTTCACGAACATCGGTTACAACCTACCTGGGCAATACGGCAGTCTTGTGCCACTTGCCGTCGGAATACTTCATGTAGTAAACGCCCGGAGCGAGCGTGGCGGAATTCTTCACGATGGAGCCGTCGAGGGTACGGATCTGCACCACGCGGGCCGTTGCACCCTGGGCAGGGGCGGTCACGAGACGCGTAGAACCCTCGGAAGAACTGGACGCAGGTTCGGTACCCGAAGAAGAACTTGCGGGTACATCGCCGGACGAAGACGTTCCCGGTTCTGCAGAGGACGACGTCTCGGGCTCCGTAGAAGAGGACGTGCCGACCTCGCTCGAGGAGGATTCATCCAACCCGTGACTGGACGAGGAATTTACTTCGGAAGATGTCGGTGTCTCGCTCGAAGAAGACTCTACAGGCGTTTCGCTGGAAGACGAAACAACAGGTGTCTCGCTCGAAGAAGAAACAACAGGAGTTTCACTTGAAGAAGATTCGGGCAAGAGCGGCTTGCGGGAATCGACAAGCACAGCCTTGAGAGTCTGGATGCGGATAGACTTCGTGGTATCGGGGACTTTCAAAGTCTTAACAGCCCCATTAACAACTCTCAGGGAGTCGTTTCCTGAAGAAATCACGTAAGAACCAGTTGTACGAACTGTCGTTTCCGGATCATCCGGATTCCTGAACTTATGCTGATAAGAAGCCGAAGCAATCCAGAATTCAAAGGCGAACTCGAACGTCACCGAATACAACAACTGCGTAGAACTAAATGAGAGATTTTCCGGAATCGTCCCCGGGACGAAGGCCAAAAGGTTATACGTATTCGTAGCATCGTGCCCTTCCATCGTCAGTTCACGCAAGGTGTAAATCCTTGTCGCGACGTCATCTTCACTAACCTTGCTCCAAGTCTTGCTCGTATTCCATTTGGCATAGACCACTTCCTGACCACGTTTTTCAAGGCAACCCGCTTTTATAGAAATAGGCAGTTTCGTCGTCTGATCCGAGCCACTACTGACAGTCACCGTCTCATACGATTCATGCCGCATGGAGTTAGAAGAATCCTTCGCCCAGGTGTGCGGATTGCCGTACCAGTTCGATTCGTCAATGTAGGCGGGCACGAGCTCGATTACTGGTGTTCCACCCAGCGAAAGGGAATCACAAACGTTCTGAATCGGCGTATCTTCCGCCGCATAGAGGGCGGGCACCATCGCGAGTGCCACAAGAGCAAGGAAAAACTTCTTCATAAAACCTCCTTATTCTTCCTAAATATATATCGTTTTCACGCAAGGTGTTAGCGTGCAGGACTCACCGGCAGCCAAATCTGCGGGCATACTACCCGCGGGCAGCCAGAATGCGTTCCCAGCCGTCTTCGGGAATCTGCGCGCCCATCACCTGCACCACCTCGTTGCTCACTACGCTCCCGAGGTTGCCGCTGCGTTCCATATCCCAGCCGTTCATGTAGCCGTACAGGAATCCCGACGCCCACAGGTCGCCAGCACCGGTCGTATCGATGGCCTTCGCGGGGCCAGCCTGCACGCGGGTCACCTTGCCGTCCTTCGCAATGAGGGCGCCACGCTTGCCAATCTTCACCACGGCAACCTTCGCCTTCTGTGCAAGAACATCAAGTG
>JAEEGG010008955.1_pt1 | contig 22562 bp, 17 predicted proteins | sample 9134161 | NCBI WGS metagenome assembly JAEEGG01 (sample SAMN16246543, study PRJNA631951) | gut metagenome | biome: gut microbiome; feature: rumen; material: CR-attached | host: Bos | place: Iran: Karaj | collected 2018-10
CACCGTCCATACGGATTGCGGTACCCTTCTTAATGTCTTGTGAGTTAATCATAAATCTGCTATTTAATAATGTAATTATCTCTTTTGCGGGTGCAAAGGTACAACTTTTCCGTGAAAAATGAATAAAATATTGAGAAAAATTCGCTCAAAACTTGCACAATTAGAAATAATTATGTAATTTTGCAGCCCGAATTGACCAATCACAATAATAAAAATAAGATAAAACAATGAAAAGAACATTTCAGCCGCACAATCGTCGCCGCGTGAACAAGCATGGTTTCCGCGAGCGCATGGCAACAAAGAATGGTCGTCGCGTACTGGCTTCTCGCCGCGCTAAGGGCCGCAAGAAGTTAACTGTATCTGACGAGCATCACGGAAAGTAATCGTGAACAACTGTCACGCATAAGAATTGGGTGTATTTTCTAAGAAATATACCCAATTTTTTTGTTGTCTCAATATTTCTTTGTACTTTTGCGAAATCATAGCATTAAAGAGATAGCATGAACATAAAAGAATCATTGCGTAAGATATTTGATCGCTTTGTGGTCATCAACCTGTTAGCCATGCTGGTGGTCATCATCTTGCTGTGCATAGGTGTGGGCTTCGGCCTGGACATTTATACGCACCATGGCGAGAATATAGAAGTACCCAACCTGAAAGGAATGAATTGTGAGAAGGCTGAACGCCAACTCGCAGAACTAGGACTGACTGTCGTTGTCAGCGACTCTGGCCATAACAAGAAGTTACCTGCCAACAGCATTTTGTTGCAGACACCTGGCGAAGGACAAAAGGTAAAGAGAGGGCATGTCATCTATGTGACAGTCAACTCTCCCTCATCACCCTCCTTTGCCTTGCCTGACCTTGTTGACAACTCCAGTTACCGTGAGGCCGAGGCCAGACTGACCGCTATGGGATTCCGTTTGGACCCTCCCAAAATGGTGGATGGTGAGAAAGACTGGGTGTATGGCATCCTTTGTCGTGGCCATCGCATATCAAACGGTGACCGCGTCTCTATAGACCACCCACTGACACTGATGGTTGGCAAGGGCACCATAGAAGACCTGGACGACATCGACATGGTTGGTGCCGAGGAAGTGGAAGAAAGTGGTGATGCTGACGAATTCGAGGAAGTCAAGGAACCATAATCAACAAATTGGAATGACGGAAGAACTCGACGATATAGAACTCTTGGATGGCGATGCTGATGGCGACCTTCAGGTCGAAGATGGCCAGCTGTATGAGCACCTGCGCATGGAAGTAGACCGTGGGCAGGAACCTGTACGCATCGACAAATACATGTCGGAGCACATACAGCACTCTTCACGCAACCGCATCCAGAAAGCTGCTGACGCCGGATTCATTCAGGTCAATGGCACACCTGTCAAAAGCAATTATAAGGTTCGCCCTGGCGACGTCATCACACTGATGCTGGACCGTCCACATTACGATACGACCATTGAGCCAGAGGATATTCCCTTGGACGTGGTCTATGAGGACGACCAACTGATGGTCATCAACAAACCCGCAGGACTGGTGGTACACCCAGGAGTGGGCAACTTCCACGGCACCTTGGTCAATGCCATTGCCTGGCACCTGCGCAATCTGCCCAGCTACGACCCTAATGACCCTAGCGTGGGACTAGTACACCGCATTGACAAAGACACCAGCGGGCTGCTTGTCGTTGCTAAGACGCCAGAAGCCAAGACAGAGTTGGGGGCGCAGTTCTTCAATCACGATACCCACCGTTCGTATCAGGCATTAGTCTGGGGCAACTTCACAGAAGACACTGGGCGCATAGAAGGCAACATTGGCCGTGATCCAAAGGATCGTCAGCGCATGGCCGTCTTTCCTGCAGGAGGAGACATCGGTAAAACCGCTGTCACGCACTATCGTGTGTTGGAGCGCTATGGCTATACTACTCTGGTGGAATGCAGACTGGAGACAGGACGTACACACCAGATTCGTGCCCACATGAAGCATATTGGCCATCCGCTATTTGCCGACGAACGCTATGGAGGCATGGAGATTCTGCGTGGTGAGCGCACTGCCAGCTATAAGGCATACATACAGAACTGCCTGAAACTATGCAATCGCCAGGCCCTGCACGCCAAGACACTGGGTTTCGTACATCCCGTCACCCACGAGCAGATGGACTTCACCAGCGAACTGGCTGACGACATGCAGGCACTGATAGAGAAATGGCGCAATTATACTCGAAATAACGAGATAACGAAATAACGTAATAACGAGAAATAAATTTATAGGAACAATATGAAACATCTAAAACGCAACATCGCCATTGTGTGTGGTGGCGACTCTTCTGAACACGACGTATCACTGCGCTCAGCACAGGGGCTCTACTCCTTCTTCGACAAGGAGCGTTATAATGTATATATCGTAGATATCAAGGGACAGGACTGGCACGTCGAGTTGCCTGGAGGTCTCACTGCGCGCATTGATCGCAACGACTTCTCCTTTGTAGAAGACGGCAAGGCCAAGCTCTTCGACTATGCCTATATTACCATTCACGGCACCCCTGGCGAGAATGGCATCCTGCAGGGTTACTTCGACCTGATTGACCTGCCCTACTCTACCAGTGGTGTATTGGTAGAAGCCATGACGTTCGACAAGTTCGTGCTGAACCAGTATCTGCGTGGCTATGGCGTTTCTGTCGCCGACTCTCTGCTGATTCGTCAGGGATACGAGCAACTGGTAAGCGATGACGAGATTGAGCAGCGTATCGGTATGCCTTGCTTTGTGAAGCCAGCTGCTGATGGTTCATCGTTTGGCGTCAGCAAGGTCAAGAACAAAGACCAGTTGGCTCCTGCCATTCGTAAGGCTATGCTGGAGAGTTCGGAGATTATGGTTGAGCAGTTCCTGGAGGGCACAGAGATTTCCATCGGTGTCTATAAGACCCGCGATAAGTCGGTGGTACTACCTGCCACCGAGGTTGTTACCAACAACGAGTTCTTCGATTACGATGCAAAATACAATGGTCAGGTACAAGAGATTACCCCTGCCCGTCTACCAGAGGATGTTACCCGTCGTGTACGTGAGATTACCAGTCATATCTACGACATTCTCCACTGCAACGGCATCATCCGCATTGACTATATCATCTCTAAGGAAGGTAAGATTTCGATGCTGGAAGTGAACACCACACCAGGTATGACTCCTACCAGCTTCATTCCCCAGCAGGTACGCGCCGCAGGTCTGGAGATGAAGGATGTGTTGACCGATATCGTAGAGAACCAGTTCTAGAATTTGCCCCCTAAGTTAGGGGGCTACAGGACTCTGAACAAGCAAGAATTAAATAAAATGGAAATAGGAGAGTTTGACGAGATACGTCCTTATGAGGCGTCAGAGATGCAGCAGGCATTCAACGACTTGTTGAATGACCGCCAGTTTAGCACTATCTTGAAAGGCTTCGCACCTTGGTTACCGAAAGGTCTGCGCAACGGATTGTTACGACTGGCCTTTACGGGTATCAAGACACCGCTCGATTTCCAGAAGCGCTTCATGAAACCTGTCGTCAAATGGATTATCCGCAAACATACTGATGGTTGCACGTTTGAAGATACGCTCTTGCCTGCAGACAAGTCACTACGCTACATCTTCTTGAGCAACCATCGTGACATTGTGCTCGACTCTGCCTTTCTGGATGTCAAACTCGTCGAGGCAGGCTATCCTACTACCGTAGAGATAGGCATCGGAGACAACCTGCTCATCTATCCCTGGATTAAGCGACTGGTACGCATGAACAAAGCATTTACTGTGCGTCGCGGTCTGACAGCCCATGAGATGATGCGCTCCAGTCAGTTGATGAGCCGCTATATTCACTATGCTGTCACTGAGAAGAAAGAGAACATTTGGATTGCTCAGCGCGAAGGACGTGCCAAGGACTCCAGCGACCATACGCAGGATGCCGTACTGAAGATGCTGGCTATGGGTGGTGAGCTCCAAGAGCTAAACATCTGTCCGCTTACCATCAGTTACGAGTATGATCCTTGTGACTATCTGAAAGCCCAGGAGTTCCAACAGAAGCGTGACAACCCTGCTTTCAAGAAATCTCGTCAGGACGACCTCGACAATATGAAGACAGGTATCTTTGGTTACAAAGGTCGTGTCCACTATCATTGCGGAACGCCCATCAACCAGTGGCTTGCCGAGCTAGACGGGCTGCCCCGTAACGAGTATTTCCAGCAACTCAGTCAGCACATTGACCAAGAGATACATGCTGGCTACCGTCTGTATCCCTGCAACTATATTGCCTTAGACCGTCTGGAAGGAACCTCATCGCATGCTGACCAGTATACGTCCAAAGACATTGAACGCTTCAACAAGTATCTGGCTGCGCAATTGGCGAAGATCAGCATTCCCAATAAGGACGAAGCGTTCTTGACTGAGCGCATGCTGACCATGTATGCTAACCCAGTACGCAACTACCTTCAAGCTAAAAGCGCCCAATGATGAATAGACATCTCACAATCGTCATCACATTATTCCTCTCCGTCATCTTGACGTCCTGCGAGACAGACAGCTACGAGAAAGGAGAAGGGCACTACTCCTTGCTGCAAGCCGATTTCGCCTGTCTTACTATAAATAGTGAGAAACAGGCAGTATCATTCCTCACTGACGAAGGCGAGAACTATACCATTACCAACCCTCAGAAAACCTCATGGATAGAAACAGCAGACACCATCTATCGCGCTTTCCTATATTATAATAAGGTGGAAAACGGCAAGGCTCGTGTATCATCGATAGGAAGTCTGCCTACCTTAATCCCTACCAATGTCAAAGAGTTTAAACGACAGCCACAGGACCCAGTGGGAATGGAGAGCTCATGGCTGACGCGCGATGGGAACTATATCAATCTCGGACTGCTGCTGAAAAACGGCCGTGATGATAGTGGTAAAGAAGGTACGCATGCCTTAGCGTTGGCACTTGACGAAATACGCCAAAATGCCAACCAGACAAAAACCGCGTATTACCGTCTACTGCACGATCAGGGAGAAGTCCCCGAATACTATACCAATCGACGTTACGTTTGTATTCTGCTACCAACAGAACAACGGCCAGACAGTGTGTGTCTGACCGTTAAGACCTACGACGGTATCGTCGTCAAGAAATTCAAATTGTAGCTCTTAATCCTCAGGAGAGAAATCGTCCTTACCAACACCACAGATAGGGCATACCCAGTCTTCTGGGATGTCTTCAAATGCAGTACCTGGAGCGATACCATTGTCAGGATCGCCTACTTCAGGGTCATACACGTAGCCACAAGTCTCACAAACATACTTTTTCATAAGCTTTTAGTTTTAAGGGATTATTAGAATAAAAAAATGATTATCTCTTATCTATTATCTTCATGACTTTCTCCACGATAGTCTCTGGTGCTATATTACGCATACAAGCATAATCACCACGAAGACATGGTTTCTGTCCGTAGATACTGCACGGACGACAGTCGAGAGGTATCTGTACTGCATTCTCTTCCGTCTGTCCCCACCCCATGAAACCAGCATAAGGATGAGTAGCTCCCCATACGCTGACCACCGGTGTATCAGTGAGCGACGCCAGATGCATGTTTGAGGAGTCCATGGATACCATCACATCAAGATGGCTCATCAGGATAAGCTCCTGATGTAGCGACTCCAATAGTTTTCCTGTATAAATGCAAGCAGGATGCTGCTCACACCATTCTGTGAAGTACTTTTCTTCTTGCTCACCACGTCCAAAGAGGAAGATACGAGCCTTGGGATACTTGGCGAGAAGCTGTTCTATCACCTGATGCATCAAACGAGGAGGATATGTCTTCCCCTCATGAGCTGCAAAAGGTGCCACGCCTATCCACTGTTCAAAGGATTTCTTGACACACATTCCTGCAGGCAGCATATTCAAGTTGCCACCTTCCTCAGGGAATATGCTCTTGAACTGTATGTCTACTGGATACCCCAGTTTCTCAAAGACATCGATATAATTCTGGAAGGAAGTAGGTTGCTGCACCAGTTCCTTGTTCGATGCAGAAGTAATACGACGACGCCCCTTACGATGCTTGTTGATATGAGCCACACGATAGTGCCCCAGATTAAAGCGTATGCGGAGATATTCTGAACGAAGTACACTATGCAAATCAGCGACAGCCGTAAATTGCTTGGCTGTTAATCGACGATAGAGTGCATTCAGTCCTTTAATGCCACGATACTCGTTCTTCAGGTCAGCGGCCATAAATCCCACGTTGGGAGCAAGATCTTCAAAGAAGGGACGCGCAAACGCCCTGCTCAACACCGTGATACGGATATCAGGGTACTGATGAGCCAACGAATAGATGACAGGCACCATCATGGCGACATCACCCATCGCAGAGAAGCGGATAACGAGTATGTGTTCTTTTCTCATATTGGCTGTTAGCTTTTAGCTATTAGCACTTGGCTATTTCTTATAGAGTACTGGATTGGTAGCTGGGTCATTGTACATCTTCATCTGGCGATACACCTTCATGTACTTACGACCAGCCTCGATATCCTCCAACAACTGGTCAATAGCCGTCGAGAGGTCAACCTGCTGCTCCAACAGCACATCAAGCTTGGCCTGACACTTCTGCACATGCTCCGTATCTGCATCCTTACGCTCGGTTTGTTCTTTCATATGCCAAATCTTCAGCGCCAAAATGCTCAAGCGGTCGGTAGCCCATGCAGGACTCTCTGTATTCAGGCGAGCATCAGCCTGTGGCTGCACGTCGGCATAAACCTTGCGGAAGTAAGTATCAATTTCCTCCACCAAGTCCGTACGGTCCTGATTGGAGCGGTCAATACGACGCTTCAAGCCCAAGGCCTCTGCAGGGTCAATATGAGGATCACGGATAATATCCTCCAAATGCCACTGCACGGTATCTATCCAGCACTTCAGATAGAGACTATACTCAATGGTATCACGCTCATATGGATTGTTGATGGGCGTATCTACATTGTCCTTCAAGTGATAGTCACGAATAGCCTGATTGAATATTTTGTTGGCTTTTTCTGTAAATGTCATAGTGTTTGTTGTTTTGTTTATTTTGCAAAGATACGACAAATAAATGACAAATCATCATTTTTCCGCAATTATTTTTGTGATATGCAAGTAATTAGAAGATGTTTTTGGTCATATTCGTGTTTTTTTGTATCTTTGCAAAACCAACAAGATGAGCATACATCCACTCCATACCAACAATGAGCGACCGGCACGGTTTACCTATCCGTTCTGCTATGAGCCACACCCCTTATGCCAACAAGCGGCGGCAGAGGTGCAGCAGTATATTGCGACACATGAGGAGATACTCAGTGATGCTGACAAAGGTAAGATGTTTGGCGTCTTGGTGGTGGAAGATGCTCATGGTTTGTCTTTCCTTGCAGCCTACAGCGGCCTACTGGCAGGACGTAATGACTGGTCATTTTTTGTACCACCGGTATATGATGCCCAGCAGCCTGACGGACACTTCAAGACCGTCGAACGTGAGATATCAGCAAAGGGCGGTGATAAAGAAATGTCCCAAGAACTGCAGACATGGTTGTTCCACCAATATCAGCTACTTAACGCCCATGATGAGGTAAAAGACCTTGTTGATATCTGGCAAGAATACTACAACCGTCCTAAGCTTAGGCAGAAATACCCGCTGCCACCAGGTGGAACAGGTGACTGTTGCGCTCCAAAGTTGTTGCAATATGCCTATCTGCATGGGCTACGCCCCATCTGTATGGCAGAATTCTGGTGGGGGCAATCTAACAAGGAGGAACTACGTCAACACCTGAATTACTATCCCGCTTGTCGTGGCAAATGCAAACCCATATTGACGTGGATGATGCAAGGACTGGATGTTGATCCAGACCCAGAGGCACAACGTTTTGAACATATGGAAATACCCATCGTCTACGAAGATGACGACCTGCTCGTAGTTGATAAGCCCAGCGGTATGCTGTCAGTACCAGGGCGCGTTGAGGAGTATAGCGTAGAAACCGTTATGCAGCAGCGTTATCCAAATAGTACCGTTGCCCATCGGCTGGATATGGGTACCAGTGGTCTGCTTATCGTGGCAAAGCATATCAATGCCTATCACTCACTACAACAGCAATTCATTCACCATGAAGTAAAAAAGAAATATGTAGCAATGCTGGAACATGCAGGACAGGGAACAGGTATCATCAGTCTACCTTTACGTCCAGACCCTATGAACCGACCAAGACAGGTGGTTGATATGGAGCACGGCAAACGCGCTGTTACACGCTATGAGTTCCTCAACGACCATCTGGTGGCGCTATGGCCAGAAACGGGACGTACCCATCAGTTGCGCATCCATTGCGCACACCCGGATGGACTAGCCAACCCCATCGTTGGCGACGAGCTCTATGGCACCAAAAACTCACGACTCTGTCTGCATGCTGCAGAGATATGGTTCAAACATCCAATAACTGGAGAAAAGATGCATTTTCAGACAACCCCCGATTTTCTATGACACAGACATCACCTATACAAGCACTTCAACAGCAACGCCTACTGTTACAGTTAGAGTATGAGACCGAGAAAGAGACCTTCCGACAACAGACCCAGCAAACGGGTATGGAGCGGAAGGTCAAGAGAGGTGATGCCTGGTGGCCCATCAAGTACAGCAAGAGTTACTACAACTCGCTAAACCAGTTAGCGATCGAGGTAGTGCGCACCGCAGACACTGATATTGAGCACAACTTTGAGTTTGGGAAACCAGTATCGTTCTTTCGGATAGATAGTGGAGAAAAAACCATACACCATTTTCGTCTTACAGGCATCGTAAGCTATGTTGATGGTGACCGTATGGTCATCACCGTGCCAGACGGCTTTTCCGTCGTAGAGCTGCAGAGCACCACTACTACCGATTCTTCGCTGGGTGTGCAACTCTCGTTCGACGAGACATCGTATCGTCTGATGATGGAGGCACTAGACCGTGCCATTCGTGGCAAGGGACGCTTGGGTTATCTCCGCGACCTATTCTATTCGCGCCAGAAACCAGAGACCTTTGTCTTTCCACCTATGCACTTCCCGTATCTTAACCAAACGCAGGAGAATGCCGTCAATATGGTACTACGTGCCAAGGATGTAGCTATTGTGCATGGTCCTCCAGGTACGGGAAAAACAACAACTCTCGTTGAAGCCATCCGCGAAACGTTAATGCGCGAGAATCAGGTACTAGTGTGTGCACAGAGCAATATGGCTGTCGATTGGATTAGTGAAAAACTCGTTGACCGAGGCATCAATGTGCTGCGCATCGGCAATCCAACACGTGTCAACGACAAAATGCTCTCGTTCACCTATGAGCGACGTTTCGAGGCACATCCAGACTATCCGCACCTGTGGGCTATCCGTAAAGCTATCCGTGATCTGCGAAGCCACCGTAAGCGGGGCGATGAGAAGTATCACCAGAAATTGGAAAGCCTAAAGAGTCGCGCCACCGAACTGGAGATTCGCATCAACAATGATCTCTTTGGGGAGGCCCGCGTCATTGCCTCTACATTAGTGGGCGCTGCCAATCGGTTGTTGGACGGTCAGAAGTTTGGCACCTTGTTTATCGACGAGGCGGCACAAGCTTTAGAGGCTGCCTGTTGGATACCATTGCGACGTGCTAGCCGCGTGGTATTGGCGGGTGACCACTGTCAGTTGCCACCCACCGTCAAAAGCATTGCAGCCTTGAAGGCAGGACTGGGCAAGACGCTCATGGAACGCATTGTGGAGATGCATCCAGAGGCAGTTACACTACTGAAGATACAGTATCGCATGAATGACGACATCATGCGTTTCTCCTCTAACTATTTCTATGGCGGACAGGTGGAGAGTGCTCCAGAAGTGAAGTTCCGAAACATTCTCGACATGGACATACCGATGACGTGGATAGACACGTCTGAGTTCACAGACCTTGTGTCCGACAGTTCCCCCGTAGGAACATTCAAGGAAGAATTCGTCGGAGAATCATTTGGTCGTATCAACAAGGCAGAGGCAGAGCTAACATTACTGGCCCTGCAGAACTATTTTGAGAAAATTGGCAAGCAGCGTTTACTCGACGAACGCATTGATGTAGGTATTATCTCGCCATATCGTGCTCAGGTGCAATATCTTCGCCGTCTGCTGATGAAACGGGAATATTTCAAGCCATTCCGTCGGCTCATCAGTGTCAATACCGTTGATGGTTTTCAGGGACAGGAACGCGACATCATCGTTATCTCCTTGGTACGTTCCAATGATGAAGGGCAAATAGGATTCCTGCGCGACCTGCGTCGCATGAATGTAGCCATCACTCGTGCACGCATGAAACTCATCATACTTGGTAACGCTCCTACCATGACTCGTCACCCGTTTTATCATCAGTTGTGGCAATATATAGACAATTTATCAGGATAATTATTTGTGTGTTTCAGTTTTTTGCAGTAATTTTGCACACAAATAAGGGAATAGTGCCATGAGCAAGATTGAAATTAAACCAGTGACTACCCGCAAGGAACTGCAACAATTTGTGCAGTTCTACTACGATTTATACCGCAACTGCAAGTTTGCTGTGCCTTTCCTGTACAGCGAAGAGATGTCGACATTGCGAGAAGACAAGAACACCTCTTTTGAGTGTTGCGAAGCTCAGTATTTTATGGCCTTTCGTGACGGAAAGCTCGTAGGACGTGTGGCAGCAATCATCAACAAGCGAGCCAATGAGCGCTGGAATCGCAAACAGGTTCGCTTCAGTTGGTTTGACTTCGTTGATGATAAGGAAGTCAGTACAGCCTTACTTAAAACCGTTGAAGATTGGGGACGCGAAAAAGGCATGACAGAGATTACGGGTCCGATAGGTTTTATTGATACCGACCGTGAAGGCATGCTTGTTGAAGGTTTCGACGAGCTCTCCACGATGTACATCAACTACAACTACCCATACTACCCTCAGCACATGGAACAACTGTCTGGTTTCGAAAAGGCCAACGACTGGGTGGAATTGCGCGTCAAGGTCCCTGAGGTAGTGCCCGACAAGTTTGCTAAGATTACCGAAATGGTACGCAAGCGCTATGGTCTGCGTGTACATAAGTTTTCACGCAAGGAACTCGTTAACGACGGCTGGGGCAAGAAGATTTTCGACCTGCTCAACGAAACCTACAAGGATCTCTATGGCTTCAGTCAGTTGTCAGACTACCAGATTAGCCAACTTGTTAACGACTATATCAAGATTGCAGACCTCAATTTGGTAACTGGCATTATGGATGGTGACAAGTTAGTAGGCTTCGGCATCACTTTCCCCTCGTTCTCACATGCCCTACAGAAAACCAACGATGGTCGCTTTTTACCCTTTGGGTGGTGGCACCTGCTGAAGACACTCAAGTGGCACAAGACAGACACCGTTGACCTCCTGCTTATTGGCGTGCTTCCAGAATACCGCTCAAAAGGAGCCAATGCCCTCATTTTCGACGATCTTATCCGTCAGTTCCAGGCCTATGGTTTTGATTGGGCAATAACAGGTCCACAGATGGAGAGCAACGAAGGTGTACTATCACAGTGGCAGTATTTGGAATCTACCCAGATTCGCCGTCACCGCTGCTACCACAAAGAGTTATAATAAAAAAGTACTCCCACCTCCGGAAGCCCCTTTGCTTAGGGAACTTCAACGGATAGGTGGGAGATTTTGTGAATAAGTTCTTGCTGAACTTACTTTATTACAACCTTTTTACCATTCATAATATACAATCCTGGACGCAGGTTCTCTGCGTTAACACGACGGCCATCGAGCGTATAGACACCTGTCTTCGTCACTGGCTTCTGACTCTTGACTTCATCAATTCCCGTTGCCGTCTCCTTCAATGTACAGAAAGTGAAATAGGTCGGCTCATCGTACATAGCGGGATGAGATGGATCCTTGAGATACTTACCTGTGGCGTAATTCTTTATAGTCCACCCCTTGCCGTCTACATAATCTACCGTCCAGACTGCACCATTCTCAATAGCATAACCTTTCTGATTACCCAAGCCATGGACAAAGCAGCGATTGCCCGCAACGTCTTCTGAGTTCAGATAGCCAATACCACCAGACATCACATAATCTGAACCATCAGAAGCAATGAGTTTGAAAGAACTACCTTTGCCCAGCTTTCCAAATTTAAAGAGATAAGCATCATTATACACATTGAATGCCTTGGCAAAGTTGTCGTAACCCAACTCCTGACCCCATTCACAATAGAAAGCCTTACTCTCTGCCTCGTTAACAATAGCAAAGGTCTTACCTGCAATCGATGATATGGGACCAGTGTAACGCTCATCGATAGTCCAGTACTTAACAGGCATCTCGGGTTTATCAATCTTGACATCAATACCCATCAGGTTCAGAGCCACCTTGGCATAGCGCTGACCAAGAATGCGATAGCCTTTGGCTGAGAAATGCCAAGGGTCAGTGCCATTGCCCGGCAGGTTAGCAGCAGACACCACATGACCAGTAGGAATGAACTCAGGGATACGGTTTACTTGTACATTATGGCTTTCGCAACCACCGCTCTGGGCAGCTTCACCTTTATGCTCCACCTCACCAACGAACAGAGGAACATCAGCAGCTTTTAGATTGAGATCCTTCAACATATCATTATAAATCTTCTTCACCATAGTGGGCCAGTTAGGGTCGCCGCAGTTCGAACAGCCCTGATGCAACAGAATGCCCTTGATAACACCTACATCCTGAGCTTTCTTGGCCATCTCGATGATACGGCCATAAGGGTTCTCGCCATAATAGTTCCTAGCTATCTGAGCCCACCACTCGTTGTAGTTGTCTTGATATTTCTGCTGGTACTTGTCCTTGTCAAACATCTCGATAGGACTACCACCCATGGCAACTGCGATAACACCGATTTTCTTGTCTGGCAGCGCCTTTACCATCGTACGACCGAAATAGTCAGTAGGACCCAATTTCCCTACTGGACTAACAATAGGGCATTCTGCCTTATACCAATTACCAAGCTTACGCTTAGGAGTAGTATTGTTAAAGTTACATGTTGCCAGCATCTGGAAACGCTCATCAACGTTTCCTACATCTTGAGATTCCCATTGGGCATTACCCTCCATATTGGACTGACCAAAACAAATGTAGATGTAAAAGTTCGGATCAACTTCTGCCTTTGCTCCCAATACAGAGCACAGCAACATCATAGCAGTAAGTAAATAGTGTTTCATTGCATCTGTATTTTATAATTAGTTAATCAGGAATATCTTCTCCTTACCCTTATAAGTAGCTTTCACTGTAGCGCGACCCTCAACGATAGGACTTACCTCGAGTTTCACGCCCTTAGGAGCGTTAGACGTAGCTTCCAACTTAGAGCCGGCCTTCAGTGGACCATATAACTGATAGTGGTTACACTCGGTATAGCCATTGGCATTGGTTGACATAATAGGTGTCTGAGGGATATTCAGTTTCTGTCCATCAACCGAGATGGTTACCTCTGGAACCATAGCAGGAATACCTCCTTTGCCCTTTTTAGCGAAACCAATACCATGGAGGTCGAAGAGACCTTCAGGACGCTGAGGCTGCTGAGGACGACGTCCCCACTGACCACGTTGTGGCTGTTCAGGCTGCTTAACCTCCGGGCCTTCAACCACTAGATAGATAGCATGCTTACCTGTGAGACCTTCCACAGCAGGAACTGGCACAGGGTATGTAAGTGCCTTTCCTTTGGGGAATCTATCAGAAACATTAAGCACACCGATCTCCTCACCTTTCCAAGGATCATCAAGCTTTATGTGAATCTTAAAGGCACCCTTACCATTGGAAGTCAGGTTGAAATTAAGTTTTGCCTCATCACCCTTCTTGATGCCTTCGAAAGCCTTTACGCCTTTCATATCCTGAGCCAGGCCACCGAAACCGAAATATTTGAAACCAATGATTCCACCGTTCTGAATACCAGCCAGGTCCATGGAATTATTCCACACATCGTGGTTGTCCTGCATCCAGTTGTTGCTATTGGGACCATACATGAAGCAGGCATAGCCAGCACTATAGTATTTATAAGGTGGCAAACCAAAAATCTGGAAGCCTTCGCTAGTTACCTCTGCACCAGTATAGGTATTGCCATCAGAGGCAGCAGCTACCCACTCATTGTCCTTGGCATAGGGATCATAGCCAGTAATGGTCACCTTACCGCCCTTAGCCACAGACTTCTTGTCCCATGTAATCTTCACAGGAGCAACCATCGTCTGACGTGCATTACCAAAGCCACGGGGAGGACGATGATAGAAGACATACCACTGTCCATTGATTTCCTGCAACGAACCATGGGTGTTGTGGGCAGCATTGGTGGTTATTAGTTTCGAGCCGTCCTCGTTCAGGACAACACCACGTGAGTCGACCAGTACACCACCTGAACGCCAAGGGCCGAGAGGTGAGTCACCATAGGCATAACGCAGGGCAGAGTTCGTGTTGCCTAAACCATACTCCTTACCAGAGTAGCCAGAGAATACCATCACGTACTTATTACCTACCTGACGGATAGAAGAGGCCTCGAAGAAGTTAAAGTCCAGCGGGTTCTGTCCCTTGTAGAGGGCCTTATACTCGCTGCCTGACTTGTCGAGCAGACGACCATCGGCGCTGCTGGCAGGGATGAACGGGTCAATGAGTTCAGTACCCTCACGCTTCGAGAACATCGTGTTCTGGTCAAGTTCACAAGCAGTAGAGTGCTGAAAACCATAGAACACGTATGCACGATAGCCTTTGTCGAAGTCTTTGTCCTTTTTGTCAGTAATCGTCTCAATGAACACAGAAGGGTCAAAGTCGATGAGCGAACCCTCAACACAACGGGTGCCATCGTCTGTCAGGTTAACAGGTTTGAAGGGACCGTTGGGGCGGTCGCTCTTGCAGACCATCGGCACACGCTGCCATCCACGGCTATGAGGATAGAGCCAGTAGGTCTTCTTGCCTGTAGCCTTGTCAACAGTCTCTACAAGGTCTGGGGCAAACATCGTGTCCCACTGCCCATTGACAAACCATGTAAAAATCGGACCTTCATCGCGCCATTTCGACAGGTCTTCAACGGGTGCCGACCACATACGGATATCAGGACCGCAGTAGGCAGTATAGGTTACATCGTGCGAACCAATGATATAAGCACGCTTCTTGCCGGGATTGTCTGGATCATCGAAGACACGTGGCTCACCATCGGGCACATGCTCCCACAAGGGGAGATAAGGGTTCTGTGCTCGCGTCATCAGAACGGCAAAGAGCGCACAACCGAGAATAAATAATTTCTTCATCTAACGTTTATTGGTTACTTGTTATTGTTTAGCGTTTATTGTTCCTCACTTCATTGAGGAAGTTTACCATCTTCTGCAGGTTCTCCTCAGTGTACATCTGCGGACCACCATGGCTGCCCTCTGCAGGGAACGTGCCCTCGGTCTTGACACCTGCGGCCTTCAACAGTTCGAAGAACATCTTGCCCTGACATCCAGGAACAACATTGTCTTTCTCACCATGGAAGATGATGATGGGAGGATTGTTCTTATTGACGTAATAGGTAGCACTCAGACTACGATACTTGTCAGGTTCCTTGTCCAACTTAGAGGCTAGCAGCACATCCTCAGGAGAGTCGGCACCCATCTTCATACCTTCGCCACAATCCATTGCAGTAAGGTCTACAGGACCCGACCAGTCACAAGCCGCATTAACCGTACTTTTCTCTTTGAGGAAATCACCTACAGTACCTTCAAGGTCGATATCTACCGTACCTACCTTGGTCTGCTTTACACCACTGGTGGTAGCAGCAACAGATGCCAGATGGCCACCGGAAGAGAATCCGCTGGTAGCGATGAATGAGGTATCGAACTTATACTTCTTGGCATTGGCACGTACAAAACGGATGACGGCACGGATATCGTTGATCTGAGCAGGCCACTTGGCATCCATGCTGCTACGATGGTTAGGACAAACAACAGCATAGCCGTTGTCAAGCAAAGTCTTGCCTATAGTACCGAGGTCAGCCATACCTTTGCCATTGTTGCTGAACCAAGCACTGCCATAGATATGGATAACGACAGGATAGCTCTTTGCTTCCTTTTTCGGCAGATAGATGTCGCAGGTATGATAAGCCTTGTCATCACCTGCGTAGTTCACGTCCTTCCACTCTTGGGAAGTCTCCAGTTTTGCCTGCTGCTGAAAGCCACCAAAGCCTCCAGCGGGCTGTGCTACGGCTGCGATAGCAGCCATGCACATCACGAATGTTGATAATAATGTTTTCTTCATAGTTAGTTATTACTTAAACTGCCAATAGTCGAGACGGACGTCACCCTGTGCTTTGTCGAAGCAGAGGTAAAGGTCGTGAACACCCGTAGCACCGCTGACCTTAGCATTAAATGTCTTATATTTCTCTGCAGAGCCTGTGCTCTTGATGGTTGCCGTACCAATGACATTACCTTTCACGTTATCAAGGCGCAAGGTAACGGTACAGCCTGCCTGGGCGGCGGCAGCAGCGATGATGCTGAACTGCTTAGCACCCTTGCCAAAGTCGACACCACGCAGACGGATATACTCGCCGTCATTGATGTCGTAAATGTACATGTTACGCTTGCCCGTAGACTCCGGCATATCCTTAACAACGCCCGTGTTCTGGATGCCCATCTTTGATGATTTCAGACCATAGCCCCAATTCATGGTCTCAGCCTCAACACGACGATAGGGGTTCAGCCAGTGTAGCTGCTTCATAGGCTGCTGATCCATCCAATAAGGAACCTCCTGAATAGTGCCATCGGCATTGTAGGTAATCTCAGTAGCAGAGACTGTACGACGCTCATGGTGCTCATAGGTATCGAGGTGCATGAGGTCGTAGTTCTGACCGAAGACATACGAATGACCCTTGAAATCGCAGATACCAGGGTGGTTACCACGGTCACGCTGGGTTGGCTTCATAATGTAGTTCTTCCACTCCCAAGGACCTGTGGGGCTGTCGCTCATGGCATAGCCCAAAGCCTCAGGACAGCAGGTTGTGGCATAGCTGAGATAGTATTTGCCATTACGCTTATAGAGCCACGGACCTTCCTGATAGTTCTTCACAGTCCATGTAGCCTTCTCGCCCCAAGGTGCGCGGAGGTTTGCCTTAGCACCCTCCTGCTTAACAGGACGCATGATACCATCCTTTGGATTCAGCACGAAGATGTCGCCCTGAGTGGAGATCATGTCCTTATTCAACTTAGTGTAGTAGACATGAGGATTACCCCAGTACATATAGGCCTGACCATCATCATCGGTATAGACGGTAGGATCGATATCATCCCAGTGTTCTTTCTGCCATACCAGCGGTTCACCAAGAGGATCCTTGAAGGGACCATAGGGAGAATCGCTCACTAAGACACCAATGCCATGACCATGCAGCGGCGCATAGAGGTAGTACTTACCATTGCGCTCTACTGTCTGAATAGCCCAAGCACCATTCTCACGACTACGCCAAGAGAAGTCCTTCAGTGATGCTACAGCACCATGTTCCGTCCAGTTGACCATATCTGTCGTTGACCACAGCAACCAGTCGTACATATAGAATCCGGCGTTATTACGTTCGTTAGGATCGGGGATATCCTCAGGAGAGGCATCGTGCGACGTATATAAGAATAAGGTGTCGCCAATCACCAGTGGCGAGGGGTCAGCAGTGTACTTGGTCTGGAACAACGGCATGTTCACCTGCTCCAGTCCGCGCATCTCCCACCAGTCGAAGTTGAAGAGCTTCGGACCCTTACGACCCTTGAAGACCAAGTAAAGGTCACGGGTATGCAGACGAGAGGGGTAGCTGTCGAGGGCTGCCAAGTCGGTAGTAATGGTCTGCCACTTCTCCCAACCGCCAGTACCAGGAACATCCAACGTGCCAAGGAGTTTTCCTCCGACACTGTCCAGACGAATCTCTATCTGTCCACCACGCAGACCACTCGCTACACGAGCTGTAAAAGTTCGCGGAGTCTTGTAGCAGAGGTGTACAGCCTGCAGTTTGATATAGTCTCCATTATGGATGTCAGTAACATACACACCCACCTCGTCATTCTGCTCGGTCTTCACACCTTTCGAGAACGCCATGGTCTCTGCCTCCACCTTACGGTAGGGATCAAACTTAGCAATTGGCTCCACGCCCTCGTCAGTAGGCATGATGGTGGGAAAGCTGCCATCAGCATTATACTTAAACTCCTCTACGGCCACACTACGACCAAAACCGCCACCATTGGGCAGCTTGCCAGTGTGGTAGAAGAAATAGCTATGACCTTTGAAGTCAGCCACACCACAGTGGTTCGTAAACGACTTAGTATCACACAGCGGCATAATCTCGCCAGCATACTTCCAAGGACCTGTGGGGTGCGGAGCCGTGCTATAACTAATGTGTTCAGGAACACCACCTGCAGCGTAAAGCAACTGGTAGGTACCGTTACGTTTGGTCAGCCACGGACCCTCCACATACGAGTCCTTATATTTCTTACCTTTCTCACGCTTGCTCATGATTGGTCCACCGAAGGCCTCCTCGGTCATATCAAGACGTCCCAATTCACCGCTATATGATATCATATCGCGGTTGAGCTTTAGGTAGTAACACTGCGGATTACCCCACATCAGCCACGCCTGGCCATCATCGTCAATCATGACTGTCGGATCGATATGGTCCCACGAACCATTCTCGAAGAGTGGTTTGCCAAGGGCATCGCGGAACGGGCCTGTCGGTGAATCGCTGACAGCGACACCGATAGCCATGCCGTTAGACAGTTTGCTATGAGCACAGATGTACCAGAAGAACTTGCCATCGCGCTCAATGGTCTGTCCAGCCCAAGCACGGTCGTCAGCCCAAGAGAAGGTCTCAAGTGCCAGTGGCGAACCATGGTCCTGCCAGTTGACCATATCCTTGGTGGAATAAACGCGCCACTCCTGCATCCAGAAGAAGTCGGCATTATCCTCGTCATGACCCGTATAGACATACATAGTACCATCATGTACCATTGGCGCTGGGTCACTGGTAAACCAGGTCTGCACAAAAGGATTTTGCGCTAGACAGAATGAAGAAGTAAGAGGTAAGAGGTAAGATAATAAAAGTCGTTTCATTATATCGTTTTAATTAGTGATTGCGGATATTCCACTTAGAGTTGTCACTGCTAAAGTCATAGACGGCCAATGTGGGAGTACTGTCGGCAGCCGAATAGAGACAATAGCGTGTGTTCACACCTTCGATGCCAGGAACCTCTTTCGGCATGATGCGGTAGGTGCCATCAGTGAGTTGCTCGACACGCCATAGTTGTTCGGCACCACCATGATAGGCAACGGTTGCCAACTCCTTGTCGGCAGTTGCTGTCAAGGCACGGTCTGTACCAGCAATGGTAATCTTAAAATACGGAGCACTCAGGTAACCACCAGCCTCTGGCACAGGAGTGAAGGTCCACAACTGGTGAGGACGGAACATATAGTCGCTACAACGAACAGCCACAGGTGTGTTGGCATCCGGCCATGTACTGATAACATCCTCTAATTTCTGATTAGCAACAGGCTTGGGAGGCTCCTGCATCTGATTACGGTTGTTCCAGCGCTGACGTTCCTGCTGCATACGAACAAAATCAACAGCCATCTCCAGCGAGTAGCCACGGCGCTCAGACTCAATAGCAAACGTACCACCACGGAAGCGCTCACCAGCATAGGGCCAGCCATTCTTCCACAACAAAGGACGAACAGCGAGAACACTACGTCCGCCCATGTCGAAGTCTGCCTCCCAGTGGAACGACATCACCTCGACACCCTCATCAATAACGGTACTTCCAAAGTGACCGGCACCAGTGGCACGGTCGCCAGCAGCAATCACCATACGGCCACCACCGTGGAACATGTCACGACCTACATTGTCAACGTATGGTCCCTCTACAGAACGTGAGCGACCCACAACAATATTATAGGTAGAGTTGACACCATCGCAGCAGGTTCCATGAGTTCCCAACAGATAGTACCAACCGTCTCGGTACATGAGGGCACTAGCCTCACAGTCGATAGCCACGTCCTTCTCGACATTACCCTTCACGCGCTCACCGGTTTTCGGGTCAAGCTCAATAAGGCGGATATTACCGAAATAGGTACCATAGGTAGCCCATAAACGACCCGTAGTGGGGTCTAACAACAGGCAGGGGTCGATGGCGTCACAGTCTTCCATACCGTCAGACGATGCGACCTCAATAGCTGTTGACCACTTGAAGTCAGGTGACTTCGGATCAAGTGTTTTATTCCACATCGTCAAGATACGGCCGTTATGGCCACCAAAGAGGCCACCACCTGTAGCACCATAGATGCAGAGATAGCGATCACCTATCTTCATCATATCGGGAGCAGCACCACCACCTGGGCGCTCGGCACCACTGTGCCATGACCAACCGTCGTCAGAGATAATGCCTCCCCCACCCGTTCCGAAGGTATACCATTTACCGTCACACTCTGCGAGTGTCGAGGGATCGTGAATATAAGGTGCACCAATTTGCGCATTGGCAGCAGTAAAAACAGCAAGTGCCGCCAAGAGTGTATGTAGTCTTTTCATCTTATTGTACTTTGATTGAATAGTTCTTTACTGGGTTACCTTTCTCGTCAATAAAGCGGGCACACAAATCACTTAGACCAGGACCATTGACCAACGCAAAGCGCAGGATATTACGTCCCTTCTTCAGTGTCAGACGCTGTGATACGCAGTCATCCTCCACCATACGACGGTCACCATCGAGTGTCAAGACGCGATTACCGTTGAGCCACCACATAGAAGCACCATTGGAACCAATAGCCAGACGAACGCCGTCCATCTCCTCGGGACAATCAATGACGGTAACGCCCCAGAACAGAGAGTTGTAGGGCTGACAACCGTTGGCCTCAGCAAAACGGAACACCTTAACATTGTAGCTCTCGCTCTCAACAGCATGCCATTTCAAGGTCTGCTTGACCTCCTTAGTTTGGGCAGGGCCCATCTGCATTCTCGTATCAGCAGGGCCACCAGCTAATGCAATACCTGTAGCTGTTACCTTCTCACCATCGCGAGGCAGTTTCTTGTCATCAAACTGTCCCTTGAAATACTGCTTGGAGAGATTCTCATTCAGATAGGTATCTGTCAGGATAGTATTCGAACGAACATTATAGTCGATAGGCTCCAGCAGCATCCAACGACGGATGAAGCCATTGGCATCAGGCTGTGCAGCAGATGCATTGGCAGCAACAGCGTGGAAATAGTTCTCACGGTTCTTGAACTGTACCCAGTTGACGCTGATAGCGGCATCACCCTCACAGGTAACGACCAGATCGGTAACACCCTTGGGAACATATTGCAAAGCGACGGTCTGGGTGAGCCACTGATTGCTCTGGTCACGACGGAATTGCCCCATCTGACTAACGACATTCATCGGAATACGAGCAATAAGCTTGCCCTTAGCCGTCTTCTCTCGGATACAGAACTCGGTATTACCTGCAGCCTTGGCATTGACAATGAGATAGGCGGTATTCTCTACACCAGAGAAGTCCACGTCATTATACTGCAGCCAACTACCCTTCACTGGCAGGGTCGCCTGATAGCTACGGAAGGTATTGACAGTATCAATCAGTTCTGTCGTCACATCGGCACTGGCTGTGCTATAGCGGTCTATCTCAATCTTTTCCGTAGCCTTGTTGATACCCACACCACGCATGGTTTTCTTCACCTCCTTGATAGTGCCGTCAGCATTGAAGTACAGCTTATCAATCTGTACAGAACGGCGTTTGTCATCGTTGGGAGAGAAGGCGTTCTGGTGATAGAACAGATACCACTGACCCTTATAGTTAATGATGCTGTGGTGGTTGGTCCAACAACCATTCTCATGTTCCGGCATAATGATGCCCTTATACTCGTAAGGACCCATCGGATTCTTACTCATAGCATAACCGAGCACCTCGGTATTCTCCCGAACATACGGATAGGTCAGATAGTAATTACCATTATATTCAAAGGCAAACGGACCTTCAGCCTGACGATTGGGCAGGTCTTTCAGACAGTTGACACCGTACATCTCAAACTCACGATTACCCCACTTCACTTTCTCCTTAGGGGTATCATCAGCGAGTTCTTTCATATTGGGCTTGAGTTTGGCACAACGGCCTGCACCCCAGAAGATGTAGGCGTTACCATCAGAAGCCTGGAGCACACAGGGGTCGATACCGTTAATACCCTTGATAGGCTCCGGTTCACAGATGAACGGACCTTCAGGACGGTCGGCAATAGCCACACCAACGCCGAAGCCACGGCCGTCTTTAGGTGCTGAGGGGAAATAGAAATAGTACTTGCCGTTACGCTCCACGCAGTCGGGTGCCCACATGGAATAAGAGTTAGTCCGTACCCAAGGTACTTTGTTCTGGGTAACGATGACACCGTGATCTGTCCAGTCGGTCAGGTTCTCTGAGGAGAAGACATGATAGTCCTCCATGCAGAACCAATCCTGTCGCTGACCAACGGGAGGCTTGATATCATGCGACGGGTACAGGTACACCTTATTATTAAATACGCGTGCCGTAGGGTCGGCAGTGAACTGGTCGCGAATAATAG
>JAEEGG010008959.1_pt1 | contig 22557 bp, 19 predicted proteins | sample 9134161 | NCBI WGS metagenome assembly JAEEGG01 (sample SAMN16246543, study PRJNA631951) | gut metagenome | biome: gut microbiome; feature: rumen; material: CR-attached | host: Bos | place: Iran: Karaj | collected 2018-10
CACCCGCTCCACCGCGTCCCAGAGCACCGTCAGGTTCCGCAGCCCCAGAAAGTCCATCTTCAGCAGGCCCAGCTCCTCCAGCTGGGTCATGGGGTACTGGGTCACCACCACATCGTCGTTCCGGGAGAGGGGCACGTAGGTGTAGACCGGATCCCGGGTGATGACGATGCCCGCGGCGTGGGTGGAGGCATGGCGTGGCATCCCCTCCAGCACCATGGCGGTATCCACCAGCTTCTGCACCTGGGGATCCCCGTCGTACAGCTCCTTCAGGGGCTTGCTGAGACGCAGGGCTTCCGCCAGGGTCATGTTCAGGGTGGCGGGCACCAGCTTGGCCACCCGGTCCCCGTCCCCGTAGCTCATGCCCAGGGCCCGGGCCACGTCCCGGATGGCCGCCCGGGCGGCCATGGTGCCGAAGGTGGCGATCTGGGCTACGTGGTCGCTCCCGTATTTGCGGTTGACATAATCAACGACCTCGCCCCGGCGCTCCACGCAGAAATCGATGTCGATATCCGGCATGCTCACCCGATCCGGGTTCAGGAAGCGCTCGAAGAACAGGCTGTATTTCACCGGATCCACGTCCGTGATCTCCAGGGCGTAGCTCACCACGCTTCCGGCGGCGCTGCCGCGGCCGGGACCCACGGGGATGCCCTGATCCTTGGCGAAACGCACGAAATCCTGCACGATGAGGAAGTATTCGTTGAAGCCCATCTGGTCGATGGTGGCGAGCTCATAGTCCAGCTTGGCCCGCATCTCCGACGCCTTGTCCCCGTACCGCTTCACAAGGCCCGCCTCGCAGAGGCTGCGCAGGTAACTCCGGGCGTCCTTAGCCTCCGGGGGAAGCTGGAACTGGGGCAGATGGTATTCCCCGAAGGTGAAGTCCATCCTGCAGCGCTCGGCGATGCGCTGGGTATTGTCCGCCGCCTCCTGGTGATCCGGGAAAAGGCTGCGCATTTCTTCCTCGGATTTGATATAGAATTCCTGGGTCTCGAAGCGCATCCGGTCGGCGTCCTGCACGGTCTTCTGGGTCTGGATGCACATGAGTACGTCCTGGGCGCTGCTGTCCTCCTTCGTGAGGTAATGGGCGTCGTTGGTGAGGACCAGGGGCAGTCCCGTATCCCGGTGGAGGCGGAGGATCCCCGCGTTCACCGGTTTCTGCTCGGCGTAGCCGTGATCCTGCAGCTCCAGGTAAAAGTGCTCCGGGCCGAAGATCCCGCTGAGCTCCAGGGCGGCGGCCTTGGCTCCCTCGTAATTCCCGTCCCGGAGCTGCCGGGGGATCTCCCCGGCCAGGCAGGCGGAGAGGGCGATGAGCCCCTCATGATGCTCCCGCAGAAGGGCTTTGTCCACCCTGGGTTTGATGTAAAAGCCCCGGAGGAAGGCCTGGGAGACCATGTAGCAGAGGTTTTTGTACCCCGTTTCGTTTTCGCACAGGAGCACCAGATGCCGGGCCTCGCTGTCCAGCCCGTGCTCCCGGTCCTCCATGCCCCGGGGGGCCACGTAGACTTCGCAGCCGATCACCGGGTGGATCCCCGCCGCCTTGGCGGCCTTATAGAAGGTCACAGCCCCGTACATCACCCCGTGGTCCGTCACCGCCACCGCGGTCTGGCCCAGGTCCCGGACCCGCTGCACCAGCCGCTCGATGCGGCAGGCTCCGTCCAGCAGGCTGTATTCGCTGTGTACATGCAGATGAGCAAAGGCCATGACGCGATCCTCCGAAAATGGAACATTTGTTCTATCTATTATACTGCTATTTCCCTCCCTCTGCAAGCAAAAATCCCCCGCCGGAAAAACGGCGGGGGAGAGATCACGCGATCACGGCCGGATCGGCACAGGGAACCAAAACCGGCGTGTCCCCGTCTCCCCGCAGGATCACCGTATCTCCTGCGCGGAGACGGCCCTCCAGGAGCAGCTGAGCCGCCGGATCCTCCAGAGCGGCGCGGATCGCCCGGCGCAGGGGCCTCGCGCCGAAGGCGGGATCCCAGCCCTGCCGTGCCAGAAGGTCCAGGGCCCCGTCCTCGATCTCCAGGGTGATCCCCAGGGCCTTCAGCCGATGGGAAACCTCCCCGGTCATCTTCACTGCGATCCGGCGGATATCCTCCGGTCCCAGAGAACGAAAGACCAGGGTCTCGTCCACCCGGTTCAGGAATTCCGGGCGAAAGGTCTGACGCAGTTCCCGGAGCGCCTCCGCCTCCCGAAGTCCCGCCCATGCCGTATCCCCGGGGGCGAAGCCCAGACCGGGTCCGGCTGCCGTAAGCCCCCGTGCGCCCAGATTGGAGGTCATGACGATCACGGTATTCCGGAAGTCCGCCTGACGGCCCCGGGAATCCGTGAGCACCCCATCCTCCATGATCTGCAGCAGCAGGTCCCAGATATCCTCGTGGGCCTTTTCCAGCTCGTCGAAAAGGATGAGGGACCAGGGCCTGCGCCGGACCCGGTCCGTGAGCCGGCCTCCGTCCTCGCAGCCGATATAGCCCGGCGGGGAGCCCAGGAGGGTACTGATCCGATGCTTTTCCTTGTACTCGGACATATCCAGCTTGAAAAGGGCTTTCTCCTCCCCGAATACCGTTTCCGCCAGAGCGCGGCAGAGCTCCGTTTTTCCCACTCCCGTAGGCCCCAGGAAAAGAAATACCCCCATGGGACGCCGGGGATCCCGGAGACCGGCGCGGCTTCGGCGGATGGCCCTGGCTACGGCGGATACGGCCTCATCCTGGCCGATCACCCGCTGCCGAAGCATCTCCTCCAGCCGGAGGCAGCGCAGGCTCTCTTCCTGTGTCAGGGAACGGACGGGGATGCCGGTCCAGGCGGCGAGCACCTCCGCCACGTCCTCCCGGTCCACCTGCGTTTTCCCGGGTTCCTCCATCCGCACCCGGGCAAAAGCCTCGTCCATCAGGTCGATGGCCTTGTCCGGCAGATACCGCTCCGGCAGATACCGGATGCTCAGATCCACCGCGGCCAGCAGGGCCTCCTCCGTGAGCTTCAGCCGGTGGTGGGTCTCATAGCGTTTCCGAAGCCCCCGGAGGATATCCGCCGCCGCGTCCCGTCCCGGCTCCTCCACGGCCACGGGCTGGAACCTCCGGGCCAGGGCTGCGTCCTTCTCCACGTGCCGCCGATACTCCTCCGCGGTGGTGGCCCCCAGGACCTGGAGCTCTCCCCGGCCCAGGGCGGGCTTCAGCAGGCCGGCGGCGTCGATGGCTCCCTCCGCCGCCCCCGCTCCCAGCAGGGTATGGAGCTCGTCGATAAAGAGGATCACGTTCTTCGCTCCCCGGAGTTCCTCCAGCGCCTCCTTCAGCCGTTCCTCAAAGTCGCCCCGGTATTTGGTCCCCGCCACCATGCTGCCCAGATCCAGGGAGAGGATCCGCCGGGACCGCAGTTCCTCCGGCACTTCCCCGGCAACGATCCGAAGAGCCAGTCCCTCCGCCACGGCGGTCTTGCCCACCCCCGGTTCGCCGATGAGCAGGGGGTTGTTCTTGCTCCGGCGGCAGAGGATGCGGATCACCCGCCCCAGCTCCGCTTCCCGGCCGATCACCGGATCCAGACCATCCCGGCGGGCCGCCTCCGTCAGATCCCGGGCATACTGCTCCAGGGTGCGGGTGTCCCGGCGGCTCCGGCAGCCGGGCTGGGGGGAGGAGGAGGGAGAAGCGTTCTCCCGGCTCAGGGTTTCCAGTACCCGGGTGAACAGACGGTTCGTATCCGCTCCGGCGCTTCGCAGCAGACGGAGGGCGGCGCTGTCCTCGTCCCGCAGGAGGCCCAGGAGCAGATGCTCCGCGGCGATCTCCCGCTGCCCCAGCCGGGCGGCTTCCAGGGTGGCCAGCCGGATGCATCGCCGGGCTTCCGGGGTGAAGCCCTGGGCGGGGACGGAGCAGGGGACTCCCGTTCCCACGGTTTCCGTCACCAGCTGCCGCAGACGTTGATAATCGCAGCCGCAGCTCCGGAGACCTGCGGCCGCGCCGGTGTCCTCCCGGGCCAGACCCAGAAGGATGTGCTCCGTGCCCACATAGCTGTGCCCCAGCTCCGCCGCCGCCGAAGCGGCCAGATTCAGGACCTGCCGGGAACCCCAGCCCAGCTTTTCTTCCTTTCCCATGGATGCCGCCTTTCTCCTTCGTACGAGTTGTCCGAGGAAATTTTTGAAATAATGGTTGCTTTTTCGGGAGGATATGATAAGATTATTTTCGGCGATACCGCCAATGGCGGAATCAGCCCCATTCTGTAATTGGAGGTGTCTGTCATGGCCTACAAAATCAACCCCGATGTCTGTGTCAGCTGCGGCGTCTGCAAGGAGAACTGCCCTGTGGAGTGCATCAAGGAAGCGGATGGCAAGATGACCATCAATCCCGATGAGTGCGTGGACTGCGGCACCTGCGCGGCGAACTGCCCCGTGAATGCCATCGATCCTGCCTGAGCAGACTAGGAAACGACCCGGGGCTTCGGCCCCGGGTTTTCCGCTTCTATGGACGAACGTTTCCCGGGGGCAGAGGAATTGTGGCCCGGCGGCCCCCGTTATATACAGGAACCGGGACTTTTTCCACTCAGCTCGGATACCGCCTGGCTGGGGGATTTTCTGCGCTTCGGCGGCGTCAGACGGGCTCTGGATCTGGGCTGCGGCGGCGGAGCCCTGGCCCTGCAGATGCTGGGCCGCCGCCCGGGGCTGCGGGTGACCGGGGTGGATATCCTGCCCGCGGCGGCGGAGCGCACCCGGCTGAACGGCGCCCTGAACGGCTGGGAGATCGAAACCGTCTGCGGAGATATCCGTGAACTGGATCGCCTCTTCCCGGCGGAGAGCTTCGATCTGGCGGCAGGGAATCTGCCTTACTGGCCTGCCCGATTTCCGGGATCGCCGGATGGGGAGCGGGATCTTGCCCGGCGGGAGAGCTGTCCTCCCCGGGACCTGTGCCGCGCCGCCGCCCGGGTGCTGCGGAGGGGAGGCCGTCTTGCCCTGGTGTACCCGCCGGAACGGCTGACGGATCTGATGACGGAGATGCGCGCCGCGGGCCTGGAGCCCAAGCGTCTGCGGCTGGTGCAGAAACGGGAAAAGCCCCCCTGCGCCGTCCTGCTGGAGGGGCGCAAAGGGGCCGGGCCCGGATTGGAGATCGAGCCCACCCTGCCGGTGGGGGAGGAATGAAGCATGGCTGGAATACTGTATCTGGTGGGCACCCCCATCGGGAACCTGGGGGATATCTCCCTGCGCTGCCGGGAGGTGCTGGAGGAAGCGGACTTCATCGCCGCGGAGGACACCCGGGTCACCCTGAAGCTGCTGAACCATCTGGATCTGCATAAGCCCCTGGTGAGCTACTATGCCCATAATTCCCGGGGCAGCGGAGATCGGATCCTGGAGCGCATCCGGGCAGGGGAGACCTGTGCCCTGGTGACGGACGCGGGCATGCCCGCCATCAGCGACCCGGGAGAGGATCTGGTTCGTCTGTGCGCCGGAGCGGGGGTAGAGGTCCGGGCCGTGCCCGGACCCTGCGCCGCGGTCACCGCCCTGGCCCTGTCCGGCCTGCCCACCCAGCGCTTCACCTTCGAAGGGTTCCTCTCCGTTACCCGGAAGAGCCGCATGGAGCACCTGGAGAGCCTGCGGGGGGAGAAGCGCACCATGATCTTCTACGAGGCGCCCCATAAGCTGGTGAGCACCCTGGAGGATCTGGCGGCGTATTTCGGGGAAGACCGGCCTGTGGCCCTGTGCCGGGAACTGACCAAGCTCCATGAGGAGGTCGTCCGCACCGTCCTGGGGGAAGCCCTGGCCCGATACCGGGCGGAGCAGCCCAGGGGAGAATTCGTCCTGGTGGTAGCCGGGGCGCCGGAGGAGAGCGGCGAGCCCGACGAGGCCGCCGCCCTGGAGCGGGTCCGCACCCTGCGGGAGGAGGGAGCCTCCCTCCGGGACGCAGTGCGGCAGGCCTCCCAGGAGACAGGGATGAACAAAAACGCCCTGTACAAGCTGGCGACGCAGAACAGCGGATCGGAATAAGACTGCCGGAACAAGACCACGGGGCCGCTTCTCACGAAGCGGCCCCGGCTGCATTTAATATGGATTTGTCAGGATCTGTCCGTCTTGCTCAGGATCCGGCAGCCCAGCAGGGCCAGGAGCAGCACGAACAGGACGCAGCCCGCGTACACCGCCAGCATGGCGGGGAGCAGAGCCAGGAGCCAGGTGCCGAACGCGGAAAAAACGCCGTTCATGCCGCGCCTCCGGCGCTCTCCCACAGAGCGGGAGCGGCTTCCTTCACCAGGCCTTTCAGCAGACTGGCGGGGAAACGGTCCAGCACTTTGCCGGTGAACTCCCGGATGGCGTTATTGTACCCGCTGACGTCGATGACCTTCTGGGCCTCGTCCATGGCGTTCTGGAATTCTCCCAGGGCTTTGTGGGCCTTGCCCTCCGTCAGGGGTTCCAGGGCTTCCCGGCAGGCGATGAAGTTTTTGCTCAGGGTCTCGTTCAGGTCGTACATCCTGCCCAAGTCGCCGGAGCCGGAATTCAGCAGTTCCCGCAGCTCATTGTGGGTGCTGCGGAGGGCGGAATATTCATCATATACCTGGTCGTACTTGGCGGCGATGTTCTGCAGACCGTCCGCCGCCTCCAGCCGCGCCTTCAACTCCTCCGAGATCCCGGGCTGGCCCCCGGTGCCCTTGTCGAACAAAGCGGCGGCGTCCGCGATCTTCTTGCCCAGCGTGCTTTCCACCACCCCACGCAGGATGAGGAAGAGGATGAGCAGAACGACGATGACGACCAGGATCTTCAGGAGGGTCTTCTTGATCTTCATGGGAATCCTCCGTTATTTGCTCAGATCCAGCAGCTTCTGCCGCAGCTCGCCCTCGATGCGGGTGAGCTCCACCTCGGCTTCCCGCCGCCGGGCGGCGCCGTCCACCTGGATCTGACGGACCTCTTCCAGGGTGCTGATGAGGTTCTCGTTGGTCTGCTTCAGGGTCTCCAGCTCCACGATGCCCCGCTCGGACTCCCTGGCGATGTCGATGCTGCCGGTCTTGAGCATCTCGGAGTTCTTCTTCAGCAGCTCGTTGGTGAGATCGGTGACCTCCCGCTGTGCCTTCATGGCCTGCTCGGAATGGCTCATGCCCAGGGCCAGGACCATCTGGCTCTTCCACAGGGGGATGGTATTCACGATGGAGGTCTGGATCTTCTCCACCATGAGGGTGTCGTTGTTCTGGATCATGCGGATCTGGGGAGACATCTGGATGGAGATCATCCGGGTGAGCTCCAGGTCGTGGATCTTCTTCTCGAAGCGGTTGCACATGCTGGCGTAGTCGTTGGCAGCCTGGGCGTCCTCCGGCAGACCGGAGGCTTCCGCCTTGGCCAGGAGCTCCTTGAGCTTGCCTTCCCGGCACTCGTTCAGCTTCTGTTTGCCGGCGATGATGTACATGCTCAGTTCCTTGAAGTAGGCCTGGTTCAGCTCATACATCTTATCCAGCATGGCTACGTCCTTCAGCAGCACCACCTGATGCTGCTCCAGCTGATCGGTGATCTTGTTGACGCTCACTTCGGCCTTGTCATACTGGGCTTTCATCTCTTCGATCTGGGTGCCGGCCTTGCGGAACAGACCTTTCAGGCCCTTTTTCTCCTCCGGGTCGAAGTTGATGGTCTTCAGCTGCACCACCAGGCCGGTGAGCATGTCTCCCACCTCGCCCATGTCCTTGGTGCGCACGGTGTTCAGGGCCGCGCCGGAGAACTCGGAGATGTTCTTCTGCGCGCCTGCGCCGTACTGCAGAACGGTGTTGGTGTCTTCGATATTGATCTTCTTGGCAAAGTCCTCCACGGCCTTCCGCTCCGCCTCGGACAGAGACTCCATGGAGAATACGGGGGCCTCCACCTTCTTTTCCGCAGAACTGATGAGCTCGGCGGGCTTGGGGGCCTCGACGGTGGGGTCGAGGGTAAGGGTGGGCTTGTACTCGAAATCCATCTATGCGTCATCCTTTCGTGTGAATTCGATATATCCTGCGGGCCGATCGCCCGTTTCAATTCGTCGGGATCTCAAAATCCGGCGCGGAGAGCCCCTCTGCCCGGAGCTTGGTCTCCAGCACGCCGATCTCCAGGTCCAGATCCGTGGCGTTGTTGGCAAAGAGCCCGTCGTACTGGGACCGGCCGGAGGCAATGATCTCATCCAGCAGGGCCTCCAGACGGCTCCTGTCCCCCTGGGCCCGGTCGTATTCATGGAGCACCCGGATGGCGGTGGGGAGGTAATACCGCAGAAAACGCCGGATAAGGGGGAGGTCTGCGGGGTCCGTCCGTATGTCCTCCACGATCCGGTCCGTCAGGCTGAGCAGATCCATGATCCGGCTCTGGACGCTGTCCTCCCGGATGCGGGCATAGAGCTTTCCCAGCTCGCCCAGAGCCAGGCGGCCTTCCTCCAGGATCTCTCTCTGGTCGGGGGTGAGGGCAGCATCCGCCTCCCTGGCCAGCCGTTCCTTCTCCCGGAGCGCCGCGGCGGCGGCGTCTGCTTCCGCCAGCTCGGCGGCCTTGCGGTCCGTTCTGCGCTTCTGCAGGAACCACATGCCCCGGAAGGCCAGGATGCTCCCGGCGGTGGGGATGGCCAGGAGCCAGGCATTGGAGAAGGGAAGACCCAGGATGGCCCACAGGGCCCATACCAGTCCCGCCGTCACCAGAGAGCCGATCAGCCTGGAGACCGGGAAACGTTTCTTCTTCTCCAAATGCGCTTCCTCCGTACTATTCATTCCATCCATATATTTTATCACGTTTTCCGCCCCTGTCAATCGCCACCTCCGGAGGAAGAAGAAAAACGGGAACCCTCTCGCATTCCCCGGGGAGTTATGGTATAATATCCATAATAGGGGAATGTATGCATAAGAGAAAGGAGCGTGCCGACATGACGGAGCATATGCCGCCCCTGGCCGTGGAACCCCTGGACCGGGAATGGGGCGTGGGCGTCAGCGGACTGACGGAGGACCCCTCTCCCTTTCCCCGGGTGAACCGCCTGCTGTACCGGGCGAATCATCTGGAATCCACCGCGGACGATCAGCGGGCGCTGATCGTGACAGAATGCTATACGAAATATGCCGCCTATTCCCCCGCCCTCCGCTGGGCCCTGACCCTGCGCGAGCTGTATGAGCGGGTGGATATTCATATCTGGCCGGAGGAACTCATCGTGGGAGAGCTGGCGGCGAAGCCCTGCAGCGCACCTCTGTATCCGGAATTCAGCGTGGACTGGCTGGTGGACGAATTCCTCTACCGGCCCATGGAGGATCGGAAGAACGACCGGTACGTGGTTTCGGACCGGGTGAAGCGCACGGTGTTCGACGTGCTCCAGCCCTTCTGGAAGGGGAAGACCGTGTCCGAGGCCATCATCGCCTCCTATACGGAAAAAGAGAAGCAGGGAAACCATCTGGGCAAGGGCGTGGTGCTGGACGGGCTGTTCGTCTATGCCGGCGTAGGCCACGTGTGCGCGGACTATGAAAAGCTCCTTCGGGTGGGCTGGAAGGGCCTGCGGCGGGAGGTGCGGGAGCACCTGGCCGCTCTGGATACCTCCCGGGCGGAGGACGCCCGGAAGCGGGATTTCTACCTGGCGGAGGACGCGGCGCTGGACGGGGCATGCACCTATTTCCGGCGGTACGGGGAGCTGGCGGCGCGCATGGCGGCTGCGGAGCAGGACCCGGTGCGCAGAAAGGAACTGGAGCGCATCTCCTCCAACTGCCTGTGGGTGGCGGAGGAGCCGCCCCGGGATTTCTGGGAGGCTATCCAGCTCTGGCATCTGGCCACCAATATGATCATCATCGAGTCCAACGGCCACAGCGTCACCTACGGCCGCTTCGACCAGATCTTCCGCCCCTTCTACGAGAAGGATATCGCGGCGGGCACCCTGACCCGGGAGCAGATGCAGGAGCTCATCGAGCTCAGCTTCATCAAGATGCACGAGCTGCGGAAGATCCGGGATACCAGCGCCATCATCTTCTCCAGCGGCACCATCATGGGGGGCACCGCCCTGGACGTGGGCGGCATCGACGCCGAAGGGAACGACGCGGTGAACGACCTGAGCTACATGGTGCTGGACGCCCACGCCCATACCCGCATCCCCAACCCCTGGATGGGCGTGCGCCTGAACAAGAAGAATCCCCGCGCCTTCTGGGAAAAGACCTTCAACGTCATCCGCATCGGCACCGGGGAACCCAAGATCTTCAACGACGATATGATGATCCAAGCGTTGACCAACTACGGCAAGCCTCTGGAGGAAGCCCGGAACTACGTGGGCGTGGGCTGCGTGGAGCCCTGCGTGCCGGGAAAGACCTACGGCATGCACGATTCCGGCTCCTTCAACCTGGCCAAGGTGCTTCAGCTGGCCATCAACGGCGGCCGGTGCATCGACTGCGGCGAAGCCTGCCCCTACCACGGGACATGCGCCGGCCTGGGTCCGGACACGGGCAGCCTGGCCACGGCGAAGAGCTTTGACGAGGTGGCGGCCTCCTTCAAGGCCCAGATGAAATACTGGTGCGATCTGATGATCAGCTGCATCAACAAAATGGATCTGGCCCAGCAGCGGCTGAAGCCCCTGCCCTACCTCTCCCTCCTCATGGACGACTGCATCGCCCGGGGAACGGACATCACCGCCGGCGGCGCCCGGTATAACCACAGCGGACCGCAGGCGGTGGGCCTGGGCACCACGGCGGACAGCCTCAGCGCCATCAAACAGCTGGTGTTCGAGGAGAAGCGGGTCACCGGCGCGGAACTGCTGGAGGCCCTGAAGGCAGACTGGGCGGGTCACGAGCCCCTGTACGCCTATGTGAACGGGCCGAAGGTCCATCATTACGGCAACGACGATCCCTTTGCCGACGAACTGGCAAAGCTGGTGATCGGGGAGTACTGCGCGAACGTGGAGCACCGGCCCACTCCCCACGGCGGGGAGTACATGCCCGGGGTATTCAGCGTGACCAACAACGTGATGCACGGCAGCGTGGACGCCGCCACCCCGGACGGACGGAGAGCCTATGAGCCCGTGTCGGACTGCATGGGCCCGGTGCATACCCGCTTCGGCAGCCATGATCTCAGCGGCCCCACCGCGGTGGCCAACAGCGTGGCGAAGATGGACCAGAGCCGCATCGGCAACGGCATCATCCTCAACTGGAAATTCTCCCCCGGCACCGTGGCGGGGGACGAGGGCCGGGAAAAGCTCATGGATCTGATGAGGATCTACTTTGAGAACGGCGGTATGCAGAGCCAGTTCTCCATCGTGGGCAGGGAGACCCTCCAGGCGGCCCAGCGGAAGCCGGAGGACTACCAGGGCCTGCTGGTGCGCATCGCCGGATACAGCGCCTACTTTGTGGAGCTGAGCGAAGGGCTGCAGAACGACCTGATCGGCCGGACGGAATTCTGACCGGGAGGAGATAAGATGGAAATCATCAAGACCGGCGTGAAGGACGATATCGGGTTCCCCGTGCTGAAGAAGGTGGGGGAGCCGGAGCCGGTGACCCTTCCGGATGAGGATCCGGCGGCGGTGCGGGAGCGGTATGAACCCGCCCGGTTCGCCCTGGAGGCCGCCTCCGGGGGAAAGAACACCCTGCTCTTCGACGACCTCGGCCGTCCCTCCGTCATGGTGCGCATCCCCATGTTCCTGTGGTCGGACGTGCTGGAAGGCGCGCCGAAGGAGCCCTGCTCCGCCTTCGTGGCAGGGGGAAAAGTGCTGGACTGCATCTATGTCAGCAAGTATATGAACGTGATCGAATACGGTCGGGGATACAGCCTGCCCGGCCGGGATCCCGCCCATACCCTGACCATTGACGAGGCCCGGGCAGCCTGCGCCGCCAAGGGGAAGGGCTGGCATCTCCTGACCAACGCGGAGTGGTGCGCGCTCATGCACTGGAGCGTAAAAAACGGCACCGTGCCCCGGGGAAACGCCTCCTTCGGCGGAGATCCGGACCGGCCCTGGGACCGGGGCGTCCTGTCCATCCAGCGCCGGGGCCGGGGACTGGAGGAGGAGATGCGCACCCTCACCGGCACCGGGCCGGACCGGTGGAACCATGACGGGGGCCCTTGGGGAGTATCCGATCTGGCGGGGAACGCCTGGGACTGGGTATCCGGTTTCCGAGCCGTGGACGGGGAGCTCCAGTTCATCCCGGATAACGACAGCGCCATGAACGTGGACGAGGGGCCGGAAAGCCCCCTTTGGCGTGCGGTGCTCCAGGACGGGAGCTTCGTGCCGCCCGGGACCCCCGGCACGCTGAAATACGACGGCACCGTCCCGGGGACAGATTCCCCGGAGGACGTGGGGATCCGGGGAGGCTACCGCCTGAATACCAGGATGGAATTCCCCAACTATACCGGGAAGGAAGCGGATACCGCCCACCGGGCTTACGGCTGGTGCTTTTTCAAAACCCTGGCCCCGGCGGAGGGAGTGGAGGTGCCGCCCCTGCTCTATCGTCTGGGGGCCATGCCCCTGCCCGACGGGTATCAGGATTCCAGCGTTTTCTTCCTGCGGAATTACGGGGAGCGGACGGCTGCACGGGGCGGCAGCTGGTTCGACGGCGCTTTCGGCGGCGTCTGGGAGCTGTACCTGCGGGAGACCCGGGATTTCATCTACCCGGATATCGGCTTCCGGGCAGCCTGGGCGGAAGTGTGATCCGATTTTGCTTGCAAACCTGGCCGGACGGGTGTACAATGCTTCACCTGTCCGGAACAGATAAACTGAGGCTATGCCTGGATGGCACAGCCCCTATCTGAAGGGCGGGACCCGACGCAGCCTCGCCCATACCATACCTATGCCCGCCGCCGGAGCGCCGTTCCGGCCAGGGAGAACGGGGAGTATCGCCATGATAAAGATCGCTCCTTCCATTTTATCCGCAGATTTCGCCCGACTGGGAGCGGAGGTGGACAGCGTCCGCGCCGGCGGGGCGGACTGGCTCCATTTCGATGTGATGGACGGGCTTTTCGTGCCCAATATCTCCGTGGGCGTGCCGGTGCTGAAATCCCTGCGGAAGTATACGGATCTGTTCCTGGACGTGCATCTGATGATCGACCGGCCCGGACGGTTTGTTTCCGCCTTCAGCGAGGCGGGGGCGGATCTGATCTGCATCCACCTGGAGGCGGATACGGAGGAGAATATCCATGCTGCCCTGGGGGAGATCCGGCGTCTGGGAAAGAAAGCGGGCCTGGCGCTGAAGCCCGCCACCCCCTGGGACGCCGCGCTGCCCTATCTGGAGGAAGCGGATCTGATCCTGGTCATGACCGTTGAACCCGGCTTCGGCGGTCAGAAATTCATGGCGGATATGCTGCCCAAGCTGGGCAAGCTTCGGGACTGCGCCGATGGCCTGGGCATCAGCTGCCTTCTGGAGGTGGACGGGGGCGTGAACCCCATGACCGCCGCCCTGGCCGTCGCCGCGGGGGCGGAAGTGCTGGTGGCCGGGAGCGACGTTTTCGGCGCGCCGGACCGGGCCGCCAGGATCCGGGAGCTTCGGGGAGACCGGGCATGAGCCTCTATCCCGCGCCTTTCGAGCGCCTTGTGGAACAGCTGAGCAAGCTCCCCGGCGTGGGGAGCAAATCCGCCCAGCGCATGGCTTTCTATTTCCTTCGCCTGTCCGATCAGGAAGCGGAGGCCTTCGCGTCGGCCATCACCGAGGCCAAGCGCAGGGTGCGGCGCTGCGAAAAATGCCAGAATCTGACGGACCAGGAGGTCTGTCCCATCTGCGCTTCCCCCAAGCGGGACAAGCGCGTCATCTGCGTGGTCTCCGAACCCAGGGACGTGATCGCCCTGGAGCGGAGCCGGGAGTACAACGGCCTGTACCATGTGCTTCACGGGGTCATCTCTCCCCTGCGGCATATGGGGCCGGAGGATATCACCGCCCGGGAACTGCTGGCCCGGCTGGACGGGACGGTGGAGGAGGTCATCATGGCCACCAATCCGGATACGGAAGGGGAGGCCACGGCCATGTATCTATCCCGCCTCATCAAACCCCTGGGGATCAAGGTCACCCGTATCGCCTACGGCATCCCCGTGGGGAGCAACCTGGAGTTTGCGGACGACGCCACCCTTTTCCGCGCCCTGGAGGGACGGCGGGAGATCTGAAGGTTTAGGACCGGAAAAGAACGGCAAAACTGAGTATGGACTGTACCGGCGGGCGGCAGGCTCAGCCGGATCACATAACTGTCAGGGACAGATTTTTATCTGCCCCGGGATACATGTGTGTTGAATTAAGGAGGAACCAAAAACGGAAAAACTGAAAATCATTTCACTTGGCGGCCTGAACGAGGTCGGCAAGAATCTGACTGTGTACGAATACGGAAACGATATCCTGGTGGTGGACTGCGGCCTGGGTTTCCCGGATGGGGATATGTATGGGGTGGACGTGGTCATCCCGGACGTGACCTATCTGGCAAGGAATGCGGACAAGGTCCGGGGCATCATCCTCACCCACGGCCACGAGGATCATATCGGCGCTCTGCCTTATGTGCTGAAGGATATCTCCGCCCCCATCTACGCCACCCCTCTGACCCTGGCCTTGGTGAAGATGAAGCTGGAGGAGCACCGGCTCCTGGATATCGCGGATCTGCAGGAATTCAAGGCGGGAGACCGCTTCTCCGTGGGCTGCTTCGAGGTGGAGGCGGTGCACGTGAACCACTCCATCGCCTGCGCCGTGGCTCTGGCCATCCGCACCCCCGTGGGCATGGTGGTCCACACCGGGGATTTCAAGATCGATACCACGCCTGTGGGCTGTCCCATGACCGATCTGACCCGTTTCGGGGAGCTGGGCAGGGAAGGGGTCCTGGCCCTGCTCAGCGACTCCACCAATGCGGAGCGGAAGGGGTTTTCCCCCTCGGAGCGCACCGTCGGCGCTGCGCTGGACGGCCTTTTTGACGGCTGCCCCAAGCGCATGATCGTCACCACCTTCGCATCCAACGTCTACCGGGTGCAGCAGATCATTACGCTGGCGGCGAAGCATGGGAGAAAGGTGGCCATTACCGGCCGCAGCATGGAGAACATGGTGGCGGCCTCCGTGGAACTGGGGTATATCCAGCTGCCTCCGGATACCCTGGTGGAGATCGGCAGGATCAAGAACTATCCGAAGGAGCAGCAGCTCATCCTCACCACCGGGAGCCAGGGGGAGAGCATGTCCGCCCTGTACCGCATGGCCTTCGGCGGCCATAAGCAGGTGGAGATCGGCTACGGGGATCGGGTGATCCTTTCCTCCTCCACCGTTCCGGGGAACGAAAAGAGCGTCAGCGCCATCGTGAACGAGCTCTTCCGGAAGGGAGCGGAGGTGATGTACCGGGACGTGTGCTCCGGCCTTCATGTTTCCGGTCATGCCTGCCAGGAGGAGCAGAAGATGATCCTGGCCCTGGTGAAGCCCAGGTACTTCATCCCCGTGCACGGAGAGCAGAAGCATCTCCGCTGCCACGCCCAGCTGGCACAGGAAGTGGGGATAGAGAGCAAGAATATCCTGATCTCGGATATCGGCCGGGTCATCGAGCTGGGGAAAAAGTCCGCCCATCTGGGGGGCACCGTCCAGGCCGGACGGGTCCTGGTGGACGGCGCCGGCATCGGGGACGTGGGCAGCGTAGTGCTCCGGGACCGGCAGCATCTGGCGGAGGACGGGATGATCGTGGTGGCCATGACCCTGAGCCGGGAGGACAACAGCCTCATCTCCGGACCGGACGTGATCACCCGGGGCTTTGTGTATGTGAAGGAGTCCGAAGCCCTCATCGATGAGATGCGGATGCAGGTGGTGGACACCCTGGACGCCTGCATGAACAACAGCATCACCAACTGGACCGCCATCAAATCCTCCATCAAGACCTCCCTGTCCTCCTATCTGCAGAAGAAGACCAAGCGCAGCCCCATGATCCTTCCGGTGATCATGGAGAACTGAGGGAACGGGATGAACATTCAGATCTACGGAAAGAACAAGTGCTTCGATACAAAGAAGGCGGAGCGGTGGTTCAAGGAGCGGCGGATCAAGTACCAGTATGTGGATCTGCCCCGTTACGGCATGGGCCGCCGGGAGCTTGAGAACGTCCGGTCCGCCGTGGGCGCGGAAAACCTGCTGGATGAAAAGGCAAAGGGGGCCGAACTGGTGAAGTACCTGGCCCGCCCCGAGGACCGGCTGGAAAAGCTGCTGGAGCAGCCCGAGCTCCTGCGTACCCCCATCGTCCGCAACGGAAAGAAGGCCACCGTGGGTTACGCCCCGGAGGTCTGGGAGACCTGGGAATAAGAGAAGGAGGAAAGCCCCATGCGCAAGGACAAGGTAAACTATTATCTGGATATCGCGGACAGCGTCCGCAGCCGCTCCACCTGTATGAGACGGCAGTATGGGGCCATCATCGTGGCCAGCGACGAGATCGTGGCCACGGGCTATAACGGCGCGCCCAGAGGCCGGAAGAACTGCGACGAGCTGGGGCAGTGCGTGCGGCAGGAGCTGAATATCCCCTCCGGGGAGCGGTATGAGCTGTGCCGCAGCGTACATGCGGAAGCCAACGCCATCATTTCCGCCTCCCGGAAGGAGACCATCGGCAGCACCCTGTATCTGACCGGGCGGGACGCCGCCACGGGGGAGTACCTCACCGGCACCACCCCCTGCTCCATGTGCCGCCGGCTCATCATCAACGCGGGGATCAAAAACGTGGTCTGCCGCACTTCGGAAACGGAGTACACGGATACGCCGGTGCAGGAGTGGATCGACAACGACGACACCATCACGAAATAACGCGGATCGGAACATAAAAGCCGGGCAGCCGTTTCATAGGCTGCCCAGCTGTTTTTTCGCCTGCGGTTTCTGCCGGCGCTTGTTACAAGGTCGCTTTGATCCGGATGTATTCCTCCAGGGATCCCGGGTTGGCCAGGGCGTCCCGGTTGGTGACGTCCCGGCCGTTCATGATGTTCGTCACGGCGCTTTCCACTTTCTTGCCGTTATGGGTATGGGGGATATCGTTCACCTGGATCATGACGGCGGGCACGTGTCTCGGTGAGGCTTTTGTACGGAGGTCGGTCCTGATCTTCTGGCGCAGGGCGTCGTCCAGGGCATATCCGTCCTTGCACTGGACGAACAGAAGGACGCGCTGATCCTCCTCCAGATCCTGACCGATGGCCAGGCTTTCCTTGACCTCCTCCAGGTTTTCGACGATGTTGTAGATCTCGACGGTTCCGATGCGTACGCCGGAGGGCTTGAGCACCGAATCGGAGCGTCCGTTGAAGGTCACTCCGCCGGTGGCGGAAGAGATCGTGACGTAGTCGCCGTGCATCCAGATCCCGGGGAAGACCGAGAAGTAGGCGTTGTGATACCGCTTGCCCCCCTCGTCGTTCCAGAAATACAGCGGCATGGAGGGGGCGGGGATCTTGCAGACCAGCTCGCCCTCCCGGTCCCGGATGGAATTGCCCTTTTCGTCGAAGCAGTCGATATCCATGCCCAGGCCGGGTCCCTGAAGCTCCCCGGAGTATACCGGCTTCAGCGGATTTGCAATGGCAAAGCAGCCGTTGATATCCGTGCCTCCCGCGATGGAGTTGAAGAACAGATCCTGCTTGATCTTCTCATAGATAAAATTGAAACCCTGCTCGGAGAGGGCCGACCCGGTCTGGGAGACCTCCCGCAGATGGGTCAGGTCCGCCACGTCCTTGGGGACGAAGCCGTCCCGGATGAGCCCGTGGATGTAGCTGGCGGAGAGGCCGAAGATCGTGACCTTCTCCTCTTCGATGATCTTCCAGATCGTGCTGTGGTCCGGATAGGAAGGATTTCCGTCGAACAGCACCAGGCGTACGCCCAGACCGATGGAGGCCGCCTGCCAGTTCCACATCATCCAGCTGCAGGTGGTGATATACAGCAGACTGTCGGAAAGAGCCATATCGCTGTGAAGTCCCAGCTCCTTGAGCTGGTTTAGCAGGAGGCCCATGGCGGACTGCACCATGCATTTGGGTTTTCCCGTGGTCCCGGAGGAGAACATGATGACCAGAGGCTGTTCGTAAGGGAACCGGGGGAAGTGATACACTTCTCCTTTGAAGGGCGCCGTCATCTCTTCCCAGGTCGTCCACCGGTCGTCCGCGTCAAACCCCTCCAGCCGGCTGCCCGCGTAATGGACGACGATGACTTTTTTGATGCTGGGGATGGCGTCGGCGATCACCTTCGCGTTGGGCAGAACCGGGAAGGTCTTGCCCTTGTAATAGTACCCGTCCGTCGTTACCAGAACGACGGGTTCCGTCTGTCCGATGCGGTCTATGGCTGCGCCCGGTCCGATGTCCGTGGCGCAGGAGCACCAGATTGCGCCGATGGCCGCGCTGGCCAGCATGGCGATCACGGTCTCCGGCAGATTCGGCAGGTATCCGGCTATGACCATGCCCTTTTCCACACCGGCGTTCAGCAGCGCTTTCGCCATCTTCACCACCTGATGCCGCACCTCGTCCCGGGAAAGACTCCTTCTCACCTTGTCCTCTCCCCGGAAAACGATGCCCTCGTCCTCGCCGTACATGTGTTTCAGCATGTTTTCGGCGTAATTGATCTTTGCGCCGGGGAACCAGACGCTGTCTTTGAAGTACAGCCGGGATTTGAACGAGCAGTTGAAAGGCTTGCTCCCGATGATCCCGAAATAATCCCAAACGTCGTTCCAGAAGAACAGCGGTTCGGAAACGGACCAGGCGTGCAGCTGATCGTAGCTGCGGATGGACTGTCCTTCTCTCGCATTGACGTAGTTGATGAATTTCCGCATCACGCAGCGGCACTTCTTGCCTCGGGATGCTTCCCACAACAGTTTGCCCATGGCTTTTCTCCCTTCATCCTTGGCATTCCGGCCGGTCGTTCCGGTACGGCGAAAGCGGCGGCGTCGTTTTCCCGCGGCTGACTCGGGTGTACGGGATGCCGTGCGCCTCCGAACGACGCAGGCAGACCGGTACGCGTCCGGCCTGCCTCGGCCTGTAATCATGATACCAATATATCAACTGGATTCATGAAGCACAAGGGCTTTTCCCGAGGATGCCTTACCTGTTTTGGTGCGCCGGAAACGGGACGCACGCTGCCGCGAACCGGGGCGGGAAAAAGAATCAGGGCGGCTTCCTCAAGAAGCCGCCCTGAGCGTATCATCGATTTTATTCCCCGTCGATAAGACGGCGGGCGCCGTAATAATACTTGACCCAATAGGTCTCGCTGAGCTTGTTGATCATGATGCGCCGTCCGCCGGAGGAAGCGTGGATGAATTCCCCATCTCCGAGATAGATGCCCACATGACCGATGTACCACCCGCCGGTGCTGGCGAAGAACACCAGATCCCCGGGCTTCAGATCCTCTTTGTTGACGCTGACGCCCTGGCGGTACTGACCGGAGGCGGTGCGGTTCATGCTGTACCCGTTTTGGGTGAAGCAGTAGTACACCAGACCGGAGCAGTCAAAGCCGGTGGAGGGGCTTGCCCCGCCGTAGACATAGGGGATGCCCAGCTGTTCCCTGGCCAGATCCAGGATGGAGGAGACGGCTTCGGAGGCCTCGGGCTTGTCTGCATCCAGCGCCACATAGGTGCTGTACACATAGCCGGTTTTGCCGTCCAGAAGGACCTTGTACCAGTCTCCCTCCTTCCCGAGCACCTGTACCCGGTCGCCCCGGTACAGATAGCGGGTGACGGAATCGTTGAGGGAGGGACCGGTGCGGAACCGGACGCAGTCCCCGGTCAGGGTGCCCATGCCCGTGTCATCGCCGGTCTTCTCCGACTCTTCGGCTTCGGGCTCCCGGGCTTCGGGTTCGGCTTCGGATTCCTGCGCCTCAGGCTCCCGGGCTTCCTGCTCCTGGGCAGGCGTCTCTTCGGCAGCTTCGGCTTCCGGCGCGGCTTCCGCCGCAGTCTCCGGTTCGGCCTCTGCCGGGGTCTCCGGCTCGGATGCCTCAGGTTCGGCTTCCTCCGCGGGAGCAGGCTCCGGAGATAACAGATAATCGGAGCACATGTACCCGGTCCTGCCCTGGTACTCGACCTTGCACCAGCCGTCCAGCACCTCCAGGACCGTGACCGTCGCTCCCTTGGGGGCCTGACCGATGATGTTCGCATCGGTGCTGGGTCCGTCCCGGAAATTCAGCACGGTGGCGGTGACTTCCGCTTCCCCGACGCTGACGCCCAGGACGGGGAGGGCCAGGAGCATGGCCAGCGCCAGCCCCAGAGCCAGAATACGTAATGATTGTTTCCGCATGACTTTTCTCCTGTGAAACCGGGGGATACCCGGCGGCCGGTCCGGACCGGCGCCGTCTCCCGGATCTCCTCGTTCGCTTTGGTGACGTGGGGGTTCAGCCGTTGGTGCGCGCTCTTTCCAGCCACACGGCTCCCAGATCCAAGGCGGTATACAGCCCTTCCTTCTCGCCCTTCTTCACCACCCGGTCCCGGGAACGGATATCCGGATCGGTGAGCTGGAGCTGAACGGAAACACGCTTCGCCAGGCTCAGATCTTCCACCGGCTCGGTGTCCAGGATCTGGAGCATGACGATGTACTTATCCGACATGTTTCCGTAGTAGATGAGATTGTCCTTCCTGCGCAGCGGAAGGCCCTTGTACATGAGTTTTTTCGCAGCTGCCATGATTTCCTCCCTGTGGAGATGTCCGCCGGCCCGACGGATTGGGGTAAATACTATTTTATACGGTATCTGATGCCCTGTCAAGGCAAAAGACCCCTGCGGCCTCATGGGGAGGCCGCAAGGTGTCAGAAAAAACGCGGAGATTCAGCCCTCCAGATAACTCCGGACCAGCTCCTGCAGGAGCTCATCCCGGTCCAGGCGGCTGATAAGGGTGCGGGCGTTTTTGTAATTCGTGATATAGGTGGGGTCCTCCGTGATGATATAGCCCACGATCTGGTTGATGGGGTTATACCCCTTGACCAGCAGGGCATTGTACACCGCGGTGATGATCTCCTTCGTTTCCGTCCGTTTGTCTACGATCCCGAACTTCCGCGTAAACTGATCCATGGTATCCCTCCTCCGACTGTCTTACATTATACCCGCTTTGTGCCCTCCTGTAAAGGCTTTTCGCCGCAGCCGGGAAGATCAGCGGAGTTTTGCGCCCAGCTGAGATTCCAGCGCCTCCAGGATGGCATTCATATGGGGCTCGATATCCCCGTCCTTCAGGCTCCGGTCCTCTCCCCGGAAACTCAGGGAGAAGGCAACGCTCTTCTTCCCCGGGGCAATGGGCAGGCCCCGGTATACGTCGAAGAAGTCCACCGCCTTCAGCAGGTCGCCGCCCGCCTCGCGGATACACTTTTCCAGCCGGTACACGGTGATCTCCTCGTCGCAGACCACCGCCAGATCCCGCAGCACCGCAGGGAAGCGGGGCAGGGGAACATACTGGGGATCTTCGCCGCGGCAGGCGCAGAGGGCGTCGAAATCCAGCTCCGCCGCGCAGAGGGGATCTGCAATGCCGTAATTGGCCCGCACGTTGGGGTGGATCTCTCCGAATACGCCCAGCTCCCGTCCGTCCGCCGCACAGATCTTCGCGCAGCGGCCGGGGTGGTAGGCGTAATGATCCCCGCAGGCCCGGAACTCCGGCTCCCGGACGCGCATGAGCCGCAGGACGGCCTCCACGGCGCCCTTCATGGCGTAGAACTCGCCGCCCTCGCCATAGGCGCCCAGAGCCAGGTGCCGCGTCTCCCGGGCCAGGGGGGAGGCGTCGTCCTTCAGATAGACCTTCCCCAGGTCGAAGAGCTTCACGTCCCGGTTCCGGCGGTTGTTGTTCAGGGCGAGACTTTTCAGCAGGGTGCTCAGGAGGGTGGTGCGCATGACGGCGCTGTCCTCCCCCAGGGGGTTCAGGATACGGAAGGAGTCCCGCAGGGGGTGATCCGCGGGCATGCCGCTCAGATCGTTGTCCGACTGGCCGATGAAGGAGTAGGTCAGGATCTCATGGAAACCCATGTCCCGGCAGAGGCGGCGGCAGGACTGCTCCAGGGTCTGCTTCTCCGTGAGACCGCCCTGGGTGATGACGCCCCGGAAGGCGGTGGCGGGGATCCGATCGTAGCCGTAGAACCGGGCCACCTCCTCGGCGATGTCGCTGTAGTGCTCCACGTCCCCCCGCCAGGAGGGTATGGTCATCACGTCCCCGTCAAAGGTGAAGCCCAGCTTTTCCAGCACCCGCCGCATATACTCCGGGCTCGGCTCGATGCCCAGGAGGCGGTCGATCTTCTCCGGCTCCAGCCTGAGCTTGCGGGGAGCGCTGTCCCGGGCCACCACGTCGATGACCCCGTCCACCACGTCGCCCGCGTCCAGCAGTTCCACCAGTTCGCAGGCCCGTTCCACCGCGGGAAGGGTGCCCAGGGGATCCAGGCCCTTTTCAAAGCGGGAGGATGCGTCCGTACGCATGCCCAGGGCGATGGCGGTGCGCCGGATGGAGGTGCCGTTGAATTTGGCGCTCTCAAAGACCACCGCGGTGGTGCCTTCGGTGATCTCGCTGTTCTCGCCGCCCATGACCCCAGCCAGGCCGATGGCTTTTTTCTCGTCCGCGATCACCAGCATATCCGGCGTCAGGGTCCGGGGACTGCCGTCCAGGGTGGCCATCTGCTCCCCCTCGTTCGCCCGGCGCACCAGGATATGGCTGCCGGTGATGCAGCGGTAGTCGAAGGAATGCATGGGCTGACCGTATTCCAGCATCACGTAGTTCGTGATGTCCACGATGTTGTT
>JAEEGG010008960.1_pt1 | contig 22551 bp, 17 predicted proteins | sample 9134161 | NCBI WGS metagenome assembly JAEEGG01 (sample SAMN16246543, study PRJNA631951) | gut metagenome | biome: gut microbiome; feature: rumen; material: CR-attached | host: Bos | place: Iran: Karaj | collected 2018-10
GAATGAAGCGTTCTGAGAAGACCGGTGCCTACTATTTCGAGGAGACCGTCGTTCCCGCCGACAAGGTGCAGGAGTTCCTTGCTAAGAGATAATTTGCGTAAACCGCAGAACAACAGAGCTTTTCCATAATCTTTATGGGAGAGCTTTTTTGTGTTTGTATAATCGGACACGAGTCGGTCCTTCGACAAGCTCAGGGACCTCAACAATTTAACGATTAAACAATCAACAATTAAACAATGTATCATGGGCCTATTCTCATTCTTAACCCGTAAAAAAGAACAAAAAGAAGATCTCGACAAAGGACTTGAAAAGACCAAGACCAGCGTCTTCTCCCGCATCTCCAAAGCCATCATGGGCAAGTCGACCGTCGACGACGAGGTGCTCGACAACCTGGAGGAAATCCTCATCACCTCCGATGTGGGTGTGGAGACTACCTTAAAGATTATCGATCGCATCCAAGCCCGCGTGGCCCGCGACAAGTATCTCGGAACGAGCGAGTTGAACCGTATCCTGAAAGAGGAAATCATGGCTTTGCTCCAAGAGAACGAGTCGGGCGATGGCACCACCTTCGACATTCCTGCCGACAAGAAACCGTACGTCATCATGGTTGTCGGCGTGAACGGCGTGGGCAAGACCACCACTATCGGCAAGTTGGCGCACAACTTCAAGAAGGCGGGCAAGAAAGTTGTGCTCGGTGCTTCCGACACCTTCCGTGCCGCTGCCGTCAGTCAGTTGCAGATTTGGGCCGAGAGAGTAGGTGTGCCTTGCGTCCAACAAGGTCAGGGCGCCGACCCCGCTTCCGTGGCTTTCGACACGGTGAAGTCGGCTGTTGCCCAAGATGCTGATGTGGTCATCATCGACACGGCTGGCCGTCTGCACAACAAGGTCAACCTCATGCGTGAGTTGACCAAGATCAAGACCGTCATGCAGAAGGTCATTCCTGATGCTCCGCATGAAATATTGCTTGTGTTGGATGCCTCCACGGGCCAGAATGCTATCGAACAGGCCAAGCAGTTCACCGCTGCTACAGAAGTCAACGCTTTGGCTTTGACCAAGCTCGATGGTACAGCCAAAGGCGGCGTGGTCATCGGCATCTCCGACCAGTTCAAGATTCCGGTCAAGTACATCGGCGTCGGCGAAGGCATCGACCATTTGCAGATCTTCGACAGGAAGGCGTTTGTGGACAGTCTTTTCGAATAATGAAAAGGCCCTCCTTAAATATCATAACTCTCGGTTGCTCCAAGAACAAAGTCGACTCGGAGCATCTCGCCGCTTTGCTGGAACACAAATATCTGATTCGTCACGACTCGGATAAGAAGTCGGATGTGGTCATCATCAACACTTGCGGCTTCATTGGCGATGCACAGGAAGAATCCATCGACACCATTCTTGAATATGCTGAGTTGCGCAAGCAAGGTAAAATAAAGAAACTGTATGTGACGGGCTGCCTCTCGCAAAGGTTCAAAAGAGATTTGCAGGCAGAAATCCACGAGGTGGATGCTTTCTACGGTGTGGAGAGCGTCAATCTCATCGCTGCCGACCTGCTGAAAGAGGAGGTGCAGACTGGATATTGCAGTCGCCGTGTGCTTTCCACTCCGAAACATTACGCATATCTAAAGATTTCCGAAGGTTGCAATCGCCGTTGCGCCTTCTGTGCCATCCCGCTCATTCGTGGTGGCCATGTCTCCGTGCCGATGGACAACCTCATCGAGGAGGCAAAAGGCCTGGCCAAGCAAGGTGTGAAGGAGCTCATTCTCATCGCCCAAGACTTGACCTATTACGGTCATGATATTGACGGCCAGTCGCACATCGTTGAACTGGTGAAGGCCCTTGCTGACATCGACGGCTTCGAGTGGATTCGTCTGCATTACGGATATCCGCTCGGTTTCCCCGACGAGTTGCTGGATTTGATGCGCGAGAACCCCAAGATTTGCCATTACATCGACCTGCCTTTGCAGCACATCAGTACACATATATTAAAGGATATGCGCCGTGGCGTGGACCGCGAGCAGACGATAGGTTTCGTGGAGAATGTCCGCAAGCATGTGCCCGACATCGCCTTCCGCACCACCTTCATCGTGGGTTTCCCTGGTGAGACTGAGGAAGACTTTGAGGAACTTTGCCAGTTCGTTAAGGACATGCGTTTCGAGAGGGCAGGGGTGTTCGCCTTCTCGCCCGAGGAAGGCACGGCGGCCTATGAGATGCAAGACGACGTCCCCGATGAGGTGAAGCAAGAACGCGTCGACAAACTCATGGACATCCAGCAGAACATTTCCTTGGAAATCAATGCCCAACGTGTGGGTAAGACCGAAAAAGTTTTGATTGACCGTCTCGAAGGTGACTATTACATTGGTCGTACACAGTACGACTCTCCGGAAGTAGATGATGAAATCCTTATTTCAGCCGAAAAGGAATTGCAAATCGGGCATTTCTACCAAGTCAAAATCACACAGGCAGACTATTTCGACTGTTACGCTGAAGTCGTAAATTGAAGGAAGTATGGCTGAGCACAACGACTTTGGGAAACTCGGCGAGGAACTTGCGGTCAATTACTTGATAGGGAAGGACTACGAGATTTTGGAACGCAACTGGCGCAACCAGCATAAGGAAATTGACATCATTGCGAAAGATGGCAAGGATCTGGTCGTCGTTGAGGTGAAGGCACGCCAAACGGATGAGTATGGCGGACCTGATGAAGCCGTCACCCAACAGAAGCGAAGTCGTTTGGTTGAGGCGGCCAATGCCTATCTTTTCAAAAACGATCTCGATATGAGCACGCGTTTCGACATTGTTTCCATTATTTTCAAAGATGGCGAGCCTCTGATTGAGCATATTGAGGACGCGTTTTTGCCCTAAGCAGCCATGTCAAGCCAACATCGGTTTGTGTGAAGAAGGGCATCTGTGGCGGCGTCTTTCAGTGTATTAACCATGTTGATTATTTTGTTGATAAAAAAACACGGAAATAATAATTATTTCCTGGCCTGTTTTGTAAAAATTCTGTATTTTTGCAAAACAAATTTTAAAAAGATTTCTCATGAAACAAAAAACCAAACAACCACTAATTTATGACTACGAGGGTCTTCCACCAGATCCCATCAGTGTTCCTTGTGGTGGTGCGAAATCGTCATCGCAAGGAACGAAACTCATCACCTTGGGTACGTTAACGCTAAGTCAGATTGAAGAGGCAATCACTAACGTTGTAGGGCATGCCTTTCAGATAAAAGGTATGGTGACTACCCACACCCGTCCTTGTCTTTTTGACTGTGGCAGCTTATCCCATCATTACAGCTATTTGCCCGACATTAAGTTGGCGCACGACGACACCTGGGAGCATTTTGGCCGTGCTTATTACAGCAGTTGCGACTACCAATTCACGGGGTTCTCTTTCACCTTGTATTCTGTTGACGAGCTGAAGCGACAAATCGAGGAATGGGAACGGTACTATGAGCGGAACCTTACACTTTTGGTGCCGCCATGCCTTTCGAAGGAAGTGCACGCCCCGTTATTCTTGGATGATTTTTTTGCCGAGAGAACATGGGATGAGGAACTGTGTGACTGGATGGATCACTTTAAGACCAGATTCGGTTATACGAAGTATTCATGGGAGGCAGACGGACATTCCTGCCGTCCCTATCACGATAGAATCCTCTATTTACATCGTCTTGTCAAGCCAAGCCTCTGCGGGCGTTTACCGCAGGCAAGGACGGCATCGCGACTCCGTTGCCGTTCGTCCTTGATGGCATCATGCCATCGGGACACAGGCGATGACCTTCTGGGTCATTGACAGGAAGCATTTCAAAGCAAATCAGCGCATTATATATTGTTCGCTATCACCTTTACCCCTCGCTGAGGGGTCGGAAATGATAACGAATGATTTCCGAGTACTCGCTGAGGGGTCGAAAAAGGTAGTGAACCATTTTAAAAGTCCAAAAAGTGGACAATTTGTCATGTTTCATCGTTTTTCACCACTCGTTGAGGGGTCGGGATTGGAAGTGAGACAAAAAAAAGCGCTGAAAATCGGACAAAAAGTCATGCGCGATGATTTTTACCCCCTCGCTGAGGGGTGAAAGGTCGTTGCGAAGGATTTCTGAGTACTCGCCGAGGGGTTGGAAAAGGTAGTGAACGTTTTTTGGGGTACTCGCCGAGGGGTCGGGTGTCATTGCTAACGATTTTTGTCCCATTGCTTTGAAGTGTTTCTTGTCGGGGAGACAAGATGATGCGTCCCTTCGCTGGCAGGGTTCGTGCCATGCGGAAAACAACCATACGACTTCGGTCAAACATTAAAGTAAACAGTATTATTATGTTTTTTAATTAGATTACATTATGAAAATTTATTTCAGTATCGGAGTTAGTTCCGAAAACATGCAAGCAATTCTCAAGGAGATTTGCAACCACTTCCAAGGCAAACGCGCCGACGACTACCTGGATATGTTGGTGCAGGGAGTGGAAAAGGCCAACCAAGCGCTTTTCGAGGTGCTATACGTCAACTCGGCAAAGCGTTGTGTCCAACAGGAAGCCCGACGGCTCAACGAGCACATTGCGGCGGCTCAGAGTTACATCGACTCGTTCCGCCACGATGCCGACGAGGAGGTGAAGGCCAGCTCGAAGGCGCTCAAGCGACAGTTCGGGAGCTATGGCAAGCCATTGGTTCAGATGCGATTGCTTACTCGCATCACGGCGGTGGGTGCCATGCTTCGCGACTTGAGCAAACCTGAGCTGAAGGCCCATGTGGACCGGTTGCCAGGTTTGGACGAGCGTATCAATGGCATCAGCAAGGCGTTTGATATCCTCTCGGCCAAGAAGCTTGAGGTGGACGAAGCCAACAGCGCAGCCCAGAATGCCCAGCTTCTGCTTCCCTTGAAGCGTGAGGCAGTGGCCCAATTGAGCCGGCTGTTGTCGTATCTTGAGGTGATGGCTGAGAAGGAGCCTGCGGTTTACGGCGAGCATTTCGTCTTTGTGTCGAAGGTCATCTCGGACCTCAATGGCTCGAATCGAAGAAAGGCATCCAAACCCACCGAAGCGCCAACCATGCCTGCAACCGCATGAAGCGTTGACTGGCAGTAAGGTGATTATCGTGCAGTAAGGTAAGTATTGTCTTGCTGCTGCCTCCCCATAAGCTTTAGGGCTTGTGGGGAGGATTTTTTTTATGGCTGCTTTTTTAAATTCTCCTTTTTTTCGTCAGCATTTGTGTTTAAAGAATAATAATAACTATATTTGCAGCATAATTAACGCGAAGTATTACTAATTCAATTCATAGGACAAAGGAAATCACATTATTGTAATATAATCAAGCATAGCGACAAATTTCTTCTGCTTTATAAATTGCCAATTAAACGAAGAAGATATCATGGAATTGTCAAAGTGCTCACGCATAGCGTGGGCTTGACTATTTCTTCGGATATCAGGGTTACGGCAATTACCCAAAGCAGCGGGAAACAGTTAAGTTTCACGCTTTTTTGTTATGTAAGGTCTTATAAACGAAAAACTATTGAATATGAAAATGATGATAGACACAACTAAAGAAAAGAACAAGAAATGGTTATTCAATCGCTTGATTGAAGTTTTTACCATCTTTTGCATGGTCATACTTGTTTCTTGTTCGGAGATCATTAATTCTAATAACGACCCCCATTTTACAGAGGATGGTTATCGGATTATCAGTGATTCAACTGTAACTCCTGCCCCTTTAACACGGGTGAAATTTTTCGTGGAAGTGTCAGGCAGTATGAATGGCTTCTTTAGAGCCAACCAGCCTACAGATTTTAAGAAAGACGTTTGGCAGATTCTGAGTTACTTTTCGCCGCTTGCGCCAGAAGGTGTAACCATTTTGACAAATAATGGTGACGAAGGAAACACATACGATTTAAGCAAATTTCAAACGATGATGAATACTGGAGCGTTTGTTTCATCTGCATCCACGAAGGTGCCATTAATGCTCCAGACTATTGTCTCTAAACTGGATGCTGACCACGGAGAGGTTGCTGTTTTGATCTCAGATATGAAATACAGCCCAATTGGAGCGGCCGCCCCAAAAGTGCTTTTGACTCAATACAGTACCGATGTCAGCAAGATATTTGGACAATACGAGAAAGCTATCAGCCTGGTTTGCGCTACCTCTAATTATTTGGACAAAAAAGGCAACTCGGTTTGCGATGTGTCACCATATTATTTCTTGATCATTGGAAATGAAACTTGTGTTGCTGAAATGCGCGATGGCATTTCTACCCTATTGAGTAACAACCATAGGTTTGTGGACAATATCGAGAGTGGCTTCCATTATGGAAGGATTAAGGAAAGCTTTGGTATTCCTAAAAAGTGCTTCCAGATGGATTTACAAGAGCCCACATTTGTAGCTTACGAAGAGGCAGACACATACGACACTTGCAATATCTATCTGAAAGTGGATTTGACACCATACAGATGGATTATGACGGATAAAGATTATTTCACCCGTGCATTTAAGGCAAAAACTCTTTATGGCTCAACCCTTGTTGTTGATGACGTAAACATCGATGTCCAGAATATCACTGATAGACAATTGAAGCGTACGGCAGTGGCCACTGTAAGATTGAAGGTGTTCAATATGCCCACTGATTCGGATGTTATTGAGTGGACGATGGAATTGCCTGATGGGGACTATACTTTGTTTGGACCTTTCTGTGGGGCAACAACTGAAGAAGATGTTTCTAAATCATATTCCATAGAGGATTTCCTTGTCGGAATGTTCTATGGAGGTGTGGTCAACTCAACGCTTGAACCCAATTATATCTTAGTCTCTAAAAACAGTTAATCGTATGAAGTTACTGAAGTTATATGAATGGATTGCTGGAAAGATGACTGACTTCTTAAGTCAATTCCAGAACAATGAAAGTCTTTACCAACAAGCCAGAGTATTCTGGAACAAACTCGAAGGTATCTCCACGATACTTCTTATCATCTTCTTGGTGTTAGGAATCTTGCTTGCCTTCTTCTATTACAAGCCCTACAACAACAGACCAGGAAGGCATTATACACCTGCGCATTGGTTGTTCTTCTTGCTAGTCACATTTATTGCAGGGTTTGCGGTGACATACGGCGTAGAGTATTTGATGGTTCCACCACGCCTTAATGGAGCATGGAAACTGGAGTTTATGATTGCTTTAGGAAACGCCATTTATGCTTCGGCGGTGTATTTCATTGTTTCCGTATTGTGGTGTAATTTCCTACCAACAAACGCATACAGATTGTTTAAATTCTAAATTCTGACGCGATATGAAAAAAGTATTTGTTTTTTGCATTGGAGGTACGGGCATTCGTGTGATGAAAAGCGTCACCATACTGATGGCAAGTGGTATGAGCACCAATGGATACACAGTTGTTCCAGTTATCCTTGACCCACACCTGGATTTAGAGGAAAAGAAGAATCTTCATTCGTTGATTGAATCATACGAGGAAATCTATAGACATTCGGTCAACAATGGGACATCTACGTTGAATGCCCTTGACGGCTTTTTCAACTCACAGATGCTTACCATTGGAGAGCTTAACGAACAGCTCAATGACACACAGCAAGCAGCTGGAAACAAAGAGAAATTCCGTTCATATATTAATGTGGCCAATTTGGGTGCCAATGATATCAATAACTTTTTCGTTCAATCACTGTTTTCAAGCAAGAATCTCAACAACCCGTTGTCTGTTGGCTTCAAGGGCAATCCGAATGTTGGCACGGTAGTGCTTGGTGAGATGATTGAAGGAGCGGATTGGTTTAAGGCATTTAAGACCCAATGTGAAAAAGATGACAGGGTGTTTATCATAAGCTCCATCTTTGGAGGTACGGGAGCCTCTGGTTATCCCCTACTGGAAAAGAAAATTAGAGGTGCGGCAGATAATCCTACTGTCAAAAATGCTCTTATGGGAGCTGTGACCGTTTTGCCGTATTACGGCCTGAAGGATCCTACCACAACTGGCAGCGACATTGACTCTGCCAACTTTTATACCAAGACTAAAGCGGCTCTTGCTTATTATCAGAACACCGTACAGTCTGATTATCTCTATTACGCTGGAGAAAAGACTTTGAGGCAGGTGTATGAGAATGATGAGAAGAAGCAAGAGGACACTGCCAACTTCATCGAGTTGGTGGCCGCATCCGCTCTGTTTGATTTTCTGAAAAGAGAAAGACCGGATAAAAGGCAATACTTGACCAGAGCCATCGACGATGACGTGGAGTCGTTAGACCTCGTTTCGATGGGCAGTGGCTATAAGGATATTGTCAAATGCGTTGCTGATTACATGATTTTGAGAACCTTCATCCAAAATCTCCCAAACGAGAATTTCTTCCCGTTGAAGAAAAACAGAGGATTGGACGGAAGCTTCTATAAAGATGCAGCGTTCCAATCGTTGGTGCGCTTTACGGACAAATACTATCAGTGGTATTCGGAGCTTTCAACAAATAAACGAGCGTTTGCTCCGTTGCATTACGACAACATCAAGCAGATGGATGGATGGGTAAAATCCATCGACCTTGAAGCAAAGGATGACTCCTACTATCTGCTTCGCATGATTGAAGCCAGCAATGGTTATAAGGCAAAAGATCATAGCAACAAATTCAGGTTCTTCCTGCAATTCGCCTATGATGCAATTAACAATTACACCAAGAAAATAATGAAATAAGATATGGCAAAAGTTGATTTGAACATTGTTGACCGTGGCACATCGAAAAGCGATTGGACTGCTGAAGATGTTGCATTGACTGCAGAGCATCTTGACGATGTGATGGAACAGAAAACCGACAATAGCGGTGCATTAAACTCACTGCCCACACCTTTTGCCAGGTTTTTCGTTGCGCGCGAAGCATTCAGAAGAGTCAATGAGGAAAAACTGAATGCAAAAAAAACAGCTGGTTTTGCTTATACACAACTTGTTTCTGACATCCTTGATGTTTACGAGTTGTTGTTCAACCTGAAATATCACAGGAACAACACTTGGAAAGATGGTCAGAAGCTCGAACTGAGAGAATGGAACAGCAAAGAGAATTTGACCTATCTCAAAGAGAAGATGCCTGTTCTGTATAATTCAGTGGTTGATTATTACAAAACAGACATTGTTGACGAAAAGCTTTATTTCCTCGTATATACTGAGAACGGCAAAGAAGTCTTGCTGGCGTGTAGCTCCCCTATCACTGGATTTGTTACACCTCCAGATATGGATAAGGCTATTGTCAAGAAAGACAATACAGCTACTATCACTTTTGCCGGTGAGCAGTACAAAGACCTGCACATCAGAAGAAAATCAGGCGGCGAGTATTTCCGTGGAGATGTAAGGCTTCTTGGCCAGAGAGACGCAGAGTTTAAGAACTACCTCTATTCTATGCTGTTCGGTTCGGATTCTGTTGACGCTAGATTTAAGGCCATCAAGGAGTATGTGCGCAGCTTCAGCAATGATCCGGAGATTCGCAACGATTTCAAATTGAAGACCACACCTGTGCTGACAGACCAAAATGACAAGTTGGTTATCAATGGCATTAGTATTCTGTCTTCAGATGAGATTGACATCAACAGCTACTTTACTGACACTATGATTAGGTTGCCTTATCGCATTTCGAGAGACAACTATAAATCTGTTGTTTATCAGAATGACGTGGCCGATCGTGATTATGATTATCTGTTGCCGTTTAAGCCAGAGGTGATGAATTTGTTTGAGAGTGGCGAGCTGGATTCAGATGTGCATATCAATAGAAATTCGGTTACTGTTACACTGCGCTATAATGGCAAGGAATATGTGAAGGAATATGCCCAGGATTTGTTCCGTCCTGGCCAAGGAAGAATTGTTGACCTACAAGGGGCAAAGATTAGTTTCGACTTGGGCTTGTTCCCGAACATCCTTTCCTATAAAGAGCAAGAGAACAATTACTTCAAGGTAATGGTTGTTGCGGCTGATGAAGACAATGACGCACCGAATTTCAACATTGACCAGATATCGTTGTCCTTCTTTAAGATGGAGAAAAACGGATGTAAGGAAATCAAAGAGGCAGCACCAGAAGATAATGCGCAATATGGTGTAGAACCTGCGGTGGTTCGTTCGCGCCAAAAGACCGACGAGGAAGAAAGTGGCACGAAGTTCTATGAGTTGTTTAATACGGCCTTTGATTTGATTGAAATCAAAGTCCTGAATGATACTGGCTTGCTGATGCCCGTTTGGCAGCGCAGCCAGTCTAGTAACGAGAACTACACCTATGCCATCGACCTTGGCACATCCAACACATTCATGTCGCGTTGCAAGAATGATAGCCAAGGCAAACCAGATCTGAGCAGAAAGCCTGAACTGTTTAAGATGGATAAGACGATGGTGAATTACATGCATGAGTATTCAGACGATAGTCAATACTCAATCACCCGTCGTATTGAGGACTCTATATTTGAAAGAGCGAGGAAAAAGATTAAGACAGAGTTTGTCCCTGCCATTATAGACGGTACTGATTACAGATTTCCAATTCGTACTGCCTTGTGTGGCATTCACAACAAGACGAATAGGCCGAAGCTGTTTGACAACCACAACATCGCTTTCTTCTATGAGAAACTGATGGCCAACGATGACCAAGATGTGAATACCGACATCAAATGGGAACAAGATGAGTATAAATTGCGCGTCTTTGTCAGAGAGCTTTTGCTCATCATCAAGTGTGACATTCTCCAAAGAAACGGCGACCTTGCCAGGACAAATCTCGTTTGGTTTAGTCCTTTGAGCTTCATGGGGAATACGAGAGATGTGTATGAGAGGATTTGGAACACAGAGCCGAACAACATCCTGTTCATCCAGCCCAATCAAATAGTGCGCTATTCAGAATCAGAGGCACCCTATTATTACTACAAAAAGATGGACTACATCAAAGATTCGGATGCAGTCACTGTTGTCGATATTGGTGGCGGCTCAACTGATTTCGTCTATTTCAAGGACAACCAGCCGCAAGCTGCAAATTCGGTCCATTTCGGCTGCGATGTTCTTTGGGAGAATGGCTTCATTGAATTTGAGAATGCACGTCAGAATGGCATTTTCAAGAAGTATTTCGATACCATACACTTTCAGAGGAAAGACCTTGAAGATTTGAACGAATGCTTCAAGAATGTCGATTCCGTGAAGACCAAGGATGTTATCAATTTCTGGCTGAGCAATGCCAAGGATTGCGAAATTATCAAATACATGGGTCAGGACTTCAAGCCGGTGTTTGTGTACCACTTGACGAGCATCCTGTTCTATATGGCCTATATGTACAAAGAGAAGGGCCTTGACGCTCCTCGCACTTTGGTCTTTAGCGGAAATGGAAGTAAGTACATCGACAACTTCATTTCGAGAGACAGCAGTGTCTTAAAGAAAATCATTGATTTGGTGTTCCAGAAAGTGTTTGGCGGAGAGCATGATGTCAATATCAAGCTGCCGGAGGAACGCAAGGAGTCAACTTGTTATGGTGGTCTGTATCGTGACAGGGATGCTCCAATCGTAAAGGACATCGTTTATCAAGGCGACATGACGAGAAACTATGAGAAGGTTGGCGATATGAACAACAACTTGGATTCGTTGAAAGCATCGCTGTTGCTGAAGTATAAAGAACTGGCTGATTTGTATAAGCAGGTCCTGGATCTTCTAAAGCGTGAACGGATTATCGACGGCACTTCTGACACGGTAAAATATGTCAGCAAGGCAAACGAAGATATGGGAACGCCTTTTGCCACCTATTACAAAACGCAAGTAAAGGAAAAGTACGGAGATGAGGTTATCTATAACGACTCCGTGTTCTTCCTGCCTGTAATCAACAAGGTTTTTGAAATGACTAAAATCTAAAAGCTATGCATGTCGTAAGCTGGATCGTATCGGCGATTGCTTTCGTCGTATGCTTTTTCTTTCAGTGGAAGTATTTTAGGGAAACCGCAAGGTTTAGGGAACTGTTTTCAGGCTTCTTTGACAAGACAAATGATTATGGAACAGAGAAGAAAAGCACAGAGAATGGAGAGGACTTAACCCAACTGAAGCCTGTTGGGAAAAGTGGGTCGGATTTGAATGTGTTGATTGAAGAAATCAACCATTATGTGATGAAGACCAAAGGTACAACGGATTTTTCGGTCATTCAGAACAAAGTTGAACGCAAGCTGAATATGCGTTATGACCAATCCGTTGCCAAGTTATCCTTCCCAACTTACATTGGTTTGATGGGAACTTTCCTTGGCGTTTTCATGGGTATTTTCATGTTCATCTTGGGCTTTGATACCGCTGGAGGCATTTCGGATACTTCCATCAAGAATCTGCTCATTGGTGTCCTCGTTTCGATGTCAACCAGCTTAGTAGGCTTGTTCCTAACAACATGGAACAATGCCAGGGCTGGTGAGGCGAGAAAGAAGATTGAAGAAGACAAGAATGAGTTCTACGATTTTGTACAGACGGAGTTGATGCCGGAGTTGGATGTCAGTATGGTGGCTGCCATCACCAAATTGCATGAAACAGTTGACCGTTTTGAACCAGCATTTGACAGGGTTATCAATCGTTTCCAAACCACGTTTGACAATTGCACCAAGGCATTTGGTGACAGTTTTGAAGATAAAGTCGTGGTAGTTGCTAATGCAGTGGATGTAATGGGTGAAAACATGGATAAAATCAATGAGAACATTGACCTCCAGAAGAAGCTGATTGATACATTCAAGAGCGGCGAACTGGTTCAAGGTCTTGACAGATACATTGAGGCATCCAATAACTTTGTCAGCATTACGCAATCGCTTAATAAGTTCGAAGAGGCTCGTAGTATGATGTTGGCAGCAACGCAAGAGGCCATCAATATCCAGAATGCCTATTCGGATTCGTTGAAGATTCCGCGCGAGGTTGCAGTGCGCATCAATCAGATACTTGATAGAATTAAAGATTTCGAAGAAAGTATCAATCGTATTGGCGGTGTGATGAACCGTAGAGAAATCTTGGGCAACGACGTTGTTAATGCCATAGAGGATCAATTAAAAGGCATCTCGAAGAAGGGCAAGATTGCAGACAAGTATCTGGAAATGGCCGACGGCCGCTTAGAAGATTTGTATGCTCAACAGACCAAGGTCATTAGTGATATGAATAGGCGTTATAAAGAAGCGCTTGAAGGTCACATGGACGGCTTTGAAAAGATGATTGAGCAACAGACTAAAGACCTTGAAAAACGACATGCTGAGTTTATGAACGCTATTGAGGAAAAACTAAACATTGAGGTTATTAAGCAGGAGTTCATAAACTTGGGTAAATTGAAGGACATCGATGGAAAGATTGCTGATGTTACAAAGCGTGTTCCTACGTCAGAAGACATTCAACGTGTTGTCCATAAAGCCGTTCAAGATGCGGTTCAGCCCATTAGTAAGGAACTGGATGAAATCAAACAAGATTTCAGGAAGCAAGTGGAAGAATCTCAATCAGGAGGTTTAAGAGGCCTGTTTGGTAGGCGTTGAAACTAAGCGTTATGGACAACAACAATAATGGTACATTTTGGCCGAGTTATGTGGACGTTATGACAACGTTGTTTGCCATAATGCTCGTTCTGTTTGCCGTGTCCTTTAGTCGATTTAAAATCAAGGAGAAAGAATTGACCCAAAAAGTAGAAGAGCTTAGAGATACTGAGACAAGGCTTCAAGAGATTGTGGATGAATATGATGATATTCTGAAGATTTATTCCACAGTAGGAGAAATCGACGCAACAGTCTATTTCGGATATAACAAGCCTTATCTGAAACATTTGTTCCAGATCAACGTTGAATATCAGACGAAGGAGTACGCAATAAACAGACTGAAACTTGACCAGATTGATGTCAACGCTGCCAACAAGAAAAGAGATAGTATTGTAGCGGCTGGAGAGTTGATAAAAAACACCATCATTGAGTTAAACAACAGCCTCCCAGATACGGTTGAGAACAACATCAAGTTCCTTGTCATCATAGAAGGACAATCGTCAAAAATACCATTTAACGAGGGGCCTTGGAGAAACAATTATACCCTATCGTATCTTAGGGCTCAATACTTGAATGCGTTTTGGAAAGAGAACGGCATTGATTTGAATAGCATTCCAAGATGCGAGCTGCTTATTTCAGGCAGTGGCGAAGAAGGTGTTCCAAGAGAGTTGCCAAATGCCAATGAATTAAGGAGATTATATCCAGCGGACAAAGATTATTATAAGCAATGGAATCTTATTGAGGAGAAAAACCAGCGTTTTTTAATCAATATAGTTCCTGTTTTGGGTAATATAGACAGTTCCAGAGAAAAGATTGAACGAATAAAAGGCAAGTAAAATGGGCGCATTATGGCCAGAAGATTATGAAAAGGTGTTTGGCAAGCCTACGAAATGGTCGCTTTTTTCGGAGGACGAAGAGGCGTATGAGGCTTTCCGGCAGACCATCATCGATGCGCCAAATTATTTGTATGACAAGAAGAAATTGCCTTTTACTGGTGTAAAGGTCTATAATTATGATCTGTATTTGCTGAAGCTTTATATTGACAAACATAAAGCAACTGGTAAAGAGCTGTTTTACATCAAGGATGAAACTCCTGGTTTAGCTAATGTATTGGCTTTCGGCTATTTTAACACTAAAAGTCATTCTTTTTATTTAATGGCCTACAGCCTGATAAGGAAGACCGAGTTTCAAGACAAAATGAAGAAAATAAAGGCATTGTATTGGCCTGTTATCAAACTCAAATCTAATAGCGTAATTAGAAAATGTGAAACGGAAGAGCAACAGGACTTGCAATTAGAACTATTCCATCCAGAAGGTTATCGTTTGACACAGGATGTGGAATGTTCTGCGTCTTTGGCTGCAGCATACGCTCTTGGGCAAGAAGCGGATTTTACAAAGTGGAAAAGCATGAAGGGAAAAACTCTCGCTCAAGTCTATAACTATTATAATAACACTTCAGAGCAAAATGAGATTCAAAGTATTTGGAGATGCCTTCGTAGCCTAAAAGTAGAGAATACGCCGATTATTGAATTGGTTGATGACAATCATTTATTGGCCGATAAGATTATTATTCCTTTGCTTCGTCACAAGGAAAAGGAGGTAAACATCTCTAAAGCACCAACGAAAGCCCCCAAAGTTGAAGTGCCAAAAGAAAAACTTGTAGCCAAGAAAGCAAAAGCTTCAACCCAAAAGAAATCAGTTGATACACCTGTAGAAGCACCAACAAGTCGACCCCCAAAGACCACTGTATTAAGCGTAATTCGCTGTTATTTGGCGGATTTATTGACGGGAAAATACAAAGCTACGGGTCTTTATTCTGTTCAAGAAAAAACAATTAAGATTCTGTCTGGTGCGGTGTTTTCTACCGATGTGTCGTCGACACTCAGGTATTCGCTTGCCGACTACCAAAGAAGAACTTTCATTAAAGAGCATTGTTCAACAAAGAAGTCTATATATACGCTGAAAGAGGATTATTGCTTTGATTCTGTTGACACTGCTGCCCTATATGTCATGGGACAGATTGTCGATGGGCTTTTGGTGTGGATTACAGTGGATGGTAAATCATTGAAGGAATTAATCGAATGAAAAAGTATATTGGCATTGCGTTGGTTTTTGTTGTTGTGCTGCTCGTTACAGCTATGATTATTCGTGGGTCGAATGATTCAGAAGAGGTGTATGAAGAATTTGTGCAGCCGATTGAACACAACGATTCACCTGTGGCGGATAAATTTGTTGGTCAACAACTGCTTGGGTTAGAAATTCCTCGCTATGATTTTGAGGTAGTTGAACAGATAATGGTAAAGCGAGGATTTACGGTTTCGTTTAATCCAAATACCAAACTGCCCAACTGGGTTGCGTATGAGCTAACAGCCAACGAGACAGATGGGCCATGGACTAGAAAAGGTTTGCGGTTTGTACCTGATCCTTATTGCAAAGGTGAACAGGCAGATAGAGAAGACTATAGAAACTCGGGATATTCACATGGACATTTGGCTCCTGCGGGAGATATGAAATGGGATAGCTTGGCCATGATAGAGAGTTTCTATTACACGAATTGCATTCCACAAGATGCCAATTTGAATACTGGAAAATGGCACCAATTAGAGGAAAAGACCAGAAAATTGGCAAGAGAGTATGAAAGTGTTTATGTTGTTACTGGGCCCGTTATCCATTATGATTCTGAAGAGAGAATCGGGTATCATGGAATACCGGTTCCTGCCGCATGTTACAAAGCCCTTTTGATTCGAAATAAGGAAAGCTATTCATCCATTGGATTCGTCATGCTGAATGGAGGTGAAAGCCGTTCCATAAAAGAATGTGCTTGTACCGTGGATGAGCTTGAAGCGTTGCTTGGCTTGAACATGTTTTACAATCTACCTGATGACATAGAAGAGGGAGTTGAAAGCAAGGTAACTTGGGACGATTGGAATCTACGGTAGTTTAATATGACTTAGCTAAAATACAGGTCAGTAAAAATGGCATTGATTCTTTTTCCTTTCCTTTTTTTGCAAAACCGCAACCAAATTTCTTAAAAATCATCGCTTTTCAATAAAAATCAAAATAATTCAATATCTTTGTACTGTTTATTAAGTCAAAAAATGCTATAATTAGGTATAAATCAATAATATATACAATCAAAATGGCAAATAAATCATTTATTTCAAAAATTCTGAATGCTATGAAAGAATGGGGAGCAATGATTATTTCTATTATTGCTTTTATATGGACATGCATTCAGCTTTCTCAAAATGATAATAATGAGATTGATATATGCAAATGGCTCGTTTATGGTGGTTTAGCATTACTTTTAATCTCAATTATTTCTATTTGGAATAACTGGCCCAAAAAGAAATGTAGTGCTGAGTTTTCTCCTGGAAGAGGGAATACAAAAATAAAGATAATCATACAAAAAGGAAGTGTATTAAAACAAAAAGGAATAAAAGTCATACATGTTCAAGATACCTTTGAAACATCTATCAATAAATGTGAGAAACAATCGCTTTTACATGCTTTTTTATCTTTAAAGCATATTGATAAACATGATTTGGATAAATCGATTGAAGAATCATTAAAATCTACTGGATATGCTTCAAGTCTTATTGATTATCCTTTATTTTATCAACTTATTAGGGAAAATATGAAGACATCGAAATACGATATAGGAACTGTCGCTAGTTATAATAAAGATTATCAATTAGTTGCTTTTTCAAATATCAAAGACGCCAAAGGTAATGTTGAAGAGAAAGATTATTTGCAATATAAAGACTCTGTAAACAAAGTGTTTGTGGGTCTTCAAAAAGCGCATACAGGAAAAGTTATTAACCAGACTTACAACGTAGGTGTTTGGGGATTTCAATACAATGGTGGATTATATGATTCTCGCATGAAAATTGAAACAATGGTAAGATCGTTTATTAGTATTAGCCGACGAAATCCGTTTTGTGAGACATTAAGAATTTGTGTTAACGGAAAACATGCTGAAAGAATAGATTTTAACAAAATGCAGGTGTTGTTAGAATATATCGTTGATACTACTGAGTAATGAATAGTTTACAAAAAGGAATCCCCTTGATATTCCGCAAACAATCTCCCCCCTTAGGTTGAAAACGACCCCATCACACCCCGATATGCAATGTCGGGTTTTCATAATAATACGGATGACAATGATATTCCGCAGCCATAGATGCCCTCCAGCGCACGAGCCCACGTCGGCATGACATGGCTGCTTGACCCCACCACACCCCGATATGCAATGTCGGGTTTTCATAATAAGAAGGATGACAATGCCAGGCCGCAGATCGCACAAGCCGGCGTTGGGATGACATGGCTGCTGAATTCTACCGCAGCCACAGAGGCCCGCCGCCGCACTTGCCCATGCTGGCATGACATGGCTGCTGGAGCCTCGCGTAGGGATGACCTTCTTCCTAAACTGCCACAACAGCCCTCTCAGATTACTTGTCTCAGTAGCAAGTCCTTGTCCAATCCCATCTTGCTGAAGGCAAAAAGTTTCCTTCCCAAGTCCTTGAGCGATGCACCCAGATGATAGACTTGGTTGTCGATGATAAGGAATCGGTCGTGCACGCGTGTGCGGGTGGCTTGTAGCTCGGTCTTACGACCGGTCTGCACAAGGCAATCAGTCTGCAATACCAATAGGGCAGGGGTGATTCGCTCCACAAAAATGGTCGCTTCCACGCCGTCGTTTCGGCATTCAAGGATGTCGAAGTCCGAAGCGTCAATGTAATTGTCGATGAGGATGACCTCCTGATGCGCCGTCTTTATCAAGTTTTCGGCAAACAGGCGTGCGTCGAGAACCTGACCTTCGAACAACACACCTTCAACAGGCGGCAGATTGGTACGGATGAAGAAGTCTATCTTTTCTGAATGGAGGTCGGTTTTTTCTTCCAATAGACGAATCCTGTTGCTTTGTTCGTCAAAACGTGCATCCAACTGCATTTGAAAAGCCTGTAGTTGCTGCCTAACGGCATAACCGCGGAGCAAGTATTCTTTCAAAACCTGATTGGCCCATCGGCGGAACGCTGTTGCATTGATGCTATTGACGCGATAACCTACAGACAATATCGCGTCAAGGTTATAGAATTTGGTGGAGTACATTTGTTTTCCGTCGTTACCCATAAGTTCCAAAATGGAACATGTGCTGTTTTCTTCCAGTTCGCCACTGGAATAGATGTTCTTTAGGTGCTTTGTGATGGCGGGTCTTTTTGTTCCGAACAGGTCGGCAATTTGTTGCTGTGTAAGCCAAACGGAATCCTCTTGTACCCGCACTTCAAGCTTGACCATTTCGTTAGGTTGATAAAACACAATCTCATTTTCTTTTCCTGTTTCCATAATACAAGTAGTTTTATGCCACAAAGATGCAAACCTTGTCAAGATCTACCCGTTGAACAAACGTTTGTAGTCGACTGTAGTCGTTTGCTGTCGGGTAAGTAATTGGAAATGAATTGAATTTATTTTTCCTTTTTTTGAAACAAATCATCCATAAATCTGTCATAAATGGATCGCTTCGTCGTTCCTCCTCGCGATGACGCAAAGCGATGACGAGGGTTTAGTCCTCTGGAGGTGTAAGGGATGGCGGATCCCTGTCCGCCATGAGGGCAAGGGGCGGGGGTGTTGTCGTTCCGTAATGGTGTAGGGTGCGGCAGCCCAGCCGAGTCCTGAAAGGACGACCCTACCTCACCCCGATATGCAATGTCGGGTTTTTATATTACAATGAAGACGGCTACTGGAAGGCCGCAGCCATAGATTCCAAGCCATCGCACATGCCATCGGGGATAAGAACAAGGCTGCTTTGCTCTGAGAGAATGGGAATGCCAGACCTTGGCCGGGAAGGGTGCGCGGGCCCGGCCGACATGGGAGGAGGGGCGGTTGCCTAGTGCGGTAGGCCCTTGATGTCGGCCTTAAATTTTTGGTCCTTTTGTTTCAAGACAAAAGGACAAGAAAACCGCAGCCACAGATGCCCGCCAGGGCACCTATCCACGCTGTCATGACATGGCTGCTGGAGCATCGGTAAAAAGAGAAAAAATGCCCATCCCCTTGCGGGTTTGTGGAAAAGTTGTAATTTTGCGGCATCTGAAACGCCCAGGCCCTCGCATCTTGCCTTTGTTGTGCGTTGGGTAGCTAACAGATAGGCTGTGCAAGCGGTCTCGTAGCAGGGGCGACTACGGAAAAATAAGGAGGCTTACCGGCCTCCTTTTTGTTTTTCCCAAATCAAGGGAATCTTCTCAAGCTCTTTTGTTCGAATTGCATGTACGGACGTCACAAGCCAAAAGTTTTCTTTTAGCTCATAATGAAGATGTAGCGCTGCAATGTGGTTGGATTCTTCCAATGTAACACTTAATACAAGAGACATCGGTTTGTTGCCCAATCGTATTTGATTGAAATTTTTCGCTACGAACTCTGCATATCCTTCTTTGGTGATGCCTAACTGATGGAGTTGCTCTTCCAATTCATCTATGTGACGATGGTTGTGTTTTATTGTATTGCCAATGCTTGCCCGAATCGATTGAACACGAGAAGGTAGATCAATGTAATTACAGATTTTGTTTAATGCAGAATTTGGGATTCTCCCGATATTCTTGTATTTTTTCTCGATTTTTACTCGGTTTTTTCTTTGCTTGGACATGGTAGAATAGGTTGATTTGTCGCAAAGATGCAAACCTTGTCAAGACTAAGCCGTTGATTAAACGTTTGTAGTCGACTGTAGTCGTTTGCTTTCGGGTAAGTGATTGGAAATGAAATGTTTTTTTTGGGGAAATAAATCTTACATAAATCTGTCATAAATGGATCGCTTCGTTCCTCGCGATGACGCAATGCGATGCCGTTACGTGAGGATGTAGGATGCGGTAGCGGAGCCCCGTAGGGGCGATAGGATTTTAAGCAGGTTGTGAAGCGGAGCGGAACTCCTGCGTGTAGCAAAAGATGCCCGCCATAGCACTAGCCAGCATCGGCATGACATGGCTGCTGGAGCCATCCGCACCCTGATGCAATATCCCCAAAACAATTAATGGCAATTAGTGGTACATTAACGGTAATTCGTGTAAAACAAACATCTAACGGCAATTCGTTGCAATAGAATTTTCTCCGTCCCCTTGCGGGTTTGTGGAAAAGTTGTAATTTTGCAGTGTCGTTGGCCGGTAAACAGGGCTGGCTGTAAAATCGATCCTACGAGTATCCTTGCGGAGATAACGACAAAGAATAAAAGCTCCTATCTTTTAGGGGCTTTTTTCATTTTGCGATTGTGTCGCAAAGAAACACTATTTGTCAAGACCTATCCGTTGAATAAACGTTTGTAGTCGACTGTAGTCGTTTGCTTTCGGGTAAGTGATTGGAAATGAAATGTTTTTTTGGGAAATAAATCTTACATAAATCTGTCATAAATGGATTGCTTCGTTCCTCGCGATGATGCGAAGCGGCAGTTGGGACAAAGTCCTGAAAGGACGACCCTACCTCACCCCGATATGCAATGTCGGGTTTTCATAATTAGAAGGATGACAATGATAGGCAGCAGCCATAGATGCCCGCCATCGCACAAGCCCACGTCGGCATGACATGGCTGCTTGACTCTACCACACCCCGATATGCAATGTCGGGTTTTCATAATAAGAAGGATGACAATGATAGGCAGCAGCCATAGATGCCCGCCAGCGCACGAGCCCACGTCGGCATGACATGGCTGCTTGACCCTACCTCACCCCGATATGCAATGTCGGGTTTTCATAATAAGAAGGGCAGATTCCTAGGTGCCGCAGCCATAGATGCCCGCCGCCGCACAAGCCCACGTTGGCATGACATGGCTGCTTTGCTCTGAGAGAAGGGGAACGCCAAAGACCGACCGAGTAGGGCGCGTGGGCATGGACGATATGACGGGGATGGTTCGACAGGCTCACCAATCATGCCCTCCATGTGTTGAGATTCCTTGAAAGTATCGAGCCTATATATAATAAGGTGCGCCCGTTGATGTGTCCCAGAAAACTGGACGGAAGCACCTGAAACCATCCTCCTGACCCTGCCAAAACCTTCCTTATTGATACCCTGGAACACCCTTTTTTTGACAGATTTGCCCCGTGAAATCCGGGAATTACGAAAAAAGCGGCATTTTTATATCCCTGTGAATCAGCGGTATAAAAAATAAATGAAAAATAATTGAAAAAAGTGCTTGCCAGTTCGGGAAAAGGTAGTACTTTTGCACCCGCTTTCGGAACGGAAGAGGGGACGGACGAGGGGACGCCGGGAGCGTGAAAGTTCATTGAAAGTCTGAGGCCAGCACAAGACCGGCGCGGCGGGAGCCGCGCTAGGGATAGGAACCTTATAAAAGGAACACCAAAGAGAACATCAAGGCGGAACCCGAGATTCAGAAAATAATTCAAGTACAACAATACTACAACGAAGAGTTTGATCCTGGCTCAGGATGAACGCTAGCGGCAGGCCTAATACATGCAAGTCGAACGGTAAACGCCCCTTCGGGGGCGTGAGAGTGGCGGACGGGTGCGTAACGCGTATGCAACCAACCCCCCGCGGGCGGACAGCCGGTGGAAACGCCGGATGATACGCCATGCGGCCGTCCCGGGGCATCCCGGGGGGGCCAAAGCGGAGACGCGGCGGGGGACGGGCATGCGTCCCATTAGATGGTAGGCGGGGTGACGGCCCACCTAGTCGGCGATGGGTAGGGGATCTGAGAGGACGGTCCCCCACACTGGTACTGAGACACGGACCAGACTCCTGCGGGAGGCAGCAGTAAGGGATATTGGGCAATGGGGGGAACCCTGACCCAGCCATGCCGCGTGAGGGAATGAGGCCCTACGGGTCGTGAACCTCTTTTATTCGGGGACAAGGACGCGCACGTGATGCGCGTTTGAGGGTACCGAAGGAATAAGCGTCGGCTAACTCCGTGCCAGCAGCCGCGGTAATACGGAGGACGCGAGCGTTATCCGGATTCATTGGGTTTAAAGGGTGCGCAGGCGGCCATGCAAGTCAGCGGTGAAAGCCCGGGGCCCAACCCCGGAAGTGCCGTTGATACTGTGTGGCTGGAATGCGGTCGAGGCGGGCGGAACGTGGCGTGTAGCGGTGAAATGCGTAGATATGCCACAGAACG
>JAEEGG010008963.1_pt1 | contig 22550 bp, 20 predicted proteins | sample 9134161 | NCBI WGS metagenome assembly JAEEGG01 (sample SAMN16246543, study PRJNA631951) | gut metagenome | biome: gut microbiome; feature: rumen; material: CR-attached | host: Bos | place: Iran: Karaj | collected 2018-10
CGAGGGCGAGTTCCGCCACGGCGTTGGAGTTCTGGCCCGGGGTGTTCATCGCGACCACGTTGTGGGCGGTGCAGGCGGCCAGGTCGAGGTTGTCGAAACCGGCGCCGGCGCGCACGACGATCTTCAGCTTTTTGGCGGCTTCCACCACAGCGGCGGTCACCTTGTCGGAGCGGACGATCAGGGCGTCGGCATCGGCGACGGCGGCAATCAGTTCGGCTTCGCCGGGATATTTTTCGAGCAGGGCGAGGGTATGTCCGTTTTCCTCGGCGATCTTGCGGATGCCGTCGACGGCAGCTTTCGCAAACGGTTTCTGCGTAGCGACTAAGATCTTCATGGCAGTCCTATTTGTGAAGTTTCTCGAAATCCTGCATGCAGGCGATCAGGGCCTCGACGGCCTCTTTCGGGCAGGCGTTGTAGATGGAGGCACGGAAGCCGCCGACGCTGCGGTGGCCCTTGATGCCGACCATGCCGCGTTCCTTGGCGAAGGCCATGAACTCGTCCTGGAGGTTCTCATAACCCGGAGCCATGACGAAGCAGACGTTCATGATCGAACGGTCTTCCTTCGCGGCGGTGCCCACGAAGAGCGGGTTGCGGTCGATTTCGTCGTAGAGCAGCTGGGCTTTCTCGACGTTCATCTTGTGCATCACTTCCAGGCCGCCCAGGCCTTTGAGCCACTTGAGGGTCTCGGTCATCACGAAGATCGGGAACACCGGCGGGGTGTTGAACATCGACCCGCCGTCGATATGGGTCTGGTAGTTGAGCATCGTCGGGAGGTAGCGGCTCACCTTGCCCAGGATGTCCTTGCGGATGATGGCGAAGATCACGCCGGCAGGGCCTACGTTCTTCTGTGCGCCGCCGTAGATCAGGGCGTACTTGGTGACATCGACGGGACGGCTCATGATGTCGGAGGACATATCGGCAACGAGGTTCACCGGGCAGTCCATGTCGTATTTGATCTCCGTGCCGTAGATCGTGTTGTTGGTGGTGATGTGGAAGTAGTCGAGGTCGGTCGGGATCTCATAACCCTTCGGGATGTAGCTGTAGGTCTTGTCGGCCGAGGAGGCGATGCAGATGGCGTTGCCGATGCCCTTGGCTTCCTTGAGCGCCTTCTTGGCCCAGACACCCGTTTCCAGGTAGCCGGCCTTGTTCTCGAGGAGGTTCATCGCCACATAGAGGAACTGGAGCGAAGCGCCGCCGCCGAGGAAGACCACTTCATAGTTGTCGGGGATGTTGAGGAGCTCCTTCCAGAGTGCGCGGCACTCGTTCATGGTCTCCTCCCATTCCTTCGAACGGTGAGACACAGATATGACCGGCATGCCGGTACCTTTGAAATCTTGCAATGCTGCAATCGCTGCGTCAATCGCCTGCTGCGGCAATACGCAGGGACCTGCGTTGAAATTGTAAGCTTTTTTCATAAAAATGTATTGTGTTTAAAGGTGTTGATAATCGTTTTTCCGTAATCTGCAAATGTAATCAATTTATTTGATATTGATTTGACAAAATGCCAATTGTTTCTGAAAGTCTTCGATCTGGTTCAGGCGTACCCGGACTTCCATGCGGCAGTCCAGGTCGAATTCCTGTTTCAAGGGCGTGATGCCCATGTCTTTGAGAACTTTCATCACATCGTTCATCTGCAGGTATCCGAACTGGATGGTGAAGTGTTCACCGGCCACCTTTTCTATGATGGTGGCGTTGGCGAGCGCATCTTGCGTAGCCGTCCGATAGGCTCGGATCAGTCCCGGGACGCCCAGTTTCACACCCCCGAAATAGCGTACCACCACGACGAGGATATCGCTTAATTCCTGGCTTAGCAACTGCCCGTGGATGGGCCGGCCCGCCGTAGAAGAAGGCTCCCCGTCATCACTGAAACGGTAGGGTTCGCCCGTCAGGCCGAGCCGCCAGGCAAAGCAGTGGTGTCTGGCATCAAAGTATTCCTTGCGGAGCGCCGCGATGATATTTTTTGCCTCTTCCTCCGTCTCGACCGGATGGGCGAAAGCCAAAAACTTGCTGCCCAGTTCTTTGTAGATGCCCTTGGATGGGGCGGCAATCGAACGGTAGGTGTCGGAAATTGAATTCATGTGGTAAAAGTACGCAAAAAATTGTTAAATTTGTGTTATGGTATATCAATTCAGAGCAACAATTCCCGAGAGCAAGATTTTCTTCCGGGTGTATGAAATCAAGGGCGAGATGACGCTGTTCAAGTTCAACAGCTTCATCGTGGACGACCTGGGCTTCTCGCCTGACCAGATGGTTTTGTATGAAGGCTACGACGAAGCCGGCAAACTTTGCAGCGAGTACGGGCTTATCGATCTGGGTGACGGAGCCATGGATACCGTTACCTTCGACAGCGTAGTGCAGCGCGGCGAAACGGAGTTGCACTACTTGTTCGACCTGCGGAACGACCGCTACATCCGGCTCGTGCTGGAAGGCGAGACGTCTTTCTCGCCGCTGCGTGTCTATCCCTGCCTGATTGATGAAAAGGGACAGAATCCCGACCAGTTCCGGGCCCGCTACGAAGAAGCGCCGCCCGTTCCCAAGCTCCACCCGTTCCGGGATTCTTCTGTCCTGGGTGATCTGGACGACGAAGACCTGGATGACGAAGATGAGGATGACGAGGACGAGGAGTCTGACGATAAGATCTTTGACGGGGAAGAGATGTACGACGAAGACGAAGGAAAAGCGTAATCCATACATGTCCATCCTGCGCATCATTTTGGGACCGACAGCTGTCGGGAAGACGGACTATGCCATCGCGGAAGCAAAGGCGGTGGGATCGCCGGTTGTTTCGTGCGACTCCCGGCAGTTGTTCCGGGAGATGCGCATCGGCACAGCCCGGCCCGATGCCGGGCAGTTGGCTGCTGCCGAGCATTTTTTCATCGCCGACCGCAGCGTACGGGACGGATGCACGGCAGGCCAATATGAAATGGAGGCACTGGCACTGCTGGAACGCCTTTTCCGGGAGCACGACGTAATTGTGATGGCCGGGGGTTCCGGCCTCTATATCGACGCACTTTGCAACGGACTCGATGATTTTCCCCCTGCAGATCCCGAATTGCGCGCACACCTGTCTGGACGTTTGCGTACGGAAGGTGTTTCCGCGTTGCGCGCCGAGCTGCGCATTCTCGACCCGGAGTCCTACGCGGCACTGGACCCGGCCAACGGGCAGCGCATCGTCCGCGCCCTGGAGGTGACGATCGGTACCGGCCGCAAGTTCTCCTCATTCAAGACCCGCCCGGAGAAATCGCGTCCTTTCGCCATTGAAAAAATCGGCTTGACACGTCCACGCTCCGAGCTTTACGCCCGCATTGACGCCCGTGTGGACCGGATGATGGAAGAAGGTCTGCTGGAAGAGGCACGGGCGCTATTGCCCCTGCGTGATCTTCCGGCTCTCAATACGGTGGGCTACAAGGAGTTGTTTGGCTATTTCGACGGCCTTTACGACCTGTCGGAGGCCGTCCGACTAATTAAGCGGAATACACGTCACTACGCTAAGAAACAACTTACCTGGTGGGGCCGCGACGCATCCGTCCGCTGGATTACGCTTTCCGAGTGATTTTCCGCATCAGATTGGCACGATTTTTCCTTTTTCCGGTTTTAAGTTTCAAACAGCAACCGAAATACCCTAATATCATGAGAAGATTTACAGAAGTGGTACTGATGCTTTGCATCGCAATGATGTGTACTACCTCCTTTGAGGCACAAGGCCAGAATCGTCGTCAAGGCGGTGGATCTTCCCACGCGCCAAGGACGGAACACCGCGCCCCCTCCGGGCACAGCGGGCCGAGTACGAAGATGTCGGCGCCCCGCAGCAATAATCATGGCGGCTCCCAAATCAGCCGCAGTCATAGTACGCCTCAGGTCAGCCATAGCCAAAGGGCCCCGCAAGTCAGCCGCAGCCAGGCCGCACCTCGCGTAAACCGCAGCCAGAGTGCTCCCCAGATGAGCCGTAACCACGGAACGCCTGCCAATCGCAGCGCTCAGATCAACCGGGCTCCTCGCACCAACAACGGTAACATCGCCCGGGCTCCCCGTGCCAACAACGGCAGCGTGACCCGTACGCCTCGCGCCAACAATGGCGGCATTGCGGCTCGACCCAATACGGGTCGCGGACCGGCTGTCACCCCTAATTCGCGTCCGAACCACGGCTCCTCGATCACCCGCAGCCCCCGTCCGAACCACGGCTCTTCGATCAACCGCGGGCCCCGTCCGAACCACAGCTCCGCGATTGCGCACAGCCCTCGTCCCGGCCATGCTCCGGCGGCCGTGCATCATCACGCTCCGGTGCATCGCGGACCGGCCTACGCCCGCCCGTATCTGGAACCGCGCCACAGGCCGATCCCGTACCATCACTATGGCTACCATTACTTCGGCCACCGGCTCCGCACCCTGCCGATCGGCTATTCGGTGATCCGTGTCGGCTATCGTGACTACTACTATTACGACGGCATCTATTACCGCCCGTACTGGGACGGAGGCTACTACATCTGCCGTCCCCCGCTGGGAACCCGCATTGCCTCGACGCTGTTCGACGTGGCCATGACCACCATCGCCATCAACACCATCCGCAACGAAATCGAACGGGCGCGTCTTGCAGCGGAACTCTCGGGCTACTACGCCGCCCGCAACGCGAACTACACAATCCGAACCAGCGACGATTACTACAACACGAACCTGGTCAGCCAGGCCGGTCAGGACTACTACTACCAGGACGGCGTGTTCTATACCCTCCAGAACGGTGAATACCGCGTGATCGAAGCGCCGATCGGTGCCCTGGTCGAAGAAATCCCCGAAGACTACGACGAAATCGAACTTGGCGGCAAGATCTACTATCAGGTGGAAGACACGCTTTTCAAGCCCACCATCATCAACGGCAAGCTCAACTTCGAAGTTGCCTGCAACCTGTAAACAGTCTCCCGTCCGGACAATTCCGCCAAACTGGCGCAACAATATCGGCCTCTCATGCATTGAGGGGCCGATTGCTTTGCGCCTGGGGCCGTAATCGGGAGTTGGCGCAAGGACATCCCCACTCAATGCGTCTGGAACGCCGTCACTTTTGCGCCTATTTGGCGAAACTGCTCACAGAGAGCTCCAAATGAGGAGGGCTCGATCGAAGGCCGCTGCCCGACAAACAAAGAAGCCGACCCATCTGGGGCCGGCCTCTTTGTTTTCGTCATGCCCGGCGCAACCGGGCATCTTTCTTTACTTCTTCTTTACTTCTTCGACGGGCTCGACGTGCGGTTTGACCGAGATGAGTTCCACCTTGAAGGTCAGGGCTTCGTGCGGGTGGATGTCACCGCCGGCGCCGCGCTCGCCATAAGCGAGGTCAGCGGGGATGTAGAGCATGATTTCACCACCTTCGCCCACATACTGCAGACCTTCCGTCCAACCGCGGATCACGCCGTTCAACGGGAACGTGGCAGTCTGTTCGCGTTCGTAAGAAGAATCGAACACATGACCGTCGAGGTTGGTACCCTCATAGTTGACTTCCACCGTGTCGGCTGCGGCCGGCTTGACGCCATTACCTTCACGGACAATCTTGTAGAGGAGGCCCGATTCGGTCTTGACCACACCGTCTTCCTTCGCCTTGGCGGCGAGCATGTCTTCGCTGCGTTTCTTCATCTCCTCGCCGATCGCCTGGGAACGTTTTTCCATAAAACCGTTCACGATCTGCTGGAACTGCATGTAGTCGATTTCGACACCGGAGGTTGCGGCCTGGATGCCTTTGATGATCTGCTTGGCGCTAAGCGGACCGAAATCACTCTGCTTGAGCGACATACCCGTGGAGTACCCAATCATGAAACTGACGGAGTCCACATCCGTTTTCGTAATGTTGGCAGGCTGTTTGCCGTCCGACGTCTTCTGGTCGCAGGAAGTCAGCGAAAGAGCTCCCAACGCACAGATAGCAACGATAGTAAGAATCTTTTTCATGTACTTATATTTATTGACGTTTCTTTCGCGCCGCAAATATAGCAAAAGTTCGAAAAAAATCTCTGAAACTGCTGGGAATCCGTTTTTTTTTCATAACTTAGTGCTATGAACATCACTTCGGACGACCTTCACGACAAATTAAAAGAGTTTTTTGGTTGGGATGCCTTCAAGGGCAACCAGGAAGAAATCATCATGCACCTGGTCGGAGGCGGAAATGCCTTCGTCCTGATGCCCACAGGCGGCGGCAAGTCGCTTTGCTATCAGCTTCCGGCGCTCTGCCTGCCCGGGACGGCCATTGTCATCTCACCGCTGATCGCGCTGATGAAAAACCAGGTTGATGCCATCCGCGGTTTCATCCAGAACAAAGAAGGCATCGCCCACTTCCTCAATTCGTCGCTCAACAAGGCGCAGATCGCCGAAGTGAAAGCCGACCTCCTGTCGGGCATCACCAAACTCCTTTACGTCGCGCCAGAGTCTCTGACCAAGGAAGAGAACATCCAGTTGCTCAAGCAGCTTACCATCTCGTTCTACGCCATCGATGAAGCCCACTGCATCTCCGAGTGGGGCCACGACTTCCGTCCCGAGTACCGCCGTATCCGGGACATCATCGGCCAGATCCAGAAAGCGCCCATCATCGCGCTGACCGCCACTGCTACGCCCAAGGTCCAGTCTGATATCCAGAAAAACCTCGGCATGCTCGACGCCCGGGTATTCAAGGATTCCTTCAATCGTGAAAACCTCTACTATGAGATCCGCGACAAGTCGAACCCCAAGCGCGACATCATCAAATTCATCAAGGAGAACGCCGGCAAGAGCGGGATCATCTACTGTCTCAGCCGTAAAAAGGTGGAGGAAATCGCCCAGCTTTTGACCGTCAACGGCATAAAGGCACTGCCCTACCATGCCGGCATGGACGCCGCCACGCGGGCCCACAACCAGGACGCCTTCCTGATGGAAGAAGTGGACGTGATTGTCGCCACCATCGCCTTCGGCATGGGCATCGACAAGCCGGACGTACGCTTTGTCATCCACTACGACATCCCGAAGAGTCTGGAAGGCTACTATCAGGAAACCGGGCGGGCTGGACGCGACGGCCGCGAGGGCCAGTGCATCGCGTTCTACAGTTACAAGGACATCCAGCGCCTCGAAAAATTCATGCAGGGCAAGCCCGTTTCCGAACAGGAAATCGGGAAGCAGCTGCTCATGGAGACAGTCTCCTATGCCGAGTCCAACCAATGCCGGCGCAAAATCCTGCTCAACTATTTCGGAGAAGACTATCCGCAGGACAACTGCGGTATGTGCGACAATTGCCTCTATCCCAAGAAGCAGTTTGACGGCCGTGAGGAGATGAGCTTGGTCATCGAATTGATCCTCTCCCTGAAAGAGGCTTTCAAGGCCGACCATCTGGCCGCCATCCTGGCCGGTGTGAGCAACTCCATCATCAAATCATACAACCACCATCACCACCCGCTCTTCGGTTTCGGCCGTGACCGCGGCGTCCGCTTCTGGAGCGCAGTGATCCGGCAAGGCCTGGTTCTCCATCTGCTCGACAAGGACATTGACCGCTACGGCCTGATCTCCGTCACGCCGGCGGGACAGCGTTTCTACGAACAGCCTTATCAGTTGATGCTTACGGAAGACCGCGAGTTCGTCGAAGGCGAAGACGATGATGACGACGAGATGCCGGTGGGCGCCGGCAAGCACAGCCAGAATGCCGGCGGCGGAGGCGACCAGCAACTGCTGGCCATGCTCAAAGATGTGCGGAAAGATCTGTCCCGGAAACAGAACCTGCCTGCCTGGGTCATCTTTTCAGACCCGAGCCTTGAGGACATGTCGATCCAGTATCCCATGACGATCGAGGAGCTCAAGAACTGTCAGGGCGTAGGCGAAGGCAAGGCCCGCAAGTTCGGCAAGCCGTTCATTGAACTGATCGCCAAATATGTAGAGGAAAACGAAATCATCCGTCCCGACGATTTCGTAGTCAAGTCGGTCGTCAACCGCTCGGCCAACAAAGTCTATATCATCCAGAGCATCGACCGTAAGCTGCCGTTCGAGGATATCGCCCGCACAAAAGACATGGATCTCGACGAACTGCTCGACGAGATCGAATCGATTGTCAGCGCCGGAACCCGCCTCAATATCGACTATTACATCCGGCAGACCATCGACGACGACAAAGTCGATGACATCTATTACTATTTCCGCGATGAAGCCGACACCGACTCCGTAACCGACGCCATGAAAGAACTGGGCGCGGACTATACCGAAGAAGAGGTCCGGCTGGTCCGCATCAAGTTCTTGTCGGAGGTGGGGAACTAAAAAAGATACCCGGTCGCGCCGAGCATGACGACGGCTGGAGATCATCTCGCTGATTATTAGCTGCAAACAACAATCCTACCTGCCCGGAAACGAGCAGGTAGGATTCATTTAATGCGGTATTTATCAGCGAGTTAAGCTCCAGTCGGGCCGTGGTTGTTATCCGCAGTAGTAGTATTTCCGGACGAGCTCGGCCATCTTCTTGGGGTCGTTGGCGGCGTCGTGGCGGATGTGCTGGTCTTTGTAGCTCTTGAGTTTGGCGATGGTACCGTCGATCAGGCTGGGGGAGAAGATGCCGTCCTTTTCGTAGAGGGCGCGGTTCTTCTCGAGGCAGAGGGCGGATTCGTGGCAGGAGGCAGGGAGCTGCTCGAGGGAGTTGAGCAGGGCTTCGTTCTTCTTGTCGTGAATATTCACGTCCACGTAGGTCTGCCGGGCCACGTCGAGGGCGTCGGGCATCTCGAAGCCGGTGCGGGCGGCAGTTACCAGTCCGGCCAGCATGTTGTAGATGTCGGCACTTCCGTCACCGGAGCGCATCTCCACGGTCTGCTTGTCGGGGATGACGAAGTCGTTGGGATCTTCGAGGGGATTGGCCAGGGCGCACATGCTGCGGTTCACGCTCCAGCCCAGCGGCACGCGGACGAGCACCGAACGGTTGCGGTCGCCCCAGCAGACGCTGGTCGGCGCTTCCTGATGCGGCACGAGGCGGAAGTACGAAGTGGGATTGGTGTTGCCGAAAGCGGTCAGCGACGAAGCAAACTTCATGTAGCCGGCGATGGCGCGGCGGGCGTCGTCGGAGAGGGAGCCGTCCTTGATCATGACGGAATGGTCGCCTTTCATCATCCGGGTGTGGAAATGGAGGCCGCTGCCGGCTTTTCCGGTGGTGATCTTCGGAGCGAAAGTAATGTCGAGGCCGTATTCATACGCCAGGGAGCGAAGAATCCACTTGGCCATCAGCAACTGGTCGGCCGCCGATTCCACGGGGTTGACCAGGAACTCGATTTCGTTCTGTTCGTAGATTTTGCCGCCGAGGGTAAAGTTTCCTACCTCACAGTGACCGTACTTGATCTGGCCGCCTACTTGGGCGATGCAGCGGATGGCCTCGGCACGGAAGGATTCAAACTTGGCGAACGGGGTGGATTCATGATAGCCGTGCTGGTCTTCGGCCGGAAAACGCTCGTCGTCTTCAGCCACGATGTAGAACTCGAGTTCGCCCATGGCCTCGAATGTGTAGCCGGTCCGCTCCCGGAAAGCCTGGTGAGCCTTGCGGAGGGTGAATTCCGGTGCGCTCTCAAGGGGTAGGCCGTCTTTGGTGAAATAGCTGCAAAGGAACCCGATGGTCGGGATCTCCTGGAACGGGTCGAGATAGGCCGTGCTGAAGCGCGGGATCACGTAGAGGTCGCTGCTGTCGGCGGCGATATAGGGGAAAAGGCTGGAACCGTCCACCCGCTCGCCGTAAGAGAGGATGGTCTCCAGGTATGAACGGTTGGTGACCGGGAAGTTCAGCGTCTTGAGGCGGCCGTCGGCGGCGACGTAGCGGAAGTTGACGATGCGGATCTCGTGACCGATGATGTAGTCGATCAGGTCCTTTTTCGTAAACGCGGCGGGTTCCTTGCCGATCGCGGCTACCAGTGGATTGATGTTATATTCGCAGAAAGTGCTCATAATGACGTTTAAATTGATATATACGGACACAAAGGTAATTAAAATTCGTATATTTGTGCCAGCACTATGGATACATTCAAGCGCGTCCTGTCGTATGCCCGGCCCTTCGGCCGGCGCTTGCCCGCGTACCTGCTGCTGTCGGTCTTTTCCGTCATCTTCGGGGTGGTGAACTATGGCCTGCTCGGCCCGCTGTTGACGGTTCTGTTTGAGAACGAGACAGCCTCCGCAGAACTGGTGAGGCCCGAGTTTGCGTGGAGCATCGACTACGTCACTGAATGGTTCCGGTGGCTGCTTTCTTCGGTTCTGCGCGGCAGGGGCGTGGTGGCTGGCCTGATGCTGGTGTCCGGTGCTATCGTGGTATCGTGCCTGTTGGCCAACCTCTGCCGGTACCTGTCACAGCGCATCCTCGTAGTGTTGGAAACCCGGCTGATGAAGAACCTCCGGCAGGCGTTGTTTGCCAAGATCGTCTCCCTGCCGGTGGGGTGGTTCACCGAGCGTCGCAAAGGCGATGTGCTCTCGAGTATCTCCAATGACGTATCCGAAGTCCAGAACACGATAGCCGGCAGTTTCCATGTCTTTTTCCGGGAGCCGATCCTGGTGCTCGGCTTTCTGGCGATGCTGCTCTACATGTCGCCGCAGTTGACGCTGGTCTCGCTGATCGCCCTGCCGATTTCGGCCCTGATCGTATCCCGTATCACCCGGAAACTCCGGGCAGGCTCTGTGGAAACGCAGCATCTGATGGGCCGGATCCTGAGTCATTTTGAAGAAGCCATTGCCGGTTCGCGCATCATCAAGGCATTCAATGCCCGTGACTATGCAGCCCAGCGCTTCGATGCGGTGAACGACCGGCACCGCCGCGTCCTGCGACAGGTCCGGAACCGACAGGAACTGGCGTCTCCCGTATCGGAATTCCTGGGAGTCAGCATCGCAGCCGCCGTACTCTTTTATGGTGGCTGGCTCAATCTCCATGGCAATCTGGGCATGACCTGGCCGCAGTTCATCGTCTATATCATGTTCTACTGGCGGGTACTGGAACCGGCCAAGACGATTGCCAAGCAGTATGCGCTGGTGCAGAAGGGACTGGTTTCGGCCGACAGGATCTTTGCCATCCTTGACACGCCGGAAGTCGTCTCCGATGGAAAACAGAGGATCTCCGGATTCCGGGAAGCCGTCACGTTCGACCACGTCGATTTCTCTTATGGTGGCGAGCCGGTGCTCCGGGACGTTTGTCTGACGATCCCCAAAGGCCGGACAGTTGCCGTAGTGGGCCCGTCAGGCGCCGGTAAAACGACGATGGCCGACCTGCTGCCGCGATTCTACGACGTGACCGGAGGCGCTGTCCGCATCGACGGAACGGACATCCGTACCTTCTCGCTTGAAAGCCTGACGGCCCTGATGGGCATCGTGCCGCAGGAGCCGTTCCTGTTCAACGGCACTGTTCATGAGAACATTGCTTTTGCGATGCCGGACGCCTCTCGCGAGGCCGTCGTCGCGGCAGCCCGCGTGGCCAACGCAGATGAGTTCATCGCCCAGCTTCCGCAAGGATACGACACCAACATCGGCGACCGCGGCGCGAAGTTGTCGGGCGGCCAGCGGCAGCGCATTGCCATCGCGCGGGCCGTGCTCAAGAATCCTCCGATCCTGATCCTCGACGAAGCCACATCCGCACTCGACACCGAAAGCGAGCGGCTGGTTCAGGATGCGCTCACGCACCTGATGGGCGGCCGGACTTCGCTGGTCATCGCCCATCGTCTTTCGACCATCCGGCACGCCGACGAGATCTTCGTCGTGCAGGACGGACGCATCGTGGAACATGGAACCCACGAAAATTTGGTTGCAAATCACGGTCTTTATTCGCATCTTTGCAACTTGCAGGATTTTTCATAGAACACTGACATGTCAAAGAAACCCTCTCGTAAAAGATCTCTCAACGTGCTGCTGGAGCAAAGTTTCCAGAAAAACTGGGACCGTCCGGCCCTTTCCAATTATAATCAGCAGACGTTCTATTATAAAGATGTGGCCCGCAAGATTGCGGAGCTGCACCTTTTCTTCGAAGCATGCGGGCTCAAGCCCGGTGACAAGGTGGCTGTCTGTTCCCGCAACCAGGTCAACTGGGCCATCGCCTATCTGGCCGGGATGACCTACGGTGCGGTCGTCGTGCCGATTCTCCATGAGTTCCAACCCACCAACCTCCGGCATCTGGTAGCACATTCCGACGCACGGATCTTCTTCGTGGGCGACAACATCTGGAAAAATATGGAAGAATTGGACTTGCCCGGCGTTGAGGTCGTGGTCCGGCTGACGGATTTCCAGGTGGTCCGGACAGTCAACCCCGTGGCTGCAGCTGTCATGGAGGAGCTGGACAAGCGGATGGCGCAGCGCTACGAAAAAGGGTTCGGTCCGAACGACCTGCACTACTATGTGGATCAGCCGGAAGAACTGGCACTGATCAGTTATACTTCCGGTACCTCGGGCTTCTCGAAAGGCGTGATGATTCCGTACCGGGCCCTGCTCTCCAATGTACAGTTCGCCTGCGAAGCGGAGCCGCACATGGACTGCAACTCCCGGATGGTTTCGATGCTGCCCACTGCCCACATGTACGGTATGGTCTTCGAGTTCCTGTTCGAGATGACCATCGGCGCCCATGTCTTTTTCCTGACGCGGCTGCCCAGTCCCAAGATCATCCTGGAAGCGATGAACTCGGTCAAACCCGACACAATCATCGCCGTCCCGCTGGTCATCGAGAAGATTTACAAGAACATGCTGGTTCCTTTCATCAGCAAGGCACGCATCAAGCTGATGCTCAACCTGCCGGTGCTCGACAAGATGGTCAAGAACAAGTTCCGCGACAACCTGATCCAGGCATTCGGCGGCAAGTTCGGTGAAGTCATCATCGGCGGTGCGCCGTTCAACCGCGAGGCGGAGGCGTTCTTCAAGCGCATCAACTTCCCCTTTACGATCGGCTACGGCATGACGGAATGCGCACCCATCATCACTTATGTACATTGGGACAAAACCAAGCTTTACTCCTGTGGCAAAGCGGCGCCCCGCATGAAGATCAAGATCGATTCCGACAATCCGAAGAAAATCCCCGGCGAGGTGCTGGTCAAAGGCGACAATGTGTTTCTGGGTTACTACAAGAATGAACTGGCTACCAAGGACGCTTTCGTGGACGGCTGGTTCCGCACCGGAGACATGGGCATTATCGACGGCGACGGTTACCTTTATCTGAAAGGTCGTTGCAAGAGCATGATCCTCGGACCTTCCGGCCAGAACATCTATCCCGAGGAGATTGAGAGTATCCTCAACAACATGCCTTATGTGGTGGAATCGCTGGTCATTGAGGACGACTTCAAACTGGTCGGACTGATCTATCCGGATTTCGAGCAGGCGCAGGAAGACGGCCTGGACCGCGAACAGTTGCATGCCAAGCTCACTGAGGGAATGCAAGTGGCCAATCTGGAACTCGACCAGTACTGCAAGCTGAACCGGATAGAGATTGTGGACCAGGAGTTCGAGAAGACGCCCAAACGCAGCATCAAACGCTACCTCTACCAGCGTGGCGTAAATGGACAGTAACATGGACAAGGAAAAGAAATTCGACAGGAGCTATCTGGAGATGGCCTCGGTGTGGGCGAAGAATTCGTACTGCGCCCGCCGCCAGGTCGGCGCCATCCTGGTCAAGGACCGGATGATCATTTCGGACGGCTACAACGGGACGCCTTCCGGATTCGAGAATGTGTGTGAAGACGAGAACGGTGTGACCAAGCCCTACGTGCTGCATGCCGAGGCCAACGCCATTACCAAGGTGGCCAAGAGCAGCAACAGCAGCCTGGGCGCTACGCTTTATGTGACGGCCTCGCCCTGTATGGAGTGCGCCAAACTGATTATCCAGGCCGGTATCAGCCGGGTGGTCTATCTGGAAGAATACAGGATTACGGACGGTGTGGACCTGTTGCGCCGGGCCGGCATCCAGGTGGAAAAATTCGAATAGCCCATGGATCCCAAGAACTTGAACCGGCTGCTGACCATCGGATGGGTAGTAGCCCTGACACTCCTGCTGGTCCTGGCGTGCCGCGTCTGGCCGAACGCCCGGAAAAATGAAGTGAAGATTCCCGAATCGGATTGGGCGAAACTGATGCTTGTACTCCGAAGCGTGGACCGTGACTATGTGGATCCCATCGACCAGAAGGCCGTGACGGAGCAGATCCTGCCCGATATCCTGGCCAAGCTCGATCCCCATTCGCTCTACCTGCCGCCCGTTGAAATGGAAGAGGCGGAGCAGGATCTCCAAGGTGGCTTCGACGGCATCGGCATCCAGTTCAATGTGCCCAATGACACCGCTGTGGTGACGCATGTCATTGCGGGCGGCCCTTCCGAGAAGGCAGGCCTGCTTTCGGGTGACCGCATCCTCCAGGTGGACGACCGGGTGATTGCGGGCACGAAGACCCCGCAGGATACGATGGTCCGCCTGATGAAGGGCAAGCGCGGCACGCAAGTCATGATTCACGTGAAGCGGGAAGGAGTAAAAGATCCGATCCAGTTTCCCATCACACGCGGTGTGATCCCGGTCAACAGTGTGGACGTAGCCTTCATGCTTGACGATACCACGGGCTATATCAAGCTCTCCAAGTTCGCCAAGAGCACCTATCTGGAATTCCTCAAGGCGGCGCTTGGCCTGCGGGAGAAGGGAATGCGCCGGCTGGTCTTCGACCTGCGCGACAATACGGGCGGCTATCTCGACCAGGCGCTGATGCTTTCCAATGAGTTCCTTGAGAAAGGCGACCTCATCGTTTACATGGAAGGACGCAACCGTCCCCGCAGTGACGTCTTTGCCGACGGGAAAGGAAGTTGCCGCGACATCGAGCTGGCCGTGCTGATCAATGAGGGATCGGCTTCTTCCAGCGAAATCTTTGCCGGGGCGATGCAGGACAACGACCGCGCGACACTCTATGGACTGCGCTCCTTCGGCAAAGGACTGGTGCAGGAGCCGCTCTTTTTCAGTGACGGTTCAGGAATCCGGCTCACCGTGGCCCGCTATCATACTCCTTCGGGGCGGTGCATCCAGAAACCTTATGGTGAAGACTACGGATACGACATTTATGAGCGGTATCTGCACGGAGAAATGACGAGCGTGGACAGCATCAAGGTCAACGATACCCTGAAATTCGAGACACGTGCCGGACGGACGGTCTATGGCGGCGGCGGGATCATCCCTGACGTCTTCGTCCCCCTCGACACCACCCATTATACAGAGTTTCTGGGCAAATGCAACCGGCAGAGCCTGCAGGTGAAGTTCGCCAACCAGGTGGCCGACCGTCACCGCAGTACTTTGCGGGAGATCCGCGACCTGCCTGCGCTCAACCGTTTCCTCGACGGACTGGATCTCAAACGCGACTTCCTTGCCTATGCCGCTACACAGGGTGTCGTGCCGGGACCGGGCGACTGGAATGTCTCCGGCGACGTGATTCTGGTCCAGGTCCGGGCGCTGGTCGGGCGCAATACGCCCATGAACGACGAGGCGTTTTATCCGATCTATCTGACGATTGACAACGTGATTGATGCGGTGATGAAAAAAGAGTGAAGTGAAACTTTTTTGGATTTTATCCGTATAAATATTGTTTTCTCGCATAAAATCTAAAAAATAATGAAACTGTCACAGTTTGGATTTGAACTTCCGCCGGATCTGATCGCCAAGTATCCCTCCCCGGAACGGGATGAGTGCCGCCTGATGGTGGTACACAAGGATACGGGCGCCATCGAGCACCGGATTTTCAAGGATATCATTGAGTATGCGGCTCCGCACGACTTGTTCGTGTTCAACGACGCCAAAGTGTTCCCGGCCCGGATGAGCGGCAACAAGGAAAAGACCGGCGCCGAGATCGACGTGTTCCTATTGCGTGAGCTCAACCGCGACCAGCGGCTGTGGGACGTCCTGGTGGACCCCGCCCGCAAGATCCGGATCGGCAACAAACTCTATTTCGGAGAGAATGACAGCCTGGTGGCCGAAGTAATTGACAATACCACCTCGCGTGGCCGTACGCTCCGTTTCCTGTTTGACGGAACCTACGAGGAGTTTCGGGAAACGCTTTATCAAATGGGCTCCCTGCCGGTTCCCCGGTGGATCCGTCAGCACGCGGAAGAGATTGATAAAGAACGCTTCCAGACAATCTTCGCCAGTAAAGAGGGCGCCGTGGCCTGCCCTGCCGCCGGCCTGCATTTCGGCCGTATCCTCTTCAAGAAGATGGAGATCCGCGACATCGACCGCACCTTCCTGACGCTCTACATGGGCAATGCGCATTTCCACAACGTGGATGTGGAGGACCTCTCGAAACACAAGATGGACTCCGAGCAGTATTCCATCTCGGAAGAAACAGCCGCGGCGGTCAACGCCGCCCGCGGACGCGGCAACAAAGTGTTCGCAGTGGGCATTACGGTCGTCCGGGCATTGGAGACCTATGTCACGACCAAGAAGGAAATCCGGGCCTTCGACGGCTGGACCAACAAGTTCATTTTCCCGCCGTATCAGTTCTCGATTCCTGATGCCATGGTCACCAACTTCCACCTGCCCTACAGTACGATGCTGATGACCACCGCTGCTTTCGGCGGCTACCAGCACATCATGGACGCCTACAAAGTCGCCATCGAGCAGGGCTATCAGTTCGGTACCTATGGCGACGCGATGCTGATCATCTGAAACTTTTTTAACAATCTTCTGCAGGCGGATATTGCTTTTCTGTCGGCGGTAACCGGGTCGGACTCCGTATCTTCGTGAGAAAAAGAGATGGAGTCCGATCTTTCTGTTTATTATTGTGCGCTGAGCCGGGTCTTTGCGTACAAGTGTGCCGCCGGCCGGAGGCTGGTGGAGGTTTTTGGTGGCGCTTCGGGCGTCTTCCGCGCTCGTCGTGATGAATTGTCCGCCGTGATGCGTGGTGGAGAGGATTTTGTGGCGCAGTTGTTTGATCCGGCTTTGTTGGAATGGGCCGGCCGTGAGGTGGCGTGGGCACAGAGCCATGGCGTCCGCCTGTTGGCTTTGGGCTGTCCCGGTTATCCACGGCGGCTGGCAGAGTGTGACGATGCTCCATTGATGCTCTATTGCTGCGGTGCGGCTGATTTGGACGCAGAACGTGTGCTGGCTGTCGTAGGAACACGCAAGGCTACCTGGCAAGGACGGGAGGCTTGCCGGCGTTTGATTGCCGCATTGGGCGGATTGGATCCGAAGCCGCTGATTGTCAGTGGGCTGGCTTTGGGCATCGACGGCTGCGCCCATGCGGCTGCTTTAGAAAATGGCCTGCCTACGGCCGGCGTGCTGCCCTGTGGCCCCGATGAAATCTATCCCCGGCAGCACCGCGAACTGGCCTTGCGGATGATGGAGCATGGTGCGTTGGTGACCGATTTCGCCCGTGGCACGGCACCCGCCGCTTTCACTTTCCTGCGGCGGAACCGTATCATCGCCGGCCTGGCCGATGCGACGCTGCTGGCCGAGTCTTTCCGCAAAGGCGGAGGACTGATCACGGTTTCGCTCGCCAGTTCCTACAACCGGGAGACGTTTGCGGTGCCGGGCCGGATTTCAGATGCCTCGTTTGAGGGTTGTAACCGGCTCCTGGCCAGGCAGGAAGCTTCCGCGGTGGTGGACGAGGAGACCATTCCGGATGCATTGGGCTGGGCCTCTGTACTCCGCCGGACACAGCGTCGTTCTCTTTTCCGTCCCGACGATACGCCGTTGCGCCGCGAAGCCATCCGCCTGCTGCAGGAACGGGCTCCACTCTCGGCCGACGAACTGGCCGCCTTGCTGCAGATCGAGGGACGCGACGCTGCCGTCTTGCTGCTGGAACTCGAAATGGAGGGCCGTGCAGTAGCCGACGGCAACAAATTTTTCTTAACTTTGTAAGTCATGTTGATCGATACCCACTGCCATCTGTATGACGAAGCGTTCCGCGACGACTTCGAGGCGGTGCTGACGCGCGCCCGGGAAGCAGGAATCGAAGCTTGTGTGATGCCCGGTATTGACCGTTCCTGCCACGACGCTTTGCTTGCCGTGGCTGATGCACTGCCCGGTTTCGCTTATCCTTGTATCGGCCTGCATCCGACTTCAGTGGGGGAAGATTGGCAGGAGGAACTTGATTTCGTCAGGAAACATCTGGCCGACCGTCCCTGGCGTGCTGTCGGTGAGATCGGCCTCGACGAGTATTGGTCCAAAGAGTTTGTGGAGGACCAGATCCGTGTGCTGGAGGAACAGGTTGTCCTGGCTGCAGAAGCGGACCTGCCGGTCATTATTCATCTGCGCGAGGCGACTGATGATTTCTTCCGGGTACTGGAAGATCTGCGAGGCGTTTCGTTCCGGGGCGTGCTGCACGCTTATACTGGAAGTTACGAGTTGTACCGCCGCCTGCTGACCCTTGGCGATTTCCATTTCGGCATCGGCGGCGTGGTGACCTACAAGAATGCCGGCATCGCTTCGGCAGTGGAAAAGATGTCGCTGCAGGATATCCTGCTGGAGACCGACTGCCCCTGGCTCACGCCGGTTCCTTTCCGGGGGAAGCGCAACGAACCGGCGCATGTGCGGCTCGTCGCCGAAAAAATCGCTCAGATCAAGCAAGTCCCGTTGGAGGAAGTGGCCGCCGCGACCACATCCAACGCCAGGGCTTTCTTTAAACTATAGTTTTATGGACAGGAAGATACTTCTCATCTACACAGGCGGTACGATCGGCATGAAAGAGAATCCCGATACGCTGCTGCTCGAACCGTTTGATTTCAACCAGATTCTCCAGGAAGTGCCGGAGCTGCGCAAGTTCGGTTTCCAGATCGATTCGCTCTCGTTCGATCCGGTCATCGATTCTTCGGACGCACGCCCCGAATTCTGGGTGTCCCTGGCCGAGATCATCCGCGACCGGTACGACGATTATTGCGGCTTCGTCATCCTGCACGGCACCGATACGATGGCTTATTCCGCGTCGGCGCTCAGTTTCATGCTGGAGAATCTTGAAAAACCGGTCATCTTCACAGGCAGCCAGTTACCGATCGGCATGCTCCGTACCGACGGGAAGGAAAATCTCATCGACTCTCTCGAACTGGCCGCGGCCCGCGACAAGGATGGCCATCCCTATGTGAGCGAGGTTTGCATTTATTTTGAGACCGAACTCTTCCGCGGAAACCGTACGACGAAGTACAGCGCCGAGAATTTCAGCGCCTTCTGCTCGCCCAACTATCCCTCACTGGCGCAAGTGGGTACGCATATCAAGTACAATACCCAGGCGCTCTATCATCCGGCGGAGTGGGGGAAGCCCCTGCTCCTGCACACGCGGCTCGATCCGCGCGTGGCCGTGCTCAAACTCTTTCCCGGCATCACCGAGACTTTCGTCCGGGCTGTCCTCTCGACGGAAGGGCTGCGGGCCGTGGTACTCGAAACCTTCGGTTCCGGGAACGCACCCTCCGCGCCCTGGTTCCTCAAGGTCCTGTCGGAGTTCACGGCCAGCGGCGGCATTGTCGTCAACATCACCCAGTGCCAGACGGGAACCGTGGACATGGGAACTTACGCCAACGGGGACACGCTCCGTCAGGCCGGCGTCGTATGCGGAAAAGACATGACGACCGAAGCTGCCGTAACAAAATTATTTGTGCTTTTGGGTCAATATAGTGATAATAAGACAGTTGGTATAAAAATGGAAATTGGGGTCAGTGGAGAAATTTCTAAGAAATAGTGATACTTTCCGAAAAAATTGTTAAATTGCAAAGAATTTTGGGGCGGAAACCCGCCGACTGAAACTATAACTATTTAAATACAGTGTTTAATAATTAATCAAAAAACCTATGAAAAAAATTTTCATGTTTTTGGCAGTGATCGGTCTCCTGACCCTTTCTGCTGAGTACCAGAAGACTTTTGCGCAGGACAATCAGGCTGCCGAGCAGACTGAGGCTGTGGCTCAAGCCAACGATGAGGTTGTCGATCCGTTCGCGGCCGCGCCGAACGACAAACCGATTCACCAGCAGCTCAAGAAGCTCTTCATCGATGGTGGTGCAACCTTCATGTCCCTCGTGTTGTTGTGCCTCATCCTCGGTCTGGCCATCGCCATTTCGAAGATCATTACACTGAGCATCGCCCAGAAGAACAACACCAAACTCCTGAACAAGATTGAGGACTGCCTCCAGAACGAAGGTGTCGACAAGGCTTACGAACTCTGCCGCAACACGCCGGGTCCGGTGGCCCGTATCTTCACGCAGGGTCTCCTCCGCGTCAAGGACGGCCAGGGCATCGAGAAGGCTGAGAAATCGGTCATCGAATACGGCTCCGTCGAAATGGGTAAACTTGAGAAAGGCCTCTCCTGGATCGGTCTGTTCATCGGCATCGCTCCGCAGTTGGGCTTCATGGGTACCGTTCTCGGTCTGATCCAGGCCTTCGACGCCATCGAGGTCGCTGGTGATATCAGCCCGGCTCTGGTTGCTGGTGGTATGAAAGTGGCTCTGATCACCACCGTCGGCGGTCTGGTCGTCGCCATCATCCTGCAGCTGTTCTACAACTATATCATTTCCAAGATCGACACCATCGTCGTGGACATGGAAGATTCTTCCATCTCGCTCGTCGACATGCTGGTCAAGTACAGCAAATAGCAAATATTTAGTAACAACCTTCATTCACTGAATTTGTTATGAAAGAAGCTAACGAAAAAAGAGAAAACAGGCCCTGGAGAATTCTGGAGTTGATCCTGTTCGTGGTCTCGTTGGTGTTCTTCGGCATCGTCTTCGCGCAGAATCCGCAGACGGTCGAAGCATCATCGCTCAACCCGTTCCTCTATTGGATCTACGCTCTGGTGCTTCTTGCGATCTGCGTGACCCTGCTCTTCCCGCTGGTCGCGTCGTTCAAGGACAAGAAGAAACTCCTGCGTCTGATCATTCTCATCGTGGCGGTCGTCGTCATTGTCGGCGGCGCCTGGCTGCTGGCTCCCGGCAAACCGATCGAGACCAACGCCATTACCAAACCCAGCGACTTCAAGCTTGCTGATGCGGTGCTTTATGTTTCCTACCTGGCCATTATCGGTGCTGTGGTAGCCCTTTGCTGGAGCGCCCTCCGTAACGCATTCAAAAAATAGAAATTTAGTATGGCTAAGAAAAAGGTTCCTGAAATCAACGGCTCATCAATGGCGGATATCGCGTTCATCGCGCTGATTTTCTTCCTGATGGTGACGACGATGGACAAGGAGGAGGGTATCGCCCGCCAGCTCCCGCCGATTCCGCCTGAGGATCAGAAGGTGGAAAACCAGGAGGTCAACCGTCGTAACATCATCCAGGTCAAGATCAATGCGAACGACCGCCTCTTGGCCGGCAGTCAACCGATGGATGTCAGCCAGCTGAAAGATAAGATCAAAGAATTCATGACCAACCCTTACGATGACCCGAACCTCCCTGAAAAAGAAGTCAAGGACGTGAAGGGCGTCGGACCGGTTCCCGTTTCCAAGGGTGTTATTTCGTTGCAGAACGACCGTGGTACTACGTATCAGGCCTACATCACCGTCCAGAACGAGTTGGTGAAGGCCATCAACGAGCTCCGCGACGACTTCGCGATGAAGACCTTCGGAAAGAAGTATTCCAAACTGACCGAAGAGCAGCAGGAGTCCGTCCGTGAGGCGGTTCCCCAGCGTATCTCCGAGGCGGAACCGAAGGATGTCAGAAAGAAATAGGAGGATTCAGTATGGCTAAATTCATCAAAGAGAATAAAGGTGAACTTCCGCAGATGAATACTTCGTCCCTGCCGGACATCGTGTTCATCATCCTGATGTTCTTCATGGTGTGTACCTCCATGCGCCAGACGGAGACGAAGGTGCGCGTCCGTACGCCGCAGGCGTCCGAGATTGCGAAGCTCGACCGGAAGGACCTGGCTACCTATATCTATATTGGTACGCCCTCCCAGCAGTATCAGAAGGAATACGGAACGGATTCCCGTATCCAGCTGAATGATGTCATTTGCAAGGACAACAACGACTTGAGCTCGATCCGCGACTTCATCGCCGCTGAGCGCGAGAAGATTTCCGAGGCTGACCGCCCGTTCATGCAGGTCAACATCAAGGCAGACCAGGATACCCGCATGGGTATCATCACTGATGTGAAGCAGGAGCTTCGCCGGTGCTCCGCCCTGAAGATCATGTATGGCGCAAGGAAAGGCGGAGTCCAGAAATGACGAATGCCTGAATCAAGGAAAGGGTGGCTTCGTCCACCCTTTCTTTTATTTGAAATGACGATGAAGAAGATTTTTGTTTGGATGGCAGCTGCCGCCCTGCTGTGTCTGGCGGTTTCCTGCGGAAGGCAGGAGAAAGACGCGAAATACGTTTTTTATTTCATTGGTGATGGCATGGGTGCCACCCACGTAGCCGCCGCGGAGGCCTATCTGGCTCAGGAACGCGGTGTGATCGGGATGGATCCACTTTGCTTCACCCAGTTTCCGGTGATGGGCGAGGCAGTTTCCTGCTCGGCCAGCAACATCATCACCGATTCCTCGGCAGCCGGGACCGCCCTTTCTACGGGCGAGAAGACCAACAACGGCATGCTCTGCATCGCCCCCGACTCCACCACGATTCTGAAAAGTATTGCCTACAAGATACACGATGCCGGCTACAGCGTGGGTGTGATGTCCACGACGCCCATCAACCATG
>JAEEGG010008964.1_pt1 | contig 22549 bp, 17 predicted proteins | sample 9134161 | NCBI WGS metagenome assembly JAEEGG01 (sample SAMN16246543, study PRJNA631951) | gut metagenome | biome: gut microbiome; feature: rumen; material: CR-attached | host: Bos | place: Iran: Karaj | collected 2018-10
CCTGCATCTTAGGGAGAAGTTCTAGCAGAATATCAATGAAGCCTGTATTAACTTTGGGGAAATGTTTTTGGAATGATTTTCGCGTTTTACATCGTTTTTCAAGCATACAGAGTTGGGCGAATCAGCTATGAATTAATGCTTATTGTTATGCTATTGAGACTATCAGTTGCCTATACTCTGCCTTGAAATTACATATTAACAGCTTCATTATCTTTACTTTAGGTAACTATAGCCAAGATATGATTCTCGTTCAGCAAGCAAGATAATCACGGTCAGTAACAAGTAACAGGTAACAATAAGGATTTTAGTGCATGGCCAAAAATTTTACAGAATATTTCTAAGGAGTTTATATACCTTATTATATATAGAATAATAAAATATAGGCAGTTGATTATACTATTTTTCTTATTGTTACCCGTTACTTGTTACCAACACTTTTTCTGGGATTATGAAATAGTGGCTTAGCGTAGAAACAGCATATCCGAAGTTCTATGTTTCATGTACTTCGGACATGCTTTGTGTCGTTTGCCGGACACCAATAATTTCTAATTCCAAAGGAATACAAAAAATCCCTCAAGCAGTTTTGCCTGAGGGATTTTTATTATATTATTCTTTTCAAAAGAGGCATGGCTTAGGCTCTACTTGCCTTCTTTCTATCGTTGTGGTCGAGAATAATCTTACGGATACGCATTGACTGCGGAGTAACCTCAACCATCTCGTCTTCCTTGATATACTCAAGACATTCCTCAAGAGAAAGAACCGTACGAGGGATGATGCGTGCCTTATCGTCAGTACCAGAAGCACGCACATTAGTAAGCTGCTTTGCCTTTGTCACATTGATTACAAGGTCGATTTCGTGAATATGCTCACCAACAACCTGACCTGCATAAACATCCTCACCCGGATCAATGAAGAATTTACCACGATCCTGAAGCTTGTCTATTGAATATGCGAAGGCTGTACCTGTCTCAAGCGCAATCATACTACCATTAACACGACGGACAATCTCGCCCTTGAACGGCTGATACTCCTTGAAACGGTGAGCCATAATAGCCTCACCTTGTGAAGCTGTGAGAACGTTAGTACGAAGTCCCATAATACCACGTGAAGGTATTTCAAACTCGATATTCACACGACCGCCCTGACTCTCCATTGATGTCATCTCACCCTTACGACGAGTAACCATATCAATCATCTTGCTTGAGAACTCCTCTGGCACGTTAATGGTGAGTTCCTCAATAGGCTCACACTTCACACCGTCTATCTCCTTATAGATAACGGTTGGCTGACCAACCTGAAGTTCATAGCCCTCACGGCGCATTGTCTCGATGAGCACAGAGAGATGAAGCACACCACGACCACTAACAACCCATTTATCCGTTGAGTCCTCAAAAGGCTGAACGCGAAGGGCGAGGTTCTTCTCCAATTCTTTCTGCAAACGGTCATTAATATGACGTGAGGTAACGAACTTTCCCTCCTTACCGAAGAATGGCGAATCGTTGATGGTGAACATCATAGACATGGTTGGTTCGTCGATAGCGATAGGCGTCATTGCCTCCGGATTCTCGAAGTCGCAGATGGTATCACCAATCTCGAACCTCTCAAGACCTATAATAGCACAGATATCACCGCTCTGTACGCTCTCCACCTTTGCGTGGCCCATACCGTCGAATACATGAAGTTCCTTTATCTTCGTCTTCTCGAATGTGCCGTCACGATGTGCTATGGTCACGTTCTGCCCCTCCTTCAACTCACCACGATGAACGCGGCCAACGGCTATACGACCGGTATAGTTTGAATAGTCGAGCGATGTGATAAGCATCTGAGGAGTACCCTCAAGGTGCTCTGGTGCAGGAATTACCTCCACAATCTTGTCAAGGAGGTAGTCGATATTGTCTGTTGGAACGTTATAATCCTCAGCCATCCAACCGTTCTTTGCCGAACCATATACAACAGGGAAGTCAAGCTGATCCTCTGTTGCATTCAACGAGAACATCAGGTCGAATACCATCTCATAAACTTCCTCTGGACGGCAGTTAGGTTTATCCACCTTATTGACAACCACGATAGGCTTCAAGCCCATCTGCAAGGCTTTCTGAAGAACGAAACGAGTCTGAGGCATAGGTCCCTCGAAGGCATCCACGAGCAACAGACAGCCGTCTGCCATATTCAGCACGCGCTCTACCTCACCACCGAAGTCTGAGTGTCCTGGTGTGTCAAGAATATTGATTTTTGTCCCCTTCCAATTGATTGATACGTTCTTTGAAAGAATCGTAATTCCACGCTCTCTCTCAAGGTCATTTGCGTCAAGTACTTGGTCAGAATTGTTCTGCCCCTCACGGAACAGTTTTCCTGCCAGCATCATCTTATCAACCAGTGTAGTCTTTCCGTGGTCAACATGCGCAATTACCGCAATATTTCTAATATCCTGCATAATATGTATTTTTTCAGTGTTTTCTCGAAAACGGGTGCAAAATTACTCATTTTCTGCGAGATGGACAAATATTTGAGTAAAAATCTGTATAGCATACAACTTTTTATTAATAAGGCAGAATAACAAACTACTCTATGCTAAGAAAAAAAACACACAAAGATATGATCTTTTTTGAATTTTATTAGTACCTTTGCATGACATTAATAAAAGGTAAATGTATAAAAATAAGGGATTTGTTCAATATATCAAAAATAAATATCCCTTTCCCCTAATTAACTAGCATACAAAAATGAACGAAAAAAAAGTTATTGGCTTTGTCTCTGACTACGACCCTTTTCACAACAAAGTAGCTTGGAGCGGCACGGTCTATAAGCTTAGGGAAGCTGTAGAAATGGCAGGATTTGAAGTAAGATGGATTCCCTACAACACTCGTTTAAGAAACCGCCTACTTGATTATTCCGTCATGGGCTGGAATTTCCTTATCCATTCAACAAATAGCTGGAAATACATGCCCTGCAGGAAAAGACTGATGTCCAGATTTCATTTCCGCCCATTGGCAAAAGCATGGGCGAAGGAGATTGACAAGTGTCCCGAAATAAAGAAGTGTGACTACCTGTTTTTCCCACGCGGGGCACAGATTGCCCTTTTCTCCAAGAGCGGGAAGCCATTCGTCAATGTCTCCGGCTATGTTGTCCCAGACATGCTGGACTACTATTACTACAACATCACCAAGAAATCAAAGCAGATGGCCATTGAAATGGATGCCGAGGCTGCACAGAAGGCATTCGTAAACATACGCTCATCAAAGTGGGCAAACGACGGATTGCTCAACTACTACCATTGCGACAGTAGCAAATGCCACATTCTGGAGTTCGGTCCTAACATCGACACCAAGGACATCAGGAAAGGACAGACATACAAGGGTGGACAGCTCAAGATACTATTCTCCGGCGTTACTTGGGGACGCAAAGGCGGCAATATTGCCGTAAAAGCCGTAGAGAAACTGAGGAGCAACGGCATCGATGCACAATTGATTGTTGTTGGTCCCAAAAAACTTCCCAAGATCTGCAAGGGGAAAGACTATATAGACTTCATAGGCTATCTCAACAAAAACAAAGCTGAAGACTATAACAAATACCTGAGCCTATACGAACGTGCCCATATATTCCTATTGCCAACCAAGGCTGAATGTGGTGCCATAGTCTATTCTGAGGCGGCTGCAGCAGGATTGCCATGCTATACCTACCTCACGGGGGGAGCAGGCAACTATGTAGTAAACGGTGTAAATGGATTTGCGTTGCCCGAGGGGGCATCGGCTGATGCATTTGCTGAGCAGATTCTCAACGACATCAATACCGGTCGAATGCCATCACTGCATGAAGGAGCCTTGAAACTCTTCAACGAACACCTGAGCTGGGAGGCTTGGGCTAAAGGCTTTAGCAAGATTATGCAAGAAACTAAAGCATAAAGATAATACACCAAAGTCCCCCTTTCCGCTCAAGCAGAAAGGGGGATTTCTTTCATTTATGAACTATGAGGTTTTTAGGCTTGCTTTTTCCGGTAGGTAAGGAACAAGGATACAGCGATTGCGATAACCAATGCCACGAGACTACCATAGGCAATAGCTTCTGTTGTACCGATGGTCTTTGGACGGAACTCAAGCACAACCTTATGACTGCCACCCTTTACGTTGATGGCACGGAGCACATAGTTCACACGACCAACCTCTACAGGCTGTCCGTCAACGGTGGCAGTCCATCCTGGATAATAAACCTCTGAGAACACTACTACCCCACCGTTCTTTGAACTTATGTCATATCTCAGCTCATTTGGTGCGTATGATGTAATCTTAACCATTGATGTAGAATCCTGAGCCACGCTCTTGCCAAGCACATCCTCGAACTTCTTATCAGCTACAGCCACATTGTGGAGGTTGATATTACCGATAGCATCAAGTTCTTGATTGGCATTATCCACATACTTCACCTCGCTAACCATCCACGCAGCACCCATAGCGTGTGGGTTCATCACAGGAGTAGTGGCACCGCCCTGAAGCGGCATGATGAAATACTTGGCATTGAGCATATTCAGAATAGGATATACAGAATCACCATTCACCTTCTGCATATCACCCTGAGCATCCACGACTGCACTCATAGCCTTCTGCATCTCTGGAGAGATATACCTCTCCACGAGTTCCTGATAGCGACGGAGCTTAGCTGCGTGATAGCCACCGATGCTCTTATGGAAATAAGAAGTCTCGTTCTCGTTAAAGGTGTTGCTCGCGAAGTTGAGCACACGATAATCAATATCCTTATCCTCAAGAATCTGCTTGTCGGTCTCTGTCATCTCCTGCGGAGCTGTACGGATGGTGTCACTCACAAACATATCGTCATAGAGATAACGCTTGTTCACCTGCCACATATCAACGAGACAGAGGACGGTAATGATAGCCACCATCATACCTGCAGACATCTTCTTCAACTTATACACAAAGAGAGCAGCAAAGCTGATAAGGATGATGAATACACTACGCCAGCAATCTGACTGGAAGATTGCCACACGAATATCTTTGAGGTTTGCAAGAAGCGGATTCAGTTCCTCAGGAGGGAACTGTGACAACGCTCTCATCTCAGAAGGACTAACAAACTCGTCGAAGAAAAGTGTTGGCATCAGAGCAAAGAGCAAAGCTATGCCACCTGTCAAACCGAGTGAGAGATACAAGAAGTTGAGTTTGGGGAAACGCTTACACTTCACGCACTCTGGATCCTCGATGAACTTCTTCAGAGCAAGCATAGCAAGGAACGGAATTGTGAACTCCGCAATCACGAGGATTGATGCCACCGTACGGAACTTGGCATACATCGGCACATAGTCGATGAAGAAATCCGTGAACGGCATGAAGTTTCTACCCCAAGACAATAGTATTGACAATATTGTAGCAGCAAGCAAAGCCCACTTTATGCTACCTTTTACGATGAAAAGTCCAAGAATGAAGAGCAGAAGTACGAAAGCACCCACATAAACCGGACCGCTCGTACCTGGCTGAGTTCCCCAATATTGCCCAATCTGTTGATAAATCTGGACGTACATAGGGTTGGCCTTCTCCTGTGCAATCTCATTAGCATAGAGAGAAACCGAAGCACCACCCTTAGTGTTAGGCACAAGCAGAGTCCATGTCTCACTCAAGCCGTAGCTCCATTGGGTGATATAGTCGCGCTCCAAGCCAGAAGAGGTCTGATTACCAGTATCAGCCTTCACCAACTCACTCTTACCACGCATACTCTCCTTCTGATACTCCCAAGTGTGGTACAGGTTCGAGATATTAGCTCCAATACCCAATATAGCACCTATGGCACACACGGCAGTAGCCTTGACAAAGTGTACGTATTTCTTCTGACGGATAGCATCCACAAGGAAACCGATGATGAGGAATGCGATGATGAAGAGGTAGTAATACGTCATCTGCACGTGGTTAGCATTCACCTCAAAGGCAGAGAAGATACCTGTCACTATTAATCCCGGAAGATACTTTCCCTTATATGCCAGCAACACGCCCGCAATCATAGGAGGGAGATAAGCCAAAGCCATCACCTTCCAGATATGTCCAGCAGCTATAATAATGAAGAAATAGCTTGAAAAAGCCCATATCACGGCACCAAGTGAAGCCAAATACCAACGGAAGTCGAATGCACGCAGAAGGATGTAGAAGCCGAGAAGATACGCAAACACGTACCACACATTCTCTGGCAACCACAAGTGATAGGCATTCATTACGTTGTTAAGAGTCGTTGACGACTCATACGACGGAGCACTCTGATAAGTAGGCATACCGCAGAACGCACTACCCGTCCAGCGAGATTTCTCACCAGTCTTCTGATAATACTCTGATGTCTCCTGTCCCAATCCACGTCCCGCAGAAGAGTCGTGACGGAAAAGGATTCTGCCTTCAGTATCGGCAGGGAAGAAATAGGCGAACGAGATGATTGCGAAGAGCGCCACTACCAATACGTCCGGCCAAAAACGCATAAAAATTGATTTACAATTTACCATTTACGATGTACGATTTTACACATCCCACCCAATCAATTCTATTAGCGGGAGTTGTTTGCGGATGCAAAGATAATAATATTTTTGCAAAAAACAAATGTTTACAACACAGATTTTCATTTCTATTTCAACAAAAACGGTCACAAGCAAAAATCCCCAAGACCTGATTAAGTCCTGGGGAAATATTATTCATTTGCTTTCCGGAAGTTTATTCCGTTTCAGATTCATTCTTAGCTTCCTCTTCTTTCTGTGCCTCTGCATTCTGCTCCTCAGCTTTCTTGCCGAGGTAAGTAGGTAGAGACATACCTGCCTGATCAAAGAGATCCTGCAATGGAGGTACAGACTTCATGAGTCCGCTAACGAAGTTGGCAGTAGATCCCTTACCATCGGTATTTGCACCAGAGTCCCAAACAGTAACCTTGTCGATATTGATACCCTTGACCGCTTCAACCTGAGTCTTGACAAGTTCTGGGAGCTTCTCGAGTAAGAGCAGAGTATAAGCCTTTGTAGCATCACCGCCGGCAGCCTGAATCATCTTGTCGTAACCCTGTGCCTGCTTAGAGAGCTGCTCATAAAGACCCTTAGCCTGAGCCTCCATCTTAGCATAGATAGCTGCAGCCTCACCCTGAGCCTTCACTTTGATAGCCTCAGCCTCACCCTGTGCCTTGATAGCAACAGCGTCAGCCTCACCCTTGGCGTTGATAGCAAGAGCATCTGCCTGACCCTTTGCAGTAACACGGCGTTGCTCAGCCTCTGCCTCAGCAGAGATGACAATACGTTTCTTCTCGATATCCTGCGCAACGAGCACGTTGGCAGCCTGAGTACTACGTTCACGCTCAGCACGAGCTTCCTCGGCTTTCTGCTCTGCTGCATAAGCCTCCTCAAGAGCCTTAGCCTGTGCTATCTTCTCGGCAGCAACAGCCTTACGCTGTGCCTCAGCCTCAGCAGAACGACGCTCTGCATCTGAGTTCGCAATCTCAACCTTTGCCTGGTTCTCACCAGCAACAGCCTTTGCATTAGCCTCGGATGTGCGGATACGTGTTTCCTTTTGTGCCTCAGCCTCACCGATAAGACCAAGCTTATCCTGCTCTGCCACTGACACCTTAGCCTCGTTGTTTGCCTTTGCCTTACCTGTCTGACCAAGTTTGTCCTGCTCAGCCACACGAACCTTAGCCTCGTTGATAGCCTTTGCTGCAGCCTCCTGACCAAGAGCCTCGATATATCCAGACTCGTCATTAATATCGGTTACGTTTACGTTGATGAGTCGGAGACCTATCTTCTTCAACTCTACCTCCACGTTACCAGAGATAGCCTCAAGGAACTTATCACGGTCAGAGTTCAATTCCTCGATACTCATCGTAGCGATAACCAGACGCAACTGACCAAAGAGGATATCACGAGCAAGTTCCTGAATCTGCTGTGCAGAAAGTCCAAGCAGACGCTCGGCAGCGGCAGTCATACATTCATCATCGGTAGAGATACCTACGGTGAATCGGCAAGGCACATCCACACGGATATTCTGACGAGACAGAGCATTTGTCAGATTAGCATCAATACTGATAGGAGTCAGCGACAGATATGCATAGTCCTCGATGATAGGCCACACAAACGCACCGCCACCATGAACACATTTTGCCGATTTCTTACTTCCGCTGCCACCATAGATAACGAGAATCTTATCTGATGGACAACGACGATAACGATTAATCACAGCTGCAAATAGTACTACAAGTACTACGATTCCAACAATAGGTAATGCCATTTCCATTTTTTGTTTAGTTTTTCCTTATATTATTAATTATTTGTTTCTTCAGAAATTGCCACCTTCAGCACATTTCCTTCCACAGCCACCACCTTAACTCTTTTACCTGTAGCGATAGCCTCACCTGTGCTTACGGCATCAAACTCGTGGATGCTTCCGTTCAAGCTTATCTGTACCTTGCCCCTGCCCTCGCCAGCAGCAGGAATGCGGAGATATACATCACAAGACTTGCCAACACAATCGGCAATCTTATATGCTCCGTTATGCTCCAGTTTCTTCATATTTCTGATAAGGAATACAGTAGCATAGGAGAACAGACAGCCCACGCAGATAGCCAAGAAGTAAAGCACAGCCTTACTGCTTATATCGTTGTAGAAACTAACACCAGCCCAACCGAATCCAACGAAGAAATTCACGAGCGAACGGATGGAGAACAGGCTTACCGCCCCACCAGTATCCATAGTGTCACCGTCAAAGTCACCAACTTCAAAGTCCACATCATGATCCATACCTATCATGGTAAGGATAGCCTGTACCAAGAATATAGTGGACGAAACGATAGCGCAGCCCCAGAAAACCTGCGCAGCGGGCTCTAACCCTTGAAACCATGTTAATAGATCATTCATAGTAGATAGGACCCTTCCGATTCTACAACCCCTTTCTGCCCTACGGGCATCTTTCCCCGTAAGGGGCAAGAGGCTGGCGCAGAACGGATTGCCAGAGTCTTGGTTTTAATTATTTAGATTAAAAAATTTATTTTAAGACTAAAGGCTAATGGCAAGAGTCGAAAGTCTTTTGTCTTTTGCCTTTAGACATTTGAAATTCTATTTAATATATCTTCGTACAGCGCCAGCCTCTTCTCCCTTTATGGGGGAGGATCCCCGACGGGCAGGATAGCGTCTTTCTTCAAACTCATTCAGATCTCGCATTGCCTCAATTCTGTTTTCCATACCATCAGGCAATTCGCTGAAGAAGTCGAGCCTCGTCATCTTCTCAATCTGGTCGATGCTCCTCACTGCCTTTCTCATCGGCTGACTCACGTCCGTATTATCGTAATAGAAGGCGATACCCTTCTCCTTACCTTTCTTCAGACATGCTACGACCTTGAAGAAACCGTCAGGAACAGCCACGCGATGACTGACACCTATATACTCAGGAACCTTTTTCCAATACACAGGACCGCATATTATATATATACTGCCCATTTTCTTTGCCCATCTTCTGCAAGCAGATTCAAGACGCTCCCAAGAAACATGGTTGAGCTCACGCATCTGCGGACAGACATTCGACATATAGAAGCAGTCGCGCATCGCAGCAGGACTCCATTTCATGTCACCTGCTGGACACATGTGTCCTCTGTCATATTTTGTACCTTTATAATCAAAGAACGCAACACGATTTGCCGAAGGCAAAGCATCGTCAGAAACAAATTCATAGCCATCGCGGTCAAGCCTACCATAAGCCTCATCCGAAGTAAGCTCCCACGCTACCCAGTCAGGGTTGTTCCTTTCATAGTTGAAATACAACACATACCCTGTCTTCACAAGCAGTTGGCCATTTTTTCTGCCTTTCACAGCATTTTTGAGAGTAATCAACGGTCTCACGTCACCCATCCTTGCTTTTCCCGGAATTGACATTGCAGCCGTCATGTTCTTCTCACTACCGCCAGCGAGTTTTTCCTTGAGATACTGCAAGGCACTTGTCTGAGTCACCACGATAGTGGCAACCACCAGAGCAAGGGCGAGAACACAGTTCACAAAACCGAAGCTCAGTCTCTTGTTCCTTCTTCTTCTCATAGTCGGGGTGAGCAGACTCGAACTGCCGACCACACGCCCCCCAGACGCGTACGCTAACCAACTGCGCCACACCCCGAAGTTCTAAATTAGCGATGAATAATAAACAATTAACATAGGATTCGCAGAAAGTTTTACCCAACAGCCATACTCCGACAGGCATGTTAATTGTTAATTATTAATTGTTAATTCATTTTCTCTGCAAAGATAAATAAAATCCATGAAACTTGCAATTTTTTTCTAATATTTTTTTCGAAAGAGATATCGTTTGCAACTGAGATGCATGCACCTCAGTTGCATCAGTTACAAGAAGACACATATACCCGTCTTGAAAAGATATTGAAAAACAGCAAATATTGTTGATAATTCGTTTATCCTTCGCTCGTTCTCCGTACCAAACTCGATGATCCTTCGCTTCCCCACCGACTTTGCACAGACTTTGCACAGACTTTGGTACGGAGGAAGAGCGGACTTACAACGGACCTACAACGGATTTGCATATACTCATCTCATCAGCTTCTGTACAGCCAGTACAAGGAACCTCCAAATATTTTTCTGAGAAAAGACGAAAATAAGCCCCTAACATTCAGTCGGATTCCATTGGTCTATGATACTTATCATTCGTTGCAGAGAACCCTCAAACTCTTTATTAAATACCAGCGTATATGTTATCCATAATTTGCCCGAATGAACGGCTTTTGTATGAAATCGCATATTCTCCCAAGTGCTGTTTCCCTCTGTATAGTCTCCATCCATAATCAAACTGTCCCTTACGTGTTTGATATTATCAGAATGTACTTTCTGATATTCTACGGAAGTAATAACCGTTGTTTCAATCATAATGTCGGTTCTTCCATTATAGTTAAAACGGTTTTCGCCTTTAGTATTATCTTCTGCCGGCTGGAAGAAATCGGGATAGGATATAGTATAGCCATACATATCGTCAGTAAAAGATATCATATTTGAATCATTGATAACCTTCTCAAATACATTGGCTTCATCAATATCAATACCACATCCTATCCACAGATAATCCACCGTGAAAGACAGACAAACAAAAAGAACAAGTAATGCAAGAAGTGCCTTCATATTTTTTTCTCTATTATCTTTTTGCCTGCAAAATTAACGACCAAACCGATAAATGCCATTTTTTTTGCCTGACATTTGTCTGACAATTGCCTGACACATGGAAAAAACAAGGCTCTTCTTCCGAAGCTGCTCCATCACTGCTCCATCGCTGCTCCATCGTTAGTCCATCGTTTCGATGGAGTATCGATGGATTATCGATGGACAATCGATGGATTATCTTAAGAGGAAGAGTAGAGAATCATAAGGAAGAAATACAGTAATAAAACTCATGGAAAAAATCGCTTTACCTTGATGAGTCTTGCAAAAAACATCTGATTGCTTTTTCAAAAAAAAACGAGAATAGTTGGAAATATCATCATGTTTTTATATCTTTGCATCAAAATTCAAAAATATGAGAATTAGAAGATTTCTACACCTTGCAATAATAGCACTTAGTATTTCAAATATTTCTGTGGCACAGAATGTGTCACATACGTTTGTGGTGGATGGAGAACTGCAAGCAAAAAGTGACAATATCAAAGTATACAATGGTAATATTATTGCCAGCTATTGGGCAGACAAGGAAAAAACGGGAAAAGTGATAGCTACAAGTTGGGGGACAAAAGAGATGTATATTCCTAGCCATTCAATATTTTTTAATTGTCTGGTACAGGCATACGCAAACCACTATAGCTTGGTATTGTCACCAGATATCATTTGGACAGTTATCAGTCAAGGATTCAGCCATTATGTGAACCTTATCCCTGAGGCTATGAGAGACAGAATTGTTTCTCACCAAGGAAAAACGACTCTTGCCATAGAGTCAAAACAGGATTTATATTCACCAGACGTGAAATGGGATGACATTCTTGATGGCTTTGACAAACAGATAGCCGAGAACACGAAAGATAATATTGCTGATATGATGAGGGCAGATTTTTCTACCACAGGAAAGACTGAGCGCATAGCATCACAGATTATCTTGATGAGTTCTGTAAAGAAATATTTTGATTTTGTAGTTCTTCGTATTATCTGCGGTATTCCATCCATAACAATAGAAGGCACACCTGAAGACTGGAAGAAAGTGATACAGAAGACAGAGAACCTTAGAAAGTACCGCCTTGACTGGTGGGTAGATGACCTCACACCTATCCTAAATGAGTTTGTGGCAGCAGCAGAGGGCAAGCCAAACAGGGCTTTCTGGCAGAATATTGTGATGAAACTACGTCCTAATGAGATGCGAGAACTTGGCTGTATGGCAGGTTGGGGTGATGATGAGCCAACGTATGTAGACGGATGGTTCTTGAAACTTATGCCTTTCGACAAGAACGGACGCACTCCAAAGAAAGTGGATTATGAAACACATCATATGCTTCCAAACGTAGCAAGTGCTCCATTCACCTATAAGTTTTTGGATGGTCTTGGTAATACCATCAGTAATACACCTATGGATATGGTTGCTGGATTGGTAGGTGTTGATGTAGATAACAATACTCACACCATGCGTCCAATAATTGGGTGGATGGTGTGCGAGAGCAATGGACCTACAATTGAAGAAAGGCTTGCTAAAGGAGAGGAGTTGCACATAATGACTTATGTGCCAGAAGAACTCAGGCATATAGATTATCTACCCAAGCTCAAAATGCACTTTACTCATAAAGTAATAATACCGGACTGGATGGATACTCTGAAGATTGACAAAATCGACATTAGAGGCAGAATCTCACCAGAACTTGAGAATGAACTTCCAAAACGTTTTCCTAACAGGGAAATACATATATCAGAAGACAAGAGTGGCTGTATAATAACTTCTAAGACTTGTCAGGCTCCCGAAAACTATATTTTCAGACCATCATATTCAGCAGAAAGGCCTAAGTTTCCTGGTGATTACAAAGCATTCGAAAAGTACATAGAAGAGAACAGACGAATCCCTATTTCAGAAAACAACAAAAAAGACAAAAACGAAGGAGGCTGTACGATATGGGTAGAATTCATAGTAGAGAAAGACGGTTCCGTCTCTAACGTTAAAATTGAAAGAAATGTCAATATCAAAGAAGAATGTGAAGAGGAGGCTTTACGTCTTATAAGAGAAATGCCGAAATGGGAGCCCGGCAAGAAAGACATTAATGGTGTTGAGACAATAATCCGAGCAAGAGAGTCGGAAATTCTACGATTCTAACTATATGCCATTTGCACGAGTTCTCTTGGTAGTGTGATTGTCCTTCTTCTGTCATACCAGATACGGTTACTACCCTCCACCTGACGGACGGAATGTTTGGAAATAGCATAATAGTTTAGCTGGTAGCTATCCATGCACTTGGCAAATGCGCTTTTGATACGGGCACACTTCTCATTAATTGAGTTGTCGAGTGGATTGACAAGGCGGTCAATTGATTCACAAATAATATCATCACTCACCCTATTGCCCACCTTGCGATAAAGGGCTATGAGTTCTTCGCGATAATCGCTAAGGCACTTGAATTCTATGCCCTCTTCATGATTAAGAAAAAAGATATAAAGAGCCTTGTTGATTGGAGATAGTTCAACTTCCTTCTCGTAGTTTGGCAAGAGGAAACGGTAGTCGCTCGTTATGACAAGCGTACTTAGCCTTTCCTTGGCAGCCTCGATATTGAGTTGCTGAAGAGCAGGCACGGTTATTGCTTCGAGCAGGAGGTCATAACGACCTGCCCGACGAAGTTCTTCCGAGAGAACACGTAATTGCTCCGCGATTTGACTTACCTTTTCGGACATCGAGCTATCAACTATGCTCATTACTCCTCCTTAGTTAAAGATGAGAGACCTTGCAGGAATCTGTTCTTGACCCTATTGAAAAAAGCGCGTGAAGGATCGTCCGAACTCTCGTTTTCCACCTTATCTATGTTCTCGTTCTGAGGAGTAGGCTCATGTTCTTCCTCCTCACCTCCAAGATTTATGGCCTGCCCTACAGGAACCGTCGTCTGAGACGATACGGTAACAGGAATCTTTTTCTTTCTTTCCCCATATATCTCGTTGATAATCTCATCCATAGAGATATCATCATCTTGTTTTCTTATAGGCAAGGTATTATCAAAGCCTGTGGCAAGGATTGTAATCTTTGCATCCTCGTCGAGGGTATCATCGGTAGCCATACCCCAGATAACGTCTATAGCAGGATCGAGTTCATCCATAAAGGCATCTATCTCCTCAAGCTCGTCAACAAAAAGTTCATGCTCCGAACTGGTGTAGATATTGAAGAGAATGCGCGTAGCCTTACTGATATCTGAACCATAGAGCAGAGGCGACTGCAAGGCATTGAGTACGGCTTTCTGAACACGATGCTCCCCACTTGCACGACCTATAGCCATAATAGCTCCACCGCCATTCTTCATGGTGGTCTTCACATCGGCAAGGTCAGTCTGAATCTTTCCGTTTAGCGTGATGAGTTCAGAAATACTACGCACAGCATTCGCCATAACGGCATCAGCTCTGCGTAGAGCCTCGTTCACAGGGATATGAGAATCGCTAAACACCTTGGATATCTGCTCGTTATTGATAATGAGTAGAGCATCCACATTGGCACGCATCTCGTCAATTCCCTTGAGAGCTTTTATGATTTTCGGACGTTTCTCAAAATAGAAAGGAAGGGTAACAATACCTATGGTAAGGAGTCCGAGTTCCTTGGCAATACCCGCCACGAAAGGTCCTGCACCTGTACCAGTTCCTCCTCCCATGGCACATACGATAAACGTCATTTGAGTATGGTCACTAAAAAGACGCTTCAGGTCCTCTATGTTCTGTTCTGCCTCTTCCCTACCCTTCTTAGGGTCTGCTCCAGCACCATGGCCGCTTTTTCCAAGCATTATCTTTGTTGGCACAGGATTAACAGACAGGCTCTTACTGTCGGTATTACACACAGCGAAGGTGACACTTTTCATCCCCTCATGATACATATTACCGACGGCATTACATCCACCGCCACCTACACCTACCACCTTGATAATATCGGTGGTGGTATCCTCCACAGGTCCAAAGACATCTAGTATATCGTTGTTCATGACAATTGATTTTTATTATTTTTGAGTACAAAATTACATAACTTTCCCGATACTTCCAAAATAGAACCATAAAATTTAGAATTACAAGCCTTGCAAATGAAGAAAAAAGCTAAGACGCGAGTCGCAAAATATTTTTTCTTGCGTCCTCGCGTCTTAGCGTTCATTTTTTTTGTATTCTATTGTGGGAACTCATACACCAGATACTGCACGTTAGGTTCCGTTGGATAGTTTGTCAAGCGACCAGAACGTGTCACTAATGAGAGAATTCCCCTATAAACATCCCTACCAAATGTGTATTTGTTTCTGTAGATATTGATGTAATGAATACGTCGAGCATCGTAATTGAGAAGTCTGTCAACATCTATTACAGGCATACCGTCGATGAATACCATTGCCGGCCATGAGTAGTCATAGTTGCCATCCTCATCACGAACTACCAACTGCGGTACGCCCTTTATATCTGTACGTTGCACACAGTTCACATATTCCAACAGCACTTCTCTGACAGTAAGGAACTGACGGTACTCGTCGAGGTTGTAAGTGAGATTAGGTTTCTCGCCAAACACGATGTTGTCATAGTCCAATGGCACTCCATCTTCGCTTGCAGCATCGTCGTAAACGCCCAACTGCGGTTCGTTCTTAGCAGGTGCAATGGCGATCTGATGCTTTTGCATTCCCAGAGAGCGTTGCTCTACCTCCGCGCGATTGTAATGGAACACGAGGTGTGGGAGCTTCTTCGGAGGAAGCGTAGCGAACGGACTTATCATCTCTATAGGCAGACTCACGCCTGTGTACGATGCAGCAGAAAGCACGAGCGGTTGCTTGCCATGAAGTCCGTAGGTATAGAATATAGCTGTGGTATCATTTATCATCTTTCCTTCGAAATAGTGTATTTGCTTACCCACAATACCTAGGGAAGGACGTATCTGGGTGCTCTTATAGGTAACGCCATTATATACATTCTTAATGCGTGCCTTGATTATATGACCTTCCGTTTCACGCACTTCGACTTCCTTCTCGTTCACCATATCCTCAACAGGTGCCATGGTGAGATACTCATAGCGATTGAGGATTTCCTTGTGGAGATCATGGTTGAACTTCGTTCCGTATTTCTCCACCATATTGCGAGCAGCAAGTATATTGCCCTCGGTTCTGATGCGCTGTATCTCGGCAAGGAGGGTGGCGAAGAGTTCGCGAAGGCGTGGGTAGTTGTTGATCTTGAGGTACGTCTTTGTAGTATATCCCTCCTTACGCTTAACCAGTTCCATTGCACCATTGGCATGGGCAAGTGCCCAGTTGGCTATGAGTGCACAAGCTCGCATGTGTACATCCTCGATCTCGTCAGTAAACTTAATCTGGATGCCATGCGTAAGCAGTCCATTCATCAGGTATGTGTAATACCGTGACTTGTATGCTACAGTATCATCAATAAGATTAAGTTCCGCGAGCTTTGGGTCTGCGATGTAGTAAAGTCCCAGAAGTTCTGCACGAGCCTCGTCTATCGTACTGCCAAATTCCTTCAAGGCACTTGAATTTACATCAGAAAGGAACGTTCCATGACCAAGACTCTTGTGAAGGTCGGCATGGAGGGTATCGCTTGCGTCTGCGTATCTGCGAAGCATAGCCGCTGTCTCTTCGTCAATGGCGAATTCATCAAAGAAATCTTTTTCCGCCTCGTTGTTATCGCGACTTTTATCCTCCCTTGTTGCATAATAGCTCAACGAATCAGAATCCGCGATTTGTACCCATTCGATATCATCATCCAAACTCTTCTGAAGATGGTTTACAATAGCCACTATTCTGTGAGACACATTGGCATTATCACGAGTATAGACCGATAGCACATAGCATCCACTATGGAGGTCGGATGAAAGTTGGAGAGTACCCGTTCCCTTTCCATCCTCAAGACCAATCACAGCACCAGCCACCATATTGTACGTATCGCGCAGCTCGGCATAGGCAATAAGGGCATTGTCGGTAGTGACACTTACCTTCATCGCTTCTCCGGCAAGATACCACGAACGGTCAGTCTCAATATCTATAGCATAGGTGCTGAGTGTCAACATCATTGCTACTATAAGTGATAATATTCTATTCGTACAGTTCATCCGGATCATAATACTGTTCGTCCGGATCATAATACTGTTCGTCCGGATCATAATACTGTTCATCCGGATCATAATACTGTTCATCCGGATCATAATACTGTTCATCCGGATCATAATACTGTTCATCCGGATCCTTTTCAAAAGGTCTATAGTCAAAATGATCTTCTTCATAAAAGTTATATTTTTCACCAAAAGGTGGCATGTATTCAGGTTTAATAGGTTCCGCCCCGAGAAAACGGACATCCAAATCCATTGGATACACCCACCAAGTTTCCAATGTTCCTCCCGACCTTCTATTGTCAATATATTGATAGAGTAGCTTTTCGTCCTCAATCATCTGGTAACAATCATCATACTCATTACAATCTTTCAATATCGTAATAGGACGACCTTCAGGCAATACCCTACTGATCTTCGTTCCATCAATATACATTCGCTTAGTGGCAACATTCTGAGAGCAACCCACATAGCCTATAACCCTCTTTGACGACGTTAGGCATCGGATGTTAGTAGGCAAAGCTGGTGGCTGAGGAGTGAATAGCCCACCCATCTCACATTCAGCCTGACGGCATGCCAACTCATATTCATATTCAGCCTTGCTAATGGCTCGCAACCTCAGGTCATTGCAATAGTTCCACGATATGCGCTCATCGTTGCGTGAAATCTTCACAATCTGATACTTGCTCAACTTACCACCTGTATAATGAGCTGTTGACTCTATAAATATAGAGTCACTATCCTCAGTCTTCCATCCATACTTAGGATATATCGGTTTGAAATAAGAAGTAGAAATCTGACGATAATTCATATCGTAATACACTCTTGTGGTGCGAGCAGGTCTTAGCTCCCAAGTCTCCGAATAATCCCATGTGAAATATGTTGTCTTGTCAGGATTATCAGATGCCGCAGTTGTTAATAGTACCTCAATATCCGATAGCGAATCTTTTTGAAAGCACTCAAAACTATCAATATCAGGTGTGCGGATTGGACTTTCAGGATTGGATTTATAGACATCACCAGCACATTCAATGGTAACATAGTATGCCACATCGGGATTCAACTTTGGGAGATCACAAGTATATTTTCCAGCATCAGATCCGTATTGCTCCGTACATCTGTACTCCATGCCATCTGTACCACAGATGGTTATTTTTGCACCAAAAACAGGCTGAGGGGCTTCATTAGAATATGTTATAAAGCCAAGATAGCCTCGTCCATTTTTTTTTATCGGGCTTGACCAAGTAAGCTGAAACTCATTAAGCTGGTTGGAGCATATCGTACCATTTACTACCAGCAAATGGGTTTCTTTGTTTGGCAAGTCTGCCTCATACTCCTCCACACATCCAGTCATCATGAAAAAACAGACTATCACTGACAGGACATTCTTTATAAATATTGATATCTTATTCATAATTAATTGAATCGTATATTGAGTGAGACATAAGGTATTGCCGAACCAAACACAGAAAGCTTATAGCCCTGCGTTCCCCCGCCTTCCGATACGTAGTATATGTTATAGGCATTCCTTCGACCCAAGGCATTATACATGCCAATAGAGAAAGACGTGTGCAGGAATGATGTCAGCTTATGTGTTGGCTCTATGTTGAACGCAAGGTCGAGACGCATATAGTCAGGGATACGATAGCCGTTGCGCTCCGTATAGTAAGGCACGTATCTACCTATACGATTATTATAGTATTTACCTGCAGGAATAGTCGTTGGTCTGCCCGTGGCATAGTTGAAGTTGCTTGACAAACTATATCTCTCCGTAAACTTGTAGTTGAGCACAGCCTTGGCCTCATGAGGACGGTCATACTCTGACGGGAACCAGTCTCCATTGTTGACTGGAATTGTCTCATTTCCGTCTTTCTGACGAAGGAACGTACGTGAAAATGTGTAGCTCACCCATCCGTTCAGTCTTCCAAAAGGTTTCTTCACCTGCAACTCCACGCCATACGCCTTGCCGTTGGTCGAGATTACGTCTCTCTCAAGGTGATGGTTCATAAGCAGAACTGCCGAGTTGCGATAACTGAGATAGTCGGACATCTGCTTGTAATACACCTCTGCCGAAATCTCATATTCCTTATTCTCTGTTTCGTAATACGCACCTGTGGTAATCTGCCAACCATGCTGTGGTTTAATGTTCAGGTCAGAGAGTTTCCATATATCAGTAGGTGACATAATCGTTGAATTTGACACCTTGTGGATATACTGCGTCATAGTGTTGAAGCCAGCCTTCAGGGCAATGTTATCCTTCAGGGCATAGCGACCTGAGAGACGGAACTCTGGAGAATGGTATGTCTTCACCACACCAGTCTCATTGCGCGACTCTATCAACGACATCTCAGAAGGCTGTTCGCCCTCCGTATAGTAGTTTACGGTACGAGGGCCGAGTGAGTTGAACAATGAATATCTCACACCTGCCGATAGCGTAACTTTCTCGCCTATCTTCTGTTCACAATCCACGTAGGCAGCACCCTCAAATGCCTTGTCATCTTCCAGTTTGTCAGGTTCAACAACTGACTTGCCAACAGGTTTATACTCACCTGCCATCACGTCGTAGTGCTGCACATTCACGCCATACGTAAAGTTCGTCATCTCGCTTAGTCGATGCTTTATGTTCAGCCTTGCCCAGAGCATGTCAATGGCAAAACTAAGACGTGCAGCTTGATAATAGACGCTTCTATCCTCATTGTAGTAGTCGTAGTGATCCGCGCCAACCGACACGTTACCCGTTATCTTATCATTCAGGATGGAACGCCACTCAGCCGACAGATTACGGTTAACGTAGCCATAGTCGTCATCATTAGTAAATGCGAACTTATCCTTGCTAAGATAGGCGTTGATTTTGAGTCGGTGCATATTATTAGGCTTTATCGTGAGAACACCGCCAAAGTCGTAGAAGTTGGCAGAACCGTTTCTATAGCCACTTTTCTCAGGCAGTTTCTTCAAAATCCAATCACTATATGTAGTACGTCCATTAAGCAATAACGACACATGATCCTTAAGGATAGGAATCTCAAGGTTCGCCTTACTCGTCAGCACACCGAAGCTTGCAGAACCTGTGAATTTCTGCATATTTGCCTCCTTCGATGTAACAGTCATCACACTACTGATTCTACCGCCATACTGCGCAGGTATGCTTGCTTTAAACAACTCCACTTCCTCCACCATGTCTGAGTTGAACGTGGTGAAGAGTCCAAAGAGATGCGACGGATTATACACCGTACCGCCATTGAACAAAATAAGGTTCTGGTCTGTAGCACCACCACGCACATTTATTCCGCTTGAAGCTTCTCCCACGGTAGTAACACCTGGCAGTGTTAGGGCTATCTTCATGATGTCCGACTCGCCGAATGCCGACGGTATGTTCTTCAGCAACTCTGGTTTGAATTTCTCAGAACCCATCATCGTGTTCCTAACAGCCGACTGTCGGCCACCAACAACAACGATCTCTGCAAGTTCCTGATCATCAGCCACACTCGCCCTTGCCTTCTTCACTCCAGGCACTATGTAGGTTTTGGTTTTGCCCTTCGAAGATGAAGAAGTAACAGCGACAGCGGTAGAATCAAGAACAGGGATGCCCATTATTGGTTCTGGGATTTCGATGTCAGGTGTTGAATGTTGGGTGATAGGTGATATAGCAGCAACATCCTTCTTGCTTTGTGCCGATGCCTTAGCAGCCAGTTCCCTTCCCATCTGATATGGATATGGGGAAGGAGTTCCGACAATACTGAGTGCGACTTTCGTCAATCCCTCTTCTCTACCCTCTTTCTCGAACGACAGACCATTCTTCATGGCGAACTGCGTTATCTGTGATTTCTGTTCAGGGAAGAATTTTGCCACGTCGGATGCCGACTTCACACGATGCGGCACTCCGTCGGGGGTAACGAGTGTATAGTGCTCGCTGGTAGCAAGTACCTTGAGGTAAACCTTCTCCACTGGCACCTCACCTCCATACACCTTCCAAACCGTGTGATAGAGGCGGACACCGTTCTTCGAGCCATCACATAGCAGGACGGAATACTTCGTGCTGTCCTCAGGGTCGTGCACGAACCTGTGCCCGTCCATCTCGAACCAGTCTATATGCTGCTGCTCAGGCAGACAGTACACGTTGCCCACTGGCGATAGTACCGCCACCTGCTGTTTAAACTCATCAAGACGCAACTGCACGTTATCATACACCACACCATAGTAGCAGATCCGCCCTTTATACATATTTGTGTTGCCTTTATAATATGGAACATTCTGCCACAACGCCATCTGGTATTGTGGTTCCACCTGTCCCACATATAGGCGAGCGAAATCAGAAGCAGAGGAAAAATAGTCCTGAGCTTCAACATTCTGCATGAAAAACATCATACAGAAGAAAACAAAAAAATGCTTTTTCTTAGTTTTACAATGTCTTAAATATTTTACCACCGTCTTTGTTATTACATCAAATATTTATTAAATTAATGCAAAAATAAACATTTTATTGCACAATGATTGCATATTTCTGTCGAAAAACAAGGTTATTAGAAATAATTAACACTTGGAATTCCTGATAATATTATCAATACCCCTTAAAGACCTAGAATAAACAGTATTTATCCACATACGAAAAAGCCCCGTGAACTTTCATTCACGAGGCTTTGTATTTTGAAAGGAGGCGGCTACCTACTCTCCCGCATTGCATTGCAGTACCATTGGCGCAAGCAGGCTTAACTTCTCTGTTCGGAATGGGAAGAGGTGGAACCCTGCCGCAATAACCACCTGATGTTCTTTCGAAACATAATTGATAATTCATAATTGATAATTGACAATTATTACCACCAACCATGCACGTATAAGGTGACCTATTGACAAGACAACCTGTATCGGCAAAACCATACAGTTGAAATTATGAGAACACTAATTGTCAATTTTCAATTATCAATTGTCAATTAGCTTGCTGGAAAGCTTTCGGGCAATTAGTAGTGCTCGGCTTTGACGTCACCGTCTTTAGACCTGCACCCTATCAACGTCGTAGTCTACAACGACCCTCAATGGAGTCCTCATCTTGCGGCTGGCTTCGCACTTAGATGCTTTCAGCGCTTATCCAATCCAGACTCAGATACCCGGCGGTGCACCTGGCGGCACAACCGGTAAACCGGAGGTCTGTCCATCACGGTCCTCTCGTACTAGTGACGGCACCACGCAAGACTCCTACGCCCACGATAGATAGAGACCGAACTGTCTCACGACGTTCTGAACCCAGCTCGCGTGCCACTTTAATGGGCGAACAGCCCAACCCTTGGGACCTTCTCCAGCCCCAGGAT
>JAEEGG010008966.1_pt1 | contig 22548 bp, 21 predicted proteins | sample 9134161 | NCBI WGS metagenome assembly JAEEGG01 (sample SAMN16246543, study PRJNA631951) | gut metagenome | biome: gut microbiome; feature: rumen; material: CR-attached | host: Bos | place: Iran: Karaj | collected 2018-10
TGCGTCCTGTTGCCTGTGCCAGGTAGATCACTGACAAGATGGTCTTTGCCGCATGAGAAGCACTTCCCGTGAGGGGAAGCCCCTTCGATTGTAACTCGTCGGCGCGGGTCTTGGCACTGATGTTGGTCAGGAGAAGCAGTTGGCGCATCTCGCTTTCGATGTCGGTGACGTGGAGGTTTTCGCGGGTGCAGCACCTTACCTTTCCTACCACCATCTCCAGACTCTTGCGTCCGCCCTTGAGGGTGACCTGGGAGGCGTACATCTTCTTCAGCGAGCGGGCAACGATGATTGTCCTGCCGTTGGGGCATGTCGTCATCTGGAACAGGCTGTTGCCTTCGCGGATGGCTTCGAGGAGATTTCGCGCCTTGGTATAGCCGAGGTGGAAGTCGCCACGGAACTTCTTCTCGCTGGTGAAGATGTAGGTGCTGCTGGGACTAAGGCACTTCATGGCTACACTGAGGGCGACGAGACTCCACTGCAAGGGGTCTTCCTTGACCTCCTGCAGCAGTGCCATCGGCACGTTGATATAGTCCATTGTCAGTACTCTTGGTCTCATTGTTCTATTGAATTCCGAAAACTACGAAAAAAGCGAAATATCCGAAAAACATTTCATGGGTTTCGTGTTTCTAATGTTCATTCTTTGTTGTTATTTGCATTGCAAAGTTACGAAAACTGAATTTGGCATTGTCGGGTTTTGTCGGTTTTTGTCCGAATTTGTCAGTTTTTGTCGGTTTTCTGAACGATGCTTTTTCTCGCTGCAAAGTTACGAAAAAGAAATTTGGCACTGTCAGTTTGTGTCAGTCTATGTCACTTTGTGTCACTTTATGTCACTTTCCGATCTATTGCCTCTTTCACGATGCAAAGTTACGAAAAGTAAATTTGGCACTGTCACCTTTTGTCACTATTTGTCACCTTTTGTCACCTTTCAGCAAATTGCTATTCCACGTTGCAAAGTTACGAAAAGGAAATTTGACACTGTCCGCATTTGTCCGCATATGTCCGGAAATGTCCGCATTTGTCCGTTTTCGACATAGCAATGTCTCGTATTGTCGTTGCAAAGTTACGAAAAAACATTTTGGCATTGTCACCTTAGTGTCACCCTACGCATTGTGATGTCACCTTAGTGTCACCTTAATGTCACCTTACGAGAAGGCATGCCTCTTTTTCTCTGCAAAGTTACGCAAAAGAAAATTGGCACTGTCCAGCTTTGTCCAGCTATGTCCATTTATGTCCAGCTACGACATAGCAAGCCTCTTCATTTACGTTGCAAAGTTACGAAATTGAAATTTGGCAATGTCCAAATTTGTCCAATTTTGTCCATTAAATTTTTGAGCAATTCCACCTTCCCCTTAAATTGTTTAGTATTTGTGCTATTCTACATTGACATTAGCTCCTAACCCACTCTATTTTGACTTTGCGTAATCGGTTATTATAGGGTTTCAGTACTATAATGGCTTGTTTTTTACCCTGGAATTTGGAATTGTTAAGTATTTGGTTTATCTTTGCAGTGGCAAAAGTTAATAAAATTATGAAGTACTATATATTTCCATTAGTTATATCAATGTGCATACTTTCCTGCACTTCGAAGGATGATCATGGCCATTTATTCTCTGTACAAAGTGATACACTTTATTTGGATGATGAGAAGTATGAGCTAAACAAAGATGACAATTTAGATATTGCTTGTAAATGGCATGGCACATATTTCATAAAGCTTTATTGCACTTTTATTTCTGTATCGGAAAACATAAAGGAGATACATCAGATTGAACCTCCAAAAGGAGACCCTCCGTATTCTGAAGCAGAATTATTTGTAAGGAACGACTCGTTAATGGTGACATGCACGGATGGTGAACACCATTATGTAGAGACTTATAATCCACAGCACAACACATGGAATCGTGTATATACATTACCTGACAGCTCCCATACGCGAGTTGAATCTATTCGTGAAGATGATAACTACAAGATTCTTTTCAGCGACAAGGGCGAATTTGGAGGAAGGCTTATCTTCTTTGACAAAAAGACCGAACAAGAGTACTTTTATGCAATAAATTGCGAAAGGGTAATAAAATATCAAAATGACTACTATCTCATTTGTCTTGATAGTATATTTAAGATACATGATCCTGCTCAGAATAATGCAGAACTAATACTGTCAGAGGATGAATATGCATATCCTAACATCGCTCCCTGTTTTGTTTCTGCATTTATCTTTTCGAATGAGCTCTATGTTGTAGCTAATAATCAAGAAGAAACCTATATAGCCCGCCTGAATGGTAAGAATCTTGAGTATGTCTTTGGCTTTGGCCAGCTTTATGATTTTCGTAATGGGTATGAGTACAATATTGTAGTCAACCAATTTGATGATAGAGTATTGCTGAAATACAATAGATCTGAATCTTGTCCATGTGGCATCTTGAATATAGAGGGCAATCAGATTCGTATGATATTCATTGACATATTTTAAGACAATAGAACAATCTTTTATTTGCAATTATGGCAACTCAAACAATAGACACATATAGGCTTACAAGACTAGAAGAGCCGTCCGATGAAATATTGGCACAGCTTATGCATGAAGCAGCAGAGGATGCCTCTCGTTCCAACCGCGAAGCTACAATCAGATTCTTTGAAAAGATGCTTCAGGATGCAAAAGCTATTACATCGGCATGGCAAATAATGCACACAAACCCGTTCTTTGTCTTGCCCTGAAACAACTTGAACATTTCCTAGAATTTCTACATTGAAATTAGCACCTAACCCACTCTATTTTGACTTGGTGCAATCGATTGTTATAGGATTCGAGAATGAAAAAATGGTCGATTTTTGATATTGGATGGGAAAGGATTTGGATATGTGGGAGATTTTTGTTATAATTGCACGTCATATTCAGACTTATATGAATGCTGAATTAATTGGACTTGTGCAACTACAACTCTATCAATAACACCGTCAGATTATGAAAAGAAGATTATTTGCCATCATATTCATTCTATTTGCTTTCTGGGGAGCAACGGCCAAAACCAAGGGGGATACGTTGCGCTTATGGGATTATTTAGTTAAAATTGATATCCCAGAAAACGCAATAATTAAATATAATCCATACGAGGAAGGACTTTTTGTTCTTATTTATGATCCATATTATACATCCATTGAAAAAGAGGGCGATCAAATGACAATGCCTCCGCTTATAACATTATTTATTGGAGGCTTGCAAAGAATACCTCTAATTGACACTTCCGAAGCTTCAGAATATCATAAACAGAATACTCATCAACGACAAATAACTTATGGAGTAATAAATAATTTATATTTTAAAGAAATTGAAGATAGGGAAACACATATTCGGTTATGTTATCAATATGTCCCAAAAAAGAAATTAAGAAAGTATAACCATATATTAAATAAGGTGAGAATTAGAAAAATTATCGATGACCCCAATTGAAGTGTTTCCACCCAATATATAATTTCCAGAATTTCAAGCAACATTAAAAAAGTGAGATATGAAAAGGTTTGCTTTATTCATTTTACTTATATTGATTGCACAAGCTGCAACTGCAATAGCGCCACAGGACTCTATTCATAAAGATTGTCGTTATGACAGTCTTAGAATTAAGGCCTATGATCATCCATTTGCAACCGAAGAAGATATAACAAGGTATGCATTTTTGATGAGTGAGCGCTTTAACAATGGTAATGACAAAATTACAGGCAATATAATCAAAGATACCGTTATCGTGGACAAGACGGTCGTTGATGAATTTGTTAGATTGCTCAAACAACTCCCAGTATCTGGACGTACTAAATATCCTTCAAACTGGATAGTTTTTGATATGCATTGCGATGAAGGAGGGACAATCAGCCTCACATCCAATTATGATTATGGAGATAATAGAATGCTTGTCATACTATATAGCACTAATCATCAAGATTTCGCATGGTTTGATAGTGCTAATATTTATTTCCTTGATAAACACTGTTATTATAGTGATGAAATGCGCAAGTTGGTTGTTAAATGGGTTAATTGCTTACATTTATGAACCAAAATGCCCGAATCGAAGTGGTGTAAGTATATAAATGAAGAGATATTATGAAGAAGACATGTATCTGTGCGGGCAAATTCGCCCTCGACATCATCAAGAAACGCACCTATCCCGAAGGCTTTGTACCAGGCAAGCACAATAAGTTCGTCGAAGAACTCTTCAAGGAGTGCATAGGCAATACCTGCGGCAATGTGGCAACCATGCTGCCATATCTTGGCGTACAGACGTTTCCCATCGCCCATTTTGACGAGTCTGATGAGGGGCTGAAACTAACTTCCGACCTTGAGCACTATGGCGCCGATACTCGCTTTGTACAGAACACTGACAAAGGTGGCACCACCATATTTGAATGCGTTCACAAGCGCGACAAGAAAACCGGCGAATGGACTAAAAGCAATCGTCAGTTCAGTCCTGGTTCGCGTTTCCCCAAGCGCAAGAACCTGCGTGGACGTGACGAAGCTCCAGCATTTCTGGCAAACCTCGACTTTACTCCCGACGTGTACTTTTTCGACTCCCCCGAGAGCGGCTTCCGCGTGCTTGCCGAAGGACTGCGTCAGAAGGGCACACTGGTGTATTTCGAGCCAGAAGGCAAGGATGAAGCGTCAAAACTGATGGATGCTATCCGCAAGAGCGATGTCATAAAGTTCTCTGATGAGCGATTCTCCAACGTTGACTTCTGCAAAGAGTTCACCGACAAATTGTTTATCCAGACAATGGGGACTAAAGGTATCCGCTTCTCCCTTTGCGGAAGCGAGTGGCAGACGGTTGCCCCCGTGCCGAATGACAACGTTGTAGACTCCGAAGGTGCTGGCGACTGGACAACATCGCAGTTCATTGCATGTCTCTGTCAGAAAGACATTCTCTCCATCAGCAAGATGACAGAACAGAACATCCGCGAGTGTTTGGAGAAAGCCAGCGAGACAGCCTCACGCTCTGTGTCATACCTCAGCAGTAAGGGTATGATTGATGAAGAACTAAAAGGAACAAGCTGTGACGAATAACTACCTTAGCAATTAGAAATTAAACGCCATGCGACAAGTGAGGGAATGGATGTAGATTTCGCCGGAAGTAAGGCCGTGACGTTGCTTGAGGTTGGTGAGACAAATGTAGCCATCAAGGCCGACACTGAAGTGACGGGCAAACTGATAGCTGACAGTAGGCTGAAGTCCGAGAGAGAAGGTTTTGCACTTTTTCAGATTGTTCAGGGGTGAACGGGGATCAGCATCTACGTAATAGGTATCATAATGAACTCATTGTCGGTAATGTTCTAGAAGAAAGAACAAAATCCTCAATTTTCGCAATTCTGGGTACCACATAGACGTTTTTTTTGTAAATTTTGCTTAAATAACGTGCAAAACGATGTTTTTGTACCTTCTTATCGATACAATTACATATCTTTGCAAAGTAATAATGAAAAACAATATTGAAATAAATGGAATTAACCCCTTTGATTGCGGAATGTACTGCATACGACTTCAAGGTGATGCTTGAAGAAAAGAAACCCAAAAGTTGGTTAAAAAGCGTAAGCGCCTTTGCCAATGGCTTGGGTGGTTCCTTCTTCTTTGGCATTGATGATGATGGCATCGTCAAAGGACTTGATGACGTGCAGCATGTATGCGAGACCATCAGTAGCAAGATTCGTGACTATATGGATCCCCTGCCTGAGGTGGAAATGATTCCTCATGATATAGATGATTTACATATCTTGCAACTCAAAGTTCATGCTGGTCATTATACCCCGTATTACTATATTGGAGATGGTCAGCGTATTGCCTTTGTTCGTGTAGGCGATGAGAGCATACCTGCAACGGCAGAACAAATGGTTCGCTTGGTATTGAAAGGCTCCAATAAAACTTTCGATTCCCTGCATACTGATTACAAAGCAGAGGACTATTCCTTTACGATATTGGCGAACACTTTCAAAGACCGAACCAAACAAGAATGGGACAAGAAATACCTCTTGTCGTTTGGACTGGTAACAGGAGCGGGAAAGCTAACGAATGCTGGCGCATTGTTTGCCGATGATTGTCCTTTATGGCAGTCTCGTCTGTACTGCACACGTTGGGATGGAAAGGAAAAAGACGATGCCATCAATGATGCTGAGTTCACAGGCAATGTTCTCATGTTGCTTCGTGAATCCATGAACTTTGTGAAGTCTAATACCAAGAGAGGCTGGGAGAAACTTCCCGATGGACGAAAGAATAAACCAGAATATGCAGAGCGTGCGGTTCTTGAAGCGATGGTTAACCACTTCATCCATCGTGACTACACAGTGATGGGTGGGGAGGTACATCTTGACATCTATGATGACCGTCTTTCCGTAACATCTCCAGGCGGAATGTACAATGGCATGCTTATTCAGGACTTAGACATCGCAGATGTTTCTTCCGAAAGACGTAATCCTGTACTTGCTAATGTGATGGCACAGCTTGACTATATGGAGAAACGAGGCAGCGGATTAACACGTATCTGTAATGAGACCAAAGCTTTGGATGGGTATAAAGACGAGTTAAAACCCAAGTTCAAATCAACTCCGACCCAATTCCAAACCATCATCTTTGCCTCTTCTGACACCTCGAATGTCGGAGACATGTCGGAGACCAAACTCACTGAGCGTCAACAGGAAATACTCAATCTCATCAAAGAGTCTCCGACAGTCACCGGCAAACAAATGTCGAAGACTTTGTCGGTGAGTCAGCGCACCATCGAACGTGACCTTTCTGCTTTGCAGAAAAAAGGTGTTCTGAAACGTGAAGGTAAGGACAATGATGGGATATGGATAATTAAGAAATAACAGCGGGTTCTAAAGAAACGCATATCATAAATCAGTGTTACTGATTGAAATGCAGTAGAATCGAGTAAAAAAATAACAAAAAAGTATAAAAATATGGCATTAAACCCCAAATTAAATGTGTACGTCGTTACACTGAATCCTAAAGAGAAAGACACAAATCCGACTTATCGTGATTTGTTCAAGGCTAAATATATGGTTGATGCTCAGATCACTGACAGCGATTTGCAGGACAAATTCTTTCAGGATTTCCTGAATAGCGTTGGTAAAAGTGATTATCGTAAAGACATCAAAAGCAAGAAAGTTATTGGCGTGTCTGAGTATAATGCCGATAATCAAAGTAGTTCTTTGAACATACTCAAAGCTCGTGATGTTGTTGAAGGAATCATTGACGGAGGTCAGTACGGTGTACTGAGGGCTTATGCAGATGTAGACAACAAAAATGACAAAACGGCACTTGGCACCAACAAGGCTGTATTGGATAAGTTTTATATATGTCTCTGTACTCCTTTGAATAGTGCGTATGGCTTTCTCTTTATTCAATCATACACAGAATCTTCAATTCAGGATCCCGTAAAGAACTTCATAACTGATTTGCTGAAATGGGAGGATGATTTTTTTGCTGTACGCATTGAACCTTTTGTACCAAAGAAGTTTGTTGAGAAGTTTAAACAAGATGCAAAAATCAGGATGTTCTCTTATCGATCAAAGATAGGCGTAAGTCAGATTATGAGAGAAAATAAGCTGCTGCTTAAAGGACAAGCGTTTGATATAGAAATTAAAATAACACCAATAGAGGACAAGTTTCTACCAGGTACTGAATCTGTTGAGGCGTTGGCAGGGGCTCTGGCAGAGAAGCAGGTTGACGGTGTGGGACTCGGTGACTTTGAACAGCAGAGTGTTTATATTCAAGATGGGAAAGAGCATAAGGCCCATTATGATATTAATAAGGAAATCAAATCTATCCGTCCTACAATCTACCTTGTAGATGAAGGTGTATATGTAGATGAAGAAACGGGACAGCCCGATTTTACACAGATTAAGGACTTCACGCTTAACTTACTTGAAGAAGTAAAACAAGAATACAATGGACACGAAGAAATCGAAGAGCTTTGATCAGAATCTTATTGATTTGCTCAAGGATGCACATAAGTGGGAATATACAGAAATAAATGACAATAAGGAGAAAAGCCTACAGAAGAAACCAAAACTATTCTTTACGCGTTTTCAATGGGTTTTAGTTCTCCTATCTGTTGGATGTACTATTCTATGTCCGAATGGCTTGAGTTTTAACTTTGCCGGATATATCATTTCAGGCATGTCGCTTTTCGTGGGTTTATTGTTTACGTTGGTTGTTTCTCTTTTCGACAAATTCAATGATACTGATTTTGAGAAATACAAGAGGGCGAACAATGCGGATTTATATCCATTCGGTGTAAGGCTGAAGAATTTTTTCAAGAAATCTATTATTTTAACCTTATATACGGCTATCATCGCAATAGTATGTATTCTAATGTTGGCTTTGATACTAATGTCTGACAAGATGAATAGAACGATTGACGTGTTTAATGCAGTTCAATACTACAATGATTATGGTATAATGTTCTGTATAAAAGCAATATTCTTGCTAGTGTATAGATCAGTCCTTTTCTATCTGCTTCTAAATTTCATTTATATCACAAAGCAGATGATTACGTCATTCTATGACTATATGGTAAGTGAAATTGATAAAATTCATTTAAGTTAATATGCATTATTTTGATTCAACAACAATATCTGGATCTGTTTACCTTCATCAAGTTGGTAATAAGAGTAATGATGAGCCTTTAGTACTATCAAGCAATCCTTTGGAACTAACAGACACTATTAAGAAAGACCTAAAGCAATATTTCCTTTCTCATTTCAAGCCAACGGAGTATTCTTGCTTTGAACATGATGCTTCTCTATCGCTCAATGAAGTGTATAGCTATGTGTCTGCTATATTTGAGAATCAGGAAAATCTCGCCCAGCAGTCAAAACACTTGGCTCAAAGCCTTTATCGGAAAGGTGTACATCCTAACATAAAAGGTGGTGAGTTTTATGTTGTCTATTTCAAGAACTGCCTTTTAGACGGTGAAATGACTGATGCTGTAGGCCTTTTTAAATCGGAAAACAAGGACTCTTTCCTGAAAGTGCAACGTAATGGAGACAGATTTGAAATCTTACAGGAATTGGGCGTTAATATAAACAAACTTGATAAGGGATGTCTTATCTTCAATACCAATAAGGAAGATGGTTACGTGGTGTCTGTTGTCGATAATAGCAATCGTGGCGAGGCTAAGTATTGGGTAGAGGATTTCTTGCAGGTGAAGCGCAAGAATGACTCTTATACCCAAACGCAGAATGCAATGACTATGTGCAAAAGCTTTATCTCCCAACTCCCATCTGATATTGATAAGGCAGACAAGGCTGCAATGATGAATCGCGTGGTTGAGGGCTTAAAGCAGGAGTCCGTTAGCATTAATTCTGTTGCAAGCAAAGCTTTCGGACCAAAGCTGTCAGCTGGCTTCAACTCGTTCCGCAACGAATACCAGGAAACTCATGATGTTCGCTTTGACGAGTCCTTCCAAGGCAAGCCAGAATCCATCAAACGTCGTGCTGTTGGTACAATAACAACTATCAAACTCGACAAGAACTTTGATGTGAACATCCATGGTGGTGAGCAGTACATTGAACGTGGCTACGACGAAGATCGTGGCATGAAGTATTATAAGTTGTTCTTTAATGAGGAGAAATAAGAACTGTGTTCCAACTAATCAATATTACCCTTCATAAACATCCTATTATTGGTTACACAAGTCTCAATTTCAATAATGAGAATGCGAATCCTTTCAATGGGGTTAAGACTACTGTTGTGATAGGTCCCAATGGTATTGGCAAGAGCTATCTGCTGAAAGCCATCGTGGATGTGTTACGCGTGGTCGATGTTCTGGTAAATCGTAGAGAAGATGTAAAGATGCCTGAGTTAGGCTATCGCTTTGGCATAATATACATGCTTGATGGCGTACAGTACTCGGTAACAAACATCCATCAAGGAATGGAACCTATTGGGCGAAATGTGCCACGTCAGTATTTCTTCAAGAGGAATGGTCTGAATGTTCATGTGGAGGACATAAGGTTGCCGCAGAGTGTAATTGCGAGTTCAATGACCATAGCGGATAAGTTCCCGACCCCTTCGATGGGTATCTATGAATACCGAGGTGTTCGTAGTGAGAAAACTCCGAGCATGACGGGAACGCGCACTTTGGTCAGAAAGGCAGTTATCGGTATTATTGATAGTTTGGCTCATAAGCATACCTCGCGAGATGAATTAAGGCTGCTTCTTGAAAGTTTGAGATTCCAACCACGTATGCATATCAAATATAAGATAAGGTACAAAGAGAACTTCCTGACTCTTGGCTTGACACCCGAAGGATTGGAAGAACTCTATGTGAATTGGAAAGAACACTTCAAAGGAAGATCAGGCGAAGTATGGGGAACCAAATTCTATAAGAGCATACGCAACAATCCAGAAAAGATAAATATCGTTTGCAGATTTCTCAATCGTTGTGCTCAACTACAAGGACAGTTCGGCTCTTATTCTATTATATATGATGTCTTAGACTGGAACAATACACTTGTTGAGGATACGGAAGCTATTAAGCTACTTACAAATCTCGACATCTTGACATTCCCAGAGATTAAGGTTTATAAGCAGAATGTCAACGATGGATATGAGATGATAGAGAGTAGTTCTGGTGAAACGCAGCAGCTATGCCAGTTTATCAGCATCATGTCGGCAATAGAACCGAACAGCCTCGTTCTGATAGATGAACCGGAAAATAGTTCACATCCCAATTGGCAGATGAGTTATATCGACTGGCTACAACAGATATTCCACAACTATAGTGACTGTCATTTCGTAATTGCTACCCATTCGCATTTCTTGCTGACGGATATGAATCCGGAATGGTCAAAGATCGTTGCACTCCAGAAAGAAGACAACCGCCTTATTGACATTGCGGATGACGTAAACACCTATTGCTGGTCAACGGATGATATTTTGTACAGGGTATTTCATGTGAGGACAACGAGGAATAGAGCATTTGAATCGGATGCTATCATTTTTTATAAGCTTATCACTGATGGCAAGAAGAACTCGCAAGAAGCAAAAATGCTATATTCAAGACTGTCAAAGTTTGTTCTTCCAGGCGATGACCCATTGTTGAAACTGATTAAAATGGGTGAATAATATGCTGGACTTGAATAATCCTATTGTATATAGTGCAGCAGAGACTGCGACTATAAATAATGTGATGGCAACAGGAAACTCTGGTCCTGATATGTGGGCTGACGGCAGAGTATATGATGTAAAACATCATATCAGTGTGCATACTTTAACAGAACAAGGTTGCTTGTGTGCATATTGTGAGGCTTTACTTGAAAAAGGAATAACATCTATTGAACACTTTGTTCCTAAGAGCCGCCATAGAGAGTTTACATTTGAACCATTGAATCTAACCTCTGCGTGTGGACGTTGCAATGCTACTGCAATCAAAGGCAGCAAAGAAACAATTGTTGGAGCAATTAATCCTAATTATTCTTCAAATACATTCAAGATTGTACACCCCAGATTAGATAATCCAAATGCTCATATCATCTTTCAAGATGCGGACCGAACTGTATTCAATAAGGCTCATTGCTCACAGTTGGGATTGGACACCATCGATTTCTTTGAGTGGGATAATCTGGATGCCTGTTTAGTAAGAGTTCAGACCGCAGCTGTGCGAAAACTTCCTATCTATATACGCCAACTGATATCTGAAATTTCAACATACAAATAAAAGATAGATGACAAACGAAGAACGATGGAATTCCTTTATAATGGAGCTTAAAGACTATATTGAGGAACACCACCTTTGTCCTCCGAAGCATACCAAGCTCAGAAATCAAGTGGTTTATTTCCGTCGAAAGATGAGAGATGGTTTGCTATGATTGACAAAAACAACTCATGCAGCACCATTGGATTTGAGAAAAGGATGGATGAATATGACATCGTTTTCGGCACAGCAAACGATAAAGGCTATGAACTTGAGTTGAATTTGTTCAGAACACGTGAGCGCTACAATTATCACAAATGTGAGGCTTTGAGACTCCTTGACCTAAGAGAAAGATATACTGACACCAGAATCATAGAGATGGCTCGGCTGATGCTAGGTGATTCTAAAGCCAAAGCAACGCTAGGTGGAATTAGAATCATCACACAGATGAAACATGATGTATTTGGGCGTGTATTTGGTAAAAACTTCCACAGGGTATTTGGTAAACTGAAAGATGATATTTTGAAATTGTCTTGCCCTAAAACAACTTGACCATTTCCTTTGCAATGCACAGAAGAATCAGCCCTTTTTCGCTCTATCAACACAAACTGAAGGCGCAGCATCGTGTGGTGCTGCGCCTTCAGTAGTTTATAAACAAGGAAATATAAAAAAGCCTTAGAAATTAAACGCCATGCGGACGGTGAAGGAGTGGATAAACAGTCTTCCGTCGACGATGTCGTATTGACGTCGAAGGTTGGTGAGACAAATGTAGCTGTCAAGACCGACACTGAAGTGACGTGCGAACTGGTAGCTGATAGTAGGCTGCAAGCCAAGAGAGAAGTCCTTGCATTTCAGGAGGTCATTGAGGGGAGAGCGGGGGTCGCCATCCACATAGTAGGTTTCATTTTTCACGCAGTATGACAGAACGGGGCCGATGCCAAACACCCAACTACGCTTGCCGATACCGGTATGGTATCGTACGAGGAATGGCACATCGAGAAACGATAGGACATCGTAGTCATAACCATCAAAATTCTCAGCAGGAAGCGTCTCTCCCACAAGTCGCATTGTCACACCTGGCATAACCGACCATTGATGCGACAGACGATACGACAGCCCATAACCTGCCACGAATGACATTCCTCCTTTGGAACTTCCATCCTTGAAATCCACAATCCCTCCCTGACCCAGGAAGAAGTGATTCTCCCACCGTTTCTCTTGCGCACTTGCGCTGAATACGGTGATCAGGAACAAGATGATGATATTAATCTTTCTCATTGCTTATGATATAATGCTGAAACTTATATTTCTTTCAAAACAATAAATGCATCAACTACAGAAACCTTGCATGAATTCTATATAAAAAAGAGACAAGAAGGTGAAAATGGCAGGAGACTGCGGGCTCAATAGCCCTGTCTCTGCTGCCGGAAAATGTGCTGCCTCAATGGCAGCAGAAAATTGCACTTCGTGCAGAAAATTCGCCTCGACCATATCATTAAATATCTGAGGCCGGATGGATTTTTTGCGCATTTGCGCAATTTTTTGCAGGTATTGGACCTGCTCATTTTCTTGCAGAAACAACCAGGCCATTGGGCCGAGGTTGTCTGCCATTTTCACCTACTTTTATATCCTATTTTTGTTTGCCGAATGGCAATGTGATCTTTGCATAGACCTTCATCACTTAGCTCCCATCGAAGGCGGTGCAGCCTCAGCAGACGTGCCTCGCTGGACGTTCGGCTCGGGCCCCATCACGACTTCAAGCACGCCACCGAGGGCGATGTCTTCGTGACGAACGTAGTTGAGGTCGTAGGGCTTGCCGTTGAGGGTGACGCTTTGGATATAGATATTCTCGGACGAAGCATTTTGAACCTTCATTGTGAAATCCTTGTCCTTGGAACCATGGATTGTGAGCTCGTCGAAGCAAGGGGAACCCAATGCATAATAAGGAATGCCGGGGCAAACGGGATAGAAGCCCATCGCCGAAAATACATACCAAGCCGACATCTGGCCAGCATCGTCATTTCCTGCCAAGCCATCGGCAGCCAGGCCATATTCGTCGTTCATGATCTGACGTACGCGCTGCTGCGTCTTCCAAGGCTGGCCCACATAGTCGTAGAGATAACTGATCTGATGGCAGGGTTCATTGCCGTGCCAGTAGCGTCCACCTTCGAAGATGGTGTCCAGTTTGGCAGCAAAGGCCTCAGATCCACCCATAAGGTTGGCAAGACCTGCGATGTCGTGAGGGACGTACCACGTGTAGTGACAGGGCTTGCCTTCGCAGATGTACTTCTGGAAACTAAACGGATCACCATTGACCCATGTGCCATCCTCATTGCGGCCATCGACCCAACCCAAAGCGGGATTATACACATTCTTATAATAGGCAGCACGACGGACCAAATCGTCAGCCACGCTGTCGTGCCCCAATTCTCGCGCGAAGAGCGAGAGCACATAGTCGTCGTAGGCATACTCCATGGTACGACTGGTCTGCTCGCGCTTGTGGTAAGCCTCCAGCACCTCATCCTGCACGGGGATGTAGCCATACTTGAGATAACTCGTCAAGGCGCGACGTCCCTCGCCCTGCTCATAATCGGCAAACGTGGCGGGCTGCTCGTAGGCATTCTTGCGAAGTGCCTCGTAGGCCTTTTGCACGTCGAAGTTGCGAACACCTTTGAAGTAGGCATCCACGGCCAGGGAAGCCACGTGGTCGCCTATCATCTCGGAGGTGTAACTGTTCCAGCATGGGAAGATGGGGAGCCAGCCACCATCGTTGTACTTGTCGAGCAGCGACTGGACCATCTGTCCAGCTTTCTCGGGCTCAATGATGCACATCAATGGATGCTGGGCACGATAGGTGTCCCACATCGAATAATCCTCGTAATAGGTACCGTCGGTGTGACGAATCTCCGAACCGCCTGCATAACTGGGATAAGAGCCATCGCAGTCGTTGAATTCGCGAGGCAGGAAGGAGGCATGGTAGAGCGACGTGTAGAAACTGGTCAGCAACGCACGATCGTTGCTCTTGGCCTCGATGCGGCTCAGCGTCTGCTGCCACGTATCGGTCAACGACTTCTGCAAAGCATCGAAATCCCAAGCTGGAATCTCCTTGGCAAGATTGGCCTTGGCATGATCAACGTCGGTGAACGAAGAAGCGGCCTTCACCAGCACCGTTTCTCCTGCCTCCACATGAAACTTCACATAGGCACCCACTTCGTGCACTTCGGGTTCGGGCACGAACTTGCGCTCATAGACGTGACCTTTGTTGGGCGTGTCGATACGGGTTGTTCCCTCCAACTTGCCGTTGCAGTTATAGACTCCACCCTCCATAATCTCCTTGTTCACCTTGACAACGAAATGTCCGTCGAAGCCGGCATATTCGCCCCAACCCTGATAGATGCGATGCACGGGATTCGAGCCGGTCATCTCCCCCGTCTCAGGGTCAAAGGCTACGCGACCCAATCCTTCGTCGCTGTTGGGATTCATCACCAGATAGACATCGCCTGCCTCCTTGTAGGTGAAGCGGAAGATGGCCGAGCGCGAAGCCGCAGTCATCTCTGCCTGAATGCCGTAGTCGGGCAGTTCGACACTGTAATAGGCAGGTGTAGAAACCTCCTTGTCATGACTGAACTTCGAGCCACGTGCCAACGGATTGGTGATCAGTTCGCCTCCCAAAGGCATCAGGGTGAACGAACCATAGTCCTGCGTCATACCGCCCACAATCCAATGACTGTTGCGGAAACCTTGTATCTCTTCATCCTGGTAATAGTAGGGCGAAATCTCCTTTTGCTCGGTATCTTCGGTCTGAGCTACCCAGAAGTTCATGCCATGAGGCACAAAGACTGCCGGAATACATTGTCCCGGGTCATGCGCCTGGTCATAGCCTGCCATCGTTCCCTTCTTGCTCGTAGGGATAGGCTTCTGCTTGCGCTCCGTACCCCAAAGACCGGCAGCATCCTCACTGTAGTGTGCTCCCGTACCTATCATGGTATCGACATACTGCATGTAATCCTTTGCCTCGGGTTGCTCAGTACAAGCCATCAAGGCTGTCATGCCCAATAGCAGCAGAGCTTGATTCTTCAAATTGTGTGTGTTCATATGCTATCTATTCTGTTACGTTATTTCTGAAAATCTGATTCTCCGGCTGGTTGACTCGTTCCATCTTTAATCTTTTCACATCGTCGAAAACGAATGCAGGACGGAAATCCTTATCCGCCAACCTCACCGTAATATCCTTGAAGGTAATATCCTTCACATGACGCACATAAAAAGCCCACGATGGCAGTTCGCCATACATCGAGAATTCGGGATACTGATTGGCCGCCTCATTCACTTCGGTGACACGATAGAGGCCCACGTAGGCCATTCCCTTGGTCGCCCGTCCGGGATAAAGGATATCGACATCTTCAATCGTGACATTCTCGATATATTGTCCCGGAAGACCTGCGATGCTGGAAGGCCATGGATTGTGGAAATAATTGACTTCGGGACCGCGCAAATCGTATGCTTCGTCGGGACGACCGAAGGGCACTTCGGCCTTCAAGTGGCGGATGGTGATATTCCGGCAGATGCCGCCCGTTCTCCCAGGTTCCTTTCCCTCGTAGGGATGACGTGCACCCAGGCAGATAAAGATGGGATTGCCCGTGTTCTTCGCTTCGATGTTTTCGACAAGGATATTCTCAAGCGTTCCTCCATCGACAGTCTCCAAGGCAATGGCCGAACGGAAGGTGTCATAGACCTTGATGTTTCGGACGGTCACATTTCGGAATCCACCATACGAAGCAGAGCCGAACTTCACGGCAGATGCCGAAGAAGCTATCCGACAATCCTCAATCAGAATGTCCTCGCAGCAACTCTCGGGATTATCGCTCTTGAGGCAGATGCCATCGTCGGCAGCATTCACATCACACTTTCGCACCACGACATGCTTGCAATCGTTCATGTCGATGCCATCATTGTTCCAATAGCCACGATTCACAACCGTCACGCTATCGACGACGATATTGGAGGATGCATGGAGCGACAATCCCCAACCTGCACTGTTCTTCAAGGTGATGCCATGAATGTAGATGCTGTCACTCTCTGCAAGGAAGAAGAGTTTTGGACGAGTCGAAGGTCGCATTCGCCGATAATTGTAGTTCGGATCGACACGTTCGCCGATATGATGCAGACTGTCAATGGCCAAGGCAAGATCCAAACCTTGGGCATCCACCGTGCCACGACCGACAATACGGATGTGCTGCGCCGAATCGCTGACGATAAGACCCGAATGAACATCCTCATCGCCTCGACGACCTACAGCATCGCTGCCTCCATCATAATCGTACGGATTGGTGCTTCCAAGCAGAGTAGCTTCTGCATCAAGGAAGATTTCCACATTGCTTTTCAGCCGTAACAATCCCGAAAGCCACTTTCCTCTGCCGAAATAGACACGTCCTCCTCCATCATGGGCATGCACTTCGTCGATACACTTCTGCAGGACTTCGGTATTCAGTGTCTGTCCATCGCCTACCGCTCCTGCTTCTGCCACATTGATGGTATAAACGCTATCATTGGGCACACCTAAAGGCTCGGTCGGATGATTCTCCTGACGAGTGCACGCCCCCATAAAGAGAATTATGATGGAAAAACAAAGCTGTCGGGCGTCAGGTAAGGGGTAAATGATTGAAAATGGTTTATTCATGGTTTTCAATTTTGAGGTCATAAGTCGGAATTACGGAATTACGGAATTACGGTATAACGATATAACGATATAACGGTATTCCGTTATTACGATAATGCGACATTTGGGAATCACGGATCTCCGTGATTCCCAAATGTCGAAATTTCTACAAATCGATATTGCATGCCGCAGCATCCATTTCTCCATCGGCATCGAGAGCTGCATTCCATGTCTCCTGGGCCGACTTGCCACCTTCGATGAGGCTTTCCTTCTCGGCAATGTCGAAGTGGGCAGCCAGCCAGTTGTATTCGTAGATGGGAAGCTGAGGCTTCAGATCTTCAAAGCTCTTGCCCTGGCGCAAGGCTTCCAGCATTTCCTTACGGGGAACAAGCATTCCGCCATAGTCAACCCAATCGCCGGAGCCTTCCTCACCTGGCTCCATGCCAATGATGCCAAGGGCATCGAACTGCTGCAGCTGCTGTCCGACATACATGTCGATGGCCTGCTGATAACGGTCCAGTCCGCGCTTGATATGACGCGGATGAATGGAGCAGCCCTGATAGTCGGTCTCGCCTGTGTTCTTGAGCTTCTTGAGTATCTTCATGCCACGCAGGACATAGCCCATGCTGAAGGGGTTGAAGAGTGTGAAGTTGAGCTGATCGCGCCGTGCACCCGGCACGTTGGAGCGCTTGTCGCGCTTAGGCCATTTGTTGGCATCGCGGCGTGTGCCCACACTGCCGAGGTTCTGGCCGGGCACGATGATGGTCTGTCCGTTTCCATCCTCGGTGACGAGCGAGAAGGGAAGTTCGCGCAGATCCTCGTGTCCCGTATGATGACCGATGACGGTACTGAACACACCTACCTGCATGGGCCAATAGACATAACTCGAGCTGCCCAATTTGCAGCCGCGCTGCAGCTGGCCGTACTTGTTGGGACCGGTCTTGTACGAGTGATTGCTCTGGTTGCTGACCGATCCGGCATTGAAGAACGAGGTCATGCAACCGATCATCAATGTAGCCTTGTGGTGGCTCACGCTATAGGGACCAGCGAAATAGGCACAGGCCTCACCGTTCTCGAAGAAGCAGTTGGCAAAGAACAACGAGTTGGCCGACGAATAGAGGCGACCAATGTGGCAACCCTGTCCCACAAAGCTGTTATCCATCTGCACGGCATCCTCCACCTTGCTGTCCGACAAGATGATGACATGCTCCAGGATGACACCATCGCCAATGAAACTGGGAGCATCAGGCAAGCTGACGACACTCACATCGACCAGGCGGACTGCACCTATCACTTTCGTATTAGGACCAAAATGAACATCCTTCAACTCGCGGACATCGCTCACATAGCAGCCGGATTCAATGATGCTGCCATCCGAACGGATACTGGCCGCATAGTTATGTGCCTTCTCGTGGAGCTTGGCCACAAGCTCGGGTTCCTTACGTGCCTCGATTACCTCGAAGGCAGCCTCCATCGATGTCAAACCATCATAGAGAACGACTTCCAGTCCTCCGTCTTCCTTCAGTACACTCACCTCAATGCCATTGCCGAAGGTGGCATTCCCGCTTGAACCGAGATTACGGATGTTTTCAAGGGTGACATCAGCCCCTAAATAAACCTTACCTGTGAAACGGACATTGTTGACTTGTGAGAGAATAAACGGATCGGCGACCAGAATATCGGCCCAATCCCGGGCAGAACAACCCTGCTCCTTCAGAGCTGTGATTTCTGCAGCGGTTAAAGATCGGTAGTTCATACAAGAGTTATTATAATTTGTAATAAAGATTCAAAACAAAGAGCTGATGTATCCTTGCCTTCGACATCAGGGCTACATCTGATTCAATTACCAATGTAAATGACGTGCAAATATATGGAATCGGACGAAAACCGCCAAATTTTTGGGAATTTTTCTTCATTTTGCAGCCTATTCCGGAGTTTTTGGTGCCAAAATTGCACATTCGTCTTTATTTTTCCACATGTTTTTTTGGACTTTTCGCCAAAAGAACCTACCTTTGCACCAATAAATGAAAACGATATGACCAGAGTCATCAACGAAGATTATCTCAGCAGCATACTGCGTTCGCGCGAACCATTCAGCCACAAGAACGACTATGGCAGTGCTCTGCTTGTCGCCGGCAGTCGGGGCATGATGGGAGCCGCCCTTCTTGCTGCCCGGTCCTGCATGCGCAGCGGGGTCGGTCTGCTGACCGTACGGGTGCCACGTTGTGGATATGACATCCTGCAGCTGGGCATCCCTGAAGCCAAATGCGAAACCGACAACTGTTCGGATTATCACACCCACATCGAATGGCATAGCGGCATTGATGCCATTGCCATCGGACCGGGACTGGGACTGCACGAAGAGACGCAGGATGCCCTAAGGGACCTATTGCACCGAGGACTTTCCACCCCGGGTTTGCCCGATCCGGCTCTCATTCTGGATGCCGATGCGCTCAACATCCTATCCTTGCACCCCAATCTGCTGGAGAAACTGCCGAAAAATACCATTCTCACGCCTCATCCTGGCGAAGCCAAGCGGCTATTGGGAGCAACGGGATGCGGGAACTGCCTGATGATGGCCATGAAGTACGACATTGTGGTCATCCTCAAGGATCATTACACAAACATCCACCTGCCTGATGGCAACATCTTTCGCAACGAGAATTACGGCAATGCGGGGATGGCGGTCGGAGGTTCGGGCGATACGCTGACCGGCATTCTGCTTGGACTTCGGGCGCAAGGCTATACGGCACAGGAAGCCTCAGTCCTCGGCGTTGCTCTACATGCCATAGCAGCCGACCTGGCCATCGAGCGGGGCAACCAGAGCGAGGAGTCGCTCCTCCCCTCCGACATCACAAGCTGGCTCGGTGCAGCCTTCAAGGAAATATAAAGACCCCCTAAATCCTCCGCACCCCCTCTATCCCCCGAACAGCGGGGGCAGAATACCTGCTTAGGGGGACTTTTTTGTTTGTTCGGTGCCGAGTCTTCCCCCTAAGCGGGGGGATTAGAGGGGGCCATCTTATTCAGCCTCCGGAACTCTCGAATCAAGAAGACGGCAGCCAGCAGGAACGAGATGAAATCGCTGATGGGGAATGACCAGAAAACACCATGGACGCCCAACATTCCGGGCAGCAGGAGCAGCAAGGGCAGCAGGAACAACAGCTGGCGCGAAGTGCTCAGCAGGATAGCTATGCCCGCTCGACGACTGGATTGGAAGAACGACATAGTCATCATCTGCGGACCTACCAACGGGAATGTACACATGATGATGCGAAGTGCAGGAATACATTTCGCTACCATGTCGGCATCGGTGGTGAAGAGCGAAGCCAATGGTCCGGGAAAGCAGAAGACAATCAGATACCCGATGGTCATGACGGTGGTGGCACAAGCAAGGGCGAACTTCATCACCCCCCGCACACGGTCGTAGAGCCGGGCTCCTATATTGAAGCCCACAATAGGCTGCAAGCCTTGTCCAAAGCCCATCACCATCATGATGATGAGCATCGACACACGATTCACAATACCATAGACACCAACATACGTATCGCCCTCAGCTCCACCATATGACATCAACGACCGATTGATGATGATGACGATCAGACAGTTGCAAAGATTGACACAGAACGGTGAAAGGCCGATGGCCAGTATCTCACGGATGATATCGAGGCGCACCTTCAGCCCGATGCGCGCAAAATGCACAAAATTGGTCTTGTCGAGGAAGAAACGGAATTCGAAGATCCAGGCACAAATCTGGCCCATCACTGTGGCCAACGCGGCTCCTCGCATTCCCCAGCCGAATCCAAAGATGAACAAGGCATCCAGAATGATATTGATGATGACGGCAATAAGCTGTGCCGCCATAGCCTTTCGTGGATTACCGGTGGCTCGCAGCTGGTCGTTCATACCCAGGAATGTATGGGTGACAATGTTGCCTGCCAGAATAATCTGCATATAGTCTTGCGCATAGGGCAAGGTGGCATCGCTGGCACCGAACAACCGCAGGATCGGGTCGAGGAACAAGAGTCCAAGCACCGTGATGAACAGACCGATGGTGATATCCAGACGAAGCATGTTGCCGAAGATCATCAGTGCACGCTGCTGGTTCCCCTCACCCATCTTGACCGATGTCTGGGCAGCTGAACCGACACCCAACATCGCTCCGAACGCTGCCGAGATGTTCATCAGCGGGAACGTAATGGCCAGGCCCGCGATGGCAAGCGGACCCGCTCCACGTCCGATGAAGATGGAATCGCAAAGATTATAAATCGAACTCGCCGACATGGCAATGATGCTGGGCGTAGCAAACTGAATCAGCAGTCTGCCCACGGGTTTGGTTGCCAGTTGCCTCTGTCTTTCGTCTTTATATTCAATCATAAACAGATTATTTCTGATAGTTAATCATGACTTTTCGTCCACAATGATGGTGCAAATATAGTTTATTTTAGTTCATTTTTCGTTTTTTTTCGCTATAAAATACATTTTTTTTCTTTTTTTTCCTTTATTTTTCCAAAAAATTTGGTTTTGACATTCCAATTCTTTATCTTTGCACCGGGGATAATTCTATCCTAACCAATCCCGACACATCGTATAGCGAGAATCTTAAGTACCCATTTTCTTAACCAATAAAAAACACTTCGACATGTTCAACAAGCAGAGCATCTGTATGCCATTTGTTCGAATCTTTGCACTTCTGCTCACATTTGTGTTGAGCGGAAGCCTTCTTTTCGCACAAACCAGAACCGTGACCGGTCAGGTGATTGACCAAGCCACCGGCGAACCCGTCATCGGTGCCAATGTTCTCGTCAAAGGCACCACAACGGGCACCATCACCGACCTCGATGGTAACTTCTCCATCTCCGGTGTGACCGACAAGTCTGTCCTTCACGTCAGTTTTGTGGGATATACGGCTGAGGACGTTCCTGTCAAGGGCAATACCAAACTGAATATCGTCATACGCGAAGACAACGACCTGCTCGAAGAAGTGGTGGTGGTCGGTTACGGTGTGCAGAAGAAGCGCGACCTCACCGGTGCCATTTCGAGCGTCAAGGCGGACGAAATCAAGGTGGCTCCTGTGATGAACGCCATGGAAGGCCTACAGGGCAAGATTGCAGGTCTCGACATCACCCGCGAGTCTGGCCAGGCCGGTCAGTCGCCCACCCTCCTGCTGCGTGGAAACCGTTCGCTCGACGGTTCGAATGCACCGCTCTTCGTCCT
>JAEEGG010008976.1_pt1 | contig 22528 bp, 11 predicted proteins | sample 9134161 | NCBI WGS metagenome assembly JAEEGG01 (sample SAMN16246543, study PRJNA631951) | gut metagenome | biome: gut microbiome; feature: rumen; material: CR-attached | host: Bos | place: Iran: Karaj | collected 2018-10
CGGACCTATCGCCGTGGCGGCCTACACCTACATGGCTCTTGTCCCGCTCATCCAGCCGCCTATCATGCGCCTGATGACCAACGACAAGGAACGCAAGATCCGCATGAAGGCCCTGCGCCAGGTCTCTAAGGCCGAACGCATCGTGTTCGCCGTGATGGTGATGATCGTCTGCATCCTCGTGGTGCCCGACGCTTCTGCACTTATCATCATGCTCATGCTCGGCAACATCTTCAAGGAAGCCGGCGTCGTGGAACGTCTCGTGAAGACCTCTTCCAACGAACTCATGAACATCGTGACCATCTTCCTCGGTACTTCCGTGGGCCTCACGATGTCTGCCGACATCTTCCTGAAGCCGCAGACCCTCATGATTATCGCCATGGGCGTTGTCGCCTTCGGTTTCTCGACCGCGGCCGGCCTCTTCCTCGCGAAGATCATGAACTGGTGCTCCCCCAAGAACCCCGTGAACCCGCTCATCGGTTCTGCTGGCGTGTCCGCCGTGCCGATGGCTGCACGTGTTTCCCAGGTGGAAGGTGCCAAGTATGACCCGCAGAACTTCTTGCTGATGCACGCCATGGGCCCGAACGTGGCCGGCGTTATCGGTACCGCAGTCTGCGCTGGTTACATGATTTCCAGGCTCTCGTAGCCTGGACCCTATCGCCACAAGTGGCTCCAGGGTGACATGTCATTCTGGAGGGGCGAAGCCCCGATAGAATCTAAGAATGCCCTCGGCAATGCGCCGGGGGCTCCTTTTTTATACTCCAACTTGGAGTGTTTTGTCTCACGGAAAGTAAGCAAATGTTAAGATTCCCGTTGACTTGCTCTTCTTAAGAATATATAATATGTTTATGACGTCTAGCCCCTGCGATAACGCCGTTATTTTTATTTCCCCGCTCATGGCCTTTGTTGGCTATGGGCTTTTTATGCATGGTAGTTCTTATGAAAAATATGTATAAACTGGTAATCACCCTGATCCTTTTCATGGCTTTCTCTGCGTTCGCGGAGGAAGTTCCCACGGCTCAACCGGAAACTGTGGCGCCGTCCGAGCCCGTTGCTGAACCAGGAGCAGTTACGCAGCCCGAGCCTGCCGCAAATCCTGAACCAGTCGCGCAGACTGAAGCGGTTGCACAACCCGAGTCTGCTGCAACTCCTGAACCTGTCGCCCAGCCTACCGCGGCGACAGAACCCGTAGCAAGCCCCGAACCTGTTGCGCAGCCTGAACCTGCGGTAAAGCCTGAAGTTGCCGCAACGCCAGCACCTGTCGCAAAAGCGGATGCCCCGCAGCAGTCCGCATCTATCTTTGTGCAGGACCCTGCGGTATTTCGCCAGCGTCAGGCAGACCTCGAAAAATTGAAGAAATCTGTCGAGGGCAAAAACGAGGGTCTCGATTCCCTGTTGCTCGATGCAAGCCGCATCGCGAAGATGAACGACCAGTGTGCAGCCGTGAGCATCAACGACGTGATGGGTGAGGAGTGCTGGACATTCTATCGCGTAGAACTCCCCGCATTCGAAGAAAAGTACATGCGCGTTACCGGCGAGGTGCGCTTGGGGCATATGGAAACGGCCCGCGGACTCGAAGACCGCAAGTTGCAGATTGATGCCTGCGTGGAGGCACTTTACAGTTTCGCACAGAGCAAGGACCAATTCTTGAACCTGGATGGTGGCGTGAACCTTGAGCCTTTGAGGAACGGCTTCCAGGCGAATTTCGATTTTACCCTGCAGTACGAACCCAACCACCGCAAGCACGCATTTGAAATTGCGCAGAAGTGGGGCGAAACCTGCCGTGAGATGGTGGTCAGGAAAGATGGCGAGGGCTTTGCCCCGTTCTTCTTGGATCTCCTGGGCAAGTTGAACGAGGAACTTGCGAACAACGGCTCGCTTGCGGTCTACAAGACCGATACGTCTGCGGCGCCGGTGCTCTTTATGGATATCAGCAAGCCGGTGCGTAGCGCCTATTACCTGAACGGAGTCAAGTTGTTCCATAGCCGCATCAGTGCGGGGCCGGTAAGCGAGAGCCCCGTACGCATCCACTTTGAGAAGGGTGCCGTGATGGTCGATGGCGAACCCGTGGTGATGAAGCGTGGCGAACCGCAGAAGTTCAAGGGCTCTGTGGAATACCCGCAGAAGGAGGCTGCACTCAACGGCCGCTGGATTTGGGAAAACCAGGGAAACAACGAGGGCGTGGATTTTGGTCCCGAAGAAGACGAAGTCGAACGCGATAGCCTCAAGGCCGTGGAGCAGGCGAGAATCGCTGCGGATTTGGAAAATCGCAAGGGCTTGCACTTCTCTCCGTGGGTGGGTATTTCCTCGGCGTTCGCTCCGTTCAACGACAAGAACTACAAGGCGTTTGCGATTGACAAGGGCAAGCTTATTATTTTGTCGGACTTTACTGCCGCGGCACGGTTGAAGTTCGTGTTTGGCGAAAATGCAGACATGTTTGCCGCGTTTGGCGCGGGCGCATTCGTGGGTGTGGGCATTGCCGATGAACTTTTGCGCGTGTACATTACCCCTGTGGCCCAGGCGGAATTCGGCTATAAGAAATTCGGCATCCGTGAGACCGCAGTCATTGCGATTCCCAAGGAAGATTCCGAAGAATGGACGCAGTTCAGGACGGGTGTGTTCTTTGGCTTGGGCATGTTCGGCATCGAAGCCGGCTATGACTTTATTACCAACCTTGGGCAGGGCGGCTACGTGACGCTCTTCTGGAACCTGTAGGGAGGGAATGATTATGAAGAAATTAAGTTTGACACTGTTTGTCGCGTTTGCCCTCACGGCATGTACCCCTTATGACCAATACGATATCGACCTGATGCAAGAAGCCACGGCGAGCGATGACGAATCCTCATCTTCGGTATCTGGCGATTCAAAGACAAGTTCAGATTCGCATGGCGATGGCAAGACCTCTAGTAGCGTAAATAAGGAACCTCCCGTTTTCTCGGACAAGACTTTGTCGTTTAGCGTGGACGAAAACGCCTCTGCCGGTACGAACATCGGATCCGTGAAGCTCACGAATGCCATTGGCAGTGAAAAGTTCTCGATTGTCGATGGCTCGGGCTTGTTCGCCGTAGACGAGAAAACGGGTGCGATTTCTGTAAAGAAGGAAGGACTTGATTACGAAGCAAAGTCCGAGTATTCCGTGAAAATTGTCGTGGAAAACAGTGAAGGCAAGGATACCGCTACGGTAAGCATTGCGGTGACGGACGTGAACGAGAAGCCCTCCGTGACCGCGGCTGCGTTTACCGTGGCGGAAAATTCCGCTTCTGGCACGCTGGTTGGTACGGTTGTGGCCGATGACCCGGATACAAAGAACCTCGCCTTTGGCAAGATTACGCTAACCCTTGTGGATTCTACGGCGGGTGCTTCTAGCCTGTTCAAGATAGACGACTCCGGCCGCATTACCGTGGCGCAGAACGCAGACCTCAATTTCGAAAGAACGTCCCTGTACTACGTGAAGGTTATCGTGACGGACAAGAAGTATTCGGATACTGCGGTAGTCTCTATCCAGTTGACAGACGTGGAAGAACCGGAATCGTCTAGCAGTGCAGCGTCTTCGTCGAGTTCTGCAAAGTCTTCTAGCAGCGTTTCTACTTGGACCTGCGGCGATTCTACCTTGACACGCGGCGACCGTACCTATAAAACGGTGCTAATTGGAGAACAGTGCTGGACTCAGGAAAACATGAATTACGAACCGAGTTCGGGAAAGACCTTGTGCTATGGGGGTAACGAAGCGAATTGCGCTACCTACGGGTTGTTGTATAATTATGAAGCTGCGGAAGGGGCGTGCCCTTCGGGGTGGCGCTTGCCGACCGCGAGTGAATACGATGCGATCGCTGAATTGACTCTTGAGAGGGACGAAATCACTGATAATGATGCGGGAAAGCACTTGAAGGCGCCCAGTGGCTGGAACGGCGAAAACGGCGATGATAACATTGGCTTTACGGCATTGCCGGGTGGTAAATGCAATGGAGGCGAGAATTGTATGCAAGTTGGTTCCCTTGGATACTGGTGGACTTCAACGCAGGCCAGCAAGTACTCGCATATGGCTATGGCACTGACTGGTGATAATGACGAATTTTCCTCGTCGTTTGGCTTTGCAAACGAGGATTTTGCGTCGGTTCGTTGTGTAAAGAAGTAAGGTTGGCAAGGAGCTTCTTATGAAAATGCTAAACCGCATCTTTATTTTGCAAGCCCTCCTTGCTACTGTAATCCTTGTTGCCTGTGGCGACAATATAACTACCGAAAACATAACTCAGGTTTCTTTGCCGGGCATGGAAACCGTTGCCAACCAGGGCGAACTCCCGGATTGCGATTCCCTGAACGTTGGGGAACAAATGTGGGTCAAGACCGAAACAACGGTTTTTGTCTGCACCGATGAAGGCTGGTTCAGGTCGAAATCGACAGAAGTGCCTTATTCCTGTGAAACGCAAAAACTGGCGGACGAGACCGGAATCAAAATCATTTGCAATGGTGATTCTGTCGGCGTACTTCTGAACGGCTCCTTTGGAAAGAACGGAGCAAATGGGCAGAATGCTACGCTGGCGTGTAGTGCAAAGCAGATTGCTGGAACAACATTTGTTCAGGTGTCTTGCCAAAGTGACACGCTTGTCTTTGACTTGAATACGAACCCGCCGGAATCGAGTAGTAGCCTTACTATGGAGAGTAGTTCAGAAGAACCGCCACCGCAGTCCAGTAGTTCAGAAATATTGGAATCGTCATCGTCCTATGACGAGGAAGCCGTGTTGACTTCGCTTGATTCTATGGAAGGTTATACCCAGAAAGGCCCCTTTGTGCAGGGGAGCAATGTTCGGCTTTACGAACTGTCGGATGGCCGTACGCTAAAGCAGACAAACGGAAACTTTATGGGAGTTATCAATTCTAATGATGGCTTCTTCAAAATTTCGGCGCGAAATCTAGTAAGTCAGTATGCCTTGCTTGTTGCGAATGGTTATTACCGTAATGAGGTAACTGGGAAAACAACTACGGAAGACTTGACTTTGTTCGCACTGACGGATGTCTCAGAACGTAGTCGTGCGAATGTGAACTTGTTGACTCACCTAGAATATGACCGCGTTTATTACCTGGTTACAAAGGAAAAAATGAGAGTCTATGCTGCTAAGCGGCGGGCGCAGGCCGAAATTTTGCGTGTGTTCCACGTTGATACCACGGGAATAGGGGCATCCGAAGATTTGGCCGTATTCGGAAATGGCAAGGGAAATTCAGCCCTCCTTGCGCTGTCAGTGATGTTGCAGGGGCGGCGCTCCATTGCTGAACTTACGGAACTCCTTTCCGATATTTCGGCGGACTTGGAAAAGGATGGCGATTTGGATACAACCTTGAAAATGAAAATTGCCGATGGTGCTGTAAAGCTCCTTCCATTCTTGCCAAGAATCCGTGCTAATGTCGAAGGCTGGAACTTGGGAGAGGTTCCTGAATTTGAATCTGTTATCAAGAACTTCGTATCTAGTGTGTATGGCTTTGGGGTGTGTTCCGCTGATAATAATGGAACAAAGACGCTGTTGCAGAATGAAAAAAGTGAATTGAATGGATTCTACCTTGCTTGCGAAAATGGGAATTGGCGCATAAAAATGACTGATCCTAAGACTGGGGCCTACTACAATGTCGCGTTTATCGGAAAACAGGTCTGGATGGCCGAGGACCTTGTGATGGAAAACCCGTATAACCCGGGCCAGCTAAAGTACGAATTGAATGGATACGACATTTTAGATTCCATGAGCCTGGAAAAAGGCTTAACACAGGGTGTATGCCCGGATGGCTGGCATATTCCGACATTCAAGGAGTGGGAAGACCAGTTGATGGCGGTTTGGCCAGAAACAACTCTTGAAGAGGCTATACAGGAATATGGTGGCTGGTATGGTGGTCATGGTCTTTTTGTCCCCGCTTGGGTTGATGCTAGGCTCAAGGCGACAGAGGGCTGGTTTGAAGATGGTAATGGAACGGACGATTTCGGTTTTGCGGTCAAACCGGCTTATACGCATTATGAGACTACTCCTGATGAAATTTATTATAGTATCATCTATTTCTCGTCATCGTTTGTTCACGAAGAAGAGTATGGTAATGCTATCAGCATTCGTTATCGCGGGTTCTATAATGATGGTAGTACCATGAGTGGTACGAGTAGTTGGCTGTCTAATCTTTACCATGTTCGTTGCCTTAGGGATTATTGAGGTGACTTATGATTAGGCATCTTTTAGAAAGAATTGTCCTTTTGAGCGCCCTGGTGGGGTCGTTCATATCCTGCAGTGATGAGAAAACGGTGACGAACGTGACGCAAGAATCGTATGCGCCCATAGAAATCTACGAATCCGAATCAAAACTCCCGGAATGCGGGACTTCTAATGCAAATCAGCAGGTTTTTGTCAAGGGGGATTCCTCCCTGCGAGTGTGTTCGGATGCCGAATGGCAAAAGATTTCGGTAACAGATTTTTATACTAATGTCTCGTGCAATACAGTCCCTTTGCGGAATAACTCTGGCTACAAGGTCGTGTGCAACGGAGATTCTGTCGGTGTGGTGCAGAATGGCTCTGCCGGAGCCAAGGGCGAAGATGGTACGGGCTGTAGCCTTAGTTATGATAAAGAGGCTGAAATTTCCGTTATTGTCTGTGGCAAAGATAGCGTGGTTGTCGATTTCCCGATTGCCGACTTGACGGGTCCTAAAGAAACCCCAGAAGATACCTCCGGAAATACGCATGAATCCCCTGTAGACACTGCGGAAGTTATTCCCGAAATAGAGGAAAAAAATGATTCTGCCATGGCGATATCAATGGATTCCCTGGCAGGCTATTCGCAGAAAGGGCCATTTGCGAAAGGTTCCATGGTTTATTTGTACGAACTCCAGGATGGTAGAACTCTCAAACAGACGAATGGCAGTTTTGTGAGCAGAATTGATTCCGATGATGGACATTTTAAATTTGTTGCAAGGAATCTGGTTAGCCAGTATGTGTTGATGCAGGCAACGGGCTATTACCTTAATGAGGTAACGAACAGACGTACGACGGAAATGCTTACACTGAATGCAATTACGGATGTGTCTGAGAGAAGTTCTGCTAATATCAATGTCTTGACGCATCTGGAATATCCTCGTGTGTATCATCTTGTGACTAAGGAAAAGTTGAGGTTTTATGCTGCAAAAAGTCAGGCGCGTGCAGAGGTCTTGAGGGCATTTGGTTATGATACTACCGATGTGGGTAATTTTGAGGATATGCTCGTGTTGGATGCATCGAATGCGGTGAATGCGATGTTGTACGACATTTCCGTTATGCTGCAGGGTAATTTGACGGTGGCGCAACTCACAGAACGCCTGAACGATATTGCGAAGGACCTGGAAACGGATGGAAAATGGGATAATGCAAAATTGCGTGCTGAAATTGCAGACTGGCTTTTGGATTCTACTTCGGTTTATTCCTATGATGCCTGGAAATTCTGGGTGGCCGAATATGGATTGCAAGAATGTACCGGCAGTGATTCTAGGGAATTCTATGTTGCGAAGAATAGTTACGGCAAGTACAATGGTAGAAAGTTCTATTGTTCGGGTTCTTATGGTCCTCCGACACGTGCGACAACGTCGGATACTCTAATAGGCCGCGCGTGCTTTAATGAAATAGCGGGTGAAAAAGCGACTTACACGGGTAAGTACTGGATTAGGGACTTTGTATGCTCCTATCATGAATATGATGCCCGCGTAAAATGGCGCCTCACGGCATCTCACCCTTCCAGTTCCTTGAGCACGATGACGGATCCTCGCGATAACAAGACCTATGCCGTTGTTACAATCGGTGACCAGACGTGGATGGCGGAGAACCTGAATTATGCAGATACCGTCGCGTATCCCAGTTTGGTAAAGGCTCATCGGTGTTTCCAAAAAACGTACGAGGTGATTGATTCAAGTGATTGTCGCCTATATGGTCAATTATATAAATGGGCCGCAGTGGTGGATAGTGTAAATACCGGGTGCGGTGAATATATGGAATGTTCCCTTGTTCATCCGGTGCAGGGAATTTGCCCAGATGGGTGGCATATACCGGATACTTCGGAGGTTAGGGAACTCATTGACTTTGTTGCCAGTGAAAACCCCGGGAAGAATATTGCTGATGTCTTAAGGAGTGAAATAGATTGGGATGATGCCCATGGAACGAATACATTGGAATACAATTTTGAAACTAATGGCCTTGATTTATATGGATTTGGCCTGTTGAAATATGGACTCCAGTTCTGGACGACTACATTTGCAACTGAAGCAGGAATAGTCATACCGTACCCTTCGAAGAATTATACGTTTGATGCATTGCGACCGATTGCGTTTGGTTCCTTTGAAAGGAATGTCCGTTGCATCAAGGATCAGGAATAGGAGGAACCCATGAAGAAATTATTGGCATGCCTTCCTAGACTGATTTTGCTGGTTAGTGTCTTTGTCCTTGCCTCTTGCGGTGAAGATTCCACAACTCAAAATGTGAGCTGGGCTGAATCGGCAATGGATGATGTTGCTGATGAATCACTTTTGCCACCATGCAATGAAGATAATGAAGGAATAGTCGTTCTCGTCAAGAGCGATATGCTGATTAGAGTCTGTATTGATGGAAAATGGCACGTTCCTGTCAGTGGTGTTGAAGTGAAATATTCGTGTACCACGCAGGAACTCCTTGATGGCAGCGGCGTTAAAGTTGTTTGCGGGGGTGACTCCGTAGGGGTCGTTTATAGTGGTGCTGATGGTGATAATGGGCTAAATGGCGATAACTGCAAGGTTGAGCAGGGCGAGGATTCCTCGCAGATCATAATCTCTTGTGGAGAAGTCTCGACGACCATAATCCTTGCCTACAGTAGTTCTTCTAATAAGGCTCTTTCTTCAAGTGAGCCTAGTTCTTCGAGCGAGGCCCCGCCAGAATCAAGTAGTGAACCCGAGGAAGATGACTCTGAACCGGTTTCGTTAGACTCCTTGAAGGGCTATTCCCAAAAGGGCCCCTTTGTCAAGGGATCAATTGTTAATTTGTACGAGTTGGCGGATGGCCGCACGTTAAGGCAGACAAACGGAAACTTTGTTAGCACGATTAAGTCGGATGACGGTTTTTTTAAGATTATGGCGCGTAATTTGGTTAGCCAATATGCCCTGCTTCAGGCAACAGGCTACTATCGTAATGAAGTGAGTGGCGAAAAGACTACGGCTAAGTTGATGCTTTTCGGATTGACGGATGTTTCTGCTCGCACAACGGCAAATGTGAACCTGTTAACCCACCTAGAATATGACCGGGTTTATTACCGGGTTACACATGATAAACTAAGGTTCACAGAGGCGAAACGGTGGGCGCAACGTGAAATCCTTACGGCATTCCGTATTGATACGGCTGGCGTAGAAAGTTTCGAGGACTTGAATGTTGTCGGGAGTGGCAAAGGCGATGCAGCCTTGCTGGCTATTTCAATCCTGCTGCAGGGAGACCGCGATATAGCGCACTTGACAGAATTACTTTCGGAACTATCTAAGGACTTGGAAATAGATGGCGAGTGGAGTAATGGGGAAACCCGAAGAGCAATTGCGGAATGGGCAATGTTTGCTGAGGCCGGGGGCCGGTATGCTGATTTCAGGAAAAATGTCCAGTCGTGGGGGCTGAGTAATTCTGTGCCTGATTTTGAATCAATTCTTCACCATTTCTGGAGCCAGGAACTGTTCGGAAAGGATTTGTGTGATGGACATGACGAAGGCGAGGTTTTTGAAATCTTGTATGACTGCAATAAAAGGTATTTCACTTGCAAGGATGGCTATATTAGGTCGGCTGATTATTGGGAACGGTTGGTTGGTCGCACCTGCTCTGAAAAAAATGAAGGCGAGAGTGCGGTGTATCGTCCATCGGGTGCCAATTATGAGTGGAAAATGCTCTGTAGCGGTGGTGCCTGGAAGAACGTTCAAAGAAACCTTTCCGATGGTGCGAAAATAGGGACTATAACGGATTCCCGCGATGGCGAAGTCTACAAGACGGTCTACATCGGCAAGTACAACTGGATGGCCGAACATTTGAGGTTCCGTTATCTTGCGCCTACGGCAGAAGAGGATTCGTCGAGTACGTGTAGTGAATCTGAATGCGAGGAGGTGGGGCGCCGCTATTTCTGGTCTGCTGCTGTAGATTCTACGGCGTTGGCCAATGATCCCGAGAATCCCCGGACTTGCGGGAATGGTGGCTACGATTGTCCGACGGGCTTTGTGAGGGGAATATGCCCTGAGGGCTGGCACCTGCCCACACTAGAGGAAACGAATAGCCTGTTAGAACTTGAAAATGTGCCGTATTCCTTATACGCACTGGGGAGCACAAGTCTTGATTTCTACGAAAAGGGGGAAATCTCGCCCTACATTACGGACGTATATGGTTTTGCGATGAAACTGACAAGCTATGATGCTCGATTTTGGAGTGCCGTACAGACGGTAGATGATGGCGCATTCACGTTCTGTGTGCATCTAGATACTGCCTATGTTGAACGTGAATGGATGCGATATAGTAGCGGTTATATTCGCTGCGTAGAGGATTACGAAGACTAACTTTTTGAGTTGGACTTTTTTGAAAAGGTTGCTGCTATGCTAAATAAGAAACTCTCATTTCTTGCCATCCTTGCGGCTGTATTGTTTGCCGCATGTGGGGATTCTTCTACCGAAAGGATTGTTGATGACCGGCTTGTCGTCACTAATGTGGCAGAACTCCCTGCATGTGACGTTTCGAACGAGGGCGAACAGATTCTTGTAAAAGACGAAGGCTCCGTGCGTGTTTGTGCCGATAACAAGTGGTTTTCGTCAGTGGGCGATACCTTGTACGAGCAAAGTGGGAAACTTTTGTGCAAGACCGAAAAGTTGACTGATAGTTCCGGCATAAAGATTATATGCAATGGAGACTCGGTGGGTGTGGTGTATAATGGTGCTGACGGCGCTAAAGGTGAAGATGGCGCAGATGGCGCTCCAGGACAGCAGGGGCCTCAGGGATTTAAGGGTTTGCCGGGGACGGATGGTGCAGAAGGGCTTAAAGGCGAAAAGGGGATTGATGGTGTAGAAGGGGATGCTGGTGCGGATGGTGCCAGTTGTACACTTAAGACGGTCGATGAATTGTCTGTGCGAGTCTACTGCGGTAAAGATTCCGTGACGCTCTACATTGGTGAAATGCCAGACACGTCAAGTGTCGGTATAGAGTTGGATTCCGAGAAAGTTGCAATTTCCCTGGACGAAATGTCCGGCGCTTCGCAGAAGGGGCCATTCCTTTCGGGGTCAAAAGTTCGCGCATTCGAACTTCAGGATGGACGCACCTTAAAGCAGACGGGTAACATTTTTAATGGCAAAATTATGAATGACAATGGCGAGTTCAAGATTAATGCCCGCACATTGATGAGCCAATACCTGGCGCTTGAGGCGACAGGATTCTATCGCAACGAAGTGACGGGAAAGAATTCCAATTCTGAACTGACTTTGTTTGCCATTACAGATGTTAGTGAAAGAAGCGTGGCGAATATGAACCTGCTCACGCATCTGGAATACGAACGCGTGAATTATCTGGTGACGAAAGGTAAAATGAAGGTCTATGCGGCTAAAAAGCAAGCGCAGGAAGAAATTTTCTGGATACTTTTGATTGATGCCTCTGATTTCAGTAACTCCGAAGACCTGAATATAGCAGGAAGTAGCGACGAAGACGGCGCGTTGTTAGCGTTCTCGGTGATGTTCCAGGGCGACCGCACCGTGGCTGAACTGACGGAACTTTTAACGCGAATTTCGACCGACATGGAAAAAGATGGCGTGTGGGATGACGCTACAACCCGTATGAATATAGCAGAGTGGAGTGCCGATGCCGATAGTGCGGGGCGCCTAGCGGTGATTCGTAATAATGTAAAGAATTGGGGACTTTCGGAGATGGTGCCAAATTTCGAGAAATATATACGCCATTTCTGGTATACCGAATATGGATTGGGTGAATGTACTGCTGATAGTGCCGATACGGTGAAAGCGGCTACTGCGGGCAAGCGTAAGGATTCCAAGACGCGTTACATCTGTAAGGCCGATTCTGCGGGTGAATTCCATTGGGAGGTTGCTTCTGACTACGAGAAAGACACGTACTTGTGGGAGCCCGGTGGAGATGCTGAACTTAAAGCGGGTGCGGTGACTGGCGTGTACTACATATATGATGCTGTAAAGGCGTCTTGGCGCATCGCCACGGTGGTAGAACAGACTTTGGGCGGTTGCAGTGAAACGATAGCAAGTGATGACTCTAGAAATACGGCCCGTTTTAACGGCTATATGTACAAGTGCGAAAATCACAACTGGGTAAGATACTCCAATTTTGTAGAGAATGTGCAGGACTGGGTCCCAGGAACCGATGGTGACTTGAAAAATGTGGACGGTGCTTATTCTGTATTCGATGAAGCCGAAGGTGGGTGGCGAGAGGCAAGCGTATTGGATTATACGCTTGGTCTCAATGGCTGCACGACAAACCGTGTTGGTGAAATGGGAATGGCTGCGACGGATTATAAATATTACCGGTGCGAATCAGACCATCAGTGGACTGTAATAACTGACAAGGCCGTTTACAATATGGCGGGAATTGAGTGCATGGAAGATGGTGTGTTTATGAAAGGCTTAGTTGATACCCGATCTTATTTTGTGTGTGATGCAGGGGTATGGCGCGAGGCTACTGTTGTAGAAGAACAACTTGGTGAAGCATGCACTATTGCAAAAAACGGAATGTTTAACAGTGATTCCACGAGGGTTTGCGAAAAAGGCGACTTCCGATATGCGACACTGTATGACTTTGAGGTGGGTCAGAAAAAATACCTTAACCCCGATATTGAATATGGTGAACTTTATGATAAACGCGACGGTCGCACCTACAAGACTGTCGTAATAAACGGATTCAATATAATGGCAGAAAACTTGAATTATGCTGATGAAGGTGAAAATCCTTATCTAATAAACAATAACTGGTGCTATCATGACGATACCACGAACTGCCTGAAGGGTGGGCGGTTCTATACGTGGACGGCGGCAATGGATATTGACCCCAAATGGAAAAATAGGAATCTGCCGGAGGGTGTGATAAAAAAACAACACCGGGGTATTTGCCCGCAAGGGTGGCATATTTTAGGGATAGATGAATGGGAGTCGATTAATCCTGGATTTTGGAATTATACCAAGAATAATTTTCCCCATCACCAAGCGGTTGGCTTTCCTCGATGGGGGGATGCCACCAATGAAGGCGGCCTTTCGATATTGCCTGTAGGCTATAGACTGGATTTTTTACATAGCAGTTGTGCCGATGGTGAGTTTAATGATGGTCCCTGGTGTGCGACCGTAGGCTCAACAACTTTTCTCTGTACTGTGCCTGAAGATGATTGGCAGTGGCATAGCATTTGTTTCGGTACCGCTTGCTATACTGGTTCTGATTCTGATGGAATCTCTGTGCGTTGTGTTCAGGATTATCCTGAAGAATAATAGATGTTGAATTGTGGAGAATGGTTGAAAGCGAGGTGATATTATGAAAAGGCAGACTGTTGGCTTATTTATTTTTTGTGCTCTGTTCTTGTTGGCCTGTGGCGAAGAAACGGTTTCCGAAAGGATCCTGAATAATAGTATTTCTGTGGTTTCGAGTATTGCCGAACTTCCCGAATGTGGAAAAAGTAACGACGGGGAACAGGTCTTGGTAAAAGAGGAATCGTCTGTCCGAGTATGCTCTGGTGGCAAGTGGTTTGCCGTTGTTGGCGATACCGTCTACTTACAAGATGAAAGTTTTGCATGTTATGCAGAAAAACTACTTGATGGCTCCGGTACAAAAATATTGTGCAACGGAGATTCTGTTGGTGTTGTGTTGAACGGTGAAAATGGTGCGAATGGCGAAGATGGCGCCGATGGGAAAAAAGGCCCCCGGGGTATACGCGGTGAGCAGGGAGATGACGGAGAACCCGGTCTGCGGGGAGTTAAAGGTGATTCTGGCGCTGTGGGCGACGTAGGTAAAAACGGAATCGGGTGCTCGATAAAGGAAATTGACGAAGTCTCTGTCCGGGTCGTTTGTGCGGCCGATTCAACGACGCTCTACATTGGGGATGCTCCTATGGAACTTGATTCCGAAAAGGTGGCGGTGTCGCTAGACGAAGTTTCTGGTGCATCGCAAAAGGGGCCTTACCTGTCGGGCTCCAAGGTGAGTGCCTACGAGATTTCGGATGGCCGCACTCTGAAGCAGACTGGCAATGTGTTTAGCGGCAAAATTGCAAACGACAAGGGCGAATTTAGGATAAATTCCCGGTCCTTGGTCAGCCAATACTTGTCGCTGGAAGCGACTGGCTATTACCGCAACGAGGTGACGGGTAAAAATTCCGATGCCGAATTGACGTTGCGTGCGATTACGGACGTTAGCGAACGCAGTGTCGTAAACGTAAACCTGCTGACGCATCTGGAATATGAACGCGTGAATTATCTGGTAACTAAGGAAAAAATGAAGGTTTGGGCGGCAAAAAAGCAGGCGCAAAATGAAATATTTGGAATGATGTTTATTAATGCGGAAGATTTTGACAACTCCGAAGACTTGAATATTGCTGGGAGCAGTGACGAGGATGCGGCCCTGCTTGCCTTTTCTATACTTTTGCAGGGGGATCGTAGTGTATCGCAACTTTCGGAACTTTTAACGAAAATTGCGAAAGACATGGAAGAGGATGGGATATGGGATGGTTATTCGGCAAAAGACTCGATTGTTAAATGGGCTCTAAGCGCTGATACCTCGGGATTACTTGATTCGATTCGTAAAAATGTCTTGGGCTGGGGCCTTTCGGCAATGGTGCCTAATTTTGAAAAGTATATACGTCACTTTTGGTATGTAGGGTATGGCCTTGAGGAATGCAACAGGGATAGTGTGGGAATTATAAGGTGGTCCCAGTGGATTTGTAAGGATGTAGATGAGCCGAATGAAGACTATCGCTGGGTTATTGCGAGTTATTTGGAACAAAATATTTACCAGTGGGAACCGGGTGAAGATGGTGAAATAAGGCTTGGCAATATTTCAGACGCAAGTGACAACAAGTATATATACGATGGCGAACTTGGACAGTGGCGCTCAACGACTGCTTTTGAAGACGACTTAGGTGCCTGTGTTGAAAGTATAGAAAATGATGATTCAAAAAATACAGGGTATTTTGACTGCGGTGCCAGTTCTGTGTCGCAGTATAAAAAGGAACGTGATTGCCGCTACATTGATGGATACAACCTAGATGGTGACTGGTTTTACTGGGAACGCGGATGGTATAGATGTATAGATCGCAAATGGACTCCGACGACGGCACTGTATGTGGATACGCGAAACTGGAAACCGGGCAATGATGCCGATGTAGTGAAGGGGGATAGTTCAGATGCGTTCTATGTTTACGATGAGCTGGAATCGGTATGGCACAAGGCGAACGAACAGGATTCTACACTTGGATTGAACGGGTGCACTACGAAACGGACTGGTGAAATCCAGAAAAGTGCGAAAGACGGTGAATACTATGGTTGTGCATCGGACCACCGTTGGCTTGTAATACCGGAAAAGGTTATTGCAAATACAAATGGATATGAATGTGTAGAGGGCACTATGCAGCCTGGCAAAGATGATTCTAATATCCATTTTGTTTGCGAGTTGGGCCTTTGGCGAGAGGCGACGGTAGAAGAAGAACAACTTGGGGAAATGATGGTTTGTACGGCGGCAAATGAAGGTGCGTTCACTAAAGATTCTTCAAAAATCTGTAAAAGATACCCGTGGTCGTGGAAAGAAGAATATCGGTTACGTGGAGTGTATCTCTATGATTTTGATGTCTATCCGAATCACTTCTTCAACCCGGAACTGGAATATGGCGAACTTTATGATAATCGTGACGGGCGTACCTATAGAACCATAGAAATAAATGGCATTACCGTAATGGCGGAGAACTTGAATTATGCCGGTGGAAGTGAATACCGTTACCTGATTGACAATAACAAATGCTATGACAACGACTCCATTAATTGCTTGAAAGGGGGGCGGCTCTACACATGGAGTGCAGCGATGAACGTTGACCCTAAATGGAATTTTTCTTCTACGGGGCTAGCGGATGGTCTGATTGAAAACCCGCATCGGGGGATTTGCCCTGAGGGCTGGCACATCCCGACGGTAGAGGAATGGGCCGCGTTGATTGATGGGTATGTAGTGACTGTAGGTTATCATGAATATGATTTGGGCGGCCTGTATGCCTCGGGTGGGTTCCATATCTACGATGAATTGGTGGCGACGAATACTAGTGGCTTGACAATCCTTCCGAGTGCAACAAACGGTGGTGGATTTGATGGATATTATGGAGGATATTATCCGGGATTCTGGAGTACATCTACGGATAACATGGATGAACCGATATCGCTTGTGGTTGATTATATAACTTATGAAGTTCTTTATTATGGAAATATGATAGGGTCTGTTGCTGGATATAAAAATGAGGCTAGATATAATCCTGTGCGTTGTATGAAGGATTCTGAGTAAAATTTTTATGCCGAGGTAATTATGAAAATTAAGATAGGATTAATTGTTCTTGCGGCAATCTTTTTGAGCGCATGTGGCGAATCTACAACGGAACAGGTTGTAGAAGAGCGTGATGCAGTCGTCTCTACGGTGGCTGAACTCCCTGCGTGTAAAAAATCCAACGAAGGTGACCAGGTGATGGTCGAGGGTGAAAAGACTGTGCGCGTCTGTGTCGATGGCAAGTGGTATTCGACTGTTGGCAACGTGCAGTATGTTCAAGGGGATGCTTTCTTCTGTATTGCTGAAAAAATAGCAGACGGTACGGGGATGAAAATTTTGTGCAATGGCGATTCTGTAGGTGTGGTGTATAATGGCGTGAATGGTGCTGATGGTGAAAACGGCTCTAACGGGGCTGATGGTGAACAAGGTGTTCAGGGACGGAAAGGTGATAATGGTTTGCCAGGGGCTCAGGGCCCTAAGGGCGATGACGGTGACAAGGGGGGCTTGGGCGCAGCGGGCAAGAATGGAACGGGATGCTCCGTAGAAAGACTCGATGAATATTCAGTTCGTGTTAAATGCGGCTTGGATTCAACGATCCTTTATATTGAAGATGTTGCCGATACTTCGGGGAATATTGAACCCGTCATTTTGGATTCCGAAATGGTGGCGGTGTCCTTGGATGACATATCGGGATTCTCCCAAAAGGGGCCTTTCCTTTCTGGGTCCAAGGTGCGTGCCTACGAAATATCGGATGGGCACACCCTAAAACAGACGGGTAATGTTTTTAACGGGAAAATTGCAAATGATAGGGGCGAATTTAAAATTAATGCGCGTACTCTGGTGAGTCAGTATCTGGTTCTTGAGGCAAATGGCTTTTACAGGAACGAAGTTACCGGTAAGAATTCGGATGCCGAACTCACTTTATATGCGATTACGGATGTGAGTGAGAGAAATGCCGCAAATGTGAACTTGCTTACGCACTTGGAATACGAACGAGTGCAATACCTTGTAATCCATGATAAGAAGAGGGTCTATGCGGCAAAGAAGCAGGCGCAAGCAGAAGTGTTTAATATCCTTCATATCATTGCGAAAGATTTTGCAAATTCCGAGGATTTGAACATTGCTGGGAATAGCGACGGCGATGGTGCCTTGTTAGCGTTTTCGACTCTATTGCAGGGTAACCGCAGTGTAGCGGACCTCTCAGAACTTTTAACGAAAATTGCCGCCGATATGGAGAAAGATGGAACATGGGATGATGCCACAACGAAAATCCTGATTGCCGATTGGGCTGCCGACGTGGATAGCGCAGGGCGGTTACCTGCGATTCACGATAATGTGCTTCATTGGGGACTTGCAGAATCAGTGCCGGAATTTGCAACGCATATATTGCATTTTAGGGATGTTGAATATGGGCTTGGAGATTGTACAAGTGATAGCGTAGACATTGTAAAGTCTGTATCTGCGGGCAAACGGAAAGGTTCCAAAACTCGTTACATTTGCCGTGATGGCGTGTGGCGGATGGCGAGCGATTTGGAAAAGGATACTTATCAGTGGGCTCCGGGTGCCGATGGCGAAATTAAGGTGGGTTCAATTACGAATGAGCAAAATTACCTATACGATAGCGTAAATACCCAATGGCGTATGATGACTCCGGTAGAAATGGAATTAGGAGCTTGTATCGAAAGTGTTGCGGAAGATGCAACCAAGAATATGGGCCGCTATAATGGGGTGTGGTACAAATGTGAAAATCGTTCTTGGGATTCTGTTTCTGTGCTTGTTGCGGATACGCGGGGCTGGACATCGGGAGAAGATGGTGAAGTGAGGGGCGGCAATTATACCGAAGTCAATTATGTGTACGGTGAAATAGAAGGATCATGGCGCGAGGCGAATAAAAATGACTATGCACTTGAACTAAACGGTTGTACGGCGAACCGCGCCGGTGAAATGGAACGTAGCCCTGTTGATAATAGGTATTACCGTTGTCAAGAGCGTGAATGGACTTTGATAACTGACAAGACCCTTTACAATACGGTGGGGTACGATTGTGACGAAGACGGAAAAATGGTGCTGGGCGTTGTCAACACGAAATCGTATTTTGTGTGTGATGCAGGAGAATGGCGTGAGGCAACTACTGATGAAGAATTCGTAGGCGGAGCCTGTACGCTGGCAAAGGCGGGAACGTTCTACAAGGATTCTACGTATATTTGCGAGAATAGGCTAATCCGCCAAACAACAATCTATGATCTCCCTGTAAGGGATTGGACTAACCCGGCATTGGCTTATGATACCTTGATAGACGACCGTGATGGGCGAGCCTATAGAACAATAAGGATCCTTGCCAAAAAGGAATCCGGGGATGAAGAATCAGAGGAGTTTGTCGTAATGGCGGAAAACTTGAACTACGTTGACAATAGCCAGAATATGGAAGGTAACAACTGGTGCTATAACAACGATTCTGTCAACTGCTTAAAGGGCGGCCGCTATTACACTTGGACCGCGGCTATGAATCTAGACCCAAAATGGCAAGAAACCTATGCGCCAGAGGGTGCCATAAAAACTCCGCATCAGGGGATTTGCCCTAATGGCTGGCATATTCCGACTACGGAAGAATGGACAATGCTTATGAATGCGTGGTCTGACAATGTGTATGCGCTTATGGCAATTGGGGTTCCCGGATGGGAAGATGCGCCCGCCTGGAAGAACGCAACCAATGCTGGCGGTTTTTCCGTAATTCCGACAGGATCGTTTTATCAGAGTTTAGATGATTATGTAAATGAGTATGAAACCCATGCGCTTTATTGGAGCGCATCTGAAGCTGAATATGCTTATTACGCAGGAATCTCTGCGCAATTTGCTGCTATTTGGGGCTCTTATGGCTTTGATGTTCGGGAGGACGGGCTTAAAAGCCATGGACGCTCTGTCCGCTGCTTCAAGGATTGACCTGTGACCCGCTTTTATATATATTAATGGTATGCTTCTTTTAGGGAGGTGTTTCAGATGCTCTACAAACATTGGAAAAAAGTCCTGCTTTCGCTGACCGCTTTCTTCTGGGCCAGTTGCGATACTACTTCCTCTGCCGACGATGGCAGCAATACACCTCCGATTGATAATCCGGACCCGAGGTCCAGTTCCGCGACGGAAGGTACCGATGCCAGTTCTGCGTCCGAAACGCCGGAATCTAGTGCCGAAGCCGCCAGTTCCGCAGATGAGGCTACGGCTTCGAGTTCTTCTGAAGCTGCGCCCGCATCTAGTGACACCCCGAATGTCACAAGTTCTGATGCGCGGGTCTCCAGCAGTGAAACCATTGTTGCGCCGAAGTACGGCGTGCCGATGAGTTCCAGCATGATTGCCGCGAAGTACGGTGTCATCGCCCCCAGTTCCAGCAGCGAGTCAATTGCGCCCAAGTACGGCGTGATGTTCACTTGCGAACGGAAGGGCAAGAAGATTGCTTGCGACGATGGCGTTACCTGCACGGAAGAGGAAACAGAAACTGCGCAGGTTCCGGAATGTAGTGGCGACCAGATTTGCGCCAAGTACGGTGTCGTGGTTGTCAAGGAAACGACTTACAAGTGCGATGACGGCAGGGTCTACAACTATGCCGAATTCCAGTCCAAGTACAATATCCTGGATGGAGCCGTGGACCTGTACGGTTGCCCGAGCGATATCTGCGGGCCGGATACCACGATTGACGAAGCTAAGCCCTTGTACGGCATCTGATGCATCTCGGGCTTAAGAAAAAACTCGCGCTTGAGGCGTACCGCCTCTATCGCCATAACGAGATCAAGGCGCACCCGCTGACGTATTTCTTTTGGGAATGTACGCTGCGTTGTAACCTGCATTGCCAGCACTGCGGGAGCGACTGCGTTGCCGACGCCATCCCGGACATGCCTCGCGAAGATTTCATGAAGGTGCTTGATGGCCTTGCCCCGCATATCGATCCCAGGAACTTTGCAGTCGTGATTACTGGCGGTGAGCCACTGATGCGCGCTGACCTCGAGGAGTGCGGTAAGGAAATCAAGGCCCGCGGCTACCCGTGGGGCATGGTCACGAACGGGCTTGCACTCACGCCCGAGCGCTTTACCAACCTGATGAACGCAGGGCTCCGCTCGCTTACCATCAGCCTTGACGGGCTTGAAGAGAACCACAACCTTTTCCGCGGTAACGCCCATAGTTTCGAGCGTGCCGTGCGCGCCATCCACATGGCGGCAAGTGTCAATGAACTCACCTTTGACGTGATGACCTGCGTGAACAAAAGGAACCTCGCGGAACTCCCGCGCATCCATAACCTGCTCGTGAACCTCGGTGTCAGGCGCTGGCGTGTTTCGAACGTGTTCCCGAAAGGCCGTGCGAAGGATAACCCGTTGTTCATGCTCACGAATGACGAGTTCCGCCAGGTGTTCGAGTTCATTCGCGAGGCCAAGAAGCAGGGCCAGATCAACGTGAACTATGACTGCGAAGGGTTCCTAGGGAGTTACGAGAAGGTCGTGCGCGACCAGCCGTTCTTCTGCTGGGCGGGTGTGAACATTGCCTCCGTGCTTTGTGACGGGAGTATCTCGGCATGCCCGAGCCTGCGCGGTGACTACATACAAGGTAACATCTACAAGGACGACCTTTGGGATGTGTGGCAGAACCGCTACCAGGTAATGCGCGACCGCCGCTGGGCCCGAATTGGCGAATGCAGGGACTGCAAGTACTGGCGATACTGCGAAGGCTCCAGCCTGCATTTAAGAGACGAGAAGACAAAGGAACTGGCTTATTGCCATGTAAAGCGTCTTGAAGACGCCGGCGTGTAATCCCCCGCGCACCTGTAATCCCACATCTGCATTGTCATCCCCGCGTAGGCGAGGATCTCCCTTTTTGTTCTATAAAACCGGCATTTTTGTTTTTTACTTTAATAAAAATCTTTTTTGCTAATACAAAACTTTCAAAATTTGCTTAAAATCGCCAAATTTGTTTTTTAGAAAATGTTGCATCGGGCGATTCGATTATCTATTTTATTGTCATGATGAAATCAGTTGTCGAATATAAGGACTATCGCCAGTATATCCTGGACTACTACAGCGAACGCAAGCGTAGTTCCGCATTTACCTGGCGTGAATTTGCGAGGCTGGCGGGGTTCGCCTCCGGATCGTACCTGAAGCTTGTATGCGACGGCAAGACGCGTCTCTTGGAAGAAGGAGCGAAGAAAACTGCGCTTGCGATGGGGTTGCTGGGCTTCGAGTACGATTACTTTATATTGATGGTGCGTTACGAGAACGCGAAGACGGACGCTCAGAAGAAGAAATGCTTCGAGGAGATGCAGGCCCTGAGCGAGGCGCACCACGTAAAGATCCTGGGGAGCGACCTTTACACCTTTTACGAGACGTGGAAGCATTCCGTGGTGCGTGAACTTGCCGTTGCCATGCCGGGTGCAAAGCCGCATGAGATTGCGAAGGCTTGCAGGCCCGTGATTTCTGCGGCGGACGTGAGTGCGAGTCTGAGTTTTCTCGTTAAGTCGGGGCTCCTCACGCGCGATATCAAGGGCAATTACCACCAGACGAACCGCTCGCTGACTACGGGCCGCATGAATGTAGTTGCCGTCGCAGTGCATTCGCTGCTGCGCCAGATGGGCGAATTCGCTCTCGAGGCCCTCGACACGCTTCCGATTTCGGAACGCCATTTCAGCGGGATTACCATGGGCGTGACCGCAGAGACATACGCGAAGGTCGTGGAGGAACTTGCGCAGTGCCGCAAGCGCATCGTGTCGCTGGTCGCCGACGAGCCGCATCCGGATAAGGTCTGCAGGCTCAATTTCCAGTTTTTCCCGCTGACGGAAAATTTGAATAATGGCAAGAATCGTGGCAAGTCCACATCGGGTAAAGGAGAGTGAATATGTTTATGCGAAAGAATATTTTTATGGGTGTATCTGCCTTGAGCTTCGCGCTTTGTGCGTGTTCCACTCAGACGGCGGGCACGAGCGAGGAATCCGAAGGCATTGTTGCTCTTGCGGGTAAGGGAATCAAGGGCGCTGCGCAGAAGGGCCCGCTCGTAAAGGGCTCGGACGT
>JAEEGG010008980.1_pt1 | contig 22522 bp, 19 predicted proteins | sample 9134161 | NCBI WGS metagenome assembly JAEEGG01 (sample SAMN16246543, study PRJNA631951) | gut metagenome | biome: gut microbiome; feature: rumen; material: CR-attached | host: Bos | place: Iran: Karaj | collected 2018-10
TTTAAGTGAATAATTATAGATAGAAAGAAAAATAAGTGCTATAATCTTCAAAGGCTCATAAAAATGAGTTGTTTTTTGGAGGATAAAATGAATAGAACAATCGCAATAGCAAATCAGAAGGGTGGAGTAGGTAAATCTACTACAGCTATCAATTTATCTGCCGCTCTGGCAAAAAAGGGGAATAAGGTACTTACTGTTGATGCAGATCCACAGGGAAATACAACGAGCGGTCTTGGAGTTGATAAAAACAATATCGACAAGACTATTTATGAAGTAATGATAGGAGAAGCAACAATACAGGATAGTATTATTGACAATGTATTTGAAAATTTGTCAATACTTCCATCAAATGTAAATCTTGCTGCAGCCGAAATAGAAATGATAGGTACTGAGGGCAAGGAATATATTTTGAACAGAGAGATAGAAAAAGTAAAAGATAAATACGATTACATAATTATCGACTGTCCTCCATCACTTAATCTGTTAACAATTAATGCACTGACTACAGCAGACAGGGTACTTGTACCAATTCAGTGTGAGTATTATGCACTTGAAGGACTTAGTCAGTTGGTTCGCACAGTAAATCTTGTGAAAGACAGACTTAATCCTGAACTTGAGATGGAAGGTGTGGTATTTACCATGTTCGATTCCAGAACAAATCTTTCTCTTCAGGTAGTTGAGAATGTTAAGGATCACATTGAGGAGAATGTCTACAAGACAATCATCCCTAGAAATATCAGACTTGCTGAAGCTCCCAGTTATGGTATGCCGATAAATCAGTACGAACCAAAGTCAGCCGGAGCTGAGGCATACAGACTTCTTGCCAAGGAAGTTATCGCTAGGAAATTTGATTAATAAAGTTTTGGAGGAAAGACATGGCACCAAAGAATGCAAAGAGAGGACTTGGCAAGGGACTGGATGCAATGATCCCGGCTAAGGTTACTCCAAAGAAAGAAGATAAAAATACAGCAGCTCAGCCTGAGGGAGCAGTAGTTACCCTTAAGACAACAGAGCTCGAACCAAACAGAAATCAGCCAAGAAAGACATTTGATGAAGATAAGATTCTTGAGCTTGCAGACTCTATTAAACAGCATGGAGTTATTACTCCATTACTTGTTACTAAGAGAGGTGACAGCTTCCTTATCGTAGCCGGTGAGAGAAGATGGAGAGCAGCTAAGAAGGCAGGACTTAAAGAAGTACCTGTCGTAATAAAAGATTTAACAGATGAAGAAATTGCTGAGCTGGCAATTATTGAGAACTTACAGCGTGAAGATATCAATTCAATTGAAGAAGCATTTGCATTTAAGCAGCTCATCGAAGAGTATTCTTATACTCAGGATCAGGTAGCTGAAAAGATTTCTAAGAGTAGAGTATATGTTACTAATTCACTTAGACTTTTGAAGCTGACTGAAAAAGTTCAGGAAATGGTAATTCAGGAGCTGCTCACTGCAGGACATGCGAGAGCTCTTTTAGCAATTACAGATCCTGCTCAGCAGGAAGAAGTTGCGCAGCAGGTATTCGATGGAAATCTTAGCGTAAGAGAAACAGAAAAGCTTGTAAAGAATCTTGGTAAGACTCCTAAGAAGAAAGCATCTTCTAAGTCTAATCCAAGCATCGATGCAGTTTATGCAGAAGTTTCCGAGAAGTGCAAACAGGCACTTGGTACCAAGGTTGAAGTTACATCCAAGGGAGATGGTGTAGGACTTATACAGATTGAGTTCTATAACAACGATGACCTCGAGAAGATCATCGATAGAATCTGCAGAGAATAAAACTTATTTGGGGGAAATATGAACAGCAATATTTTTAATGCTATCGGGCTAGGCGCATTGGATCCGGGAATTCTTTTTCTGGTTTTGATCCTTCTGGTAATTGTTCTTATTGTACTGGTTATTCTTCAGGGGAAGAAATTCAAAAAGCTGGAAAGAAAATACAATAAGTTCATGCAGGGAAAAGAAGCTGACTCATTAGAAGATGAGATCATAGGTCTTTTCCATGATAACAGACTTATTAGAAGTGAGAACGAAAAGAACCGAAAAGATATTATTGATATCAACAGAAGAATGGCAAGGACCTTCCAGAAGGTTGGACTTCATAAGTATGATGCATTCAATCAAAGTGGTGGTAAGCTCAGCTTTGCACTTTGCCTTTTGGATGAGAGCGACAACGGAGTTCTTCTTAACTCAGTTCACAGCACAGACGGATTAAACTATTCTTATTCAAAAGATATAAAAGCCGGAATCGCTGACGTGGAACTTAGCGGTGAAGAAAAGAAAGCTCTTGATATGGCACTTGATAGTGTAAACAGAAGATAAGAATTACAAAATATAATTGTATAAAATATATTTAAGTGGAGGAGATCACAAATGATCGACATTAAATTTTTAAGAGAGAATCCTGACGTAGTTAGGGAGAACATCAAGAAGAAATTCCAGGATGAGAAGCTTCCTCTTGTTGATGAGGTTATTGCACTTGACGAGCAGAGAAGAACCAATCAGCAGGAAGCAGATGAGATAAGAGCTCACAGAAACAAGATCTCAAAAGAGATCGGTGGACTTATGGCTCAGGGCAAGAAGGACGAAGCTATGGCACTTAAGGATGAAGTTGCCAAGGAAGCTAAGCGTCTTGAAGAGCTTGAGGCTAAGCAGAAAGAGCTCGATGAGCAGGTAACAAATAAGATGATGATCATTCCTCAGATCATCGATGAGTCAGTTCCTATCGGTAAGGATGATTCACAGAATGTTGAGATCCAGAAGTATGGTGATCCGGTTGTTCCTGATTTTGAGATTCCATACCACACTGATATTATGGAGAGCTTTAACGGAATCGATCTTGATGCTGCAAGAAGAGTAGCAGGAAATGGTTTCTACTATCTCATGGGTGACATCGCAAGACTTCACTCAGCAGTTATCAGCTATGCAAGAGATTTCATGATCGACAGAGGATTTACATATTGTGTTCCTCCTTTCATGATCCATGGAAACGTAGTTGCAGGTGTTATGAGCTTCCCTGAGATGGAGGCTATGATGTACAAGATCGAGGGTGAGGATCTTTACCTCATCGGAACCAGTGAGCACTCAATGATCGGTAAGTTCATCGATCAGATCGTTCCTGAAGATCAGATGCCTATGGCTCTTACCAGCTACTCACCTTGCTTCAGAAAAGAGAAAGGTGCGCATGGCATCGAGGAGAGAGGTGTTTACAGAATCCATCAGTTTGAGAAGCAGGAGATGGTAGTTATCTGTAAGCCAGAAGATTCCAAGACATGGTATGACAAGCTGTGGCAGAACACTGTTGATCTGTTCAGATCACTTGATATTCCTGTAAGAACTCTTGAGTGCTGCTCCGGAGACCTTGCTGATCTTAAGTGCAAGAGCTGCGATGTTGAGGCATGGTCACCAAGACAGAAGAAGTACTTCGAGGTTGGAAGCTGCTCTAACCTGGGTGATGCTCAGGCAAGAAGACTTCGTATCAGAATCAAGGGCAAGGATGGCAACTATCTTGCTCACACACTTAACAATACTGTTGTTGCTCCTCCAAGAATGCTTATCGCATTCCTCGAGAACAACCTTCAGGCTGACGGAACAGTAAGAATTCCTGAGGTTCTTCGTCCTTATATGGGAGGCAAGGAAGTTCTTGTTCCCAACAAGAAATAATAGTAACTAAAAGAGAGGTGAAATCTCGTTGCACAAGTTTTTAAGAGCAGTCGGGTTTTCAAAAATTAAAGATAGAAAAGAACTGACGGCGCTAATTACCAGTTCTATCCAGAATGCGCAGAAAAGATCATATGTCACCAACAATGAAAATGTGATCCTGGCAGAGTTTGCCAGAGATTTTGCGGATAGAATCGGAATCGCTGTTTGTGGAGAGTTTGATGATGAGGATAAGTTTATCTATGAATATTACTATCCTTATCTCATACCTTCTGCTGTCAGTACTGAGGAAGATCTTAATGTGGAAAGACACGCTGCCACATATTCCTACGCCGGAGTTTGTAATGAACCAAGACTCGGTGTGACTTTGATCTTCTACCTGCTTAACATGATCCCATACATCAAGTATGAGAATGAAAACAAGTTCCCAATCAAGGGAACAACTTTAAGTCTTTCAGCTCTTTCAATCAAGGGACAGGTCATGATGCCTATCGCAAAGACTGAAGAGGAGAAGGAAGTTGCCAGGAAAAAGAGCAACTACCGAAACAAACTTATCAACAACGCAAGACACGGGGACGAGACAGCTATCGAGTCCCTGACTCTTGACGATATGGACCTTTACACAACACTCTCAAAAAAGATCCGTAAGCAGGACATTTATACTCTGGTTGACACTTATTTCATGCCCTATGGAGTTGAGTGTGATCAGTACTCAGTCCTCGGCGAGATCGTAGAGAGTGAAAAGGTCGTTAACCGCTTTACAGATGAGTCCGTCTACATCATGAAGATAAACTGCAACGATATAGAATTTGATGTCTGCATCAACGCAGAGGATCTTCTCGGTGAACCGGCTGTAGGCAGAAGATTTAAAGGAAATATCTGGATGCAGGGAATGATAAACTATCCAGAATAAAAATAAAAGGAGGTATTGTATTAATGGCAACACCACATAATCAAGCAGAAAAAGGCGATTTCGCCAAGACAGTCCTCATGCCCGGTGATCCTTTAAGGGCAAAATTTATTGCAGAAAATTTTTTAACAGATGTTAAATGTGTAAATGAAGTCAGAGGAATGCTGGGCTTTACCGGTAAGTACGAAGGTAAGGATGTCTCAGTTATGGGACATGGAATGGGAATTCCTTCAATCGGTATTTACACCTATGAGCTTTTCAATTTCTATGATGTAGACAACATCATCAGAGTCGGCAGCGCAGGTGGACTTCAGGACGATGTTAATGTAATGGACATTATCTTTGCCCAGGGTGCTCACACAGATTCCAACTATGGATTCCAGTACGGACTTCCAGGAACCTTTGCTCCAACAGCCAGCTTCCATATCCTGGAGAAGGCCGTTTCAATCGCAAAGGAGAAAGGCGTTAAGTATCATGTAGGCGATGTACTTTCTTCAGATGCTTTCTACAAGAAGTGCAACGAGAGTGAACTCTACAGAAACTTCGGCGCTCTTGCAGTTGAGATGGAAACCCCGGCTCTCTACATGAATGCAGCAGAAGCAAAGAAAAACGCTCTCACAATCCTTACCTGCTCCGATCACCTCTTCAAGGCTCAGGAGCTTTCAGCACAGGAGAGACAGACAAGCTTTACAGATATGATGGAGATTGCGCTTAAGACAGCAATTGCAATCTGATCTTAGTTACAAGGCCGCTTGCCCAGTTGGGTAAGCGGCTTATATACTAATTAGGGAAGAATAATTGAGGTAACCAGAACTATGAACAGAGAAGATGCACTTAAGTATGGACTGTCATTTCCAGATACCTACCAGGAAGCTCCTTTTCACGATACTAACTGGCAACTGGTAAGGTACAAATACAATAAAAAAGCTTTCTTGTGGACTTATGAAAGAGATGGATTGATCAATCTGAATGTGAAGGTTGATCCTGACAAGGCATACTTTTGGAGAAAAGCTTATAGTTCTGTAATTCCTGGGTATCATCAGAACAAGATGCATTGGAATACTATTATCCTTGATGGAAGTATTCCTGATAAAGATGTAAAGCTCATGATTGCTGAAAGCTATGACCTTATAGCCGACAGTCCCACTAAGAGAATCTACGAAGCAGTAAAGAAAATTCCAAAAGGCTGCGTCGCCACCTATGCCCAAGTCGCAGAAGTTGCCGGTGATAGAAAAATGGCCAGAGCAGTAGGCAATGCACTCCACAAAAACCCAGATCCAACAACTATTCCCTGTCACCGCGTTGTCAACTCAAAGGGACAACTTGCCGGAAATTACGCATTTGGTGGAGAATGGAAACAGGCTGAGATATTGGAATCGGAGGGTGTTGAGGTAATGGATGGAGTTGTTGATCTGTCTAAGTATCAATGGAAAGAATAATATCTCCTAGGAATCGAAAATATGCGGGTTGACGAATATTCATAAACGTGTTACAAATGAATATAGCTAGTTGGCAAGCACGGTATTCGGAGGTAGAAGGGATGCGTATTAGATGATATTGATTCAGGAGTAAATGCAATTAGTTCCCGCAAGGGATTGCTTTGCGCTACGCGAATCTTATCTTCTATGGCAGATCTGATATCAGTTGAATGAGTGCTTTTTTGTTTGCAATAAATAGGGACGGGAGATTATCCGGTGCCGCTAGATATTGCAGGAATCAAACTGAAATTGGATGAGTATAGAATTTAGTTCCGTCTGCGCAGCGCAGGCGGATTTTTTATTAGGGAAAAGATATTCTTCCTGGGAAGGAGGTGCTGATGTCTAAGAAACTTTTGATAGAGGCAGAAAATATAGAAGTAACATATGGTGAACAGACTGTGCTGGATTTTGACAGGTTCTATCTGTACGAAGGGGAAAAGGTTGGACTTGTTGGAATAAATGGTGCGGGGAAGACGACTCTTTTACGGGTGCTTTCAGGAACGATTGAGCCAACAAAGGGTCATGTTAATCAGTACTGCACACCATTTTATTTTGAGCAGTTTGGAGATGGACTCAACTACGAAGAGGCGGATTATACGGAAGCCGGGAAGCTGGGAGTCACCGAACAGCTGTGGCAGGATAACGTAAGTGGCGGAGAAAATACAAGGATAAGGCTTTCACAGCTCTTTTCCGCTCAAAGGGCAGTGGCATTTTTGGATGAGCCTACGTCAAATCTGGACAGTGCAGGAGTTGAGCTCTTAAAGAAAAGACTTCTTGAAATAGAGACCATGGTACTGATAAGTCACGACAGGTCACTCCTGAATGCGGTTTGTGACAGAATCGTTGAAGTGTCTTTTGGCAAGCTCAATCTGTATAATGGTAATTATGATGAATACTTAGAGCAAAAAGAGCTGCAGAAAAAGAGCGAGTACGCAGAGTACGAGAGCTATCAGGCTGAAAAGAAAAGGCTGACCAGCGTTTACCGCCAGAAGAAAGCCAAGGCCAAGAGCGTAGAGAAAAAACCAAAGAACCTCTCATCAAGTGAGGCGAAGGCTCTGGCTCTTTGCGGAAACAGAAAGCCGGAGGATAAGGCAAGAGGTCTTGAAAAGAGTGCGGAGAACGTCCTTAAGAGAATTGAGCATATGGAGGTTAAGGAAAAGCCAAAGGAGGAGCCGGTGGCAAGACCGGACTTCAGGCTGACAAATCCTCCAAAGAACCCCATTGTGATTAGAGGTGAGCACATCACTTTTGGATATGATGATAATCTGATCTTTAATGATGCTGATTTCATAATCAAGAACGGTTCTAAGGTCGCTCTGGTTGGAGAAAACGGTGCGGGTAAAACAACACTCATAGAAATGATCAATAAGAGAGATCAGGTTTACGTTGTTCCCGGTGCCAAGATAGGGTATGCAAAGCAGGACATGTCCCAGATAGACATGGAGAAAACAGTACTTGAAAATGTCAGGAGTGTCAGTATCCAGTCCGAGAGCATCGCGCGAATCATTCTGGCAAGACTTCTTTTGACGGAAAGAGATATCCAGAAGAAGGCAAAAGAGCTGTCGGGCGGGGAGAGGATGAAGCTGTCCTTTGCAATGCTTTTTGTGTCGGACGTAAATCTCCTGATATTGGATGAGCCAACAAACTATCTTGATATCCCAACGATCGAAGCGCTGGAAAGACTCCTTGTTGAGTACGAGGGGACACTTGTTTTTGTTTCCCACGATCAGACATTTGTAGACCATGTGGCAACGGAAAAGCTACTGGTAAAAGACGGAAAGATAAGTAAGAGTGAAGACTAACGAATCAATTTACAGAAAAATATGGGTAGTGGCGCTGCCCATCATAATTCAAAATGTTATAGACGCGGCGGTCAACAGCGCCGATGTACTGATGCTCAACTATGTGGGGCAGGATGCCATAAGCGCGGTGTCGCTTGCAAACTCTCTGGTGGGAATCCTGTTCATGCTTCTTTATGGAATTGGAACAGGAATTGCCATGCTGGCAGCCCAGTACTATGGAAAAGGAGATCTGGCTACCATTGAGAAGATTGAGGGAATAGGTCTTAAGTTCTCTCTTTCTGTGGCTTTCATCGGGGCATTTCTTTGTATGGTCATCCCTAAGAAGCTGATGTTCATTTACACTTCTGATGAAATACTCATAAATCTTGGTGCTCAGTACCTGCGGTTTATCGCTCCGGGACTTTTGTTCTGGGCAATCAGTGCTGTGTACATGGCAATCCTCAGGTGTATAGGACGAGTTGGGACCAGCACAATTATTGAGACGACAGCTCTTTTCATGAATGTCTGTCTAAATGCTGTTTTTATCTTTGGGCTTTTCGGAATACCAAAGCTCGGAGTTGTAGGTGTTGCCATAGCGACTACACTAAGCCGACTGTTCCAGCTCTTTTGCTGTATCTTCGTATCGATAAGAGGAGCTCAGGTGAAGCTTTCTCTGCGAACTATGTTAGGGAGACACGCTCTGCTGGAGAAAGACTTTTTTACCATGGCGCTTCCGGCAATTGGAAACGACCTGTCCTGGTCGCTGGCTTTTTCCATGTACTCAGTGATAATCGGACATCTTGGAAACGACGTTGTGGCAGCATATTCTATTACAAATGTGGTAAGGAATCTTGGAACGGTATTCTGCTTCGGAATGGCTTCTGCTGGAGGAATAATCGTGGGGCAGATCCTTGGAAGCGGCGAGCGGGAAGAGGGTATAAGGACTGCGAGAATTCTTTTCCGCCTGACGGTTCTTGCCGGTGCAATTGGCGGTTTCATCGTATTTCTGGTCATGCCATTTGCACTGTCCTATGCGTCACTTACACCCCAGGCACTGGACTATCTTAAGTTCATGCTATTGATCAGTACTTACTACATCATGGGAACTGCGGTCAATACATATCTCATCGCCGGAATATTTAGAGCCGGCGGCGACAGTAAGTTTGGCTTTATCTGTGATACAATTGATATGTGGGCATATGCTGTGCCCCTGGGACTTCTGTCTGCTTTTGTGTTCAAGCTCCCGGTAAAGGTGGTATTTTTCCTGCTTTGCACGGATGAGTTTGTGAAGTGGCCATGGGTCTTAAAGCACTATTACAGTAACAAGTGGGCCAAGAACATTACCAGGGAAAACGTGGAGTAGCTGGTAAAAGAGATCTATGAGGGGATCAATAAATGGACAATGCAAAACCTGTAAAAAGCAGCAGATTTCTTGCCTGGATAGAAACAGCATGCAATAAGCTTCCTCATCCGGGAATAATCTTTATGTGTCTTTTCTGGATAACAGCTGTACTATCTCTGATATTATCACAGTTCAATGTGTCCGTTATTAACCCGGCCAACGATGAACTGGTTACAGTGCAGAATTTCTTTACGGTCGATGGCCTGTACTGGTTTCTTGCAAATCTCATCACCAATTTCACTTCATTTCCGCCTTTTGGAATGGTGCTGGTCATGACAGCGGCTGTGGGACTGTGCGAGGAGTCAGGACTTATTGAGACACTTCTCAATGAAAAAGTTAAGAAAACACTTCCGATGCTGGTTCCATATGTGGTTGCGTTTGTTGGAATTATGGGAAATATCGCTTCAGATACTGCGTGCATCATTATTCCGCCTCTTGGGGGACTTATCTTTCTCGCAGCCGGTAGACATCCAATAGCGGGAATGATCTGTGGATATTCTGCTGTGGAGGCGGGATTTTCAGCAAACCTTATGGTGGCAGGAACTGACGGGCTTCTCCAGTCCATAACCCAGGGTGTAGTGGACGATTTTCTTGGAGCGGGTGTACTGTCAGTGGACATAACCTGCAACTGGTATTTCATGGCAGCGTCTACTTTCCTGTGCACTTTTATCATTGGTTTTATGACCAATCATTTTGTTGAAAAGAGACTTGGAGTCTTTGTGCCTGTAAAGGGCATGGAGATCAACCGAGAGAAAAAGGCAACTGATCAGGAGAAGAAAGCACTTCTTTGGGCCGGAATCGCAATGCAGGCTTTTTTTGTATTGGTGGTTGTTTTCACCATATGGGGACCTCTTGGAATAGTAGTAGGGCATGAGGCAGAGGGACAAAGAGCTTTCATCGGTTCATACCTTCTTAAGTACATGGTTCCTGTTTTGCTGCTGCTCTTCGGTATTCCGGGAATAGTATTTGGCTTGGTATCCGGATCCTTCAAAGGAATAGATGGAATTTACAAGGCGCTGGTTAAGATCATGGAAAAAATGGGCGGATATATCGTGTTCTGCTTTTTCTGTGCCCAGTTCCAAAAGCTCTTTTCCTGGACCAACATAGATAAGCTTCTGGCAATCAATGGCTCTAATCTTCTTAATGCCACGGGCTTTACAGGCTTTGGAATGATAGTTGTCTTCATCCTGTTCAGTTCATTTATCAACATTTTCATCACATCCGCATCAGCCAAGTGGGCGATCATGGCTCCGGTATTTATTCCAATGATGATTCTGGCAGGTGGTTATCATCCGGCCATGACACAGATCTTTTATCGAATTGGAGATTCAGCAACCAACTCATTTACACCATTCATGCCATATATCTGGGTTACGCTCAAGGCGGCGCAGGATATGTATGATCCGGATATAAAGCTGGGAAAATTGGTGTCCAGCCTTTTGCCTATTGGACTTGTCCTTTTGGCTGCATGGATCATTTTCCTGTTCTTATGGATACTGCTTGGAATTCCGGTAGGTCCCGGAGTGAGCGTGTATATGCCGGCAGGCTGACGGACAAAAGAAAGCATTTAATATCGGGAAGTGTATGTACAAGACCTCTATACTAAAGTTACAATCAAGTTGGAGGTAGATTATGAACTGGACCAAGATCATTGAAGACGCCATAAGATTCATAGAGGCTAACCTTACCTCAGATCTGACGGTTGGCAGGATTGCCGAGGAAGTAAATACATCCGCGTTTTATTTCCAGAAGGGCTTTTCCATGCTGTGCGGATATACCATCGGTGAATATGTGCGAATGAGAAGACTCTCCCTGGCAGGAGAGGAGCTGATCTCAACGGACATAAAGGTGATCGATCTTGCCATTAAGTATGGCTACGATTCAGCGGACAGCTTCACCAGGGCGTTTACAAGATTTCATGGCAGCACTCCGACTGATGTAAGAAATAATGGTGCGAGTATAAAGGCGTTTGCACCGCTGCATATCAAACTGACATTAGATGGAGGTAAAACAATGGAGTACAGGATTGAAAAGAAACCGGCATTTAAGGTAATTGGTGTATCCAAGATAGTTGACTATGGTGATGGCTACAGCGTTATCCCCAAGTTCTGGGATGAGGTGTTTGCAAAGCCAGACAATAAGCTTATGGGCATGTACGGAGTCTGCCTTGATGATGAGATTATGGGAGATCAGTTCCGCTACATGATAGCTGACGACTACAGTGAAGAGCTGGCATGCGCAGAGGGGTATGAGGTAAAAGAGATCCCGGAGCACACCTGGGCAGTATTCCCTTGCCGTGGAGCGATGCCACAGGCTCTGCAGAGTGTTAATACTCAGGTATTTAACGAGTGGCTCCCCGCCAGCAATTATGAGATCGCAGGTGGCTTCAACATAGAGTTCTACACAGATGAAACTAAGTATAAGCTTGGGGCACAGGATCCGGAGTATTATTCTGAGATATGGGTGCCGGTTAAAGCGTGAGATATAATATGAACAACGACAAAAGGAAGCCTGCTTCGAGGCTTCCTTTTTTGTACCACTTATCTGTTTATCTCCCTTATCTTTTTCGGATCCACCTTAAACTGTCTGTCATAGGTCATAAGACCATTGATCTCCTGTTCTACATCAGTTAGCTGAGTGTAAACAAAGCCCTGAACAAAATCAGAATCAAGAAGTGGCTCCACCACATTTTTGTATCTTTCCAGATAATCCTCATCATTTTCCGCAGCTGTATAACCCCAGCCCTCAGTTCCATCCTTACAGAAGGAGATTCCGCCAAACTCTGAAACCATAATGGGTTCACCGTGGTATTCATAGCCTCTGGCAAAAAGACCGTGACCTCCAGGGAATTCCTTTATGATGTTCTCAAGGCTGGAGTATCTCTTTTCCAGTTCGGCTCTGCATCCGCTGTAGTCGTGAATTGTGATTATATCGGACTTGGTATGTGTCCATCCGTCGTTGGATATGACAAGCCTTGTCCTGTCGATAGATTTGATCAGGTAGTAAAGAGCCAGTGAATGTGCCTGTTCATCTTCCCTGTCCAGAATCTCGTGAACACCCCAGGATTCATTGAGAGGAACCCAGGCAATGATGCAGGGATGATTGTAATCGCGTCTTAATATCTCAAGCCACTCTCTGGTGTGCCTCTCAACTGCAAGCTGAGAGTATTCATAGGAGCTTGGCCCTTCACCCCATACAAGCAGTCCCAGCTTATCAGCCCAGTAAAGGAATCTTGGATCCTCCACCTTCTGATGCTTGCGAACTCCGTTAAAGCCCATCTCTTTTGTGTACTCAATGTCTTTTCGAAGGTCATCATCTGTTGGTGCTGTGAGAAGGCCCTTTCTGAAATAACCCTGATCCAGAAGCATCTTCATGACGTAAGGTCTGTTATTAAGCAGTATCCTTCCGTTCACCACATTGATCTTTCTAAAAGCAAAGTATCCTTTTACTTTATCTTCAATGCAGTTTTCACCACATCCGCAAATAGCATATTCAACATCAAACAGAACAGGATTATCTGGGCTCCAGGTCCAGCTCTCCTGATGATGCCAGTCCAGGGTGATGGCAGAATCAAGCCAGTACTTTACCCTGCCTTTGCCGTTTTTAATCTCAACCTTATCGGCAAGAAGCTCTTTTCCCTTGAGAGAGATGCTTAAAGAAGCCGTTGCCTCTTTTCCCCCTGCAAGCTCCATCTCGATATCTATCATTCTCTCGTCCAGGTCCGGTGTAATTCTGACCCTGCTTAAGTAGATGGGCGGAACCTCCTCAATCCACACGCTCTGCCAGATACCTACGGTTCTGGTGTAAAAGATTCCGCTGGATTTCTTCTCCCAAAACTGTTTGCCTCTGGTAATAGCAAAGTCAAAGGAGTCATCGAAGGCTCTTACGGTAATTACATGCTCCTCAGCTCCCTTCACCTCTTCAGTCACATCAATCTCTATTGGCGTGTTTCCGCCCTCATGGTGACAGACATGGTAAGAGTCGATCCATATGTCAGCAATATGATCGATGGCCCCAAAGTGGAGCAGGAGCCTGTCCTGTTCGTGTTCTTTTTTGAAAAGAACTTTTCTCCTATACCATACTATGTCATGAAAATCCTGATCATCTATCCCTGAAAGTTCACACAGGTATGTGTATGGAACAACAATCTTCTTATCAAAAATATCCCCGGTATTCTGATACCATTTCTGGGAAAGTCCAAGATCCTCGTCATCGTAAACAAAGTCCCATTCCCCATTAAGACATGTAAAGTTTTCCCTGACAAAATCAGGTCTTGGATATTCTGCTCTTGGTAAATTATTCATAGTCGTAGTTTCCTCTTTAGCTATTTGTTACAATAATTATGTAATATTATTTTTTTTTATTTGCCGTGAAGTTTTATAATTACACTTTTTTTGTAACTGAAAATCTTTTGATGTTGTAAATTTTATGTGAAAAACAGGGCTGCGTCAATATTCTCGCATACAAATCTACGATTTGCACAAGTTATTTATTACATAAGATATGTTGTATTTATTTACAAAAATTATGTAACAATGTAAGAATAACAATAAAAAAAGCGCCGCAATGGGATTTGCGACGCTTTTGATACAAAGCTTGTTTTTGTCTTTAGTTTCCTTAGTAGTGCAGTGTCATTTCGATATTTTGGTTAAAATCACCAAAGTGGTTTCCAAACAGATTTATTCCTCCAACATATTCCGAGGATTCCTTTACTCCGATCTTAAAACTGATATAGTCTCCTTCATCAATCTTAAGACTTTTCAGATTCTCTTTTGATGTAAGCTTGTTGTCCACATAACAGCCATCGTTATCAATAAGCACGGAGTACAGTTTGCCATACTGGGTCAGGATATCAGGCCACCAGTCAGGATTGAGCTTACCCTTTCTTCCACCATAGTCTCCTTCACTTCTAAAGCCTCCGATCTCGACTCCGTTGATCCATATCGTGATATCGGATGGCCAGGTGTTGTTATAGCCGGGAGCTTCAGAGCACGCTTCAAAGGTAAACTCCACGCCGTTTATGTTGCCATGCTCGTCGACATGTCTTTTGGGAAATCTGTATTCCAGATAGCCCTTATAAAACCAAAGGATCTGGGCGGAGGTTCTGTCTGGCAGATAGAACGCATCTTTATCATCGTCATGTGATATGGCATTCGTCTCGGAGGAGATGCCACAGGGCGCCTCAATGCTGCAGTCAGAATAATTTCCGATGGGCATGGATATCTTAACGGTCCTTGTGGAGGTAGCATCATCATCGGATGATTTGATATCGATATGGACAGTCTTAACCTTGATGCCACTGACCTTCTGGGATCCCCTGATGCCCGGAAGGGGTTCTGATGTCACAAGACCAGCTTCCTCAAGAACTTTTATCTGAAGGGCAGCAGTAGACACCGGTATATCCAGGGCTTCCGCAATGCTGCTGATGTTAAGCGCCTGGTTGTCTAAAAGCCTTAGGATCTCAACTCTTATCCTTGATGAAAGAGCCTTCGAGATACTGGTGACCCTGTCGATATTGCTTAAATTTAAGGATACTTCCTGTTTCATTTTTTTACTCCCCGGTTTTGTGAACGTAGAATAGCACTTCTGATAATCCCATGCCCTTGCCATCACAGGTGGCAGTGACATAGTATTTTCCGTTTTCAGTTACAAGATAGGGATCTCCGATACCAGAAATCTTTTCTTTATTGATATAGCCCTGGGAAATAATCCCGGACGCATCCTTAAGATTGATCTCCGGTGCTGCGCATCCGGAGACCACAAGACATCAATCATTCCACAACTCTTAAATAACTGCTTACACAGTACAGCGTCTGGCCGTTATATTCAACTCTGGACCAGCCATACTCGTTGTTGATACCTGTACGAAGAGCAGTATCTCCGGCGGAAAGCGTAGCAATTACTTCGGAGTCTTCATCGGTTACGCTGGGCTTGTTTCGAAGGTTGACCAGCTCTTTTGCAGTAACGGTTTCACTGCAGTCGGCGAATTTGGTCTTGAAGCCAGATGTCTCCTGAACCACCGGTGCGGGTTCTTCCTGCTTGGGCGCGCTAAGGTCTGTGGTGAGAAAGCTTGAAACAGCATAATAGGTGTTTCCCTCGTACACAACCCTTGACCAGCCGCTGTCGCTGATTCCGGTCCTGAGAGCGGTCTGACCATTTTGAAGCGTTGTAATAACGGTGCTGTCATCGCCCTGACTTGGCTTGTTTCTTAGGTTGGTGTTGTTCTTGGCGGTTACAGTCTCTTCCACATCGCTAAAATTCATGAGAGCTTCCACATCGGCCGATGCCGTTTCTCTCTCCGAAGTGTCTTTTGCCGTTTCCGTTCCTTCGTAGCCAAAGTATGCCACATCTACGTCAACGGGCTTGCTGATACCGGCAACACTTCCATTGTTTGAGTACTGCCACATTGCGCACTGGCCTTCGTAGGAGGGACCGCTTTTTATGTTGGAAGTGTCCTGATTGTACCAGGCCATCCATATCTTATAGCTCTTTTCAATCTGAGATGTATTCCATTTGGCGTCTCCTGAGAGCTCACTTCTTGATGCGTAGAAGATCGGAGTGTAGCCTGCGCTGTAAATCTGATCAAGGAAGGCAAGAGCTATGGTGCTGCGCTCATCCTTCGACAGATTATATTGTCTGCTGGATGCGTTTTCAAAACCTTCACAGTTGAATCCTACAGGATAGGTGATGGGATACTGAGAGATATAATTTGCAACCCAGTTGGCCTCCTCAACCGCTTCGCTGGGACTGATAGCAGTAGAGAAAAAGTACGCACCGATCTTGATACCGTTCTTTTCAGCCTCCTGCATGTTGAACCTGGCGTTGGAATCTGCCTTGATCTCTCCGCTTGCAGAGTCCCTGTAGCCGACTCTGACCATGGCAAAATCTATACCTGCGCCTGCAACCTGGGCCCAGTCGATGGTTCCCTGAAACCTTGAAACGTCGATTCCATAAGTCACATTACTGTTTTCTCCAACGCTGCTGGCAGTAACGACCGAAGCCACATCAATTGCAGCGCCGGATTCCTTATTGACCGTAACCTGTGGATCGGAATCTTCTTCACTATCAGAAGCCCCTTGCGTGCTGTCGGCGCTGACTTCTTCCGCGGCTGAATTTTCTGTACCAGCATCCGCATCCATCGCCTCTTCCACCGTTTCAGCACTGACCGCTTCATCACCGGCTGTCACCTCCTGGATGTCTTCAAACTCCGCTATCTCCATCAGCGGTGCTTCATCTTCGATCTTGTTTGCCTTATTTTTGTTTATCAAAAGAGCTGCTGCCGCAATTAGCACACAAGCTCCGAGTACGCACCCTGATACAATGATCCTTGTACGGATTCTATTCTTACGTCCCCTGCGATATCCCATATTGCCCCCAATGCATATTCTGCCTGAATTTTTAGTCATTATGTATTATACAACTTCTCCTCTTTGGCAGTGCATCTTTTTTGTGGTAAAATATCCAGCGATGTTGTTTTAAAAGAGGAATTAATATTATGAAAAAACTGTTCAAATCCGGAAAGAAGCCGGACACCGTACTTTGTATCGCATGGATGCTTGCGATAATATCAGCATTCTTTGTTCATCCAAATGCTGCTTACCTGGGCTACATTGACTTCAGATCCCTTGGAATTCTCTGGGGACTTATGGTAATAATCCAGGGACTTAAAGAGAATTCAGTATTTGACAAGATAGCAGGATTTCTTTTATCCAAGGTAAAAAATGGCTGGCAGCTGGCAGCAGTACTTATCTTCATGTGCTTTTTCGGCAGCATGCTCATCACTAACGATGTGGCGCTCATCACCTTCGTGCCCTTTGCACTGATGATCCTGCACAACTGTGGCCGCGAGGACATGATGATCCCAACTGTTGTACTCCAGACTGTTGCCGCAAACCTGGGAAGTATGCTGACTCCCATCGGAAACCCGCAGAACCTCTATCTCTATGGTCTGACAGGTATGAGCCTTGGGAACTTTATACTGACAATGCTTCCTTATAGTCTGCTTTCAGCAGTTTTACTTGTGCTTGGACTTATTCTGATACCGGAGAGGCAAAAGAGCCTTAGCACCAGCAAAGAGTCTCTCATAACCAGCAATTTCGGAAGCCACCTCCAGATAATCATTTACAGTGTACTGTTTGTAGTGGCCCTTCTGGCTGTGGTCAGACTTCTTCCCTGGTATGTATTTGCAATCATTGTTCTTATTATAGTAGGCGGTATGGATTTCAAGATCCTGCTAAGGGCGGATTATATACTGCTGCTGACCTTCATTGGCTTTTTCATCTTCACAGGAAACATGGGAAATATTGAGGCTATCAGCTCTTTCTTTGAGAGCGTGCTAAGCGGAAAAGAGTTCGCGATATCAATCGCACTTAGCCAGGTAATAAGCAATGTTCCCGCCACGCTGATGTTATCAGGCTTTACAACCAACTACAAAGCGCTGCTTCTTGGTGTGAATATAGGAGGCCTCGGAACACTTATCGCTTCGATGGCATCTCTTATTTCCTACAAAGCCTATTCCAAGGAGTACAGAGAAAAAAGCGGCAAATACCTGATGGTATTCACCGCCGTGAATGTTGTATTTCTTATTGTTCTTGTACTGGCGTCGCTTCTTGTTGCAAGATTTTAACAGGATAAAAAACTTATTCTGTATTGATTGCAATACAGTTATAATATGAGCAAAAAGTAAAATTTATAAACGGGGGTTTTATGGGGTATATTTCAATCATTCTTATTTCTCTTGCGCTGTTTTCAGCAATGGTTCTGTTTCTGACGATGAATCAGGACAATCGTGAGAGGTGGGTGGGGATCTCTTTTTCCATTGCTTCTCTTGGAGGCCTTATAATATATGGCTACTCATATTCAAAAAGTCCCGACTGGGGAGCAGTTGAAGTATTAAAAACAATCATAGACACTGGTCGTATGTTTGCCGGATCGAACAATGAACGTGTTTTCACAGCTCAGGTTGGAGAGGGCTCACCGTGGCTTATCCTTTTCTGGCTGATACACTTTATGGCCTATTATTCCATGGCTAGTGTTTTCATTCTTGTCCTTGGAAAAAGTGCCATCAGAAAGATCAGATCCTGGCTCCTTAGGATCAACGACGTGGAGCTTATTTACGGAATCAATGAAAGCTCGCTGGCCTATGGAAGAACTGTCTCTGATAAAGAAAGAGTCTCCGTTGTATTTGTAGATACAGATTCCATGAAGTGGGAGTCAGACATCAGGCAGATGGGCGCCCTTATCTATACAGATTCATCAGCATTAAACCCGGATAAAAAGTTTTTAAAACGCCTGGGAATAAGAAAAGGAAAGTGCAAGCTTCACCTGACTGCCCTTTCAGACGATGCAGACCTTAATTTTGATTATGCAAAAACACTTCTTACCTGCCTTGAGAATGAGAAGATAGAGCCGCGGCAGACCGGAGTAACCATGATCGGAAGAGAAGAGCTGGAAGGAATGAGACTTCTGGCAAGCGAAAAGCAGTATGGTTACGGCCGTGTCAAGGTGTTTGATAAGACTGAGCTCATCGCAAGACTTCTAATGCAGAAATTTCCTCTTTGCGATGTCGTTGAATTTGATGAAAAGGGCTATGTCCAGAATGGGGTAGAAGTTCTTTTGGTAGGATTTGGAAGGCTCGGGCAGGAAATATTAAAAAAGCTTGTGGCCAATGGTCAGTTTGAAGGCAGCTCATTTAAAGTACGGGTATTTGATCCCAGCTATAAAAAGATTGACGGCTACTATCATTACAGATACAACTCCATGCTTGAGAACTATGACATAGAGTTCTTTGCTGAGGATGGCAGAAGCAGAGCGCTTACTGACTATATTTATGAAAACTCTGCCGCCATTAACTATGTGGTCGTAGCAGTCGGCAATGATGACACCGGAAGAGAAATATCAGCAAATATCTTAGAGCTCTTTCATGAAAAACATAAAGAAACACCTGTTTATCACTGTAATAAGGACAGTGTGACACGCTATAAATATGCCCAGGAGAGAACCGTTTGGAATCTTAACGATGCCAATGTCTTATACGGCGGAAAGATGGATGAGCGTGCGAAGCAGATCAACCACTACTACTGCGGCGAAGATGGTGACGAGGAAAAACAGTGGGCAGAGTGTGATTATTTCAGCCGTATGAGTTGCAGGGCCAGTGCTGATTTCCTGACTGCCCTCTTTAAGCGACTTAAGCTTTTGGGAAAAGATGAGCTTTCTGAGGAATTAATAGAAAACCTTTCAAAGACAGAGCATCTGCGCTGGTGCGCTTTCCATTATTCTATGGGCTTTACAAAAATGGATGAGGAGACGATCAGGAAAAGAGCAGAACGATTCCTTCAGGACCGTACTGTCAGAATTACAAAAGATATGTCACTGCGCCAGCATGCCTGTCTGATTCCATGGGATGAACTGGATAAACTGTCGCAGTATGAAAACAGTATTACCGGAAAGAATACAGACTATAAGCAGCTCGACAGGGATAATATACAGGTTATGCTAAAGGTCCTTAAGTAAACTGATATTCCAAAGCTGGTTGAGGCTCTTTGCTACGGCGATGGTAGAACAGGCAGCATTTCTGGCTTTGTTACACTTGATACCGAGGACTGCACAAAGATCTATAAGATGATGGTGTAAGCCTTTGCCTCAGTAATTGTGGTATTATAGTTGGGAAAGAACCTATATTGGTTTAACTTACTTAAGGAGGGAACATCATGTTAGAAGTTGGGACAAAAGCTCCGGATTTCGAACTCCCGGATCAGAATGGAACAATACATTCACTTAAGGAGTATCGTGGGAAAAAGGTAATTCTTTATTTCTACCCTAAAGATAATACTGCAGGTTGCACCAAACAGGCCTGTGGATTTTCAGAGCGCTATCCGCAATTTACTGAAAAGGGCGCGGTCGTCCTTGGTGTAAGTAAAGACACCGTAGCTTCCCATAAAAAGTTTGAGGAAAAATATGGCCTTGCATTCACTCTTCTTGCTGACCCGGAGAGAAAGGTAATTGAAGCCTATGATGTCTGGAAGGAAAAGAAGAACTATGGAAAGGTCTCAATGGGAGTAGTAAGGACCACATATCTTATTGATGAAAACGGGATCATAATCAGAGCCAACGACAAAGTTAAGGCTGCAGAGGATCCTGAAAAGATGCTGGGTGTTCTCGAGTAATCCCAAATTTTAATTATATACAGTCTGAAACTTCCCATGCCTAAAAGGGGTGGGAAGTTTTCATGTCTTATTGTAAAACTTATAAAAGGTAAAAATAAAAGGAGAAGGTGTGAAAATGGTTAAATTTAGTGAAATCGAATATAAGCGTCCGGATATTGAGGAGCTTAAAAGAGTTGTAGAAGATGCAACTGCTAAGATCCGTGATGCAAAGAGTTATCAGGAGGTTCGAGACGCATATTATGCTCTGCAGGAGCGCGAGCGGATGGATGATACTATGTACACCGTGGCTCACATTCGCAATACCATCAATATGAATGATGAGTTTTACGATGGAGAGATCAAATGGCTCCAGGAGGAATTTGCCAAGACTATCCCTCAGTACAATGCTTTTGAGAAGGCCCTTACCCAGTCAGAATTCAGACCCGAATTCGAGGCAGAATTTGGTGCCCAGCTCCTCAGGAAGCTGGATGCTTCTCTTATGACAAGCGACGAGAAGATCATTCCCGAGACAATACGCTGCGAGCAGATCAGTCAGGAATATAGCAAGACAGCAGCCGGCGCAGTGACAGATTTCAGGGGAGAAGAGTGCAATTTCTACGGACTTCTTAAGCACATGCAGAGCACAGACCGCGCAGAGCGTAAGGAAGCCTTTGAAGCCTGGGCAGCGCTCTATGAGAAGATCAGTCCTAAGCTTGAGGCGCAGTATGGAGAGCTGGTAAAACTACGTAACGAAATGGCCCTTAAAATGGGCTTTAAAAACTATACTGATATGGCCTACATCAATAGAAACCGCTTTGACTACAAGCAGGAAGATGCAGCCAAATTCCGCGAACAGGTCAGAGAGATAATTACGCCTGCTGTTGCAAAGATACGAAAAGCGCAGCAGGAAAAGCTTGGTGTGGAGAAGCTCTATTACTATGACGAAGAACTGAATTTCCCTGATGGAAACGCTGCTCCTATAGGAACTGCAAAAGAGCTGGTAGACAAGGCACAGAAGATGTACCGCGAGATGAGTGCTGAGACCGGAGAGTTCTTTGATTTCATGAAGGAGTATGAGCTCTTTGACCTTGAGACCAGACCCGGAAAACACATGGGCGGCTATATGACAGCTATGCCTCTTTTCAAGGCACCCTTCATTTTCAGTAACTTCAACGGAACCTCAGCGGATGTAGATGTACTTACCCACGAGGCAGGTCATGCATTCCAGGGATATCTTGGTATGAGATCCATCGAGGTTGATGCACTTCGCGGCTCAACAGCTGAGATCAACGAGATACATTCAATGTCTATGGAGCACTTTGCATACCCATGGATGGAGCTGTTCTTTGGAGAAAACACAGAGAAGTATCTTACAGCACACCTTATGGGAGCGCTTTGCGTAATCCCTTATCTGGTAAGTGTTGATGAATTCCAGCACGAGGTTTACGCACACCCTGAATACACAGCAGATGACTGGAAGAGAACCTGGCATGAAATCGAGCAGAAATACATGCCATGGCGCGACTATGATGGAAATGAATTCCTGGAGGCCGGTGGTTTCTGGATGCAGAAGCAGCACATCTTCCTTTATCCTTTCTACTACATCGAATATGCCATGTCACAGATCTGTGCATTCCAGTATTATGGCCGCATGAAAGAGGATAGAAAAGCTGCCTGGGAGGATTACCTCAGACTTTGCCGTGCAGGCGGAACTAAGGGATATTTAGAGCTTCTTAAGATCGGAAATCTTCTTAGTCCTTTTGATGAAGGAACGGTAGAAAAGGCAACTGCTCACGTTATTGAGGAGCTTGCAGAGCGCTATATAGCAAAATAATACGACAAGCCATGCGCGGACGAAGGAAGCAAAGCTTCCTTCTCCGCGGGCTGGCGCCCTATAAAAAAGGATACATAAAGCTCTCCCGTGAGTAAACTCCCGTCGAGCTTTATGTATCCTTTTTTGCATGGCTTGTAGCCTTCGCGAGTGTTCCCGATGCGATTCGAACGCACGACCTTTCGCTTAGGAGGCGAACGCTCTATCCTGCTGAGCTACGGAAACATGACAAATAGTATATTAGCACAAGAGCTTACTCTAATCAAGTAAGCTCTGCTTTTGCTAATGATTACTTATCAAAATTCATCTTCTCTTTTGCTATG
>JAEEGG010008985.1_pt1 | contig 22518 bp, 20 predicted proteins | sample 9134161 | NCBI WGS metagenome assembly JAEEGG01 (sample SAMN16246543, study PRJNA631951) | gut metagenome | biome: gut microbiome; feature: rumen; material: CR-attached | host: Bos | place: Iran: Karaj | collected 2018-10
TACGACCTACTATAGCGTATATAAAAACAATCAATAATATATACACTAATATTACCGGGAAAGTAAACAGCGTTAACTGCTCATTATGCATTAGACAAACTTGCTAACTAGTTATTGGCAAAAATTAATTTTCCGAAATTTTGGACATATTCTACTTGCAATGCCTTGGAATAGTTAAAAATTCTTTCCAAAACTTGTTTTCTAGGATAATTATTCTTTGATGGTTTGTCGTTTTTCGAGGTTGAAAGAGTAAAATTGTACATAAGCAATCGTTTTTATTTCACATTTATTTGAAATTTAAACGCACATATTATATTTTTATTATTGAATAAAAAAAATTTTTTATAATTGATGATAATATCTTTTTTTAATGTAATTTTGTAGTTTGATTTTTAACCATTCAAATATTGAAAATAATGAAGAAGATAGTAATATTTATCGCATTTGTAATAGTTTCTCAATCATATATTTTCGGTCAACAATCCGATACTTTGAACCGAACGGATAAATTTGGCAAAAAATATGGTTATTGGAAACAATACGACAATGGTCATCTTTTGTGGGAAGGACAATTCTACAATGGCAGCCCTATTGGCGTTATGTACCACTACTATGACAATGGTCAAATTGAAACCTATTCTAAATATTATATCAATTCTCCAAAAGTTGATGCCATTATCTATCACCGCAATGGACAAAAAGCTGCTGAAGGTGAATATATTGACAAACAAAAAAATGGCAAATGGCTATATTATAGTGCAAAAGGAGTACTGATTTCAGAAGAAAACTGGGATAAAGGACTCAAAGAAGGTTCTTGCAAAAACTATTCTCCTCGAGACGGCATTTTAGTAGAAGACATCTCCTGGCACAAAGGAAAGTTACATGGTCCTTATAAAACTTATTATGCCAGCGGACAGCCAAGAATATCTATGAACTACGAAAACGGCAAAATGCAAGGAAATTTTCAATGCTGCTATGAGAGTGGAAAAATTTGGGTAAAGGGACAATATGTCAATGATTTAAGAAATGGCACATGGACTCGTTACAACGAAAACGGCAATGAATTGAAAATAGAAGAAATTGTCAATGGATTAGCTACTTCAACCATTTTAGGATTCCAAATTCAAGGACAATGGTTAAAAATCAATGCCACACAAATCGCCTATTTTTACAATCAGGGTGACAATATAATCATGCAATTGTTCAATAAGAAAAAATTCACGATTATCAACACTACTTTAGAAGAAATAGAAAGTCTTGCAGGCGTTAGTTTATTCATTTTCCTCAATCCAAATTTTCTTTCCTCCTACCGTTCGGTGAAAAAAGTCACCTATTCTACTGACGAAGATGGTGTTGAAGAAGCAGAAATTTTGATATATCCCAATCCGAATTTTCCTGTTATTGCTACCGGTGAAGAATGCCGTTCTTTAAAGTCTCTCCTCAACGAAAACGAACCTTCCGACAAAGATGAGTAAAGGCAGAATTCTTTTGGCGATGAGTGGTGGCGTTGACAGCAGTGTGGCTGCCATACTCCTACAACAACAAGGCTACGAAATTGTAGGAGCCACTTTCCGTACCTTTGACAGCATTAAAGAAAGTTGCATTGCCAAAGAAAAAGGTTGCTGTTCGGTGGAATCTATTTTTGAAGCCAAACATTTGGCAGAGAAATTAGGTTTTGAGCACCATGTCATTGACACTCGCGAAGAATTTCGTCAAACAGTTATTGCAAATTTTATCAATGAATACTTATCAGGTCGCACGCCGAACCCATGCGTGTTGTGCAATCCGATTATCAAATGGGGACGATTGTTACAATTTGCCGATGAACATCATTGTCAGTGGTTTGCTACAGGACACTATGCCCGAATATCTACTGATAACAATAGATATTTTTTGCAAAAAGGAATAGACATACAAAAAGACCAGACTTATTTTCTATGGAAATTATCACAAGAACATTTAAAACGTACCCTATTCCCACTTGGAGCACTAACCAAGACAGAAGTAAGAGCGATAGCCAAAGAAAATGGTTTTACAAAAATTGCAGAAAAAACCGAGAGTCAAGAAATTTGCTTTATTCCTAACGATAATTATCGTGATTTTTTGAAAGAAAATGTCGCTGACTTTGACCAACATATTAAGGAAGGAAAAATCATCAATTCTGAAGGAAAAATTTTAGGCATCCACAAAGGATTTCCATTTTATACAATCGGACAAAGACGTGGCTTGGAATATGCTGCAGGTCATCCTGTATATGTTACCCGTATAGATGCAGGAAAAAATGAAGTTACATTGGGAGAAAGAGAAGATTTGTACAAGACTTATCTTATCATATCGAATGTCAACTTTATGAAATATAATAACTTATACAAACCAATGAATTTAACTTGTAAAATTAGATACAACAATCAAGGTACTACATGTGTTGCCCAACAAGTTGGCGACAAATTACAAGTTACCTTCAATGAACCTGTTTTTGCCGTCACTCCCGGGCAATCTGCAGTTCTATATGAAAATGATGACATAGTTTGCGGAGGAATTATTGAATAATTATGAACACAAAAACAACATTATCGATTTTATTTTACATTACAGCTATCCTATTTTCAGCATGCAAAGAAAAACCATACCAAGAACCTTCTACTGACTATGGGTATGAATATTTCCCTGTTGAAGTCGGTTTTTGGCAAATCTATCAAGTGAAAGAAATTATTTGGGATGATTTCAATTCTACCGTAGATTCAAGCTACTACCAAACTAAAGAATTGATTGAATCAGAAATTGTCACCCCGAACAAAGATACCTTATATCGATTAGAATGTTATTTTCGTGCTGATGAAAGTCAAGAATGGCAACTTAAACATGTTTATTTTTTAAGAAAAGAAAAACTATTTGTGGAAAGAGTGGAAGAAAATCTCACCTATTGTAAAATGGTATTTCCTATTTTGGAACATTCCGCTTGGAATGAATATATAAGCATTGATTCCACACTTTTCTATCAAACCCACTATCCCAACACCGGCATCATTAATGCAAACGTTAAAAACACCAATGCCTACGTTACAGGTTACAAAACACCTGCTACAATTGGCAGTTTATCCTTTGACAAAACCATCAGCATTTGTCTGCATGAATTCACATCAATTATCAATCAAGATGTTGAAAAAGAACAATATGCTGAAAATGTTGGAATGATATATCAATATATTGCTCACACAGAAAACAAGGCCACCGGCGGTCAATTTTATATCTACAATGGGTTTATACGTGAAACCAAAATCATTGACTATAAGCACTAAGCATGAACCTGACGCCTATATTTGACAAAGATAAATTAAAAAGACCGTTTTTAATAGCAGGCCCTTGCAGTGCAGAAAGCCATCAACAAGTATTGCAAACTGCACAAGAACTACTTGCCACTAAGCAAATTGACTTATTCAGGTGTGGCATTTGGAAACCCAGATCGTCTCCCAATTCTTTTGAAGGCACTGGTGAAAGCGGATTGCCCTGGTTGAAAGAAATAAAAGAGCAACTGCATTTGGATTCTTGTATTGAAATTGGAAAACCGGAGCATTTAGAAATAGCTTTAAAATATGATATAACACATTTTTGGATAGGAGCTCGAACCAGTGTTAATCCTTTTATGGTGGAAGAAATTGCCAAATCAGCCAAAAATTTGGATATCAGTATTTTTATTAAAAATCCTATTGCCATAGATATCAAACTATGGTACGGACATTTTGAACGATTCTACAAATATGGCATTAGCCGGTTAGCGGCTATTTATCGTGGAGGTAGCACCGATATTCCCCACACTTACCGCAACGATCCTTCTTGGTTACATTTAATTGATTTTAAACAACATTATAAAGATATTCCTATCATTTTTGATCCAAGTCATATTGCAGGAAACAGACATTTGATACAAGCACTTACACAAAAGGCTCTCCTCTTGGATGTGGACGGACTGATGATTGAAACACATTGTAATCCTGAAATGGCATTAAGCGATAAAGAGCAGCAATTACCTGTTAGTGGATATCAACATCTTTTACAAACACTAACATTTCCGCAATCAACCAAACATTCCGTAGCACAAAACGATTTAGCCAACTATCGTCTTTCTATTGATGAAATTGATGATGCTCTTATTGCCTTAATCGGCAAACGGACAGAACTATCAAAGATGATAGCAGCATACAAAAAAGAACACAATTTACCTATTTTGCAAGTAGATCGCTGGCAGCAGGTATTAAACGAAACCAAGTCAAAGTCTATCCAACTTGGCATTGACCCTGACTTGGTGATAGAAATTTTTCAAAAACTACACCAATACTCTATTGATGTACAAGAAAAAATTATAGTTGAGAACGATTAATGTTCAATATTTCGCAAAAATGATTCCACAATTTTTCTCTTGGTGGATCTGCTTCTATGACTGTAGTTTGCAATCCTACAGGATGTATAAAGGTGACACTTCTTGCATGTAAACCGATTGAACCATCAACACATGAACGAGGAAAACCATATTTTAAATCTCCTCTTATGGGGCAACCTATATCTGCCAATTGTGCTCTAATTTGATGATGACGACCTGTTATCAATTCCACTTCTAAAAGATAGTAATTGTCTGATTGTGAAATAATTTTATAATTTAATTCTGCCTTCAAATAGCCATCTTTCGGAACTCTTGATACTAATGTTTTATTGTTTCTTTCGTCTCTATATAAATAATGTATCAAATTACCTTCTGCCGGTTCCGGTGCTTTTTTAACAATTGCCCAATAGATTTTTTTCATTTGTCTATCGTGTACCAATTGATTCATTCTTGCCAATGCCTTAGATGTTTTGGCAAATATCACTACTCCGCTTACCGGTCTATCTATTCTATGAATCACTCCGCAAAATACATTTCCGGATTTATTGTATTTTTCTTTTATATATTCTTTAATCTTATCCGGTAATGTCTCATCTCCTGTTTTGTCTGCTTGCACTATATCGCCACTTTTTTTGTTTATTGCAATGAGATGATTGTCTTCGTAAATCACTCTTAGTGGTACTTCTTTCTCTTTTTTTGCCATATTATTAAAAAATTATATATTCTTGTGGGTCTACGGAATTACCTTCTATCCACAATTCAAAATGTACTATTTGTTCTTTATCTAAAATTGCAATTGCTTGTCGTTCTCTCACTACTTGCCCTACCTTTACCATTGGCATGGTTGCCAATTGATAGATAGTAATTATATTGTTAGGATGTTGAAGTATGCAAATATATTTATCGTTTACTCTTCCCACCTGTATAACTGAACCGGATTTTGATGCAAATACCGATGAAGAGGCAGAGCATGCGATATCAACTCCTTCATGTTGCTTATCACTGACAATACGCCCTTTAGCCGGTGCGAACAACAAAATTTTATCTGTATTGTTAGATGCAACTGTTTGTACGGATACTTCTTCCTTATGTGTATTGCCAACCATATTGATTTTCATCAGCAAACTATCAAATTTTGACATTTTCAACACACTATCTTTAACGATTTTTTCGCTTTGTTTGGCATCTTCTACAAAAATTGAATCCGGACTATCAACCACACCTAAAACAACAGCTTTGATACTTTTTTCATAGTTTCCATATTGGTCTATTACCAAATTCAAAGAATCCATTCTTTGCGACAAACGTCTCACTTGCTCTTTAGAATACCCGCTACCATAGCCGGGAATATATTCTCTTAAGGGAGTAAAAGCAATTATTACACTTGTCAATGCAATCAACAGCACCATACTTACAATAATGATAGAGATAAATGTTAATGGAGTAAATCGAAATGAGAATCGTTCTTTAAATGAATCATCACTTAAAACAACAATACGAAAACGCTCCTTAGCTTTCGTTTTTAATCTATTCCAAACCCCCTCTTTCATGCTACTAATGGATATCTGTAAATTTCAAATCTTTAGTATATTGTCCATATAGCAATGTATCGCGAGTACCCGGTGTTGCAAAATCATCAAAATGAAATTTACTTTTACTCATCATTGAAAAAACTCCCAATACGTATTTTTCTTCTTTTGTATCTGTATTATATGCGGTTAAATTGGTATAATTAGCTTGTTCTTGATTGATACTTGAAGTTGGTGTAGTTGCCAAAATATATTTTGTCAAAGCATCACCTTGAGAAATAATTTCTATCACGATAGAATCAGTGTGACGCTTGACTACACTATCATCTTCCACCACCTTGCCAGCAATCAATTTAAACAAATTTTGTGACTTATACGATGCTGTGGAATACAAATTTAACATAGCCGCACCATCGACACCACCTAAATTCCATACAATGGGTTGGGCTGCTCTATCGGTACCATCTGACATAATTTCCGTATAATAATATGACATAGTAACACGATAATAGGTAGCATTAGCCGCCTTGGTAAACGACACTTTAAAATCTTGTGTGAATGGCAATGACAGCATGACCGGTTTTACTTGATTTCTTCTTGGCGACATTAATTGAACCGTATCTACCACCGGAGCTGTGCCGACAACCATCTTTTTTGTATATGGATTTAACACACACAATTTATAAGAACAATCCCTTTTGATAGACAAATTGGCTTTATAGAGCAATTGCTCCGGATAGGCAAACATACCGGAATCTTTGGGGATTTCTGTTGTTGTGTCAAATTTGATAATTTGCAAGAGTGTATCTTTGCTATCGTATTCTTCCACATATACTTCAATACTATCCAAATAGGTATAATTATGCCAATCCTTGGTCAAGTCTTCTACATTACCTTCAGTAAGAAAAGATTTATAAACTTTTATGTATTGTGTGCTGTCACTCAAATTAAAAATGGCATATACAATAGGAAAATCTTCATAAGTCGCATTGATAGAAAAAGGTTTTTGGCAAGAAGAAAATAAAATGGCAAACTCTACCAAAAGTAATATAGCAGTTGATTTTGCATATTTTTTCATTAACATGAAAACATTCTTCATTTTATACCTATTGATTTTCAATTGTTTAAATGTAATTTTTATACATTAAAAAAACGGAGCAAAATTATAAAAAAAAAACGAGAAAATCAATATATTGCCTTATTTTCTACCTATTTAGTTTTCAACAATTAATATTTTTTACGTATATTTGCTCTTTGTATTTATTTTTTTTGTACATTTGCAGTTTGCATAAACATAAAGGGGTTGCTTGGTTTTGACAGCTCGTATGTGGGAATGTAAGCACGTCGGACGTTGTAAGTAGGTTCCGCAATAGCCAACTTTCATGCCACAATAAATGGCGAAAACAACAATTTTGCTCTCGCTGCGTACTCAGATTACGTAGGAAAGCCATCTCGCCAAAAGCCCTTCTCTACGGCGTTTGGAATTGAGGTGTCGGAAAAGTGGAGATAGCATGAGTAAGCCTCGTTGCAAGTGCGAAACTTTTAGAGGATAAGTTGCCGATTAGCATAGCCTTGTGCAGGTCTGCAAACGAAAATTAAATCAAGGATAAGCGTGTAGAAAGCATTTTTGCAACGTGTTTGGACGAGGGTTCGACTCCCTCCAGCTCCACTGAATTCATTCATTTTGCAACATGAAAGTAAAAATTGTTAATCACTCAAACAATGCACTGCCTGCATACGAAACAGCTTTTTCTGCAGGTATGGACATAAGAGCTAATCTTATTGAAGACATCACTATTGCACCTATGCAAAGAGCCATGGTGCCAACGGGCTTGCACATTGAACTTCCTGCCGGATTTGAAGCCCAAATCAGACCCAGAAGTGGTTTGGCAGCCAAAAGCGGTATTACCGTTCTCAATTCTCCCGGCACTATCGATGCTGACTATCGCGGAGAAATAAAAGTAATACTTATCAATCTTTCTAACACCGACTTCACCATTCACCACGGTGATAGAATTGCACAAATGATTATTGCAAAACACGAAACAATTACTTGGGAGCCGACTTCTGAACTCAACGACAGCGAACGCGGAGAAGGTGGTTTTGGTCATACAGGTAAAAAATAGTTATGAAACGTATTCTTTGTTTGATTTTGATTCTTACTTTATCATATAATTATGTTTTTTGCCAAAAGGCAAAGAAAAGTAAGAAGTCTTCATCAAAAAATGATACAGAATTATTTGTTTCCTTAGAACAATACAGAGACCAATCCAACACCTTGTTGGAAGCTGTAAAAGAACGATTGTCAGGCAATTTATCGCAAGCAGAAATACTGCTGAGAAACTTAATTCAATCTAATCCCAAATATGACTTGGCATATTTTGAATATGCAAAAATTCTTTTATTGAAAAACAAAACCACAGAAGCCATTTCTGCATTGAATACTGCCATTTCCATCAATGACACCAACTATTGGTTTAAAATTTTATTGGCGGAAAGTTACGATGCAATCGGACAATTTTCACAATCAGAAAAATTGTGGAAAGAAATAGCTAACGCAAAACCCGACAATCAAGAATATTTATTCAAATATGCCATTGCTTTAATCTATCAAAACAAACTTAGGGATGCCATTTCCGCCTACGACCAAATGGAACTGCACATGGGTGTCAGCAAAGACATTACTGATGCCAAACGAAATATATGGCTAAAACTTAATCGTGTGGACAATGCTGCACATGAAATGGAAAAATTGGCCAATGCATACCCTAATGAACCTCAATATTTGATAGATATTGCTGACATGTATATCCATCATGAAATGAGTGAAAAAGCCATGCCGTATTTACAAAAAGCACTTCAATTAGATTCCACCAATCCATATATCAATGTCAGTTTGTACAACTACTACGTTGAAAACAAAAAGACAAATGATGCCTTTAAATATTTAAAAGGAGCCTATGCATCTCCGGAACTGAGTGTGGATGAAAAAATCAGAATAGTTTTATCGTTCTACAATGATAAAAATCACCAAGATATAGCCTTTGAATTATTGCACATTTTGGTTCGCACGCATCCTGACGAAGCAAAAGTATGGTCGGTATATGGAGATTTTTTATACAAAAATGACAGTTTGTCTGCTGCCGCCAGTGCATACGAAAAAGCCCTTACTTTAGACGAAACCAAATATCCAATATGGCAGCAATATCTTACTATTTTGCTACAATTGGGAAGAACACAAGACTTGTATCAACAATCCCATACTGCAATTACCGTTTTTCCATCACAACCATATAGTTACCTGCTCAAAGCCATGGCAGCATTAGATCTGGAATTTTACCAAGAAACCATTTACACTTTGGAAGAAGGCAGAAAATTTAACTATAACTATCTAAGCGATGAAGCCGGTTTTGACTTTTTGGAAGCAAGTGCTTACAATAAATTGGAAATGATGGATAGTGCCATTTTTTATTATGACAAAGCTGTGCAAAAACAAGCTGACAATGCATTGTATTTAAATGGATATGCCTATAGTTTGGCAGAACATGACACTTTGTTGGACAAGGCTTTGCAAATGTCGGAAAAAGCCAACAAAATAGAAAACAATTCCGCTGCTTATCAAGATACGCATGCATGGATATATTACAAAAAAGCCGATTTGAAAAATGCCAGAATATGGATAGAAAAAGCCCTACACAACCAAGGTGACAAAGATATAGATATTTTGGAACACTATGCTGCCATTCTTGATGCATTAGGCGATAAAGAAGCATTGGAAAAATGCCAACAACAAATCAACCTTTTAAGACAAGAATAATGCCCTACAAAAACGAATATAGTCTAAAAGAACTCATTCAACAATTATTGGAAGAATCTCCTCAATTGGCGGAGAAATATGCCAGCGTAAAAGTGCAGCAAATTTGGAAGCAGTCTATGGGAATTTTCTCGCAATATACTCGAAAAATAGAACTAAAGGGCAATAAATTAGTGGTTTATATGACCAATCCACTGGTAAAAAATGAATTAAGAATCAACAAGACACAAGCCATCACAATGGTGAATGAAAAATTCGGAAAAGAAATTATTAACACAATAGAAATTAGATAATATGTATAAGTTAGTTTTAATTCGTCACGGAGAAAGTGAATGGAACAAAGAAAATAGATTTACCGGCTGGACCGATGTAGATTTATCCGAAAAAGGTGTACAAGAAGCACACGAAGCCGGAAAACAGTTGAAAGAAAAAGGATTTCAATTTAAATATGCCTATACTTCCTATTTAAAACGAGCCATCAAAACACTGAATATTGTTTTAGAAGAAATGAATCTTTTGTGGATTCCTGTAGAAAAAACATGGCGTTTGAACGAAAAACATTACGGCAATTTACAAGGATTGAACAAAAAGGAAACTGTAGAAAAATTCGGAGAAGAACAAGTATTGATATGGAGACGCAGCTATAGCACTCGTCCACCCCAATTGGATATAAACGACCAACGCCACCCTGCCAACGATGTAAAATATCAAGGCATCAGCGATGAAGCAGCCCGTCCGGCAACAGAAGCTTTGGCGGATACTATTGATAGAATTTTGCCCTATTGGCACAGCGATATTTCAAAAAAATTGCAAGAATGCAAAGAAGTTATTGTGGCAGCACACGGAAATAGCTTGCGGGGCATAGTAAAATATTTGAAAAATATCAGCGACGAGGATATCATCAACATGAATATTCCTACGGGAATTCCATACGTTTTTGAATTTGACGATAATATGAATTTGATAAAAGATTATTATCTGGCAGATCCGGAAACATTGAAAAAAATGATGGAAGCAGTTGCCAATCAAGGAAAAAAATAGAAGATGAATCGTTGGGCAATTGGCGATGTTCACGGATGCTTTAGCACATTACAATCATTAATTGAAAATGTATTGTGTGTTCAAAAAGATGATGAAATATACTTTTTGGGCGATGTGATAGATAGAGGTATGAAATCCAAGGAAGTTTTGGACTATATCATTCAAAAACAATCCGATGGATATCATTTTAAAGTGCTAAAAGGCAATCATGAATATTTTTTGCTGAAAGTTGTCCAAACGGAAATCAACAAGAAAAAACAGTTTTTATTCGGCAAGAAAAAATCAAAAAAAATCATTGACACTTGGTTGCAACGTGATGGCGGCTACAACACTTTGAAGAGTTTTCATGTGCAAAATGCATTAGAAATACCGGAAACATACATTTCTTTTTTGCAATCACTGCCCTACTTTTTTGAAGTCGGCAATACCATTCTTACACATGCAGGATTGAATGCTAAGATAGACAATCCCTATCAAGACATCCAGTCTCTTTTATTTGGCAGCAACAATCAATACGACAATGATTTTTTGAAAAATCGGATTGTTATTCACGGACACAATGCAATTTCTATGGAGGCCATCACCATTTTAGCCAACAATACCGATAAATACCACTATATTTGTATTGACAATGGTTGTGTATATGGACGACACCACGATTTGGGACATTTGCTTGCCATCAATTTAGACACATTAGAAATAAAAAAACAAGTAAACATAGATTAACATGGCTTTAATAAAATCAATATCAGGTATAAGAGGAACCATTGGTGGTTTGCAAGGTGACAATTTAACTCCTATAGACATTCTTAAATTCACTACTGCCTTTGCCATCATCATGAAAAACAATCATCCCGAACAAGCCATCCATGTTGTTGTCGGACGTGATGCAAGAATTTCCGGCAATATGGTCAACCATTTAGTATGCGGCACTTTGTTGGGAATGGGTATCAACGTAATAGATATCGGATTGTCAACCACACCGACAGTAGAAATGGAAGTCATTGCACAAAAGGCACATGGAGGTATTATCATTACTGCCAGCCACAATCCAATGCAATGGAATGCCTTGAAACTTTTGAATGAAAAAGGCGAATTTTTCTCTGCCCAAATGGGAAAAGATGTTTTGGAAATAGCAGAAAACATTGACAAAGTTGATTTTGCAACAGCCACAGAATTAGGAAAATACACACAAGTCAACGATGCTATTGCACGCCATATTGAAGCTATCAAACAATTAGATTTGGTAGATGTTGACGCTATCAAGAATGCACATTTTCATATAGCAGTTGATTGCGTAAATTCCACCGGAGGAATATCCATTCCACAATTATTGAAAGAATTGGGTGTAGAAAAAGTACATGAATTAAATTGTACTCCGGATGGAATGTTCCCTCATATTCCTGAACCATTACCGGAAAATTTAACCACCACTATGGACTATATCAAACACAACCGTGTTGATGCAGGTTTTGTAGTAGATCCTGATGTAGATAGATTGGCGATTATCCAAGAAGACGGAACCTATTTCGGTGAAGAATACACTTTGGTATCGGTGGCAGAATATGTACTCAGTCAGCAAAGTGGAAATACCGTTTCGAATCTTTCTTCTACACAAGCATTGAAAATTGTAACCGAAAAGCATGGCGGACAATATTCTGCTTCTGCTGTCGGTGAAGTCAATGTGGTAGAAGAAATGAAACGTGTTCATGCCGTTATCGGCGGAGAAGGCAATGGCGGTGTTATTTATCCTGCCCTACACTATGGCAGAGATGCTTTAGTAGGCATTGCTTTGTTTTTGACAGCATTGGCAAAAAAGAAAATAACTTGTTCTGCCTACCGACAAACATTCCCGAACTTTTTTATCTACAAAGACAAAATACAACTTACTCCCGATATAAATGTTGACAATGTATTGGCATACATCAAAGAAAAATACAAAAACGAAAAAGTGGTTGACATAGACGGTGTCAAAATATTGTTCAACAATGAATGGGTACATCTAAGGAAATCCAATACCGAACCAATTATTAGAATTTATGCTGAAAGTATTGATGAAACTACTGCAAAAACTCGGGCTAATCAGATTAGAACCGACATTGCAGAATACAACAATCGATAACGATACAACTCCTCCTGAAATGAAATACTTGATAGTAGGATTAGGAAATATCGGCAACGAATACAGCCATACAAGACACAACATCGGTTTTGCAGCGGTGGATTATATTGCCCAACAACAAAATCTTGTTTTTGAATCGGATAGATATGCCTACACTTGTTCTTTTAAATACAAAGGCAAGACTATCATTTTAGCCAAACCTACCACCTATATGAATCTCAGCGGAAAAGCCGTTCGTTATCATTTGGACAAACACAAAATTCCACTTTCCAATTTAATGGTAATCGCAGACGACAAAGATATTCCATTAGGAACTTTTAAAATTAAATCCAAAGGAACAGGCGGCAGCCACAATGGCATCAACAATATTGTTACCATTTTAAACAGTATCGACTTTGCCCGTCTGCGTATCGGCATCGGCAATGATTTTGCAAAGGGCTATCAAGTGGATTTTGTATTGGGAAGATTTGAAACAAACGAAATAGAACAAATAAAACCCTGTATTGAAGAATCCTACGAAATAGTTAAAGACTTTGCCACACAAGGCATTGACCGAACGATGAACCTACATAACAGGAAAAAACAAAATCAAGAAAAAAAAGTTGACTAATGTCAACTTTTTTCAATTATGATTGTTCTTTTATAACAAACAAAAGGCTGATTATTTTGTAATCAGCTAATACTACTTATGAAGATTATTCTTTGCTACCGAAATATTTGATAAACTGAGTACGTTCAAACAAATCGGTGTCATCGCCTTCACTATCAGAATGCAACAATCCTTTGAATTGTGAAATGGATGTATAATGATGTTTTTCCATCCATGCTGACAAATTTTCTTTCATTACATTTATATATTGTGGTCCTTTTTCAAAAATGACACTACACAATTCAACGGCAGAAGCACCTACAAGTATTGATTTCACCAAGCCATCAGCATCACGAACACCACCGGAAACGGCAATATTTATCGGATTCAAACGGCTATAGGCAAATCCTGTCCAACGCAAAGAATTAGACAATTCAAATCCGCTGCTTAAAATTTGACCTGCCACGGTCTTCATATTATCAATATCTACATCTAAGGGGAAAAAGCGATTAAACAACACTACTGCATCGGCTCCATTTTGTTTCAATTGGTCCACCAAGGCAATAGGATTGGTAAAATTGTTGCCCAACTTCATGATGATAGGAATATTGATAGTTTGCTTAAGATGCTTTAATATATTGACATGTTCTTTTTCAAAACTGCCATATTCATAATTGATAGCTCTTTGGGTTTGCAAAGACAAAATATTTATTTCGATGGCATCTGCACCGGCTCTTTCTATATCTTTGGCAAAATTTACCCATTCGGAATCATTATAGCAACTAATGCTGGCAATGACAGGAATATTGCAGTTTTTTTTGCTGTCTCTGACAACATTTAAATAATCTTCCAATTTATGCTGACGAACATAAGAAGTTAAATAATCGTAGCCTTCTGCTCGACCGAAAGCATTATCGTCTAACAATTGGGATGTTTCGTGCAAAATTTGCTCTTCGAACAAAGATTTAAGAACAACAGCTCCTGCTCCGGCTGCAGCTAAATTTGCATTATTTTCGGCACTTTTAGTAAGTCCTGAACTACTTATGATTATTGGATTGTTAAGTTTGATTCCTGCAAAGGTGGTTGTTAAATCTAACATATTATTACATTTTTATATTTACAATTGCAAAAGTACTAAAAATAAATGAACCTTGCCAATATTTTCTTTATTTTTTCAACATTTTCACACAATAATATGACAAATAATGATGTCGTTTGATAGTCTCCCCTATCCACTTACAAAAAAACACCGCTTAAAGCGGTGTTGAAATGTTTGTGTTCCGTGGCAGATTTGAACTGCCGACCTCTTGCGTGTGAAGCAAGCACTCTAAACCAGCTGAGCTAACGGAACGCTTAAAACAACACTGCAAAAGTAGCGTTTTTTTTTCAATTATTCACCATTATTCTACTCCAAAAAATAAAATTTTATTACTGATAAGAATTTAATAGTTGTTTCTCTACCTCAGACAGGTCAAATATCTTATAAATTTCTTCATTTATAGTAGCTAATAATTGTGCAGTTGCCCCGCTTTGTAGAATTTCATCCACCAATTGCACCAATTTGATATCTTGAGATTTTGTAATTTTAGGGAAAGGAAGTTTGCTTAAATTACTTTTTAAAACTTTTACATCATGAAAACTACTTGTATATAAATACCGATATAGTGATGAATTGAGAAATGCAGCAACACTTTTTATTGACATCGTGTCTATTTGAGGAATGAGTATGTTAGCACTGTTTAAGCAAAGTCTTTGTCGGTTATCATAAGCAAAAACGGGTTTAGTGGCAATAAACCGATAGATAAGTTTTTCCGGTGCACGATAATATGCTTCTTTTGCACATTGTTGTAATTGTGACGGAATAAAATATATATATTTTTTCTCCGGAGAGATTCTATAAGGTTGAATTTCTTTTCCTGTATAGATAGCTTCTGCCTCATTACAACATTTATCTAACAATTTTTCTTTGTTGTTGCCGGTAACTATTCCCAATGCCCACTGACTATGCGTTAAATAATCATGAGCCTTATTCTCCACTTTTCTTTGAATAGATTGTTCTATCGGATTAATACTGAATAGAGGAATGGAATGTGTATCTTTGTCAACTACAATGCTAACATGATTAAACTTATTTTCATCTATCACACAATATTGTTGTTCAGCCACATGCTTAGGTCTAAGTTGGATGCTAAAATATTTTGTAAATACACCATCAAAATGGTCATGATAGATGGAAATGTTATCTATTGTTGAATGATGTATGATATAGCTTCTTATATCTTTATGAATATCAATATTTAGCAGTGCATACGGCAACAGAAATTTTAAATATCCATCGCTTTTAAGCATTTGCAATGCTTTGAACAAACATTGTGAGGCTTTCTCTTTGCTATCCAACTCCGAATGATGATATACACGTCTTTTGTCTGTCCCCCATGGAGGATTGGTACAAATATAATCAAATCGGAGCGTATTTTTTGAATCAAACAAGTGATTTGCAGTAAGAAAATCGCCACAAACAATGTTAGGTATGAACCTATGACGCTTATATTTTGCCAACAGATTCACCTTGGCAATCAAAACTGCTATCGGATTGATATCGGAACCGAATAAATTTTCCGGATGCTTTGTTTTTACTCCCAATAAAAAAGCTCCACTTCCACAGCACGGATCATAAAAATTCTTATCTTGTTGTAAAACAATATCTCCTACCATATCTTGTACAATATGGGCTTGAGTGTAATATTGTCCCGTAGCATTTCGTTCGCCCTCCGACAATAAGGATTGATAGACAAAACCCAATAAATCCTCGTCAGTATTCCATATCAATGGAGAAATTTCAACAGGCAACTCACTATATATAACATAGGGTTCTAAAACCTCTTTTACATGTTTTAAATGATAGATGCCGATAGCTTTTAATTTGGCAATACATAGTGTATAGATGATATCTTCAATATGGGATTGATAAGGCAAAACTTTTTCAAGCAAATCCATAGCCTGCTTAGATTGTGCATAATTGGCAGCGACAACTCTTTTGGTGGAAAGAGTTTTATTGGCTCTTTGCCTTAAGCGACCTTTACTATTTGTTTTCAGTCGGGTCCAATTATTAATCGTTGTCTGGCTTACCAATGAATTCATCAATATTTACCCATTTATATCAAAAAAAAATCTAATCTTTTGTTTTTACATCTATTTCATCTATAAACAGATAACTTTCACCTCCAGATCCCAAATGCCATTTCGGCAAAGGTCCGTAATATTTAGCATATACCTTTACATATTGTGCTTGGCAATTATCTAATTGCTGTTCAAAGTGATAAATTTGACTTTTGTAGTCATTATCTGCTATTGAGTGAGTAAGATGTGCCACTTTTTTGAAATGAATATTATCTGTAGATACATAAAAGTCAACATATTTCGGCAATATAATCCATGACCGGGTATCTTGTATAAATCCCGTTTCTATGGCAGTGATATTTCTCGGTGTCAACAAATCGACTACCGCCACAAAATCTTGTCCTTGATAGCCTTGCCATTCACCTGTGCGGAAATCACTGCCTCCTCGCAATCGGTCTATCAAAGCCTCGTCTCCACCGGCGGAATACATAGAAGAATATTGACTCAAGATGTTCACTTTTCTATCATCAGCAATTTTTACATAATCGGCATATATCGGCTTGGAATCTATCATTCCTTTATGAGATGAATAAGCACTTATGCTCGCATCTTCTTTGATGAGAATTGGCTTTGTATATTCTTGATAATCATTATTATTGATAGAATAATAAATTTTTGCATCAGGATAGTAACAATCTAAAACTATCCAAGTTGAATCGTAAAAAGTTCGCTTGGTTGAATTTGTAAAAGGAGTCGGAACAATTTGATATTCATCTATTTGTGAATAATAAATATGTTTTTCATTAGTAGCGAATTGAGTAGTACTATCATTGATCATATAACAATCAATTCTGCCGCCATCGGCAATTGTCTTGTAGTCTATATAAGCATATTTGTAGTTTTTGCCATTCACTTTCATTTTTTCTATATAGAGGTTTTCTTTGCTATTATTGTGTGCTACAATGCTGCATTTTTTGCCGTTGTCCAAAGTGATAACAATGGTATCGAAGATAGGACTACCCATGTCAAAAATACCATTGGCAGGATTGACAGGATAAAATCCCATTGCACTCAACACATACCAAGCAGACATTTGTCCGCAATCTTCGTTGCCACAGCAACCTGCAGGTGTAGCTTGGTACATTTCCTCCATGATTTGTCGTACCAATTTTTGCGTTTTGGCAGGTTTTCCACAATAATTGTACAGATAGGCAATGTGATGACTGGGCTCGTTTCCATGTGCATACTGCCCTATCAATCCGGTGATATCCACTTGATGGCGGCCATGGGTTTGTTCATCTGCAGCAAACAAAGCATCCAATTTGGCTTCAAAGGTCTTGTTGCCACCCATCAAGCCAATGAAAGTATTCATATCTTGAGGCACATAGAAAGAATATTGCCAAGCATTGGCTTCGGTGAAATTGTTGTCCACTTCGCTCGGATCAAAATCCTCTTTCCACGCCCCGTTTCTACGCGGTCGCATACAAGAACTTTCTTTGTCAAACAGATGCTTATACGACTGAGCCCGAATAAGATATTCCTGATAGACTTTTTTGTTGCCGATGCTATTTGCCAATTGAGCAATACACCAATCATCGTAGGCATATTCCAAAGTTTTCGATACCGATTCATGTTCGGCTTCTATCGGCAGAAAGCCGAATTTCTCGTATTCTTTTTTTCCCAATTCATCACAAGTAGCCGATGCTATCATGGCTTCCAATGCCAATTGCTGCAGACTTGTATCTATCAATCCTTTGTTGTATGCATCTACAATTGGTGGCACGGCATGATAGCCAATCATACATTTGGTTTCATTCGACGACAATTCCCACATCGGCAATTGCCCGCCTTGTTGATATTGACAGAGAAATGTTTTGACAAAATCTGCCGTTTTTTCTTGTTGGACAATCGTATAAAGCGGATGAGCCGCCCGATAGGTATCCCACAAAGAGAATACCGTATAATAGGTAAATTGGTCGGTGACATGCGTTTGCAAATCGGTTCCACGATAGCTGCCATCTACATCTTGTGCCAATGTCGGATGAATAAAAGCATGATAAAGAGAAGTATAGAAAATTTTTCTTTGCTCTTCCGTGCCACCTTTTACAATAATCTTATTCAATTCTTTATTCCATACTTGTCGGGCATTGGCTTTTACTTGCTCAAAATTCCAATCCGGAATTTCTTTTTCCAAATTGCCGATAGCACCTTGTTCGCTCACTTGTGACAAGGCCACTTTCATCTTCAATACTTGGATAGTCGTATCGAGAACTTCAAATACAAAAACAGGTTTTTCCGGTTCAAACAATGAATCTTGTTGTAAATGATAATTAGCGATTTTTACCGGAGAAGAAAAATCCATGGCAAAAAACAGGAATTGCTTGTCAGCCCAAGCATGCGAATGTCGCAATCCGGTAAACCTCGTTTGGGAAACTTGTCGCAAACCTGCCTCCAAAACCACATCTCTATGTTCCAAATCCAATACCACATAACGTTTCCCTGCAGCCTGAAATGTATATTGATGCATACCGACACGTGGAGAAACCGTCAATTCTACATGAATATTTTCATCTTGTAATTGTACAGCATAATAACCCGGCTCGGCAATTTCGTCTTGATGGGAAAATTTAGACGGATAAGCATTGCTATCGTCTGCTTGGTTGGAAATGGAATAATGACCACACATAGGCATCAACAATACATCGCCATAATCAGAGCAACCTGTTCCACTAAGATGTGTATGCGAAAAACCATATACGATAGAATCGGAATAATGATAGGCGCTACAGCCATCCCATCCTGTCAAACGAGTATCGGGACTCAATTGCACCATTCCAAAGGGCATCACCGCTCCCGGAAATGTATGCCCATGTCCGTCAGTTCCTACAAAAGGATTTACATATTGTGTTAAATCTTCTTCCTGCAAATCTATGGCATTGAAAGTTTGACAGGAAAAAAATGCAATACCTACCACTATTATTACACAAAACCATCTTTTCATATCCATTCCTTTGATTACATTTGCAAAGATAACACTTTTTTATTTACTATCACCATCCTTGCACAATATATTTATATCTAGAAATCAATATTTTACAAAAAACTTTTTTTACTGATATTTTTAACTTATATATTAAAAATAATGATACTTTTGTATTTATTAATACCCTATCAAATAGGAGAATGAAAAAGAATAAAAAGATGTTGATTCTTACCTTATTTGCAATTTTTTGTTTGGGAATATTATTTTCTATTATCTCCCCACGTTTTGGCGGACGTCCCAAAGGGGCACGCTTAGAACGTTGTAAGCAGTCGCCTAACTATCAAAACGGACAATTTGTCAATCAAGAACCCACCCGGATGTTCACTTCCGACAAGCACCCTTATTCATTGATCGGCTCATTTTTAAAAAGAGACAAACAGGTACGACCACAACAAGCCATAGAAGTGGATGTTCCTGACTTAAAACACCTTGATAGCAATAAGGAATTATATGTATGGTTTGGGCATTCCACCTATCTGTTGCAAACAGGCGGCAACAAGATTGTAGTTGACCCGGTTTTTTACTACGGTTCCCCTTTTTCGTTCATCAACAAACCTTTTCCGATGACTTACCATTTTACTCCCAACGACCTGCCGGACATCGATTTGCTGATTATCACCCACGACCATTGGGATCATTTGGATTATAAAACAATTCGACAACTCCGCGGACGTGTAAAGAAAATAGTTTGTCCTTTGGGAGTGGGAGCCCATTTTGAGCGTTGGAAATTCAAGCAAGAAGATATCATAGAATTAGACTGGGGAGAAGATGCCACTTTTAACAATTTAACCATTCACTGCCTTACCGCCCGACATTTTTCGGGCAGACTTATGGGCAATCCTACCCTATGGGCTTCTTTTTTGATAGAAAGCCCCGATAGAAAAACTTTTATCAGCGGAGATGGTGGCTACGGAAAACATTTTGCCGACATCGGCAAGCAATTTCCGGACATTGACTTGGCTATTTTGGAAAACGGACAATACAACCCTCAATGGGCAAATAATCATACACTACCGGAAAAACTGCCACTAGAAATCAACGATTTGAAAGCAAAAACCATACTTACCGTACATCATTCCAAATTTGCACTATCCACCCACTCATACGACGAACCTATAAAAAACATACAAACACTGCAAAAACAAGGATATCATGTATTAAATCCAAAAATTGGAGAAATCATTTATTTTAACCCGACACAAGAAGAACATTAAAATACAAATAATATGACAAGCATTGAAGCAATAAAAAATCGACATTCAGTACGTGCATACAAAGAGATGCCGATTCCTGCCGACCTTCGCCAACAAATAGAAACCTGTATCAACCAATGCAATCAAGAAGGCAAACTACATTTGCAACTGATATGCGACGAACCCAAAGCCTTCAACAGTACTATGGCTCGTTACGGCAAATTTGTAGGTGTTGCCAACTATATTGCCTGCATCGGCAGTGGCAAACATTTAGATGAACGCATCGGCTACTACGGAGAAAAAATAGTATTGCTGGCACAAGAATTAGGTCTCAATACCTGTTGGGTGGGTATGACATTTAGCAAACAGCCGCACATTATGCATATTGACAAAGGAGAAAAATTGGTCTGCGTTATCTCCATAGGTTATGGCAAAAGCCAAGGTGCAGGTCACAAGATAAAGACATTTGACGAAGTGACCAAAAATGCCCAAGACGCTCCGCAATGGTTCAAAAACGGTGTGGAAATGGCATTGCTGGCTCCCACTGCCATCAATCAACAAAAATTTACATTCAAATTATTGCCCGACAACCGAGTAAAAGCAAAATCGGGCATAGGATTTTTTGCCAAAGTAGATGTAGGCATTGCCAAACTGCATTTTGAATTGGGGGCTGGAAAAGAAAATTTTTCGTGGGAGGAATAATTTCCCCACAAAATACTTCGGTTATTTTTGGCGGATGTTTGTACAAAAAATGCTAATTTTGCATTTCGTTTAAAGAAAAGAAAAAATGAATACAATTACTCCTATACTTTTATTGACAGGTTATCTCGGCAGTGGAAAAACTACCTTGGTCAACCATATATTGACCAACAAAAAAGGTATCAAATTTGCAGTTATCGTCAACGATATCGGCGAAGTGAATATTGATGCAAGTTTAATTCAGCAAGGCGGTGTCGTCAACAAGAAAGACGAAAGTTTGGTGGCTTTGCAGAACGGCTGTATATGCTGCACTTTGAAGATGGATTTGGTGGAACAATTAGACGAAATTGCACGCATGCAACGCTTTGACTACATTGTTATTGAAGCCAGTGGCATTTGCGAGCCGGAACCGATTGCCCGCACCATTATGAATATTCCTCGTATGGCACCGCAATATGCACAACACGGCATGTTTCGCTTGGATTGCATCGCTACGGTAGTGGATGCACTTCGCTTGCAAAGCGAATTCTCCAACGGAGAAGATCTTACTCGCAAACATATCGACGATGAAGATATTGAAAATTTGCTCATTCAGCAAATTGAATTCTGTAATATGATTATCCTCAACAAAGTATCGGAAGTTTCTCCTCAAGAATTAGGTCGGATCAAGCAGATTATCCGTGCCTTGCAACCTACCGCACCTATTTTTGAAACCGACTATGCAAATATAGACATTGACAATATTATCAATACTTATTTATTTGATTTTGAAGATGTAGTTGATTCAGCCGGTTGGATACACGAGTTTGAAAAAGAAGTGGATGAAGACATGGAAGAAGAAGCCCACCACCCTCACCACCATGATGAAGAAGAACATCACGAACATCATCACCATGACGACGATGATGACGATGATGATGACGAAGAACATGAACATGAACATGAACATGAACATGAACATCACCACCACCATCATCACCATGACCACGA
>JAEEGG010008989.1_pt1 | contig 22512 bp, 20 predicted proteins | sample 9134161 | NCBI WGS metagenome assembly JAEEGG01 (sample SAMN16246543, study PRJNA631951) | gut metagenome | biome: gut microbiome; feature: rumen; material: CR-attached | host: Bos | place: Iran: Karaj | collected 2018-10
TATGAGCACGCCCACGACATAGGCACAGGTATCACACCCCCATGCGCTGATCAAAATCAGCCAAACCAGGTAGATACCCTGCTCCAACTCTCTTGTCAGGAAGGTAAATGCAAGCATCACGGGAGCATACAAAAAAGCAAAAAAGGCTGCTGCCACTTGAGAGGCCTGATATTTGGGAAATTTTAATACATAGAACAGCAACTCTCCCAAAAATACCGCCATGATGACTGCTAACAAAAGCTCCTTTTCAAAGCCCTGCGTGGCAATCAGAAAACAAACGACGTAATAGGCCGTGATCCCGATCAAGGCCACAACCTCCAATGCGCTGAAGCTTTTTCCTTCTCCAGACACTCCCATCACCTTCGTCAACTCTCTGTAGGCAATGAGGGAAATGAGATATAAAACCGCCGCCAATGCCACATTGCCGAATGCCATGGTGGTAATGGCAATGGCCAAAAGCACAATTCCGCTAATTAACCGCTTCCAAAACATAGTTTTCCTCCGCTTCCGGTCAGTCTTTTCTCCCGTAAATTTTTACTGCTTCAGACCGCCGTACTTTCGGTCTCTCTTATTATATGCCTCGATTGCCTTGACCAATTCTTCTTTCGTGAAATCAGGCCAAGCCACGGGCGTAAAATAAAACTCCGTGTAGGCAAGCTGCCAGAGCAGAAAATTGGAAATCCTCTGCTCATTGCAGGTACGGATAAGGAGATCCGGATCCGGAAGACCCGCCGTATCCAAACAATCATTCAAAACAGCTTCCGTGAGTGCATCCTTGGAAAGCTCACCGGATTCTATTTTTGACATGGCTTTCTTCATGGCACGTAAAATCTCATCCCGTCCGCCATAATTGATCGCTACCTGAAAATGTAGTCCGTCATTGTTCTTCGTAGCCTCCTCCAGCTCCGCAATGCGATCCTGCAGGTCCTGATCCAGCCTCGTCTTATCGCCAATGATCCGCACGCACATCCGATTCTTCGCCGCGGTCGCGAGACAGGTCTTCATGTAATTGCGAAGCAGCTTCATCAAGGCATCCACCTCGTCCTGCGGGCGATTCCAGTTTTCCGTTGAGAATGCATACACCGTTAAGTACTGAATGCCCATGCGGTATGCTTCCTCGCAAATGACCTCCACCGTCTTTGCTCCCTGTACGTGCCCATAATTTCTGGGCATGCCCTTGGCCTTTGCCCATCTTCCGTTACCATCCAAAATGATGGCGACGTGCTGCGGTATTTTCAAACTCTCGTCCATGCTGCGATCCTCTTTTTCATTTCTCATGATTTTACTAAATCAAACCTTGCTGCCATATCCCCCAAACTCTTTGGAAGACAATGAACAAAGTTAGGGGCGGTCCTTGGCTCACGCCTCCTCCGCCCCCAATATGCGTTTCCTTTGTCTGGCCTTATACAGTCATGATTTCCTTATTCTTGTTCTCCGTTACGCCATCAATTTCCTTGATGTACTTATCGGTCAGCTTCTGAAGGTCATCGCCAAGCTGCTTGATTTCGTCCTCGGAAACATCCTCCTTTGCGAGCTTCTTGAACGCTTCATTTCCATCACGACGAATGTTACGTACGGCAACCTTTGCATCCTCCGCCTTCTTACGAACCTCCTTGGCAAGATCTTTTCTGCGCTCCTCCGTCAGTTCAGGGAATACAAGGCGAATCACGCTGCCATCATTCGAAGGATTGATGCCAATGTCTGAGGTCAAAATTGCCTTCTCAACAGCCTTCAGCATGGACTTGTCCCAAGGAGCAATCTGAATGATGCGTGCTTCGGGAACGGTAACGTTACCAACCTGCTGAATGGGAGTCGGTGATCCATAATAATCTACGCGAAGCTTATCCAAAATGTGGGGGTTGGCACGGCCTGCACGAATGCCTGCAAAATCCGCCTCCAAAAACTCTACTGCCTTCTTCATCTTATTCTCATACTGTTCTAGTCTTGCATCCATGACAATGCTCCTCTCTTTCCGCCAAACATGGCAAGTAATATTTTAGTTTTAAATCTTGCTTTCTTTTATGCGAACGTTTTTTTCGCTTTTTTATACCGTAACCTTAGTTCCGTTGAACTTTCCGGTCATGGCGTTGACGATGCTGTTCTCCTCATTCAGGTCGAACACCCACATCGGCATCTTGTTGTCCCTTGCGAGAATGGATGCCGTCATGTCAACCACCTGAAGATTCTGTGCGATCACGTCGTCAATGGAGATTTCATCATATTTTACGGCATTCGGATTCTTCTTCGGATCATCGCTGTAGACACCATCGATGGACTTTGCCAGAAGGATGACGTCTGCTTCCATTTCAACGGCACGAAGCACCACGCCCGTATCCGTGGAGAAATAAGGATGTCCCGTACCGCCTGCGAAGAAAACAACCATGTTCTTTTCAAAATATTTGTTTGCCCTGTCCTTGGAAAACAGCTTCGTAAAAGAACCACACTCAAAGGGCGTCAGCACGTTCGTCATGAGTCCTACGCTGCGAAAAATCTCTGAGACGTAGATGCAGTTCATAATGGTTGCAAGCATGCCAATCTGATCTGCCTTCGTCCTGTCAATGTTCTCGCTGGTTCTGCCTCTCCAAAAGTTACCGCCGCCAGTCACGATGCCGACCTGAATTCCCTGATCTACAATACTTTTTACCTGCAGGGCAACCTTTCTTACGGTTTCCTCGTCAAATCCCGTCTTTTTGTCTCCTGCCAGCGCTTCCCCGCTGAGTTTTAATAAGATACGCATGCCATCCTCCTTATCCTACGGAATATTTTATCATTCTATGCTTCCTGCTCTTCAAAGAACTTTGCGGCGCTCTGCTCGGCATAGCAAAGCACGCACATGCCCTCGATTCTCGCACCGTTATTGATCTGAATGGATTTCGCCTTGACATTGCCAAGCACTACCGCGGTCTCCGCAATCATGACGGGGCCCTTGACGTCGATCGTTCCCTTTACGGCGCCTGCAATCACGGCCTCCGTTGCCTCAACGTTTCCAACCACGACAGTGCCAACGCCAATCTTAATGCCTCCGTCGCTGATGAGGTCACCATTGATCTTTGCAGAATCTGCGAGGATCTCAGCGCCCTTGGAATTTCCTGCAATCTTACCAGTGACGTTAAGCCTTCCCTTCACCTGAACATTGCCATAAACCTCACCGAAAATATCTGCGGAGCCATTGGAAAGAATGTCACCCTTGACGCGCATGCCAGCCGTGATCACGGCCGTCTCATCCATCTCCTCCATGCTCTTTAAATCCAATACCCAACTCTTATCAATTGCCTTAAGACCAGAGTCCTCTGGCTGCTCCATTCCACTCAATGCCCTGTCTCCTTCCGGTTTCCGAACCACGTTTTCTTCCTGTCTAAAGATGCTCTCCGCCTTCTTGGGAGCCGCCGTCTCCTCAACAAAAATCTGAAGCTTCTCTTCCTTTACGGTCTCCACTTGCATCTCCGGTGCCTTATTGATGATCGGCGTTTCCGATGGTACTTCTTCTTCCTTTGCCAAGGTAATCTGCTCTGGCGCCTTGGATGCTTCTTCCGGCACGTCCTTCTCAAGCTTTGCAAAGGCCTCTGCCACGGACTCCGCAGGGGCTGCCTGCGCTACGGGCTCTGCTGCCTGCTGACTTGCCTGCTCTGCCGCCATCGCCACCTGTTGCTCCTGAATTTCATCAATATTCTGCAGCATTGATTCTAGCTCCTCTAGCTGCTGCAAGGTCTCATTTTCCTCCGCGGAAACCTTCTGCGCTTCCTTTTCTCCATCCGGCAGCAATTCATTTACTGCCTGATTCAGATCCTCTTTCAGATCAGAGAAAAAACCCATGTCCATTACCTCCCGTCATTTATGCCTTACTACCATAACTTCGTCTACGGCGTATCCTTCGCCTTTACGTGCTGTATGAGCTCCGTATCCTCCGTGATCGGCAAAATCTCTACGTTCTCCATCGCCTGAAGCTTTTCGATGATCGTCGGCAACGCATCCACCGTTGTTCTTCTGCTCGCCGCATCATGGAACAGGATGACAGCCGTCGGGAAATTTTCAATTCCCGTAGTCGCATTTCGCACAATCACCTCTGCGGACAGCAGCTCCTTTGCCGCATCACCGGATGACACGTTCCAATCATAGTATGCCGTATCTACTTCTTGTAAATACTCAATAAATTCATGCACGTCCACGTTTGTGACGGTATTTGAGCTTCCTCCCGGGAACCGATAGAGATGGCTCTCCACGCCCGTCACCTGATAAAGATAATCCTGAATTTTATGAAAATCCTCCGCAAAGGCCTCCTTGGAAGCATAAATCTGATCATATTGATGGTTGTAGGAATGCATTCCCAGGGAATGACCCTCTTCCACAATGCGCCTCATGGCTTGCTTTGCTTCCTCGGTTTCCTTTCCCAAGACGAAAAAGGTCGCCTTTACGTCATACTCTTTTAAGATGTCCAAAATATCGTTCGTATAAATGCTCGGGCCGTCATCAAAGGTCAGGTACACCTTATGTGCGTTCTCCTTGGGCTCTTCCGTAAGCTCTTCCGCTTCCGTTTGCGGAACAGAGGCGCTGACCGGCTCCATTTGCCCGTCCGCCCTTTCCTCCATGAGAAGCTCCCTGTTAAGAATTTCCTCCTGCAGAAGACCCTTAAGCTCTTCCAGAAGCCTTCCCTGCTCAGAAACGGTTTGCGTCAGCGTATCCAGTCGGCTATTTGCTTCCTTCCACTGACGATTCATGCCATAGACAAGCACAAATAAAATCGCGCTTGCTACCCACGGTACGATGATTCCGATCACGATACTAAGAATGATCATCTTTTTCAGTCGTTGGACGCGTTTTTTTCTCTTTTCAGCCGTTTGCTGCTGATCCGTATCCATAACGCCTTCCTCTCAACTGCTGCTTATCATCACCAATTACGTGCCAAAAAGCCATCCGCCCAACAGGCAGCGTCACTTTATGACACAATACCACGGATAGTATTATATCATACTCCTCTTTGTTTTACAATCATTCTTCCTCATATTTTCCCCTGATGTAGTCTCGAAAGTATCGATCCGCACTCCTGGCAAATTTTAAACCATACCAGACATCCTCAGGGACGTCATGAAACAGGCTGATTTCTCCTGTCTGCGTAAATTCCAGCTCCAGCTGCATTGTCTGCGGATTATACCCCGCTGATGCAATCACGATTCCTCCAAACGTACACCGATACATAAAAAGCCTCCTCTGAATGTTTTTCCTCCCCCTCTCACACATAAAGGGTTGGTATCACCTTATATATTGCATATATTATGATTATCATCTTGATAATTTTTAAAAATCACTTATATGTTTTTCGGTTCACGCCTTTTTGTTCTTTTAAGGCATACGCCAGACGCTGTTTTATCCCTGCCAAGTTCTTTCTCAAGATGCCAATGCTCACGCCCTGCACCCGCGCCATTTCCTTTTGGCTCCGCTCCTTTAAATAAATATTGAGAAAAGCCTGACGTTCCTTCGGATTCAGGTATTGCTGGAGAAAAAGCTGCAATTCCTTTCTTTCCAAGCCCTGATCCTCCCTGCCAAGCTCTACTTCAACGTCGTCAATGAAAATGTTCTCTACATAGTATTTCCTCCAATAATCTCGATTCTTATTCTTCGCCACGTTCACGAGCCATTTCAACGGATTTTCGCTTTTTCCCAACTGCTCACGTTTTTCCCACGCGAGGCAAAACACCTCCTGCACCATGTCCTCCACCATGTCCTCACGCATGTGCTTCCTTTCATAGTTCAGGAGTATTTTGTAATATTTTTCATAAATCCTTTCAAATTCCTGTTTCGTCATCCTACAATCTTTGTACCTCACTTTTTTCAAATTTGGGCAATAAAAAAGACGATACCAACAAATTAGTATCGTCTTTCTTTTGCATTATTTTTTCAGTAATATTTACAAAAACCGTACCGTGAGTGCTTACATCATTCCGCCCATGCCGGCGCCAGCAGGCATTGCGGGAGTTTCTTCTTTGATGTTTGCAACAACGCTCTCCGTGGTCAGCAGGGTACTTGCAACGCTGGTAGCATTCTGCAGTGCGCTTCTGGTAACCTTTGCGGGATCCAGAATGCCTGCCTCTACCATGTTTACATAAGTCTCCTTCAGGGCATCAAAGCCTACGCCAACCTCAGACTCGCGAACCTTATTGATGATAACGCTTCCCTCAAGACCAGCGTTTGCAGCGATATAGAACAGAGGAGCCTCCAGTGCCTTTACAACAATGTAAGCACCCGTCTTCTCGTCGCCCTCAAGGGTATCAGCAAGCTTTGTAACTTCCTTGGCAGCGTGGATATATGCGGAACCACCACCACAGATGATACCTTCCTCAACGGCTGCCCTTGTCGCTGCAAGAGCATCCTCCATGCGCAGCTTGGCTTCCTTCATCTCGGTCTCGGTTGCAGCACCTACGCGGATCACTGCTACGCCGCCGGCGAGCTTAGCCAGTCTCTCCTGAAGCTTTTCTCTGTCGAAATCAGAGGTGGTCTCCTCGATCTGATTCTTGATCTGAGCGATACGTGCCTTGATGGCCTCCTTGTCGCCCTCGCCGTCAACGATGACGGTGTTCTCCTTCTGAACCTTAACGCTCTTTGCATGACCGAGCTGATCCAGGGTAGCATCCTTAAGCTCATAGCCAAGCTCGGAGGAGATTACGGTACCGCCGGTCAGGATTGCGATATCCTCCAACATAGCCTTTCTTCTGTCGCCATAGCCAGGTGCCTTCACTGCAACAACGTTGAAGGTGCCACGCAGCTTATTTACGATCAGGGTGGTCAAAGCTTCGCCCTCTACGTCCTCAGCGATGATGAGGAGCTTAGCGCCGGACTGAACGATCTGCTCAAGCAAAGGCAGGATCTCCTGAATGTTGGAAATCTTCTTGTCGGTGATCAGGATGTAAGGATTGTCGAGAACGGCCTCCATCTTATCCATGTCACTTGCCATGTATGCGGAAATGTAACCTCTGTCAAACTGCATGCCTTCTACCAGGTCAAGCTCGGTCTGCATGGTCTTGGACTCCTCGATGGTGATGACACCGTCTCCGGAAACCTTCTCCATGGCGTCTGCAACGAGCTGTCCAACCTCGTCATCTCCTGCGGAGATGGCTGCAACTCTTGCAATGTGATTCTTGCCATTGACCTTCTGGCTCATCTTTGCGATGGCTTCTACGGCACAATCCGTTGCCTTCTTCATGCCCTTTCTCAGGATGATGGGGTTAGCGCCTGCTGCCAGGTTCTTCATCCCTGCATTGATCATTGCCTGTGCAAGAACGGTTGCGGTCGTGGTACCGTCACCAGCGACGTCATTCGTCTTCGTGGCAACTTCCTTCACAAGCTGTGCACCCATGTTCTCAAAAGCGTCAGCAAGCTCAATCTCCTTTGCGATGGTCACGCCGTCATTCGTGATGAGGGGTGCACCAAAGGACTTATCCAAAACTACGTTTCTGCCCTTAGGTCCAAGGGTTACTCTTACGGTATCAGCCAGCTGATTTACGCCAGCCTCCAATGCGGCACGTGCCTCCGCGCCATATTTAATTTCCTTAGCCATGATATGATTCCTCCATTTTTTTAATTTTTCCATAGTGCCCATTCATAAATTTCGCTTCGCTCAATTTATTTCATGGAGGACTTTCGTCCTATCAAAACATTGCCATGTGAATTGCTCAGCGAGCAAGCTCTCTCGCAATTCCATGTCATGTTTTGGCACTACTCAATGATAGCCAGTATGTCACTCTGTTTTACTACCAGATACTCTTCATCGTCAAGCTTTACTTCCGTTCCTGCATACTTGGAAAAGATCACCTTATCGCCAACCTTTACCTGCATGGCGATCTCCTTCCCGTCTACCATGCCGCCGGGGCCAACTGCCAAAACCTCAGCCTGCTGGGGTCTCTCCTTCTCCTTGCCTGCCAGGATAATGCCAGACTTCGTGGTCTCCTCGGCAACCATCTGCTTTAATACGACTCTGTCGCCCAAAGGTATTAACTTCATAACTTTCTGCCTCCTTGCTTTCTTCTCTCTTCCCACTATACTCAGTGGTTTCCAGCCTTTGTTTTTGGTTGTTAGCACTCTTTTAATTCGAGTGCTAATCACTATCCCATATAATAAATTTATATGCCCCCGTTTGCAAACCAATTCTCGGAAGCCAAGATAATCTTTTCTCTTTATTTCTCACTTATTCTCAATTATTCTAGCATTTTCTTATCGCGACGTCATTTGAAAGATTTAATATTTCTTTTATAAATTTTCGGCTTGAACCCTGTACTCTCCAACAAACGCCCGAAAAAAATCTCCTGTGACGATTTGCTCATCGCAGGAGACTCATCAAAAACACTACTTCATAATGACTCATAAACTACTCATCTTTGAAATACAAAAATAAAGTTGACGGATTCCATCTTGTCCCATCCTTCATAATGACCTTAAAATCCTCAGGTCTCGTAGACTTTTTCTCGTTATAGATTAGTGAATCACCATCAATAGCCGCGCAAGAACTACCATTCTAAAATCCACGTAGGATTTAACACTTAATCTCTAAAAAGCCCAGGAGCTTGCTCATGTCGTATTCCTGAAGCACGCCCAGGTTGGAATCGTAGAATAATCCGTCATAATGGATCAGGTAATGGCAGTAGCGGCCCATGCGCTCCATCATAATGCAGCACTTCGGAAGCACGACGTCGCGGCCCTCGGTGTAATTAATGATGTCGGTGTGGTCGATACCGTAGTAGTTCAGTGCGGAGATCACGCGCCCCATGGTTGCCTGCCACTCGCGGCAGTCCATAATCGTGATAACCTCAGCAATGGTTCTCCCTGCCAGCATGGCAACACATGCCTGTCCGCAAAGGCCATCCTCCGGCTGCTTGATCACCTGCATACTGTCAATCTTGCGCACGGGATGATCAAAGCTGAACGGACTGTTCTGATCCATGCGAATCAGGGAACCCGTGATGTGCAACAGAATCTGATGAGGAACGCCAATTTCGATTCCGGAGACATCCTCATCTTCTAACTGGATGAAGTAATTTCCTTTGCCCTTCTGATCCGGCAAAAGTTCACACGCTATGATGCGATTGTCCAGAACGATGTCCGCCTGAATCACGTCGCGCAGCTTGCAAACCTCCCAGATATTAAAGGGAATCGTGATGAAGTATCCGTTGTCATTTCTTTCTAATTTCGATTCAAAAAAATATCTCATGTCATGCCCTCTCCAATACAAAAATGTCAGTTTCATGTTTCTATATTTTGAGCGTAACACAAAAAAATTCCCTTGAAAATATTTTTTGAACAAGTATTTCAAAAAAAACATACCGTCAAAAAAATATCAATCTTATAATGTCAAATGCCTTCCAGCTTCCTTGCCTGCGTCGGCGTAATGCCAAAACGCTTCTTGAAAAGCTTGCTAAAATGATAGGCATCATCATAGCCCACCATGGCTGCCGCTTCCTGCACGCTTCCCGCCTCGCCCTGTTCTAAGAGCTCCTTCGCCTTCTCTAAGCGGATCTTGATCAAATGCTGGATCGGTGCATCTCCCGTCTCACTCTTAAAGATCTTGGAAACATAAAAAGGGCTTAAATACATGTTGTCCGCAATCTGATCGAGCGAAATTTTCTCACTGTAATGATCCTCAAAATAGGTCAGGATCTTCTCCACAACATATTTCTTGTTGGTAGACTCAAACACATAACCATCCACGGGCTTTTCCGGCTCACACTGCTCCCGCATCACGAGGATCAGGATCTGCATCAGATAGGACTTCAGCATGTAATATCTGCCCTGCCGTCTCGCTTCCTTCTCGGCTTCCATGGAGGAACAAATCTTGAAAATTCTCTGCCGAAGCTCTCCCTTGGTATGGATGACATAGCCACCCTCCGGCAGCGGCACGTGATTAGGACAACACCCCGGAAATTGTACGTCCGTAAAACCGACAAAGAATTCCGTCGTCGGCGTTTCCACTTGTTTTAGGAACAGGGCCTGATGCCGAATGCCGGGATTGAAGATCATGAGATCTCCCTCCGAAATGTCGTAAATCTCACCTTCGATATGATACTTTCCTTGTCCCGAGAGAACGAACGCGAGCTCCAGATGATTATGGCAATGATAGATGGCCTCATCCTCATGGCGCGTACCCTTCCAGATATACAGGAAGGTCGGATCAATCTCCTCGATTAAGACATTTTTTTCTTCACTCATGCAGTATTCCTCATCTCATCAAACGCCAACAAATCTTAGCAATGTCGTTATTTATAAACTCGGGGCTAGGTTTGGATTGTCTTTCTGGTAAACTTTAAACCCAGAAAGGCAATCCAAACCTTCCCCTCGAGGATATGGAAAACTTAACTTTAAGTCTACAGCCTCAGGATCATGGTTGCCACGCGGAAATATACCAGCAGGGACAACGCATCAACGATGGTCGTAATAAAGGGGCTCGCCATCACGGCAGGGTCAAAGCCCAGTCGCTTTGCGCCAACGGGCAGAAGGCATCCGATCAGCATGGCCATCATCACCGCCGCCACCAAGGTCAGGCATACGGTAAGTGCAACCAGAACCGTTACCTGATCCAGCACCAAAAGCTTTACAAAATTCGCTGCCGCAAGCGTAAGTCCGCAGAACACGGCAACGCGGATTTCCTTCCATAAAACCCTCGGAATGTCACCATACTCGATTTCACCCAGGGACAGTCCACGAATGACTGTCACGCTCGCCTGTCCGCCGGCGTTTCCTCCCGTATCCATCAGCATTGGAATGTAAGCAACCAAAACGGCACACACGCTGAGGGCTTCCTCAAAGGAAGAAATGATGGCACCGGTAAAGGTCGCACTGACCATGAGAAGAAGGAGCCATGGAATCCTCTTTTTATAGGTCTCCCAAACGCTCGTCTTCATGTATGGCTTATCGCTGGGCACGATAGCTGCCATCTTTTCCATATCCTCCGTCGCCTCTTCTTCCATGATATCCACGATATCATCGACGGTGATAATGCCGACCAGACGATTCTCATTGTCCACGACGGGCATGGTCGTAAAGTCATATTTTTTAAATTGTCTTGCTACTTCCTCCTGGTCCATCATGGTATTGAGGGCAATGACGTTCTCATGCATGATGTCCCCGATGATTTCAAAGTCATCGGATAGCAGCAAATATCTCAGGGCTACCGTACCCTTTAGGTGTCTTCCGGCATCCAGCACGTAACAAACGTTAATTGTCTCGGAATCCACGCCGACCTTGCGGATCCGTTCGATGGACTCCGCAACCGTAAGGTTTTCCTTCAGGTCGACGTACTCCACTGTCATAATGCTGCCGGCGGAATCCTCCGGATAACGAAGCAGGTGGTTAATGTCCCTTCGCGTCTCCGGGCTGGCATTTGCCAAAAGCCTTTTTACAATGTTGGCAGGCATCTCCTCCATCAGGTCCGCAGCATCATCCGCCATCAGATTGTCGATGATGTTCGCCGCTTCCTTTTCGGACATGGAAGTAATGATTCTCTGCTGAAGGTCAACGTCCAAGTAGGAGAACACGTCCGCTGCGAGATCCTTTGGAAGGATTCGGAACACCTTGAGCATGTTTTCCTCTTCCTCAAGCTCCTCCATCCAGGCCGCAATGTCCGCGTCATTGAGTTCTGCCAAATGCTGTCTGAGCTTCGTGTACTGCTTTGCCTCCAGTAGCTCTTGAAGCTCGCCAAATTCCCTTGTCTCTTCCATTTTGACTTCCTCCTTATGAGGCAACGCTCCTAAGCCTCACCGGAGAAAAAGTCCCTTATGACAGGTTCTCAGGTGGGGCAAAAGGCGTTGCCAAGCTTATGAAATAATACTTCGTACTTCGGGGAACTGCGTCCGTACTTCGACTATCACTCGACATTTTAACCACCACCCTTTCTCAGATCATTATTTTGTGAAAACTTCATCTTGCAAAAGCCTTGTCATACATATGTCTGTCCAACGAAAGCTTTGTCTTGATTGTAGTCCAATTTTTTTCGAAAGTCAATTTTCCGAATAACCAAAATACGACTTGATTTTGACTTAACATCGAAAATCGTATTTATTTATGACCTAGTTCTTGTCATATGGCATGAGGAAGATCACGCCTGAAAACTGATCCGCCACCGCCAGCTTTCCCTGATAAGGGGTCAGCGCAATCGGAGCTACGGGCCAGGTGCTCTCATTACTACAGGTTAGCAACGTCTTGACGTTGCCATCCTTAATCACGCGGATGGAGGAATTTCCCGTATCTGCGACATAGATCAGGCCATCCTCGCCAACAGTTACGCCCTGCGGGTTCTGGAAGCAGCTCTGAGAGACCTCGCCGTCACGGAAGCCCTCCTTGCCGCCTGCAACAATCTGAATCAAACCGTTCTCAATGGCGCAAATCCTGTGATTTCCCGTATCTGCCACGTAAAGCTTTCCGTTGGAATAGCAGACGCCGTTAGGTGCATTAAAGCCATCTGCCACCATGGTCAGAATGCCCTCCTGATCCATCTTATAAATCGCATTCGCGCCTGCATCCGCAATGTAAAGATTTCCTTGATCGTCCGAGGAAAGACCCGTTGGATTCACCAAGGTTTTCTCACTGTCCTTATAGGCCGCCGTGCGAACCAGCTGACCGTCAAAATACCGGATCACCTGGTTCTTGCTGTCGCTGACTGCCCAGCCGTCCAAGTATTTTGCTACGCCCCAGGGTTTTTGGAAGCGGGCTTCCGAAAGAGGTGCATCATGATATCCGCCCAGCGGCTCGCCATACGCATCCTCAGGTCCTGACTGACCAGCAATCAAACTGGCCTTTCCGTCGCGAACCTCCCAGACTGTCTTATGAAATGCATCTGTTACAAGGAGAATGTTGCCATTCATCACGGCAATGCCCGAGGGCGAGCCCTCAATTCCCGTCAAAAGCATGATGTCCTGTTGAATGCTTTCTTCCGCACTTGGCTGATTTGCATGAGCCCCATTAGGACCCGGATTCGTCCCGAGATCCCCTTTCGGCTCCTGCTTTTTCGTGAAAATGACAATACAGATCACGGCAAGAATGATAACGCATGCTGCTATTCCCGCGCCCCAAAGAATTTTTTTATTCATGTCAAGCCTCCGCTCTCTTTGTCTTTGATTTTTCTAAACTAAAACATCATCGACCGCCATGGATTTACGCAAACATAATTCCGTTGCATTAAGGTTAGTCACCTGATCCATTACCAATCTGGATTAAGCGTACCACAACCATGTGCACAGTATTCCAACGGCGCTCCCGTCTCATCATTGAATACATGCCCCAACTTTGGCAGAAGCTTTCCTCCGCTTACGATTTGGTTACAATCCGAGCAATACGTATCTCCCTCATAACCATCCTCCGTACATGTTGCTGGTTGGTAATTAATGATACTAGTATTTAAGTGTCCCTTTGCAGGAAGTGATTCGGATTGCGTCACAGCTTTACATTTCGAACAGTGCGCTGCCGCCGTATGCCCTTCCTCCGTACAGGTGGGATCTACTGCTGCAATGTCAGTGATCCAGTCATGCCCTGTTGCCTCGTAGTCCTCACGCTTTGTCGCCGTACATCTCGTACATTTAAAGAATTCATATCCTGGTTCTTCGCACGTGGGAGCCAAATATGGCGCAGCTGCCTGCATGTCATTATTTCGTACCCAATCATGCCCTAACGCAGGGATCTCAGTTTGCGCCACAAGCCAAGTTTCACAATCCGGGCAATAGACGCCATTGGTCAGTCCCGGCTCATCACAGGTTGCTGCATACCCCTCTACCGTTTCACCATGATGTCCTGGTGCAGGAATGGTTTCCATACCTGAAAGCGTTTCGTGGCAAACTTTGCAGATTACGCCTTCCGTATGACCATTTACGGTACAGGTGGCCTCCACTGCTTCTACACTCTCTGGCGTATGTCCAGTCGGCTGAATGGCTGCTCGTCCAGACAGCGTAATGCCACAGAAAGCACATTGGGTGCCAGGCTCAAATCCATATTTTGTACAACTTGGCTCCACTCTGGTAACGTCCACTGCCTGATGGTCTATGATGGGCGTCTCTTCCTGTGCGACCAAAATCTCGCCGCAGACGGAGCAATGACTTCCTGCCGTCTTGCCCGTATGCTGACAGGTTGCATTCACGGCCACATCCTCTACAGCCTTATGTCCCGTTGCAGGAACCTTTTTCTGCGCTACCAAAATTTCCTCACAGGTCGCGCAGTGAGACCCCCTCGTCAGGCCATCCTCCGTACAGGTTGCAGGAACGGCAGGATCCGTCACCACGGTATGAACGTGCTCCACGCTGACAACTTCGATGTCTGGCATGCGAAGCTCACCATTGTTAATAAACTGTCCCTCATCAACATTATTCAACACGCCTCCAAGCCAAAGACTTCCGTTATTTGTCAAAATACCATAATTCTGAATGCTTCCCTTACTTCCAAAGGAAGTCTTTCCATTCAGGTTCAGACTCTTCCCTGCAGGTACGGTCAGAACTTCTTCGCCTTCCTTGTCTACAAATCGCAGTTTCCCCTCGGGCTTCTTCTGGCCAAAGAACATTATCCCCTTATTTTGCTTCAGGGAGGAGGTCACCTTTTCCAACGCTGAATTCTTTACGGTCGGCACAAAAGAAACCAGCTGCGTAAGACCGCTCTCACCCTCGCCAAAGACAAAGCTTCCGCTGACGTTGACCGTCAGGTACTGCTCATTGTCCAATGCTTCCTGCACCTGCGGAAGGGTCGGATCCGTAAGCTCGCAGGTCCTTAACACAGAATCGTCAATGAAAAACATCTCGTCGACCGTCTCCTGCTTTGCAATCCAGGAAGCATCCTCGCTCTTGATCTTAGCGACATAGTCCATGCCCTGTTCCTTGTCCTGCTTTAGGCGCTCCTCATAGAGCCCAATGATCTTGGGAGAAGAAAGCACGTTGCCACGAATGATTCTTCCCTGAAGGTTAGCGCTTTCCGCAATCTCCTGAATCACATAGGCGGGAATCTCCTCCTCCGTAAAGCTTCTGAGGGTGATGTCCACGCGTTCATTCTCATTTTGTTTCTCCGTAAATACGGCCGTGGTCGCCATCTGCCCGGCGCCTACCAGCACGGACTTCGAAACGCCGGTATAGGGATCCGTCACCGTCACCCATACCTCGCCGTCCAGAATATAAATCTCCGTAGTTTTAAAATCGATTACCCGAACAAAGCCGGAGGTTCCACGAATACCCGTTACCATGGTGGCCGTGCGGATGTTCATGCTCTCGTCATCCTCTAAATGCCTTGCGACGTTAAAGAACATTTCTCCCGCGTTCAGATACAAGGACAGCTCCCTGTCCTCCTTGCGCACTTCCATGGACGAAAACTGCCCAAGCTTTGCCGCTCTTGTTTCATCCAATGCCAAATAGGCATAGCTTGCTTCCTCGGTCGTCACGCTGTGACCGTTGTAGAGGAACATGCCCTCCATCGGCTTCACGTCATTGCCGCTCTTATTTTGTACGCCAATTTTCCCTTCCATCTTAGCAAGCTCTACGCTTTTTACAACGGTTTCATAGCCCTGCTTCACCTGCGCAACTTCCGTGTTGTTCGTTTCCTGCCCTGCGTTTCCGGTATTTGGCGTATTTGTTGCTTTCCCCTTGCCAGCGGAACACGCCGTCATCAGACATAGTGCGATGGTTGCAATCCAAAACAATCCTTTGTTTCTTCTGCTCATCTTATTCCTTCCCCTCCGTCCATGCATTGCTCTGATAAAATAATTCCAAGATATCTCCGTCCACTTTTCCCTCCGAAGCCATGCTCCGAAGGATTCCCAACGCCTTTTCACGCGGCATGGCTTTCTTGTATGGCCTGTCACTCGCCGTGAGCGCATCAAAAACGTCCAAGATCGTAAGAAGCCTTTCCTGAAAGGAGAGATCCGCCGCCGTCAAATGCTGCGGATAGCCCGAGCCATCAAGCAGCTCATGATGATTCGATGCCCAACGCGTCACGTGGCTATATTCCTTGCTAAAGCTGATTCTCTCCAGCATCTTCTTGGTCAGCACCACGTGGCTTTCCATGATGGAGCGCTCCTTCGCCGTCAGCGTTCCCTTCCGGATGGACAGGGTCTCTCTTTCGCTGTCGGTCAGCCAGTGCTTCACCTCGCCGTCCCTGTCGACATATTCTCGACTCGCGATTTCTTCAATCTTTTGTAAGAGATCATCTGGCAAAAAACCTGCCTTGTTAGCATTTCCAATGGCTTCCAAGGCTTCTTTTAAGTCTTCCTTTGTCTTTTCGTAGGCTTCCTTTGTACACCTGCCCTTAAGCCATTCAACCTCACTGAGTAGTTCAATGAGCAGAAAGCGTTGACGAATGGCATCCTCAAAGCCTTCTATGCGGCAGGACTTATCCATGATGGAAAGGGCGATGCCGAGCTTTCCGACGTCGTGAAGCCAGACGGCCATGAGAAATTCCCTCTCCTCCTGCGGCGTCATCGCATGCTCTGAGTTTGTCTCCCGAAGCCACGTCAAAAAGCGTTTTCCATATCCCGCCATGTTTCTGGTATGGTTTGCATTATAGGGGCTTCTGGCATCGATGGCCGTCGAAAGCACCTGCACCATGGATTCCAATAGTCTCGTGATCTCACGGCTGTAATTCAGGTTGGTAAGGCGGATGGCCGCCTGCGATGCCAAGGACTGTATCACGTGCTCATAATCCTGTGCAAATGCAATTGTTTCGCCATTTTTGTCCTTCGCGTTCAGAAGCTGCAGGACTCCAATGGCGTCGCCCTTGTCATCCAGCATCGGAATGACCAGCATCGACTTTGTCCGATATCCCGTCATCTGGTCGTATCTTCTCGGACCGGAAAAATCAAAGCGCTGATCTTCATAGACGTCAGCTACGTTGATCAGGGCCTTGTCCAAGGCTGCCCTTGCGCAGACGTTTGTCGGCTTTAAGGCAACGGGCGGCAGCTCGATCGTCTGTCCGTGTCCGCCGCGGTCAATCCCTAATGACAGCGTAACCATAATGTGGAAGGTTAATACGTCATTTTCCAAAATATATAAGGTTCCGCCGTCGCAGTTGGTAAGATCCATCGCGACGTCCACGATCTCCCTCATCAAGCTGTCGCTGTCCGCATTGGCCGACAATTCTATTCCAATTTTTAATAATCTTTCGATGTCCAATGTGTTCATAAATGATAAATCTCTCCCTGTCTGCCAAACACACATTGAGGAAATTTCTGATTAATTTTACGTTCTAAGGCGTCCAATTGTTCATCGGTTGCCGAAGGATCAAAATGTACCAGCACGGTTTTCTTTGCTCCGCACGCGGTGCCCAGGGCCGCACCCTGTCCCTGCGTGCTATGTCCCCAGCCGCGCTTTGATGCGGCATCGTCATCATTTAGCTGACCGTCACAAATGAGCAGATCACACCCCTTGGCAAACCGCTCCAGCGCATCCCTTGCCTCCTGCGTCAGCTCACAGTCCACGGCATAGACAAGCGTCCTCTTTCCGTCCGAGATCTTGAAATGTGTGACACCCCCGGGATGATTTCCTTCGAGCGTCTCTATGGTCAGATCGCCGATCGTAAAGGATCCGTTAATAGAGACATACTCAAGTCCCTTAGAGATCTCCTCCAGATGAACAGGCCAAAAGGGAGGTCCATAAAGCGTATGGAGAATTTTCTCACAGCTTTGTCCCTCATGGTCAGCCATGTAAAGCCTGATCTTCTTGTCCGGGTCAGCTAATTCCTTCCACTTGCAAAGGCCGATCAGATGATCCAGGTGAGGATGACCGATCAATACATGATTCTCTGCACCGGCGATGCCATACATGAGGCCACTGCCCGCGTCCAAAAATAGCACCTTTCCGCTAGCCTCCATCCTGACGCAAAGCGTGTCGCTTCCAAATTCCTGAAATTCCTTTGGCGTGACTGCCATGGAGCCGCGCACGCCCAAAAGCTCAATTTTCCAACAATCCTTCGTTTCCATTTTACCCAATCAACCCCTGTTCGTACTTATGTTGCCGCCTCTTTTTGCACAAACGTAACGTCGCCAAGCTTCTCCGTCTTTACGCGCGCTGCCGTTCCCTCCGTCAGTTCCTTTAAAAAGCCTTCCGTCTCCTCCTTCGCGAGTGTTACCGTTAACCGCACCTTCTCCGCATACTCGCTGTTCGTCGGTTGTACGCCCCGATTTCCAAGCAGATACAATACCTTACCGATGTCGTTGTACTCTGCCTCAATGAGAAGCTCCGTTCCTTGACGCATGATGCCAATCTCACACGCTGCCAGCCCCTCCTTAACCGCTTGGGTATAAGCGCGCACAAGGCCACCCGTCCCAAGAAGCACGCCGCCAAAATATCGCGTCACCACGACGGCTATGTTGCGGACTCCTGAGCCCAGAAGTACCTCCAGCATTGGGCGTCCCGCCGTTCCGGAGGGCTCTCCGTCATCACTGCATCTGGTCAGTTCGCCCCTGCTGCCAATGCAAAACGCACTGCAATTATGTCTTGCATCCCAATATTTCTTTTTCATTTCCTCGATAAAGGAAACCGCTTCCTCCTCCGTCTGCACACTTCGCACGGTTGCAATGAAGCGGGATTTCTTTTCTTCATATTCTCCCTGTCCGCCAGACAGGAGAATCCGATAGGAATCGTTTCCCATAATTGAACATAATCCCCCAAATTACAATCGTAATTATCATAACATATTTCCCAATTTTTGTGAAGTCAAGCCATTCAAAATCTTAACTTTTTCTTAAGGGAAAAGTTGTTCTTCACATTTTGTCCAACATTTGGTATACTATAGCAGAATATGGACTTTTTGTTCATTCAGAAAGGACAGCGCTATGGATTATGGCAGAGACGGAGTTCGTGAGATCAAACGGTCACTGAACTCTAAAACAAATAAACTATGGAGAGCCTTGATCATCACGGTGGTTCAAATTGCGACCCTTGTTATCATCGGCGTCGGTATCTGCGGCATTTCCTTGGGCTTTGGATTGTTCCGAGGGATTTTGGCGGACACGCCGAGAATCAGGCTGGCGGACGTCATCGCCTCCGGCCAGGCAACCATCGTATATGATGCCGAAGGAAATGAAATTGACAGCTATGTTTCCATGAACTCCAACCGAATTCAGGTTGGCTGGGATCAGATCCCGAAGTATATGGGACTTGCCTTCGTCGCCTGCGAGGATGAGCGTTTCTATCAGCACGGTGGAATCGACTACAAGGCCATCGTCAGATCCGGTTATCAATACGTAATATCCGGCTTTCGACGGACGCAAGGTGGTAGTACCATTACCCAACAGCTTCTGAAAAACACGGTATTTACGACATGGACGGAGGAAGGCGACAACTTAATGAAAAAAATCAAGCGTAAGGTTCAGGAGCAATACCTTGCACTTGAGGTCACAAAGAAGTTCACCAAGGACGAGATTCTGCTTCGTTACATGAACGCCATCAACCTTGGACAGGGCACGCTCGGCGTAGAATCCGCTTCTCTTCGTTATTTTGGTAAGTCCTGTATTGACCTAACGATTTCGGAATGCGCCGTGATCGCCGTGATTACCCAGAACCCTTCTGGTTATAACCCCATCAGCCATCCCGAAAACAATGCAAGAAGACGTTTGAACTGTCTGAATAAGATGCTGGAGCTCGGCTTTATTACCGCGGATCAGTATACTGAAGCCATCGATGACACCAACGCCGTTTATGAGCGAATCGGCCTCTTCGACACCAGCTACCGCGTAAGCTCCTCCACCTCCGGCTCGTATTTCTCCGACGCCCTGTATGAGCAGGTTTTTGACGATCTCGTGGAGGACGGTTATACAAAGGAGCTGGCAGAGACCATGCTGACCAGCGGCGGTCTTCGCATTGAATCGACCTTGGATCCTACGATTCAGGCGATCTGTAATGAGGAGGTTGCTAATCCTTCGAACTATCCCGCGCAGACGGACTGGTATTTAAACTATGCATTGACCATCAAGGTAGATGCCGCTACAAAGAAGAATTTCAGCAAGGAAAACATGTCCAGCTGGTTTAAGAGCCATAAGAACAAGGAGTTTAACCTGATCTTCCACTCTCAGGATGATGCCTATGCGGCAGCGGAGGAATTCCGTCTCGCCATGATGGAGGAGCTTGGCGTTCCAAACGATCCCGCCAATTACGAGGAGACCGTAAAGATGACGCCCCAGCCTCAGGTTGCCTTTGTTGTCAGTGATCCAAAGACAGGCTATGTTGTCGCCGTGGTTGGCGGTCGCGGCGCCAAGGAGGGAAGAAGAACCCTGAACAGGGCCGTTTCTTCCACCCGTTCCCCCGGTTCCACCTTTAAGGTCCTCGCTTCCTTTGCACCTGCAATTGACTGTGCCGGCATGACGCTGGCAACCGTATATAATGATGCACCCTTCAGTTACGATAACGGCACTCCCGTTAATAACTGGTATAAGAATGGTTACCGCAACATTCGTTCCATTCGCTATGCAATTCAGGAATCCATGAACATCATTGCCGTAAAGAACCTGACCGTCATCACTCCTCAGGTCGGCTTTGACTATCTAGTAAACTTTGGATTTACGACGTTGGAGTCCGGTAATTACTATAACGGCCAATGGCTGACCGACGTGATTCAACCCCTGGCACTGGGCGGCATCACCAAAGGCGTATCACCCTACGAGTTAAATGCAGCCTACGCCTCCATAGAAAACAAAGGAACCTACGTAACTCCTAAGCTTTATACCCGCGTTCTGGATTCCGATGGCAACGTCATTCTTGACAACACCAATCCTAAGACCAGGCAGGTTCTGAAGGAGACGACGGCCTACCTTCTGACGAGCGCCATGCAGGACGTTATTACGAAGGGTACCGCGACGGCATGTAAGTTAAACAACATGAATGCCGCCGGTAAGACCGGTACGACAACGAAATCACATGACGTATGGTTTGCAGGCTTTACGCCTTACTACTGCTGCACCGTTTGGACTGGCTATGACAATAACATCGCCATGGTAACCTCAGGTGCCAACCGTCAGGACGGTATTTCCAAGGCAATCTGGAAGTCCGTCATGAGCCGCATCCACGAGGAGCTCCCCAACCAGGATTTCCCCATGCCAGAGGGTATCACGAAGTGTAAGATTTGTTCCCAGTCCGGCAAGCTTCCAAGAGAGGGGCTCTGCGACGTCGCCGGATGTGTGGTTCAAGAGCTCTTTGCTGAGGGTACGGAGCCTACGGAATACTGTGACATCCACTATGAGGGTGAGATTTGTGCATACGATAACTTGATTGCCTGTGATGAATGTCCTTTCCGCTATCACGGAACAGCTACGCTTCCTCTGATCGAGGACCCCGCACTGACGAAGGGCTCCACCATGATCGTCAAGACGGAGGACGGCGGACAGACGCTGGTAACGCCGAACACCACAGCCTACTGTCAGCATAATGCACAGTTCTTCCAAAAGCCCAATGCCTACGCGCTCATCGAAGAACAGCGAATCCAGTTGGAACAGAGGATTGCAGCAGCGCAGCAATAATACCAAAGCTTTTTCAGGGCTCAAAAGCATGTACTTTATAAGCAAAGCATGTTCCTTACGAACAAAAGCACAAAAGACAAAAAAAGCCCGTCACCAACGAATCGGTGACGGGCTTTTCTTTATTTCAATTTCTTTATTTCAATTTCTTCTGAAGCATCCTGATCTGCTTCTTCAGATCTGCAATGGCCCTGTTTGCATTCGCAATGGCAACGCACTGCTTTTCAAATCTCTCTGAACAGGATTTGGTTCCTGTCTCCATGCCAAGCTCGTCCATGGCCGTGGGGTCACCATTCTCTTCCGCTTCCACACGCTCCTCATACTGGGCATAAACCATTCGTCCGATCTCGAGCTGGTTTCTCTTGATGACTTCCTCGCAGGTACTGATTTGACGTTTTAAACGAATCAGCTCAGAAAGCTCCTTCGCCTTATCCGTCACCTGATTCTTTTTATCCGAAAGTACCGTCTTAATCGTTTCCAATTTTTCCATTGCCACGTCTGCTCCTTTCGCTGTCCTTACGGCTTGCCTTCCCTATTGCCGTTTCCATTTCCATTGTACCTTTTTTCCAAAAATTCATCAAGTATTTCATTGCACTTTTGTAAGATTCTGTGCTATACTAACCTTAGGTTTTGGGGAGGTAAATGCCATGCAGTCAATCTACACGAGCTTAAAGGTAAACAACGAAATCGAACTGTGCGAGGTCAATGATGAGGAATGCAAAAAGCTAATCGAAAAGGCTCTGCTCCAGAATCGTATCTCCTACTATATTCGCTGGGCAAAAGCTTCCTTCTTTAGCAAACGCCAGCGCTGTATCATTTGTGTGAACGATAATTCCAAGGAGGTCGCAGAGGAGCTTGTCCGTTCCATCTGCGATGACGCAGGCTATCAGGTCAAATTCCTGCTCCGCCAGTCCTCCTCAAACAATTATCTGTAAATAAATTGTCTATGAAAAAAGAACCCCTGCCTTTTGGTGTGCTACCCGTCAAGAGGACAGTGAAAAATTAAAAATCTTTGTGCCGCCAGTCGCTTAAACGGCTGGCGGTATTCTTATGCCGCCGCA
>JAEEGG010008990.1_pt1 | contig 22512 bp, 18 predicted proteins | sample 9134161 | NCBI WGS metagenome assembly JAEEGG01 (sample SAMN16246543, study PRJNA631951) | gut metagenome | biome: gut microbiome; feature: rumen; material: CR-attached | host: Bos | place: Iran: Karaj | collected 2018-10
GAGGACTGCCTTGTAAGCGTCGGCAGCGGCTGCGAAGTCCTTATCGTTGAAGAATCCGTTCGCCTTCTGCATAAGCACCTGGGGAACGAGGTCCGTGGCTTCGACGGCTATATCGTCGGCACCGTATTTCTTGGCAACCTCGGCGGTCTCTTTCAGGCCGGCGATTGCTTTGTCGTATTCAGCGTCATTGACTGCCTTCTTGGCAAGGGAGAACATAAGGATGGGAATAGAACTCTTGCAGTTCTGGGCGATTTCAGCGCCTTCCTCGCCGAGGGCTTCGGCCTGCACGAGAGCATCCTTGAAGTTCTGGAGAGCCATTTCAACGTTCCCGGCTTCATTCGCAGTGATAGCACTGTTGTAGATTTCGGTCACCGATGCCAGATCCTGTGCGTAAACCATTCCTGCGCAAAGCATCGATGCTACAATGATGATAAGCTTTTTCATTTCTCTATAAATTTGTTTTGGTTCAATCCTTGTTGGCAATTTCGCAAAAATAGTAAATTTTGTTGTATTTTTGTGTTTGGCAGAACTGTTTATGCGTAAAACATTCCTACATATTGCCATCCTTGTGCTGTTTCTGGCGTCATCCCCCGGGATTTCGGCCCAGGAACTCCCTACTTTCGGGCAGGAGGCTGGCATAAATACCGGAACTTTCGCCAACGGTCTCACATACTACATAGTTCCCAATACTACTTCCAAAGGCTATGCCAATTTTGCCCTGGTGCAGAAAGGCCTTGAGAATCAGGAAGATGCGCGTGCCGCTCTGGACTACTCTTTCCTCTCTTCCAAGGGCGTCGGCTACACCCGCCACGGATATATATCCTACGAAGGGGCTTCGGCCGTTTACAGTTTTGAAGATGTCCCGACCTTCCAATCCGTTGCATTGGATTCCACGATAATACTTCTCTTCGACATTATCTCCAAGTACAAAGGGGAGCAGGCCATAATCGCCTGCGGGGATATCGACGCCGCCAGGATGAAGGACCGCCTGTATCTGATGTCGCTCACCGTCGGCAAGCGCAACCCCGCGCCCGAAAAGGCTCCCTATGTCTGGGTGCCCGCCGACCGTCCGCGCTTTATCCACTACGGCAAGAGCAGCAGGGACCTGTCGGAAATAGAGGTCATCTACGACTCTCCCCGCACCCCGCTCAAGTATATGAGCACCCCTCAGCCGCTGGTGTCCAGTATGTTTTCCCGGGAACTCGGGGACATACTGCGCAAGCGCATAGAGGCCCTCTTCCTTGCGAAGGACATCCCCCTCGCCTACGTCCGTTTCCGTTATCTGGACAGTTCCAGGACGGAGGGCAACGAGCGCTACTCCCTGCACGTGGGAGTGCGGGAGAAGGATGTCCCCCTGGCCACTGAATACATCGCCGGCGTGCTGGCGGACATAGACAGGAACGGAGTCACTCCCCAGGAATTCTTCGACGCCAAGGACCGTTTCATCACCTGGGCCGCGAAGAACAGCGCCGCCTCCATCTCCAACCGGGAATACGTATCTACCTGCAAGGCGAACTACCTCTATGGCGCCAGCCTGGCCTCCCGCAAGGAGAGGGAGAAGTTCTTCAGCGGAAGGAAGATATCCGTCACCCAGGACCTGTCGATGTTCAACCGCTTCGCCTCCGCCCTGCTCGATCCCCGCAGGAACCTCACCGTCCGCTACGGTACGCCGGCGGACACCCTCTCCACCGGGGCCCTGCAGGACATATTCCAGAAGGGATGGAAGGAGTCTTCCGGCGCCGGCACGACCGTCCGTTTCGGCGACAGCCTGGCCCTCTATTATCCCGTCGACCGCAAGGTCCGCCTGAAATCCGAGGTCACCGACCCCCAGACCGGAGGCAGCCTCTGGACCTTCTCCAACGGGATGAAGGTGCTTTTCAAGAAGACGGATGATTCCCGCATCCGCTATGCGCAGATGATACGCGGCGGGTATCCCGAGGTGCCTGGGATCGCGGAAGGGGAAAGCGCCTTCGTGGGAGATATGCTCGGCCTCTACGACATCTGCGGGATGGATGCCATGCAGTTCCGCAATATGCTGGAATCCAACGGGATAACCATGTCCTGCAAGGTCACCGCCGCGGATATGCGAATCAGCGGCACCGTCCCCTCCGACCGTATGACCCTGCTCTTCCGCAGCCTTCTCTCCATACAGAAAAACCGCCGGCTGAACCTCTCGACCTTCGACTACTACCGCCGCAGCGAGGCCCTGCGCCAGGAGGACTTCCGCCTCTCTTCCGAGGGCATCAACGCCGTGACCGACAGCATAATGTGCCCGGACTTCTTCTATCCCGACACCAAATCCACCGGCCGTCTGGGAGGGAATCTCCCCGAAAAAGCCGAGCGCTACTTCTCCGCCCAGTTCGCCAAGAACCAGGACGGGATAATCTTCATAGAAGGGAACCTTTCCGCCTACGGCCTGCAGAAGCTGCTGTGCCGCGTGCTGGGGGGATTCCGCACCGGGAAGAACTTCTCCGTGCGTTCCAAGATGACCTACCAGATGCGTTCAGGCTGGTCCACATACACCGTCGGCCGCGATGAACTCTCCCTCGGCGAAGGCACTGGCGCCAACATCGCGATGGCAGCCGAAAGGCCCTTCACCATGCAGGCCTGGTGTGCCTTCCGCATAGCCGTGGAGCATCTGCGCCGCGAGCTCGTGGTGGACCTCGCCCCTCTGGGCCAGTATTTCGAAGTGGTCCCCGACCTCCGGCTGCTGCCCACCGAACGCATAGCCATCTACATAAACTGCAAGGCCTGTCCGTCCGAAGGGCTTCCTGCCGACGTGGAACCGGCCGATCCGATGGAGGTGATGGACCGCTTGCGCGATGCCCTCGAGCGCATCTCCGCCACCACTCTCTCTCCTTCCGACCTGAATGGCCTGAAGGATGCCCTCTCTACCGAGATGGCGGGTGAGCTCGCGGATCCCGACTATATGATGGCCGCCGTGCTGCGGCGCTATTCCGAGGGGAAGGATATGATTTCCAATTACTCGACCTATCTGTCGAAAGTTACCGCCCAGGATGTCCAGGATGTGATTTCCGCGCTGGGGAAAGGCAGCAAGGTAGAATATGTCATAAAATGAGAAGGGAAGATTTCGGTACTATCATCCAGATAGGTGACGTGCTCGTGAGCGAAGATGTGGTCTGCGAGTACTTCGCCTGCGATTATCCTGTGTGCAAAGGTGCCTGCTGCATAGTGGGCGACAGCGGAGCTCCTCTCGAGGAAGAGGAGATCCCCGGGCTGGAGAGGGATTATCCTTCGTTTTCTGCGCTGATGTCCGAGGCCGGCCGCAACTCTGCCGAGGCTTCGGGCTTTTTTGCGGTGGATCGCGACGGCGACCTGGTTACCCCGCTGGTGCCGGGTACCGAGGAGTGTGCTTTCTGCCGTTTCGAGGAGGATAATTGCCTCTGCGCCATCGAGAAGGCGGGGCTGGCCAAGCCGGTTTCCTGCGCCCTCTATCCGATCCGCGTGAAGAAGTTCCGCGGAGGCGGGATGGCCCTGAACCTGCACCGCTGGGACATATGCCGCTGCGCCTTCGAGCGCGGCCGCCGCGAGGGCATCCGTGTCTACCAGTTCCTCCGCGGCCCCCTCATCCGCCGCTTCGGCCCCGACTTCTTCGACGCTCTCTGCGCCGCCGCCAAGCATCTGCAGTAAAGCCGCCGCGGCCCAGCGGGCAGCTATCTTGCTGATATTCAGCCACTTCCTGAAAACAAATCGGCGAAATTCGCCGATTTGTTTTCAGTATCTCCCTGACACACAATCACTTAGCTGCCCGGCCAATTTCGTTGCGCCACACCCATCGCCGCGGCTTTCCGTCCGCGCCGGGGAAAGGGCAGGTCCGTGCCGCCAAAAAAACGGCGTCCCGGTACCTGCATTCCCCGTCCGCTGGGCTCCCGCACGCCGCGGCGTTGCCTTCAGCGGCATTTTCAGCCGCGGCGTCTGTCTAAACTGTTGACTTAATCCCGAAAGAAGGATTATGGCTGCTGTGCCGTGCTGGGTAACTTGTTGAATCATAGGACTTTACTTAATCAGGGCTGCTCGATTTTAAGCAGCCTTGATTGCGTAAAATGTTGATACTCAGGTATTTGCCCAGCACGCTCGCATTGTCCATCGCAACAGACCACGTCCATCCGTGCACTAGTCCGCTCCATCCGCGCCGATTCACAACCGCCGCGGTTTTCCCAATGTCCGGGCAGATTTTCCTGGGTTTTTCTGCCCGGGCGGCAAATATGTTGAGTAGGATTTGCAAAGGCGGAAAATATTTCGCTACTTTACAGAAACAGAATGTGTTATGCACGAGAGGAATGATTATTGGATGCGGGAGCGGGAGTGCGAACGCATTTTTGCAGCCGGGGGGCCGTACTTTATGATAAACACGGAACATGTCGACTGGCTGCTTTACAAAACACGTGAAGAATTCATCGTCGGAACCAACTTGGTTGCAATCGCAGCAGCCGAATCCGGTTTCCATATCCTGGATGATGTGCAGATGAACAATCACCATCACGTCCTTGGAGAAGGAACCAGGTCCAGAGCCGACGCATTTGCTGACTTATTGCGGGAGAAAGAAAGGAAATTCCAGACTTCGCTTGGCAACAGATCCCTGAAAGACTGGGAGATCCGTGTTGATGCGACCACGGATTTGCAGCAATTCCGTAATCGCGTCGCATACATAGACAGAAACGCCTATGTCGTCCGACTGGATAGCACGCCTAACGGTTATCCTTGGGGCTCGGGAGGGTTGTTTTTCAATGGAAACCTTTGGATGATGTCCGAAGGCTTGCCGTGGAAGTCGCTCACCATTGAGAAAAAGCGAAAGATCTGCAGGTCCCACAACATCGATATGCCCGACACTTACAAAACCTTGGGAGGGATGATACTTCGCCGGAGTTTTGTGGATTATAAACGTACCGAGAGTATGTTCAATAGCGCCAATCAGTATTTTACCAAACTGACGCGACATGGGGAGGCCGATGTCGAAATATCTAAAGCTTTGGGAGAGAAGATCCAGCTGCCTACTGAGGAGGTATTTCAGATTGTCGGTGGCTGGTTCCCAGGGGCCAGTGTCCGTGAATTGGAGGTGAAGGACAGGTTGGAGGCTGCTAAAGCTATGAAGACGAGGTTGAATAGTTCTAATAAGCAGATATCGCAGGTGCTGCGTCTGCCGGAAGATCAGCTTGAACGCTTATTCCCACGCTCACGCTGAACTATCCGGTGCAGGCAGAAGTCAGAAGAGAGTTGGATGCGATGCGTCCAACTCTTTCAGTATGTGCTCCATGGTGGCTTGGCGGATGAGGGCGCTGCGGGAGCGCACGCCGAAGCGCTTGCAGTATTCGCTGATTGCGGCAAGCTCCTTTTTGTTGAAAAACACGGATTTGCGTATGGTTCGCTTCAAGGCAGCGCGTTCTTTGTCGAGATAACGCGGATCTATGCCAGATTTTGTTTTTCGTGCCATAGCGCAAATATAGTAAATTATATTATATCAAGCTCTTCTCCTTCGCTTTCGATATCAGTTCGGCGGTGTTGGCCGCATCGAATTTCTCCAAGAGTCTCTTCCTGTACCATTTGATGGTCGGCAGCGACAGGTACACTTTCTCTGCTATCTGGGGACTGGTATAACCCGCGGCGATAAGCGGCAGGATCTGTTCCTCGCGCTCGGAAAGGAAATTCTCGGAATCCTCCTCTCCCTCCTGCAGGGCATCTTCAATGGCGGCATCCGCCCCCTCCTTCTCTTTTTGCAGCCGGTCGATACGCTTGAATACCAGCGCGAGGGTCAGCAGCAGAACTATCAGCAGTGCACCGGCAATAGCCAGCGACCTCCAGAGTTTCTTGTGCTGGGAGATAATCTTGTTGGTAAGGCCCAGGGTCTCTATCCTTGCCATGAACTCCTGGTCCTCGTGGAGAGAAAAATAGGAATCTGCCCTTTCTATATAATCCAGGGCGCGGGAAGTCTTCCCCTTCGCCAGCCATAAGGCGCCCAGGCCCTTGAATGCGGAAGCGAGCTGGAGGGAATCCCCGGATGCCTTGGCGTACCGAAGCGAAGTTTCATAACACTCCAGCGCCTTGTCCAGGTCTCTCTCCTCGAACCAGGTCTCTCCCATATTGTACCACAACACCGCGTTGCTCTCGTTCCAGCCGTGCTTGTCGAATATCTCCCCGGCCTTCTTGTAATACTCCATCGCTTTGGGGAGGGAATCCATCATATTGTAACAGTTCCCCAGAGAACCAAAGAGCGTTGAATAACTGTCATCGACGATAGTTTCGTCATAGGCTTGGTCCGAGGTGGAAGGGGTTTCGCCGGAAGCCATCCTGTCGATTACGTCCTTAGCCTTGAAGAAGTAAACCAGGGCGCTGTCGTAGCGCTCGTTGCTGTAGTGAATCAATGCAATGCCACGGAGGCCGTCGCTCATCTTTGACAGCCAGTTCCAGCGTCTGGCCAGATTATAGCACTTCCTAGCGAAATGGCTAGAACGTTCCCCGTTGATATTCCTGTAGCCCAGCATCAGTTCGTAGTATGCGCGGATAAGGTCGGAAGCTTGCTGCTCCGAGCAGAGGGCCTCGCGTTCAGGAGTCCATCCTGCGACCACCCTTTCCAGCGAATCGACATTGTGCCCGCGGTGATCCGTATAGGCCTGGGCCGACGTGGCCAGGCATATTGAACAGAGAAAGATTAACAGCCTTTTCATATCGGCGAAGATAGCAAAAACAATCCATAGCTGGTGCAAGGGGTTGTAAATCTATACTTTAGGATAGTGGCTTCTATACTTTGGGATGGTGTTTTCAAGAAATAAAACCTTGTTCTTTGCAAAAACAGATTCTGCTAAAAACCGTGCTTATGGAAGAATTCAGTTACAAAGAAAAGGCTATACTGAAACTGATTGCGGCAGGCCGCACAAGCCAGGAGATTGCCGACGAACTGCATCTTAGCCTCCCGACCATCAAATGGTACCGCAAGAAGATGAAGGAGAAGACAGCCTCGGAGACTACTGTGGAAATGATCCGCAAAGCGATTGAGAACAAACTACTTTAATCAACCAGTCATATGAAAAAGATTATTATTTCCCTGTCGATTGTTTCTGTATGTGTGGCGGCGTGTTCCTGCGCCGGCCTTCTCAACGGCCCCGATAACGGTGAAGTGCCTGACGGCATCACCATCGAGGAAATGAACGAAAAAGGATATGCCATCAAACTTTCGTACACCAGTGCGGAAGGCTACTCCAGCGACAATGGCAGCCTGGTCTATACCCGCAAAGGAAAGAAATACCGTTGGGATACGGTATCACAGAGAAGCGTCTATGCCTATTATTACGACCGTGCAAGCGAGTCCGGCTACCAGTATTATGATGAAGAGTGGGCCGAGTACGATTATTATCGTTGCCAGCAGACCGTTAACAACCTGTTCTCGGAATGGGTGAACGACTGCAGCTCTCTTCTCAAGAACTATGGTTTCGAAAAGACCGGCACCACCGAGATACTTGGCTTGACCTGCGACGTCTGGACCGGCACTTATTCTAAAGAGGGGAAGGCCTTCGGTGCAGTTGCCTACGGCGCAATGGCAAAGGAGGGCGCAAAGGGCGAATTCTGTGTCTGGAACGGACTGACGCTCCGCACCAAGGTCGATGATAAGGTGCAGACGGAATGCACCGCAATCGTCGTAGGTATAGACGACGATGCATTCAGCCAGACGGTAGATATTAGCTGGATAAAATAAAACGACACAAGTATGAAGGATTATAAAAAGGGTGAGTACCTCGCACCGGAAGCCGGGGTTATGACAATTTTGACCGACTCTTCGATGCTTAGCGTCAGCGGAGGCAATGAAGGCCTCCTTGGCTCTGGCTACAGCTATGGCGAAGGTGATTTTGATTAATGGGGGAGACAGCAATGAAAAAGTATTATTTGATTATTGCGGCCCTTGCTGCAGCCCTTGCTTGCTCCAAGGAGACTGTCAACACAGGATTGTCATTTACCGCTACGGTCGGTGATGCGTTTACAAAGACAAGTTTGAGTGATTTGGGCGGTGGGGCATATGATATCGTATGGGCAACCTCCGACCAGATCCTGATTACCGACGATACCAACAATGCTGTTTATAAACCTACGACAGCTGCTACACAAAGCCCTCTTTCCAGGTATTCCGGAACCGATCCGGTCGGCCCCACATACAAAGCTTACTACCCTTCAAGCTTTTATAACACAAGCAACAAGGAGTTCACTTTGCCGGAAGAAAGGACTTCGTATACAACGGGTGCCTTTGTGGATTTCCCTATGTATGCCCAGTCTGACAATACCGACCTGCAGTTCAAAAATGTCTGCGGACTTTTGCAGTTGTCTTTATCCGGAACCGGAAGTGAAAAGATTGGCAAGGTGGTGGTAACGGCTGACGAGTATCTGTCCGGCCCTATGACGATAACGGCCGATGGAGGTGCATATAAGGCATCGCTTTCTTCGGGAAGCAAGAGCGTAAGTGTTACGTTCTCATCTTATAAAACACTTACCGAGGGCGCCGTGGTCAATATCCCCCTTCCCGCAGGAACATATACCGGTCTTACCATTGAGGTATTCTCCAATCCTGCCGGACCATATTACTCACAAAAAGTGGCCAAATCGGGAATAGTTATTGTCCGGAGCCAGGTGACGACAGTCACTCTGACTTCAATAGCTTTTGACAAGACCGCACTCGCAAAGGGTAGCGGAACATCCGTGGATCCTTTCCAGATTGAGACAGAGGATGATGTTATCGCACTTGGTGAAGCTTGCCGGAAAGGTTTGTCATTCTCCGGTAAATATTTTATTGTGAACAACAATATCACCCTGACTAAAGCACATGTCCCCTTTGCATTGACTTGCAATACCTTTGACGGCAACAGCAAGACCATTACCCTGTCTGCCGGATATGACTTTTCGTCGAAGCCGGTTTACGGTGGATTCTTCTCCGAGTTCTCCGGCACGCTGAAAGATTTGACCATGGCCGGTCCTGATGTTTCCTTCAGCACGGGTGAAACTGCTAACATGAAAGCCTTTGGAGCGCTTGTCGGAAGTTGGCAGACTAAGAGCGGAACTGTTTCCGGTTGTAGTAACGGTATCAATATAGAGATCTCATCAAGTGCTTCCGCGCAGATTCTTGTCGGTGGTCTGTTGGGCGTGTATTATGGAACGATAGGAAATTGCCATAATACTGGAAACTTGACAGTTTCATCTACTGTAAGGAGTTATAATTCGAGTGTCGGTGGCGTAGTCGGAAAGAGCGGCTATGTTTCAACGTCAGTCAACGCTGGAAACATTACGGCAACTAATGTCCGTTTTTGTGGCGGTGTGTCCGGATATATGAACGGAGATGGATCGGGATATTACGTCGATAAGTGTAAGAACACAGGAGATGTAAGTTCAACGACTTTAACAGGAGCATCAAGCGCAGATAACCGAGTCCGAGCAGGAGGTATAGCAGGTTATTGTGCTAATCCGATCGAAGCCAGAAACTGTTTTAATAGCGGATCTATTACAGCATGGGGACCGATTGTTTATTGGCCCGGAAGTATTGCCGGAGGATTATTCGGTGAAACAGGCGGTCATGATATAAAAAACTGTTATAATCTGGGTGATATCACGGCAAAAGTCGGAAGGGCTCTGTCTGATGCCGGGACTTATACATGCAAGCCTTTGGCTGGCGGTATAAGCGGATTCAATGGTAACGTAACGAATTGTTACAGCGCCGGAACCCTGATAACGATGCGCTCCGTTAATAGCGGATCAGGATGGGAATATGGACGTTGTGAGGGCGGAATCGTGAGTATGACAGATTACAAAAACAGCGTATACCAGGGTTCCGCAAGCTTCTGTTACTATCCGGATGCCCGGCTTGATGAGAGCTCCTATGACTTGTATTGCATCGGTTATCAGACAAGGGCACAAAAGGAGGATTACTACCAGAATAATAACTCTACCACGAAGGGCGTTTCCGGAACAAATTGTTCGTCTTTCCATTCCGCTACTTTGGTAACAGGTGGTAACAAGTCGGGAACCGTCACGATAGGTGCAACGGAATATCCCGTCGGTACTTCGATTCTTACTTTGTTAAATGCCGGAAAAGACGAATTGGGCTCTTCCTATCTTCCCTGGAAGGCAGGGGCCGGTGACCCTGCATATCCGGTATTCGATGAATAGCGTGCTATATACAAATAAGGCTGCTCAAAACCGAGCAGCCTTGTTTGTATAAAACATCCTACTCCGCCCGGTAATTCTCCAAATCTTCTTCCTTGACGGTTGCGATGAAGGCTTCGTGGCGGGCGAAGTCGGCCTCGGCGAGGCGCACGTACACGTGGGCGCTGCGCGCAAAGAGGTCGGCACGCACGCTGGCATCGCGCAGGATCAGCAGACTCATCATTATGTCGCCTGTCATCTCGTAGAGGTGGCGGGCGATGAAGTCTTGCTTCTCCTGGCTCTCCCCGGCAACCGAAGCGAGCACGGCCTCATACTTGGCCACGAGCGCTGCCACACGGTCCTTCAGAGGCTGGAGCTCGGCAGAGACTGCATCTTCCAGCATCTCCTTCATAATGTTGAGGTAGGTGCCGTTGGTGATGTAGCGTATGGCCGCAACGACCTGAAGCTGGGTGGTTCCCTCGTAGATGGAGAAGATGCGGGCGTCGCGATAGAGCCTCTGGCACTTGTATTCCATAATGAAACCGGAACCTCCGTGCACGCTGATGGCGTCGTAGGCGTTCTGGTTGCAGTATTCGGAGTTCATACCCTTGCACAGCGGAGTGAAGGCGTCGGCGAGGCGGGAGTATTTCTTCATCTCCTGCTTCTCTTCGGCAGTCAGTTCGCGGCCGCAGCGCTGAAGGTCTTCCAGGCCCTTGTAGATGTCCACGTAGCGGGCGGTCTGGTAGAGCAGCGAACGGCCTGCATCGAGCTTGGCCTTCATTGTGGCGAGGATGTCGTACACGGCAGGGAAGTCGATGATCTTCTTGCCGAACTGGGCACGCTCGCGTGCATAGGCGAGAGCCTCGTTGTAGGCTTCCTGGCTCAGACCCACGCTCTGGGCGGCAATACCCAGACGGGCGCCGTTCATCAGGGCCATAACATATTTGATGAGGCCCAGGCGGGTGCTTCCCACCAGTTCGGCCTTGGCATTCTTATAAACAAGCTCGCAGGTAGGGGAGCCGTGGATACCGAGCTTGTGCTCGATGTGACGGACGTCCACACCTCCATTGCGCTTGTCGTAGATGAACATGGAAAGACCGCGGCCGTCGGTGGTGCCCTCTTCGGAACGGGCCAGCACCAGGTGCACGTCGGAATCTCCATTGGTGATGAAGCGCTTCACGCCGTTCAGCCTCCAGCAATTCTCCTTTTCGTCGAAGGTCGCCTTGAGCATCACGCGCTGCAGGTCGGAACCGGCATCGGGCTCGGTGAGATCCATACTCATAGTCTCGCCGGCGCAGATGCGGGGGATGTAGCGCTGGCGCTGATCCTCGTCGCCGAACTCGTAGAGGGTGTCGGCGCAGGACTGCAGGCTCCATATGTTCTGGAAACTGGAATCAGCTGCGGAAACGATTTCGGAAAGCATGCTGAAAGGCACGTTGGGGAAGTTGAGCCCACCATAGCGACGGGCCTGGGCAACTCCGCTGAGCCCTGCCTTGCGGATGGCTTCGAGGTTCTCGAAGGTCTTGGCAGCATATATCATACGTCCGTTCTCGAGGTGCGGACCTTCCAGGTCGACATCTTCGGAGTTGGGAGCGAAAACGTTGGCGGCCAGGTCGCCCATTATCTCAAGCACGCGCTTGTAGTTCTCGATGCAGTCCTCGTAGTCCACGGGGGCATCGTCGAATTTATCCTTGTCCTCGTAGAAGTGCTCGCGCAGCTCCACCACGCGCTTCATCAGAGGGTGATCCAGGTAGAATTCCAGTTCGGGATGGTCGGTATAGTAGTTTGCCATAGTTCGTCAGGTTTATTTGCTGTTCGCCTTGTAATACTTAATGAGTTTGGGGACGACCTCTTCCACCTTGCCTATTACCACATAGTCCGCAATCTTGTTGATGGGGGCGTCGGGGTCGGTGTTGATGGAGATGATTATGCCGCTGTCGCGCATACCGGCGATGTGCTGTATCTGTCCGGAGATGCCGCAGGCGATGTACACCTTGGGATGAACGGTGACGCCGGTCTGGCCGATCTGACGGTCGTGATCCACGAAGCCGGCATCTACCGCTGCGCGACTGGCGCCAACCTCTCCGTGGAGTTCCTTGGCAAGTGTGAAGAGCATGTCGAAGCCCTCCTTGCTGCCCATTCCGTAACCTCCGGCAACCACGATGGGAGCGCCCTTGAGGTTATGCTTGGCCGCCTCGATATGACGGTCGATGACCTTCACGAGGTAGTCGGAGTCGGGCACGTATTTATCGACGTCGGCGATTACGACTTCGCCCTTGTAGTTCTCGTCGAGTATCTGCTTCTGCATCACGCCGCTGCGCACCGTGGCCATCTGGGGCCTGTGCTCGGGGTTCACGATGGTGGCAACTATGTTGCCGCCGAACGCCGGACGGATCTGGTAGAGCAGGTCGGTGTATTTTTCGTGGGTCTTGATGTCCTCGTAATCACCGATTTCGAGCTGGGTGCAGTCAGCGGTAAGTCCGCTTATCAGCGAGCTGGAGACCCTGGGGCCGAGGTCGCGTCCGATGACGGTCGCGCCCATCAGGCAGATCTGGGGATCTTCTTCCTTGAAGAGGTTCACCAGTATGTCGGTGTGGGGAGCGGAAGTATAGGGGAAGAGCCCGGGGGCATCGAAGATGAAGAGCTTGTCCACTCCGTAGGGGAGTATCTGGCTCTCGACTTTTCCGGTGATGCCGCTGCCGGCAGCAACTGCGTGCAACTGCACACCAAGCTGGTTGGCCAGCTTGCGGCCCTTGGTGAGGAGTTCCTGGGAGACTTCGGCAACTGTCGTGCCCTCTATCTCGCAATATACGAATACGTTGTTTTTCATAGCTCTACCCGATGATCTTTTCGTTCAACAATTCCTTGATGAGGCCTTCCACGTCGGAGTCGCTGCTGGAAAGAGTCTTGCTCTCCTTGGCCTGGAAGACTATGTTCTGCACGGCTTTCACCCTGGTAGGGGAGCCGGCTCCACCGCACTGTGCAGGGTCGCCATCGACATCGGCGACACTCCACTGGGTGAGGTTGAGGTAGGGCTTCTGCTCGTATAGATAATCGTAGGCAGTGCCTTCTGCGGGGCATTCTGCCGGGCAGGTGGCGCGCTTGTACTTCATCACCAGCTTGGCATTGCAAGGCCTGCAGGGAGTTGCGCTGCCATTCACCGTGATGAGCAGAGGAAGGGGTGCGACTACGGTTTCGACGCCTCCGTCGATATGGCGGCGTATGGTCGCCTTCCCGTCTTCGATACCAAGAATCTCTTCGGCATAGGTGACTTGGGTGAGTCCGAGCTTCTGGGCAACCTGGGGACCTACCTGTGCGGTATCTCCGTCGATGGCCTGACGGCCGCCGATGATGATGTCGGCCCCGCCTATCTTCTTGATGGCGGTGGCAAGTGCGTAAGAAGTTGCGAGAGTGTCGGCGCCTGCGAAGAGGCGGTCGGTGAGGAGCCAGCCTGTATCTGCCCCTCTGTATAGACCCTGGCGGATGATTTCACCGGCGCGGGGAGGACCCATAGTGAGCACACCTACGGATGTGCCGGGATTCTGTTCTTTGATCTGGAGTGCTTGCTCGAGCGCAAGAAGGTCATCGGGATTGAAGATGGCCGGAAGTGCAGCCCGGTTGACGGTGCCGGCTTCGGTCATGGCATCCTTCCCCACGTTGCGTGTGTCCGGGACCTGCTTGGCCAGCACGATGATTTTGTACTTCATAATTTAAATAGGTTTTAGTAATTGTCTATTCAGGATGCAAATATAGCAAAATATTTTTCATCGCCGGTTGGAGGCAACTCCAATGTAGTAAAACAAGGTGGCAAGCGACCCCAGGGCAGCGATGACATAAGTGTAGGCGGCCCATTTGAGTGCGTCCTTGGCCAGGGGAAGGGTCTCATAGGTAGTAAGGCCCGAATTCTCAAGCCAGGCTATGGCCCTGCGGCTGGCATCTATCTCGACGGGGAGGGTGACGAAACTGAAGATGGTCGTCAGGGCGAAGAGCCCAATGCCTATCCATATCAGGTTCGGGAAAATATTTATGAAGAGGACCCCGGCCAGCAGCACCCACTGCACGGTATTGTTGGCGAAACTTACTACCGGCACCATTGCGCTGCGCAGCTTCAGGGGCCCATAGCCCTGGGCGTGCTGGAGGCAGTGTCCGGTTTCGTGGGCTGCCACTGCTGCCGCCGCTATATTGCGCTGGGCGAACACCGAATCCGAAAGGTTGATGGTCTTGTCGGCAGGATTGTAGTGGTCGGTCAGCTGGCCGTTCACCGAGCCTATCCTGACATCGCTGATCCCGTTGTCCTCCATCATCTTGGCCGAAACCTCGGCTCCGCTGGCGCTGATGGGAATCCTAGAATACTTCTTGAAACGGCTGTTGAGCGTGGTCTGCACCAGAAGGCTCAGCACCATCACAACAATTATCATAATCCATGCGAAAGAATACATAATATCCGGTTTAATCAGTTTTCATCCATAGCATCCCAGAGTGCATCCAGGGTGCGGCGGTCTTTTTTGGTAGGGCGGCCGCTGCCCTTGTCGCGCTTCACGAAGAAGGTCTCGGTCGGAGCGTGGAGCTTGTCCAGTTCCGCTTCCGGAGTGAGGTTCTCGGCGTACTCTCCCACCAGGGCGGCACCTACGCGGCTGTGCAAGGCGGCCTTAACCCTGTAAGTCAGTTCGACGGGCCCCTTGCGTATCACCAGCAGGTCCCCAGGTTTGACCTCTTTCGAGGGCTTGCTCACTACGCCGTTCACTTGCACCTTGTTGCCCTTGCAGGCATCGGTGGCGTCGGAACGGGTCTTGAAAACCCGTATGCACCAAAGATATTTGTCGAGTCTGAGCTCCATAAGCTAGATGGTTTCCAGGAAGAGGGCGTGACGTACCTGGTCCACCTTCTCCGGACATACTTTCTTAACAATTTCCAGGCCGAAACTAAGTGCGTGGCCGGCGCTGCGGCCTGTGATTATGCGCCCGGAGCAGATAGCCGGCTTAGGGCTGAAATGCGCTCCGGCCTTCTCCAGATAGCCTTCGAAACCATCGAAGCAAGTGACTTCCGCTCCGGCTATGCCCTTGAGCTGGCTGAGCACCAGTCCGGGGGCTGCGCAGATGGCTGCCACGGTGCCGCCGGCATCGTAGTGCTCCTGCATGAGTCTGATGAGAGGCTTGCATTCCGAGAGGCTCTTGCTGCCAGGCATTCCGCCGGGGAAGATAAGAACATCCTTCTCCGTAGTGCCTTCATGGCCGGCTTGCAGGAAGGGGAGGCAATCATCCACGCTCACGGTTATTCCGTGGGAGGACTGCACGAAAGGCTCCTCCTTTATGCATACCAGCTCGCTGCGGAGTCCGGCCCTGCGGAGGACGTCGTTTGTGCCAAGGGCCTCGACTTCTTCGAAACCGTCGGCGAGGAATATGTAAATACCTTTCATATCTGTTTTTTTACTAACTTCGCATCGGTAAAGATAGACATTTTATGGAAGAAAAGAAACTATATCCCTTCAGACTCACACGCATCGAAGACAAGTATCCCTGGGGCAGCGAGCAGTTCCGCCTGGCGGACCTGGGCTACCGCGACACCTTCGTACTTGACGGCTGGCTATCCGGCAATACCATGGGAGATCTGATGGAGACCTACCTCGACCGTGTGACCGGCGACCACGTCTTCGACGCCTTCGGGGTGCAGTTTCCCTTCCAGATAAAGAGGATACAGGTAGATGGGAGGATGCCCCTGCGCGTCAGCCCCGACGACGAAACTGCCCGCGACCGTTACGACCATCTCGGCAAGGAGAAGCTCTGGTATGTGGTCTCGGCGGACAAGGGCTCGCGCCTGCTGATAGGCTTCCGGGACGAAACCGATGCTTCCGAGCTCTACCAGGAATGCCTGGAGGGCAATCCGGTGAAGCTCCTGAATACTCTGGAACCTCGCGCAGGCCAGTGTTTCTACATTCCCTCCGGCACTCCCCATTGCGCATTCGGCCCTATGACCATAGTCGAAGTGAGCGAATCTTCCGCCCTGGACTTCTGCCTGTGCAGTTGGGGTAATGATCTGGAGGATGAATTCGACGAGACCCTGAATTTCATCGATGCCCTGGACTTCATCAAATACAGCCAGTATCCTTCCGCCCTGCTCGCCGGCTTTGGCGGCACCGATACCGACATCCCCGGAGTGCAGAACCTCCTGAAACTGAATCAGTTCAGCGTGAACAGGGTGGCACTGAAGCAGGCCCTGAGCATAGACAATACCGCCTCCGAGACCTGCCTCGCCTACACATCCGTCAAAGGCTCCTTCGAAATCCAGACCACGCCCGACGTCTGCCCCGACAGCGAAAGGCTGCTTACCGTTTCCGAAGGTGAGACCGTGCTCATCCCCGCCGAAACCACATCATTCATACTCGCGCCCCGCTCTGCGGACGCGACCCTTCTGGAGGTGATGGTGGAAAAACTACCTTCGGACGATGAAACGTTCGATTCTCCTCGGGACGGAGGTGAGGATCTCGTAGGGGATGGTGCCGAGGATGCCGGCCAGTTCTGAAACCGTAGGGTCTTCTCCGAAGATGGTGACCGTGTCGCCGACTTCGCAGGGGATGCCGGTCACATCCAGCATACACATATCCATACAGATGTTCCCAATGGTGGGGGCGCGGTGGCCGTTCACGCTGAACGAAGCGTTGCCGCGGCCGAGGTGCCTGTCGAGGCCGTCGGCATATCCGCAGGGGATGGTCGCAATCTTGGTACCGGTCGGGGCGATGTGGCCCCAGCGGCCATAGCCGATGGTTCCGTCTTCGGGACCTAGTTCCTTTATCTGCAGGATCTTTACCTTCAGCGACGCCACCGGCGCCAGATGCACCGAAGGCAGGGCGCTGATGCCGTAGATGCCAATGCCTAGGCGTACCATGTCGAACTGGTACTGGGGGAAGCGCTCGATGCCCGCGGAGTTCAGTATATGCCACATAGGCTTGTAGCCGAGGGCTTCTCCCAGGGCGGTGGCATTGCGGCGGAACATCTCTATCTGCCCTAAGGTGAACTCGTCCTGCTCCGGATCCTCGGCAACTGCAAGGTGGGAGAAGGTGGACTTCACCTTCACGGCGCTGCAGCCTTTCAGATACTCGAAGAGGGCGGGAAGTTCGCCCGTCATGAATCCCAGCCTGTGCATTCCGGTATCCAGTTTGATATGGATGGGGAAGTCCTTCACTCCACGAGCCTCCAGAACGGCCACAAGGGCCTTCAAAGACTCCAGATTGGGTATGGAAGGTTCCAGATTGTACTGTATCATCTCCTCGAAGAAATCCGTACCGGCGGTAAGCACCAGTATGGGAAGGGAGATACCCGCGCGGCGCAGCTCCACTCCTTCGAGAGGAAGGGCTACGGCCAGATAGTCGGCACCGGCCTGCTGCATCAGGGAAGCGAATTCCACGGCTCCGTGCCCGTATGCGTTGGCCTTAACCAGCACCAGCAGCTTGGTTTCCGCTTCCAGCAGGGAACGGAAATAGCGATAGTTGCGAGTGCAGGCGGGGAGGCTCAGCTCCAGGCGCGAAAAGTCATCTGCGGAATTCATACAAATTACAAAGTTACCAATTTATCGGAAACAACGTACCAGACAGCCCCCGAAACTTTTTCGTAGCCCAAGGCGCGGAAGATCTTCATATAGCCGGAGACCTGCCGGCTGTAACGCTCGTCGCTTTCGGGAGTGCCCTCTCCGAACTTGTAGTCTATCACGATAATCTCCCGGTCCTTCACGACCACTCGGTCGGGGCGTTTCTGATTGCCGAAGGCATCTATTACCGTTGTCTCGTTGAGGCCCCTTCCCGCAAACCATTCCGGATGCGAGGCTATCCTTGCCGAAAGCAGGGCGAAGGCGTCTTCACCCTCCGTAGGGCTGAGGGAGCCATCGATAATGGCATCGTCCACGGCTTCGCGAAGGTCCTCGGAGGTCTGCACCCGGGACAGTATCCCGTGCAGTACTATGCCATTGCGCCTGGCGGATGCGGCAGCGCCCACGGCTCCGTCTTCTCCGAAGAAGTCGGAAGCGTCCGCCGAAACCTTCAGCCTGTCGGCTATGGGGATGGAAATGTAACTATAAGGGAAGTCCAGTTCATCCTCCTTTTCCCGGCGTTCCATAACTCCGAAGTCGTAGGGCTCTCCCTTGGAATACTCATCCAGCCTTCCGCAGAAGGTGTAGAGCAGCTGGGAGAAGTCTTTGTACTCGGGATTCTTGCTTTCCCTGAACGCCTTGGAAGGCAGGGCGGAAATCACGTGCAGATGTTTTTCGGCGCGGGTCAGGGCTACGTAGAACACGTTTATGTTGTCCACCTTCTGCATCTCCTGCTCCTTCTGCAGCGAGGGCGCGAAAAGGGTGTCGGCTATCTTCTTGGTAAGTTTGACGGGATAGGCCCCGGCTGCCTCGGGAATGAACGGCGTGCCTTCGGTCTCCAGCTTGCACCATCGAAGGTTTTCTTTGAAGAACTCGACCTTCTCTGCGAAGGGGAAGATGAGCCAGGGGAACTCCAGTCCCTTGGCCTTGTGTATGGTTATCACCCTCACAGCCGAAGTGCCGGCAGGGGAGTTGATGGTATTCTTGCTTTCGCTCCAATGCTGCAGGAAGTAACGGAGTTCGTTCCCGTTGGCATCCACCCACTCCCGGAGTTCGTCCATGAACGCCTGTATGTAGAGGGTCTCTCCCGCGAATTCTTCGGGAGAAACCGCCTGCAGCTGGCGGAGGAGGTTCTCGCAGAGGTCCGTCAGCGAATGGTATTCCTCGGGGAATTCCACGTTCTCGGCTTCGGCGAGATACTGGTTTATCTTGTCGTCGGGGTTCTCGTGGTTGGCCAGGATCCCGGTCAGCTTGCGCACCGTTACGGAAGATTTCACGGAGAGGGAGTCGTCGGATACCACGGGGATGCCTTCGGCGATAAGGGCCTCGGCTATGGCTGCGCCTTCTGCGTTGGCACGCACGGCAATGGCGATGTCTCCGTAGTCCGCCCCTGCCCCGCGGGCTTCCCGGACAGACTCGAGCACCTTCGATATCTCATCTGCCTTGTCGCAGAAACTCACGCGCACCTGCCCGCTCTGAGGATCCTTGCTGCGGACATCCTGACATACGTCGGAGTAGAGATCCTCCCGGCCTACGGCCCTGGCGGCAAAGGAGAAGAAGGAGTTGTTGAAATCTACTATCTCCCGGCAGCTGCGCCAGTTGTTCTGCATCTCTTCCACTTTGGCTCTGGGGAAATCCTCGCTGACCCGGCTTCCGAGCAGGGTCCAGTCGGAGTCCCTCCAGCGGTATATGCTCTGCTTGACATCGCCCACTATCAGGTTGTCGTGCCCGCCGGCCTCGCTCTCGCGCAGCAGCGGACGGAAGTTCTCCCACTGGATGTTGGAAGTATCCTGGAACTCGTCCAGCAGGAAGTGCTCGAAGCGCACGCCCATCTTCTCGTACACGAAGGGGGCGTCGCTGCCGGCGATGATGTCCTTGAGTATGGTGTTGGATTCGTCCAGCACCATCACGTTCTTTTCCTTGAGCAGCCTTTCGAAGGCATTGTAGAACTCTCCCGCGATTCCCAGGCTGAATGCCATATCGCGAAGCATCCAGGCAGTGTTGTACCAGCGGTATCGTTCGCTTTCGAAAAGCTCACGGAAGCGGCTGCCGTCGGCCTCTTTCATAAGGCTCGCCTTGGGATAGGGGATGGCCTCCCAGGTTCCGAAGCCTTTCTGGTATGCGGGTAATTGCTCCGTGGCATTCTTTCCGCTGACTTCCACCAGTTTCGCCGCCTCATTCACATCCTTGGTGAAGTCGGATATAATCTTTTCGCAATTGCCCCTGATGGCGGCCAGCGCCTTTTTGGAGAAGCGCTTCTTAAGTTCGGAAGTATCTCCCGCCCCGCTCATCATCAGGTGGGAACCCATCTCGTAGAGATTCTTCTCTATGCTGAGCCTCTTGCCTTGTTCCAGGTCCTCCGACACGCTGCGCCTCAGCCAGTCCAGCACCTCCGAATCATCGGCCGTAAGCGAATCCAGCAGGGAATCCATAGCTTCGCGTATGAGCGCATCCTTGTCCAGGTCTATCTGGTAATCGGCAACCTGCCCTATCTCCCTCGCAAAGGCCTTCAAGGCCTGCTGGAAGAACTTGTCTATGGTGCTCACGGCAAAGGCGCTGTAGTCGTGGAGTATGTCGCGCAGCATTTCCTGGTTCCTGCTGTCCTTGGACGTGGCCAGGAACTTCAGTATGCGGCTCTTCATCTCGGCCGTGGCCTTGTTGGTGAATGTTACCGCGAGTATGTGACGGTATGCATAGCGCTCCGTCAGAAGCGCCAGATAGTAGTTTGCAAGGGCGAATGTCTTGCCCGACCCTGCGGAGGCTTTGAGAATCTTTATCATCTTCCGCAAATGGTTTTGAAGTCACAAAACTCGCAAGTCTTAATGTCCTTGGTCCTGCTCCAGGGCACGCTCTTGTCGCGGATCTCGTCCAGCATCCCGGCTACCCTTTCCCTCATCAGCTGGCAGAACTGCCGGCTGCGCTCCACCTCCTCCGGCATGCTCACGAAGATGTTGGAGGTCTGGTAGATGCAGTTGACTATCTTCTTGCCCTTAATAAGAGGATCTCCCTCCAGATATTCGTCGTACAGGTACAACTGCAGGGCTATCTTCGGGCGCTTGGAATTCTCCTTGGCCTCGAACAGGCTATCAACCACGGAAGATGCGTTGTCGTCGCTGATCTTGACATCGGTATCCAGCACCTTCCCGGTCTTGTAGTCCACTATACGGACGGTCCCGTCCTCGAAACTGTCCAGTCTGTCTATATATCCCTTGAATCGGAATCCTCCTATGGTCTTCCAGCGCTCGAGTTCGAGCCCCAGTACACGGAAGGACTCCTTCCCTGCCTTCTTCAGCCGGGCCAAATCAGTCTTGAGTATCTGCAGGACGTATTTCACTATCACCTCTTCGAAAATCAGATTCCGCCCCTCCACCTCGTCGGTCTTGAGTTTCTCTTTGATTCCCGAAGCCACCAGGCCGCGCAGGTAGGGCTCGTCCGAGAGCAGTTTTTCCAGGTAGGCCTTGCTGATGATCTTGTCTGCCCCGTAAAGCGTCTGCATGGTCTCGTGGAGCACCGTGCCCAGCATCCCCGCATCCAGGGCCTCGCTCACCTCGTCGGCGGCCTTCAGGCCCTTCACCTTCGAATAGTAGAACTTCGCCGGGCAGCTCAGGTAATTCTGCAGGGCAGATACCGAAAGGCTGAAACCATCCGCCTGCATCGCGCCCAGGTCCCCGTCCGTCTTCTCTATGTCAGCAGCCGCAGCCGCATCCTGCAGAGGAGCCTTCACCACATAACGCCGCAGGTCGAAATCGTAGAGCATCTGCAACTGGCGTATGTAGCGGCTCTCCTCCCCGCTGCGGCTAAGCTCGGTGCGGGAATCGAAAAGCAGCCAAACATTGGATGCCCTCTGTATCAGACGGTAGAAATAGTAGGCCCATACCGAATCCTGGTACTCGTAGGTCGGCAGCCCGAAACCCTTGCGAAGTTCCGCAGGGATGAAGGAAGGCGCCACCGAACGCCGGGGGAACATTCCCTCGTTGCAGGAAAGTATTATGAGATTGTCGAAATCCAGGGCACGCGTCTCCAGCGGCCCCATTATCTGCAGGCCCTTCAGAGGCTCGCCCTTGAACGGCACCGAAGCCCGTGCGGTAAGTTGGCCCAGCAGGCGCCACATGGTCCTGGGCTGAATCTCCAGGTGCATCCCCTCCAGCCGGTTCGCGGCCTTGTAATAGAACATCGCAAAATCCAGTTCCATCTGCATATGCCCCTGCTCCTTCAGAAGAGGAGCAATCCCTATCAGCAGCTCTTTCAGATACTGGGGGATATCCTCCGCCGGACGGAATATAAGTTCGAGCAGGGCATCCCCGCGGAACGCGTCCCTGCCAATGAAATATCTCGCATCCTTGCGTATCTTCCCCACGATCTGCTTCCCATCCTCGCTCAGGCAGTCCCGGATGATTCCATTGCTGAAAATACCCCAGACATACTTATGGTAGAACTGTACCTGCCCGTTCCTTTCCCTCAGATTCTGCTGCATCGCCGCTATGTCATCCATCAGGGCCTGGAACTCGCTCCCCTTTATGGGGTATCCCATCGTCACATTCACATCCTCCACCCCCTCCGGAACCGAATTCAGCACATTCATCAACAACCCCTCATCCGGCAGCACTATCGCCGTATTGATCCCGATTCCCTGCCCTGCTGCGGTCGGTTCTTCCTCTTCGACCGTCTCGCTCCGCTCGACCCCACCGTTCGCTCCGCTCACGGTCCCCCCTCTTAGCATGCCGAGGGTGGCAGCGGTCTCAGAGGAAGACCGCCCATCCGCAGGGATAGTTGAATCGGGCATTGAGAGAGGTGCCG
>JAEEGG010008992.1_pt1 | contig 22506 bp, 19 predicted proteins | sample 9134161 | NCBI WGS metagenome assembly JAEEGG01 (sample SAMN16246543, study PRJNA631951) | gut metagenome | biome: gut microbiome; feature: rumen; material: CR-attached | host: Bos | place: Iran: Karaj | collected 2018-10
GCAACATTTAATCTTGCGACCACGGAGCGCGGGTATGTCATGCAGAACGGCACCCAAGTGCCGGACGTGACGGAATGGCACTCGATCGTGCTCTGGCGTAACCTTGCCGAGTGGGCTCAGCAGAACCTCAGAAAGAGCATGAAAGTGTATGTAGAAGGAAAACTCAAAACACGCTCATGGGAGAAAGACGGTCAGATCCGCCGTAAGACCGAAGTGATCGCAGAGAACATTCAGATTCTTTACCGTCCGGAGATCTACCGGAAGAACAATGATGAAATGAGCGCGGCAGAGCCGCTCAATGATGCGCAAGAAGCGCCTAATGATGGCGCACAAGAGGCACCAAACCCCGAAGAGAACGGATTCTTTAACGGAATATTCAGATGACCAATAAAGAGCGATATAGTGCATGGGCAGCGGCGCAGGAGTACGTGCCGTTGTTCATGATGCCTTGGTGGATGGACGCCGTCTGTGCAGGCAAAGAATGGGATGTCCTGTTGGCGGAAGACAGCGAGGGCAACATCGTCGGAGCGATGCCGTACCTGCTGAGGAAACGCCTGTGGTACAAATACATCCTCATGCCTCAGCAGACTCCCGTCGGCGGTATATGGGTAACGCCGGATATCACGGCCGACAAATGGAAGACCGCCGAGGTGTGCCGCCAGATCAAAGAGCAGTTGGACGGCATGGGGCTCGCCTATTACTACCAGCAATTCCTGCCGGGCAGTCTGTGTGTCGATGCGCTCCAAGCGCTCGGTTTCAAGAAGAAGGAGCGGGTCACATACCGTGTGGATGATCTGAGCGACCTCAATAAACTGATTGAGTCCTTCAGCAAGAATAAACGTCGTCAGCTCCAGAAAGCGCTGAGCCTTCATGCCGAACGGAACATGGACATCGAGGACTTTTACCGTTTCCATACGCAATGCCTCGCCGCGCGCAAACGTAAGATCAGTTACACGCGCGAGTTCCTTCTGGTCTTAGAGCGCAAAGCGAAACGTTTCAACCAATGCGAGATACTTAGTATATGCGATGCGGACGGTCATGTACATGCCGCAGCATTCCTTGTATGGGATAAATCATACATGTACTACCTCATTCCCGCTTATGACCCGACCTATGCCGATTCCGGTGCTGGTGCGCTATTGGTACTCGAAGCCATGAAACGGGCTCGGGAGAAACATGTGATGTTTGATTTCGAGGGTTCGATGAGCAAAGGAACCGCCAAACACTACAAACAATTCGCTTCCACGCCCACGCCCTATTACGCGGTAGAGAAATATTACAAACCCATTTTCCGCCTCGCGATCTGGTTTCAGAAGCTGCGCGAGATAGGTATGCATTGATGAAAGTTCTCTTCCTCACTCCTTGGTATCCTTCAAAGAAGGATGAGATGTCCGGTCTTTTCGTACAGAAGCACGTAGAGGCCGTTCGTGCGCAGGGAGTGGACGTACGCGTGATCCATTCGCAAGACCTAAAAGATACATGGCGTCAATGGCGCTTGCTCCAACGCGCAGGATGGATACCTGACATCGTACAACTGAACGTCATTCAGAAGCAGGGGTTACTGGCCTTAGCCTTGTTGGATAGCAAAAACATCCCATACATCATCGTCGAGCATTGGAGCGGCTACTTACCTGAAAACGGGCAGTTTATGCGGATGTCTCGCATTAAACGCGCACTCTATCGACATATCGCCGAAGAAGCATCCATGATTCTGACTGTCAGTGACCGGCAAGCCGAGGCCATGCAGACCTGCGGGATGCACAATGAACATTGGAGACAAATCGATAATGTAGTGGACGATTTCTTCTTTCAGCCAAGAGTCAAGAGCCAAGAGTCAAGCGTCAAGACGCTCCTTCATGTCAGCTGTTTCGACGAGAGAGCCAAGAATGTAAAAGGACTTTTGCGGGCAGCGAAGATGCTCTCTGAGAAACGCCAAGACTGGCAATTGGTTCTCGTCGGCACGGGTATCGATTTTAATGATGTACGTCGTTATGCGGATGAATTGGACATTCCCGAAGGGTTGCTGCGTTGGACAGGCGAGTTGACACCGCGCGAAGTGGCGGACGAGATGCACCGTGCAGATGCCTTCGTGCTCTCCAGTCGTTATGAGACGTACGGCGTCGTCCTCGCGGAAGCCGCCGCAGCAGGTTTACCCATCCTCTCCACTCCTGTCGGTATAGCCGATGAATTGGCAGCTCTCCTTGTGCCGCAGGAGATCGCACAAAACAAACCCGGTACCTTTGCCGAGTTCATGGAAACAATTTTGTGGAGCCCGGCGTCAAGCGTCAAGCCCCAAGAGCATACAGACCGGTTTAGCGCTGAGGCTATAGGCAAGAAACTAAAAAGCATTTATGAGCAGGCATTGAGTCCTTATCGTCCATGAATATACATTTTTTACAGCGGTTGCGTGAGACGCGCGTGTTGGAGAATTATTCCTTCATGACAGCACTCAGTATATTCAGTGCATTGATAGGACTGATTATCTATCCGTATGTCATCCGCATGACCGGCAAGGATGCGTACGGAGCATATATCTATGCATTTACTATAGCTACTTTTTTTCAGGCAGTTATAGACTACGGGTTCGATTCGCCATGTGCCAAGGCGATTGTACAAGCGCGCAACGACCTTGTTGAACGAAGCAAAGTGGTGACGAGTGCCTTGCTGCTGAAGTCGGGATTTATTGCACTGTGCGTTATCGCGTTCGTGATTTGTATTTACTGTGTGCCGTTTATGCAAAATCACTTCCGGCTATGTCTGATGACGTTCATTCAGTTAGTAGCCACAAGTCTCTTTCCTGTATGGTATTTTCAGGGACTGAAGAAGATGAAGTTCGTTACGTACATTAACTTGGCGCTTCGGCTCAGTACTATTCCGCTGATAATATGGTTAGTGCATGTGCCGGAGGATATAGGCGTATACGCTTTTATCGTAATGTCTTCTGTCGTTTTAGGCACCCTGATTGCATATATATGCCTTTTCGTGGACGGAATCCGATTGCAGCGTATTACAACGGCGAGGTTGCGCGTGCTACTGCATGATTCCACTCCTTTCTTTGCGACTTCCCTTACGAGCAGTTTCAAAGCATTAGCAGTCAAGGCGATTATCAAACACAGTTTTGGAATCGGAGAGGTAGCTATCTACGACCTGGCCGAGAAAATTGTCACGATTCCCAGATTCTTTACCCAAAATATCAACGGCGCTCTTTTCCCGGAAGTGGTGGATAATGCGACGCCCAATAGGGTACGGCGTATCTTGAAATACGAGCGTGTGATCGGCATCAGTTTTGCAGTGCTGGTAGCCTTGTTGAGTTATCCGCTTGTGCTCGTTCTCGGCGGTATGGAGATGCTGGGAGCAGTGCCTGTAACCATTATTCTGAGCACCGCCATCTATACTAATCTGGTAGTGGGGGCGTATGTGAACTTTGTGTTTATTCCTGCCTATCGTTATTATTATATCACCCTTGATCAGGTGATTGCATTCGTCAGTTGTGTGCTTCTTTCGCTGGCAGGTTTATATGTATGGCATAATATCTCCATGGTTGCAGCAGGCATTATGTTATCCGGATTTATAGAAATACTCTTTTGTTATTTGTTGTCCAAGCGTATCTCGCGATGATAGCGGTTTGTATCACGACATATAATCAGGAAGCCTTCATCGCCCAAGCGATAGAAAGTGTTTTGGCCCAGAAGTGCGACGAGCCCATCCGTATCTATATCGGGGACGATGCATCGTCTGACGGTACGCAGGCTATATGCGAGCGCCATGCACAACAAGACAAGCGTATTATATATGTTCGCAGAGAGAACAATACCGGTTTGACAAACAATACCATCGACCTCTATCGCCGTATTATAGCGGATGATTGCGAATATATCGCGATGTTAGACGGCGATGACTACTGGACAGATTCACACAAGCTCCAACTGCAAATCGACTACTTGCGCTGCCACTCGGAGGTAGGATTCGTACATACGAACGGTCGTACTATGTCCGGTCAAAAGACGTGGACTTTCGGACAAAGAGAAGGGGTGTACGGCATCGATTCTCCTGGTTTTGCCAATTGCACCGTGGTTTTCCGCGCCAACCTGCTGAGTTACCAGTTATTAGACACTATTACGGCACAGCATTTCCTTTGGTTGGACTATCCCCTATACGGTGTATTTTATCAACGAACGCAATGGGCATATCTGCCTCAGAAAACAGCGGTTTGGAGAGATCACGTATCCGTATCTCAGCCACGGAAAGCCGAAGACATCTTGCGCTTGCACGAAGAGCGATGCCGCATGTGGAAATGGTTAGATGAGTGCTTCTCGGGAAAAGTGGGGTACTCGGAGCAAGAAGCAAAGGATTATTTGTTCGCAAAAAGAATGAATCTAATCTATCAGTTTAATGCCCCTAACTTAATCACTCCGGAACTACTCAACGATTATAAACCACGGTCTTGGAAACAGAAACTGAAACAAAAAGGGCTAAAAAATAGTTTATTATATACTATTTTACGAAAATTTATCTAAAAAATTTGCACAAATCGCAAAAAAGTAGTATCTTTGTAGCCGATTTTAATAATCACGACCTAAAAAACACAAGATATGCAAGTAAAGAAATCTGAAAAAGCCAGCTTGGAGAAGGACAAACTCGTCTATGTATTGATGGGTTTGGTATTCACGCTCAGCCTTGTTTTTGTGGCGCTGGAGTGGACCGAAAGAGAGGTCACGAAGTACGAAGTACAGGATACGGACTTCCTCATTGAGGAAGAAATCGATATCCAGCAGACGAGTCAAGAGACTCCTCCTCCCCCTCCACCCCCTGCTGTACAAGAGGTTGAGGTGCTGAACGTGGTGGAGGATAACGTCGAGACCGAGTCGATCGAGGTGAACACCGAGGACGACAAGGAAACTGAAGTGGTTATCGCTGCGCCGGTAGAGGCTCCGGTAGAGGAAGAGGAAGAAGAAGTAGTCTTCGTCATCGTAGAGTCGATGCCTGAGTTCCCGGGTGGACAGCAAGCACTGTTCAAGTACTTGAGCGAGAACGTGAAGTATCCGGTTATCGCACAGGAGAACGGTATCCAAGGTCGTGTTATCTGCCAGTTCGTGGTGAACAAAGACGGTTCGATCGTTGATGTAGAGGTTGTTCGTTCGGGTGGTGACCCGTCACTGGACAAAGAGGCCGTTCGGGTCATCAAGTCGATGCCGAAATGGAAACCGGGTAAGCAACGTGGTAAAGCCGTTCGTGTAAAATACACGGTTCCGGTTAACTTCAAGCTTCAATAATCGTGGATCTGGCTTGTAGTGATATAAGCTATTGTAAGAATGTCGGTGCCAAACGTGCCGACATTCTTCGTAAAGAGCTCGGTGTCAATACCGCGCTCGATCTCGTTCGTCAATATCCGTACAAATATATCGACCGCAGTCGTTTCTACAAGATAGCCGAACTGGATGACGAGGACACGTACGTTCAGATCATCGGAGAGGTCACCGAATGGCACACGGTCGGTATAGGCAAAGCGCAGCGACTCAGTGCAACATTCTTCGACGGTACGCACCAATGCGAATTGGTATGGTTCCGCGGCGTACAATATGTCAAACTCCAACGAGGAATCAAGTACCTGCTCTTCGGTAAACCTTCCCGCTTCAATCATATCTATAACTTCGTGCATCCGGAACTGACGCCGATGTCAAAGGTCACGCCGGAGATGACACAGGGTCTCGAACCCTATTATAACACCACGGAGACAATGAAGAAGCATGGCATCAACTCAAAGGCCATGCGTATGATGATAGCCGGACTGCTACCGGATCTCAAACACGGTGTACAGGATACGATAGGTATGGATGTGCTCCAACAATACCGGCTGATGAACCTCACCGATGCGCTGATCAATGTGCATTTTCCGAAAGACTCCCTCTCCATGCAGAACGCGCGGGCAAGGCTGAAGTTTGAAGAACTGTTCTACGTGCAGTTGCAGATCCTGCGCCAGATGAAACGGCGGGAACTGAATCCCGGTTTCACCATGCCCCTCGTCGGAAGTCGGTTCCATGCATTATACAAAGCCTTGCCGTTCGACCTGACCAATGCTCAAAAACGCGTTATCCACGAGATACACGATGATCTCAAGTCGGGGCATCAGATGAACCGTCTTCTCCAAGGAGATGTGGGTTCGGGTAAGACACTTGTGGCACTCCTCTGCTGCTTACTCGCCGTTGACAACGGGTATCAGACCTGTATCATGGCGCCAACGGAGATCCTTGCGAATCAACACTATGAGACCCTAAAGAACTTCCTGGCTCCCCTTGGTGATGCCGTACACGTGGCGTTGCTGACCGGTTCGACCTCCACCAAGAACCGCGTACCGATTCACAACGGCCTGATGAACGGTACGATACATATATTAATAGGTACGCACGCGTTATTGGAGGACAAGGTACAATGGAACAACCTCGGTTTTGTCGTCATAGACGAACAGCACCGCTTCGGAGTCGCCCAACGCGCTAAGTTATGGACTAAGAACCAGATGCCGCCGCATATACTCGTCATGACGGCGACACCTATCCCGCGCACATTAGCAATGACGGTCTACGGCGATTTGCATGTATCCATCATCGATGAACTACCGCCGGGCCGCAAGCCGGTACAGACCATCCACTATTCCATCATACGCCAGGCGCAGATATACTCCTTCCTGCTTAAGCAGATCCAAGCCGGACGGCAGATATATGTCGTTTATCCGCTCATCAAGGAGAATGAAAGCATGGACTTAGAGGATCTGCAGAACGGCTATAATAAACTGTGCGAAGCGTTTCCCGAGTACCGCATCTCCATGGTTCACGGGCAGATGAAGGCGGCGGACAAAGACCTGCAGATGCAGCGTTTTGCGAGCGGAGAGACCCAGATCTTAGTAGCCACCACCGTAATCGAAGTCGGTGTCAATGTGCCCAACGCAACCGTTATGGTCATTCAGAATGCCGAACGATTCGGACTCAGCCAGTTGCATCAGCTCCGCGGACGCGTAGGTCGCGGCGGAGACCAGAGTTATTGTATTCTGCTGACCAATGATGAGATAAGTACCGACACCCGCAAGCGGATGAATATCATGGTGGAGACCAATGACGGATTCCGTATAGCGGAGGCAGATCTGCAGTTACGCGGACCCGGTGATTTGGAAGGAACGTTGCAGTCCGGTACTCCTTTTGACCTGCATATCGCCAACCTCGCCACCGACGGTCGGCTCGTGGCACTTGCACGACAAGCCGCGAAGGACATTCTCGATCAGGATCCGCTCTTGGAGGACGAGATGAACCGTATATACAAAAGACGCCTCGATACTTTACGTATCGAAGCGCATAATTGGAGCGATATAAGCTAATTACATATCGTCGTGAGCATGCAACGACTGCACATACTTAGCATGCGCCATCTTCACACGTTTCAGCTCGCTCGGTTTGTCGAACTGCTGACGGCGACGGAGCTCTTTTACGACACCCGTCTTATCGAATTTGCGTTTGAACTTCTTGATCGCGCGCTCGATATTCTCACCTTCTTTAACAGGAACGATAATCATTGCTATTCACCTCCTTTCTTGTACCCAGGGCCGGGATCGAACCGGCACGGTTTCCCATTGGTGTTTGAGACCAACGCGTCTACCAATTCCGCCACCTGGGCTTGCTTTTTGCCTTTTTTGAGCGAAAAGCGGGTGCAAAAGTACTGCTTTTTTTTGAATTGACCAAATTTTTAGCAATTTTTTTTGCATAAATGATATTTTTTTTGTATTTTTGCAGGCGAAAAGGAAGAATTATGGACGATTTCTTCTCTCGAAGCGAAGTATTATTGGGTGCAGAGGCTATGCAAGCCCTGCGCACCAAACGCGTCATCATCTTCGGTGTCGGAGGCGTAGGCTCATGGGCAGCAGAGTGTCTGATCCGTACCGGACTGACCCATCTGACCATCGTCGATGGCGACACGGTACAACCGTCCAATATCAATCGTCAACTGCCTGCTACGCGCGCCACGCTCGGTCAGCCGAAGGTCTTCGCGCTCCGCGAACGGCTGCTATCCATTAATCCCGAAGCGGAGATCACCGCTATTCCGGAGATGGTTAACAACGAGTGGTTAGCGGAAAAAGAATTAGCGGATTATGACTACGTCATCGATGCCATCGACAGCGTTCCGGACAAGACAGACCTTATATTATACGCGTCACGCGTACGCGCGCTGAAGATTTTCTCTTCCATGGGCGCTGCGCTGCGGTTCGATCCGACCCAGGTCACGACCGGCGAGTTGATGTCCATCCAAGGCGATGCACTCGCCAAAGCTGTTCGGGCACGGATGAAACGGCTCAATACCCATCCTAACAAAAAAATACGTTGCGTCTACTCGACCGAACAAGCACAACAATGTGAGACACGAGGCAGCCTCATGCAGGTCACCGCTGCATTCGGATTAACCCTGGCGTCCCTCGTCATCAACGATACTTACAAACAAATCAAATTATAATCACATGAAAAAAGGTAGCAAAATCACCCTAATCACATTAGGCGTAATCATCGCCATTTTAGGAATCGCATTCTTATGCGCGGACATCATCGTTTCGTACATGGTAAACCGCGAAGTGGACAAATCTCTGGCAGACCTGCCGGGTTGCGAAGCGTCTTGTGGTGACATACACCTGCGTTTCTTCAGCGGTACAGCGAGTGTGACAGACCTGCATTTCTCGTATCGCGGAGAGCAGGAAGGCAAAGATAAAATGGCTCCCGGCATCGATATACACGTCGATCGCGTGGACGTAGGTCGTGTGTTCTACACGCTGCTGTTGAAGAAACGTCTGCTTGTCAGCGACGTACGTATCAAGCACCCGCAAGTAGAGCTTTGGCTGGATGAGACCCAACCGGAGCGTTGTTTCCCGCAAATCAAAGACCAAGGTCTGGAGAAAGCGAATAACCAGTTTGATTTCTTCAAACTGATGGCTTTCCACCTCAAGGATGCGGATTTCAAGCTGCACAGCGTCCGCACGCCTCTGGATCTGGAGGTCAATGATTGCTCGCTGGAGGTACATGATCTGGCATATGACTCTGTCTTCACGTACTGCGACTCCGTTTACGATTTCTCGCTGGGCCATGCAGCGGTCACTCTTCCTGACGGCATGATGCGTCTGGAGACTAATGATATCGAGCATAGCGACCAAGGCGCATTGCGTATTGGTACCACGCGTATCGCCAACACGATGCCGCGTAAGAAATTAGGTGACATGGTCAAAGAGCCGGTGACCTGGATGGATATGACCGTAGAGAGCGTGGCTACGTCCCCTCTTAACCCGATTCGCAAAGCTCTGGCCAAGGACTTCACATTAGACAAAATCAAAGTGGTGGTGGGCAAGATGGATATCTTCCGCGATGAGCGCTACGCGCCGAAAGAGCCGTTCGCTATGCCGCAGGAGATACTGATGTCCATCCCCGCACACTTCATGATCAACCATGTTGACGCACATATCAACAAGATCGATATCGAGTACGCCAGCACGAATGTCAATTGTGGTGAGCTGCATCTCAAAGGAATCCAGGCAGCCGTAGATAACGTGACTAACAAACGCGGCGCTATCATGACCGCCGGGGGCACCTGTCCTATCCAGAAGGGTCAAGCCAAAGCATCGTTCAGCATGACGATGAACAAAGCGTGTGATTTCGGAATGAAGCTACATGCTACGAATATCAATGCAGACTATCTGAACACCTTCCTTCGCCCACTCGTCGGTATGACATGCGAGTTGCAGTTGGATGATTTAGAGACCCAGTACACCGGTAACAGCGAGAAAGCATCCGGTACCTTCAAGATGCTCTATCACGGGCTTCATGTACAGGTTCATAAGGAAGATGACATCCCTTACAAGATCGTGACCAAGAACGCGAAGACCTTCACGACGCTGGCTAATACGCTTCTGCCGAAGAGCAACCCGACGGCCGTAGATATCCACCCGCGTGCGTATGAGGTATCGTGGAAGCGCAACGAATGGAAACCCTTCCCGCTGTATCTGTTCGGACCGTGTATCGACGGCGCGATGGAGACGCTTCTCCCCGGACTGTTTGTACACAAGCAAGTGTCCAATAAGAAATACGTGCCCATTAAGGATTAACAAAAGAAGGCTCGCAAGTGCGAGCCTTCTTTTATTCCTTGGGTCGTGTTACAAACCGAGTGAAGCCTTGATGGCCGGAACGCGGGCATCCGCCTCAGCGGTGCAGCGAACATAGTCAGCACCCGTGAACGGCTTGCCGCTCTTAACCGGAATCTCGAAGTAGAACTTGATCTTCGGCTCGGTACCGGACGGACGAACACTGACTTTCAGACCACCCTCGGTGAAGTACTGGAGTACATTGCTCGTAGCGTTCAGCGGCATCTCGATCGGGCTCTCCACCCACTTGCCGTCCTTGAGCTCTTGTTGCTTGAGGAGCTTGAAGTCTTTGATCTTGATAACCTTCTCACCGGCGATCTCCTTCGGAGCGTTAGCACGGTAGTCCACCATCATCTGTGCGATCTCCTCAGCGCCCGTCTTACCCGGACGAACGACGTTGATCGTGGTCTCTTTCTGGAAGCCATAGTCCTCATAGATCTTAAGCAGGTAGTCGTACAGCGTCATACCGTTGTCTTTTGCATACGCAGCGATCTCGCAGATCAAGCAGATAGCCGAAGGCGAGCATTTATCGCGAACAGCGTCGTACGGCAGGAAGCCGAAGCTCTCCTCACCACCACCGATATATTTGCGTTTGCCTTCCCACATACGGATGCGGTTAGCAATCCACTTAAAGCCGGTATATTCGTCGGTCAGCGTAACACCCTGCGCATCAGCAATCTTGCGAATCAACTCCGAGGTAACGATGGTCTTTACGATATACATATCCGGACGCAGCTTGCCCAGACGTTTCATGTTGTTGATGATGTAGTAGTGGTACATGATATTGGTCTGGTTACCATTGATGATCACCCACTCGCCCTTGTCGTTACGGCAAACGATAGCGATACGGTCAGCATCCGGATCCGAAGCAATCACGAGGTCAGCGCCTAACTTCGTACCGAGTTTCATACCGAGGGTCATAGCCTCAGCGTTCTCGGGGTTCGGGGAAACAACCGTCGGGAAGTTACCGTCGATCACCATCTGCTCGGGTACTACGTGGATGTTCTGGAATCCCCAGCTGCGGAGACACATCGGAACGATCTGACGACCTGCACCGTGCATCGGGGTGTAAACGATATTGAGGTCTTTCTGACGCAGGATGGAGTCTTGGTCGATCATGACGCTCTTAACCGCCATCATGTAATCGTAGTCCATCTCGCCTCCGATAATCTCGATGAGATCCTTGTTAGCCTCCCATTTTACGTCAGCGAGGGTTACTTTATTCACCTCGTTGATGATACCTTGATCATGCGGTTGGAGCACCTGAGAACCATCCTCCCAGTATGCCTTGTAACCGTTATACTCTTTGGGGTTGTGCGAAGCGGTAACGTTCACACCGCCTTGACATTTGAGGTGACGGATAGCAAACGAACACTCCGGAGTAGGACGAAGGCTCTCGAACAGATACACCTTGATGCCGTTAGCCGAGAAGATGTTTGCCACGGTCTCTGCGAAGAGACGACCGTTGTTACGGCAGTCATGACCAACCACCACCGCTACGCGACCGTTCTGTACGTTCTGGAAACCGCCTTCTTTCTGCACTTTCAGCATGTAGTTGGCGTAACCCTGGGTTGCCATGGCTACGATGTACTTGTTCATGCGGTTGGTACCCGGGCCCATGATACCGCGCAGACCGCCGGTACCGAATTCCAACGTACGATAGAAAGCATCGATCAATTCGGTCTTGTCCTCTGCTTCCATCATCGCTTTCACTTGAGCACGAGTCTCAGCATCAAAAGGCTCCTTGGTCCACACCTCAGCAACCTCCATTACTTTTTTCAATTCTTCGTTCATGGTGTTAAATGTTAAATTGTTAATATTGTCGTTAATTCTTAGCTTTCGCACGATTATTTTCAATTTTCTTTGACTTTATAGATGGCATCGAGATTGCGGCGGAAACCATCGAAATCCAGACCGCAGCCTATAACGAATTCATCTGTTACTTCGCGGCCGATATAGTCGGGTTTTGCATCGTCGTATTCGAGTTTATTGGGCTTGAAAAGCATCGTAGTGACACGTACGGATGATGCACCGAGTCCACGCAGATGCGCCTTCAGCTGATGAATCGTCAAACCGGTATCCACGATGTCCTCTACAATGATCACATCGCGATTCTCCACTACTTGCTGCAGCGGAACGATGAATTGCAACTGACCGGTCGTCTGCATGCCGTAATACGAGCTGACGCGGATAAACGTCTCTTCGCAACGAATGTCCTTATCCAACCCTCGGATAAGATCGGCTGCAAACACAAAAGCACCGTTAAGCACAATCACAAAGAGCGGTTCTTTGCCCTTATAGTCCGCACTGATCTGGTCTGCTACTTGCTGTACATCCTTCGCGATCTGCGCCGGAGTCAGCCATTCTTCAAAATGATAACCTTGTTCGTCAATACTTCTCATACGTCGTAGTTTTGAAAAAGAAAATCATTATACGGATAACGCTGCACATGTATCGCCTTGATGCGATCGTACATCAGCGCGCGCAGCGCGTCAATATTTTCCTTATTCTTCGCTGAGATAAAGATACAATCTTCACCCAAACGCGCCATCCAACTCTTCTCTAAATCATTCAAAGACAAGTTCTCCCGCTGGATCGGCGTCAAGTCATCCTCCTCTTTCGGCACATAGGTGAATGCGTCCACTTTGTTGAACACCACCACCGTCGGTTTGTCCTCTTTGCATATGTCGGCAATCGTCTGCTGCACCACCTCGTACTGCTCCTCGAAGTTCGGATGGCTGATATCTACCACATGAATCAGCAAGTCCGCCTCACGCACCTCATCCAGCGTCGATTTGAAGGACTCCACCAAATGATGCGGTAGTTTCCGGATAAACCCTACCGTATCGCTCAAGAGGAACGGCAGGTTCTCGATCGTCACTTTGCGTACCGTAGTATCCAGCGTGGCAAACAGCTTATTCTCCGCAAAGACCTCACTCTTACTCAGCAGGTTCATCAGCGTGCTCTTCCCCACGTTCGTATAGCCCACCAGCGCCACACGAACCATCTTACCCCGGTGTTGACGCTGCGTCGCCATCTGTTTGTCGATCGTCTTCAACTGCTCTCGCAGCAACGCGATGCGCTGACCGATAACCCGTTTATCCGCCTCTATCTGCGTCTCACCCATACCACGGTTCGTACCACCACCGCCTCGTTGCCTGTCCAAGTGACTCCACATACGCGTCAAACGCGGCAACATATACTGCAGATGCGCCATCTCGACCTGCGTCTTCGCGTAGGAAGTCTGGGCGCGCTGCAGGAAAATCTCCAGAATAAGAATCGTTCGGTCTATCACCCGCACATTAGCCGGATGCTTCTCCCTGTGATTGATCGCTTTCTCGAGGTTGCGTATTTGCCGCGGACTCAACTCATCATCGAAAATAACCACATCTACCGGCTCTTCGCTATGCTCGCGGTCAATAATATACTGCCGTACTTCCTCTAACTTACCTTCTCCGACATAGGTCGTAGAGTTCGGTTGATCTAATCGCTGCGTGAATCGTTTAACCGGCACAATGCCGTGTGTGTCAGCCAGAAAGGCCAACTCATCCAGATACTCTTTTGTGCGCTCTTCCGGTTGATTAGGTGTGATCAATCCCACCAAAACCGCATGCTCTATGTACGGCTTAATCTCAATCATACATCTTTGCGGGTGCAAAGATACACAAAAAAAATGACATATGCAAGCATATGCCATTCTTTTCTGAAATTTTCCGTAAAATTATTTACGAATACCCAGTTCTTTGATGATTGCACGGTAGCGCTCGATGTCTTTTGCCTTCAAGTAATCCAGCATACGACGACGCTTACCTACCAATGCGGTCAAAGCGCGCTCCGTACCGAAGTCCATACGGTTCTCTTTCAAGTGCTCCGTCAGGTGGTTGATACGGAAAGTAAACAATGCGATTTGGCTCTCTGCAGAACCGGTGTTCTTTGCGTCGTTGCCGTATTTAGCGAACAACTCAGCTTTCTTCTCAGAAGTTAAATACATTTCTGTCTTCTTTTTTAGTTTAACAATGTCGGCTAAAGCAGCATCGCGAGGATCACAACTTCGCCGGATTTAATGCTTTTCTCCAAAAGCGGGTGCAAAATTACTACAAAAATTTGAATTGACCAAATATTTCGTTATTTTTTTGCAAAAAATAGCATTTATTTACTACATTTTGAGATTTCTTCGTACGTGAAACCTCTCTGGGCGAGGAAACGGAGACGTTTGTCTTCGGGATCGGACTTGCGGGAAACGATAAGAGCACGGAGATTTTTGAAATAAACACTTTCATCGATGGCAGCGAGGGCATCGCGGATGTCGGAATCCGGCAGATCGAGTGCACGAAGTCCGGCTTGGATCTTCAAGCGTCCCCAGCTTTGATATTCGACCTTATCATGCACGTACGCATGACAAAAACGGGCATCGTTCAGGAAGTCGTTGGAGTAGAGACTTTCCACGATTTCATCGGAGAAATCTGCGGGTGCTTGCCACTCGTATAACTTACGCCGCACGTCCGCTGCGCAGTGTTCGGATTTCGCACAATAGGCCTCACACTTGTCAAGCCACTCGGCCTTCGATAATTCGCGGTTTGCCATAGATATCATTCGTTATTTGTATGTCGGTATAACCTAACTCGCCCAGCATATCAGACAGTTCTTGCGGATAGGCCTCATTGATCTCAAAGAAAAGGAACTTGCCTAATTTCAACTCAGCGATGCGTCGATAGAAACGGAGCGGGTCGTTATCCGGAACAAACAATGCAGTTGCCGGTTCGTACTCCAATACGTTCGGTCGCATCGATTCTTTCTCGTGCTCGCAGATATATGGCGGATTACTCACAACGATGTCAAAAGTCCCGATTCCATCGGAGAAAATATCGGCTACTTGGAAATCGATTTCTACCTTATTGCGGCGAGCATTCTCTCGCGCCACTTCGATCGCTTCGGGGGAGATGTCTATGCCGGTTACTTGCCATTCCGGATGGGCTTTCTTGAGGGCAATTGCGATGCAACCGCTACCCGTTCCTATATCCAGGACGCGGCAATTGGTAACTGGTAATTGGTAATTGGTAATTCTATCAACGAGTTCGGCGGTTTCCGGACGGGGAATGAGGGTGGCAGGAGTAACTTTCAGGTCTAGCCCGCACCATAAAGTATGCCCGAAAATGTATTGAATCGGCTCAAAATGCAATAAACGTGCAATTATCTCTTGCAAGTTTGAAATATTTTTTGTACCTTTGCAGTCGCAAAGCAGTTGTGAGCGACTGAGACCGGTTGATTCCTCTATGATCCACCAAGCCAAAGCTTGCGCTTCGTCTTTGGGGTAAACGGTCTCCAATTGAGCGGTAATATCGTTAATCAGTTGTTTCACGCTGCAAAGATACTACAAAAAAATGGAATACGCAAATTATATTGCACGTTGTATCGAAATTGCCCGCCGCGGGGAGTATTATGTAGCGCCAAATCCGATGGTGGGTGCGGTGTTGGTTGATGCGGACGGTACCATCCTCGCAGAGGGTTGGCATGAGAAATACGGAGAAGGGCATGCGGAGGTGAATTGCTTTAAGAGAGCCGAGAGTCAAGAGGCAAGAGTCAAGAGTTATAAAGATTGTACTTTATTCGTCTCACTCGAACCCTGCTCCCATTATGGAAAAACTCCTCCGTGCGCGAAATTGATCATTGAGAAAGGTGTAGGACGTGTAGTTGTAGGAATGTTAGACCCGAATCCGCTGGTGGCAGGCAAAGGTGTGCAGATGCTGCGTGAGGCAGGAATAGAAGTGGTAGTCGGTGTGATGGAGAAAGAGTGCCGCGAGTTGAATAAGCGATTCCTGTGCCTGCACGAGAAACACAGACCGTACGTGATTCTAAAATGGGCTCAGACAGCGGATGGCTTCATTGATAGGAAACGGGGTATAGGTGACGGGTTAGGGGTTACGGGACAACATCTTAATGGCGCGTTAGCTATTTCCACTCCCAAAACCAAAGAGATTGTTCATCGCATGCGGGCGGAGAATATGGCCATTATGGTAGGAACGAATACAGTGCTGTTGGATAACCCGCGATTGTTGAACACGCACTGGGAAGGAAGAAACCCTATTCGTGTGACCGTAGATCGGCATAATCGGATACCTGCTGATGCGCGGATTTTCTCCGATGGAATCGAGACAATTGTGTATCGTGAGCGCACCGATTGGCCGTATATTTTGGAAGATTTGGCAAAACGGAATATCCACTCGATATTGGTAGAAGGTGGCACAACGCTGCTGAACCATATATTGGGAACGGGCATATGGGATGAGATTCACGTGGAGGTAGCGCCTGAGTTAACCATCGGCGAAGGTGTGGCTGCACCGAAGATCGATTTTCCCGATGGATGCGAGACAATTGACGGACATCAACTTTATACAATCTCACATATTGTTTAACTAAAAAATCTAAGAGTTATGAAGAAAATTTCGACTTTTTTAAGTGTAGCGCTGATGGCATTGATGCTGATGCCGTCGATGCTCATGTACGGGCAACAATCGCGCGTTACAATGTATTTCACGGACGCAAGCGGTAACCGCGTTCGTCAAGTGACGGCTACGATCGGTGAAGAGTTTGTAGCGCCGACACTGGTGATGGAACCCTCTGATGTAGGAGGACGTGTAATGTGGGAGTCCACTAATCCGGATGCAGCGGATGTAAATATGTTCTCCGGAGAGGTAACGTTGGTAGCTGCAGGCACAACGACTATTACCGCTACCTTCGGTGGAACGGAAGCGTATTCCGTTAGTAGTGCATCGTACCAACTTACTGTGCAGTCCGGTTCTACTCCTCCTGCTCCGACACCGACCTGCCCGGAAGCACATTACTATATGAACGGTGCGGAATTGACGGTAATGACCCTGCACGTAGGTGATGTAGTCAGCATTCCGGCGTTACTGGGTGCTACCGGAGGTATTCTTCCTCTTTCTGCCAAGACCGTAGAAGGTATTCTTGTGGCAGAATTAACAGAAGATGATATGATTCATGCGACGGGTGTCGGAACGGCTACTTTCGAAGGTTTGTATATGCATGGTTCTGCCGATGGTTCCGGTCAGACCTTGCAATGCACGTACTCGTTCTCTATCGTAGTTGAGCAAGCTGCGCCGACAAAACAGAGTCCGGAATTGAGTTGGAGCGACACCGTCGTTTATGCGGAATTAGGTGTTCCGGTTACGGCTCCGGTCTTGTCTAACCCGCACAATGTGCCGATGAATAAGATTGAGTCGCAAAACCCGAACGTAGCATCTATCTCGGAAGACGGTACGGTACTAACGATCAACGGTGTAGGTGATGCTTTGATTTTTGCCGAGAGTTTTGAAACAGATGACTACTACGCACAGAGCGTTAGTTATTGGGTGCATGTGAGCACGATCGGTTTGAAAGTGAAGGGCATCAACGTAACGAGCCTCAATGCGGCAGACGTGTTGGGTGACGGTTCGCATAACGTGACCTTCGAGAAAGAGACCCGTACGCTGCATCTAAGCAGTTGGAATATCGACGGCACCGGTTTGACCGGTCTGAACGCAATGATTGAAGATGAAGGAACAACGATTCCGCTGACGATCATGTTGCACGGCGTTAACGCCATCTCGAATATACCTATCTGTATCAAGGCAGAGCATGTGCCGGTGGTAGTAATGGGTCAATCGATGCGTGACGCGCTGTCATTGAGTGCAAGTCAGATAGCGGTGAATACGTACTATTTCAAGATCCATCAATGCGATGTGAACGCTGAGGCTCCATTGGCAGCGATTGTATTGCCGAAGGAATTAGGTGTGTCTAAGAACTCGCATCTTTTGGCAACGTCCACCGGTTTGGCTATCCAATGCAAGACCCTGGTGATGGCGGAAGGCGAGGAAGGTGTGGCGATTCTGACGCCGGGTATCCGTTTTGAGATGAACAAAGGCTTCTTGGATGCCAACAACCAGTATGCCAAGGCGGTAGAGATCGGTAAAGTACCGGTTGTTGTTCCTGATGATCAGGTGACAACGATTGATTTCACGGCTACCGATCCGGAGGGTAATGAGTCCGTTGTATTCAGCGTTTCGGAGAACGATACCTTCAACGAAGCCGAGGGTCGATTGGAGATTGCTACCTCGTTGAGCGATGAGGTGGTAGCACAGGCATTGGAAAATCTTGTTCCGGGTTCGAGTGCTTGGGTAGATTTGCTGCCCGGCTCGCTGGTATTCGATATTCCTGCAGGTGCAGGTAAGGTTCGCGTACAATGTATGACGCTGGCTGGTTACACGCTGCAAGTGAAGATGGAAGGCAATGCGGTAGTGAGCATCGCGCAGGCCCAATTAGGTTGGGCAGAGGTGACATACAATGTACCGGAAGCAATCCACGTAGTGATCTACCTGCACGAGATTCCGCTGCCTGACTCTGCCCCTGCTCGCATCGCTGCTCGTGAGCAAGATACAGATGCCGGCGCTTACATCAAGACGGTTGAGATTGTACCGGACAACGCACCGACAGCTATCGAAAATGTCGTGAAGGAAGTAGAAGGTTCGCAGAAAGTGATGCAGAACGGAATCCTGTACATTATTCGCGACGGTAAGGTCTATAATGCACAAGGAACGCAGGTAAAATAATGTCAGCTTTATACAAGTGAACGCTTCACACGCTTAAGACGTATTGTCGCAGCCAAGCATCGATATCGTCGATCTCCGGGCTGACATGCTTACGAACGATTTGCCTTCTATGGTAAATCGTTTGTTTTTGTACGTTCAGCACGATAGACATATCGTTATCCGAGGCGCCGATGATAGACAGAATCGCAAACTGCATATCCGATTCAGTCAGTTCGGGAAACTCCGCGCGTAAGCGACTGATGGCGCCATCCAAAGCCTTATCGAGAGAAGCTATCAAGGCGTCCAGACTCTCTTTGCTCATCGTCAGTTGTTCATCGCGATAGGTCTGCAGCCATTTCGGGAACTCTACCTCGTTGCCGCGCATTCGCTGCATCTCTATCTCGCGGGTGAGGTTCACTTTTTGTTGAAGCCGTTCCAACGCCAATTGCAACTGCTGTACATACTTGTCTCGCAAGGCTTCTAACTGTCTGGCTTGCTCACGACGGCGGTGCAACCAATAGCGCCACAGAACAACGAGTAATAGCACCAGAACGGCCGATAACAGAACTAAGACGAAAGAAATCTTACGTTGCCATTGTCGTTCGCGTTGCGCCTCTTCGGCTCGTTGTTGCTCGCGTGCTACATCATAATGTAAGGAGAGAGCGTACGTGCGCGCACCCGCATCTCGCTGCAACTCATCTATCTTGCGGTCGTATAGATTCAATAGGACACTATAGGCCGTGTCGGATTGTCCGCGTTGACGGAGTATTTTGCTGTTCAGATAGGCATAACTCTGCTCGAACCAATAGGTATAAGCCGAATCGGTGGGTTGCAAGCGCTCTAAATAATAGGCGGCAGAGTCCGTTGCTTGTTGCGCTAAGAGGAGTTCGACGATCTCCGAATAACGCGTAGGGATGTGGTACTCTTCCGCCAACTGCTTGCAGACCGCCAGACGGTGGGTTACGCTGTCCGGATAGCAGAGTTGGTAGCGATAAGCATCTATATCGAGCGAGAGCAACGGAATATTAGCTGAGCGCGCATACCGCTCTGCTTGGGCAAAATACCAGAGTACACTGTCTTGTTCACCTCCACCAATTGCCATTGTACGCGCGATGTCGCGATAGGCACAGGCTAAATAGACCGCATTACTATCGGGATCTAACATCGGAATAGCTTTGCGGTAATAGTTTTGCGCGATGTCGTACAGCATCTCGCTTTCCGAGGTATTGCCCAAACGAAACCAAGTCAGACCTAATAATTGATTTCTCCGTGCTCTTTGCTGATTACTGACTACTGAAGGCTGAATGCTCAACAGTACCTCTTCTGCCTGTTTCAAATATGCGGTAGAACTCTCGTACTGACTACTGCTATTAGAGGATATTCCCTGACGGTATAATTCTTCTGCTTCTTGAAGCCGATTTTGGGTGTTTTGAGACTCAAAATTGCAACTCTGAAAGCAAAAAATCAAGCCCAAAAGAGGTAAAAATTCCCATCGTACAACTTTATTTTTCATACAAAATTATAATTTGCTTATTTACAATTACTTACAAAACACCATATACACCCCTCGTACAACTGCAAAATTTGCACATGTCAAAAAAAAGCAGTACCTTTGCACTCGAATTTGAAACACGATTTCGAATGCAAAATTAGTAAAACTTTTTAACATATGCAAATTATGAAAAAGAAAAATCAAATTTGTCTGCTTTTTGTAGCAATTATGTTATTAAAAGGAACATGCGCCTACGCGACGGTCTATAACGGCGTGTGCGGAGAGCATCTGACGTGGAGCTATGACACGGAGACGGCGCACATGACCATTGAGGGCTACGGCGAGTTGAAGAACACAGTCGATAGTCTCTGGTGGAACAAACAGGTACTGCAGGCTTCGTCGTGGTCAACGAGTTATAAGACGTACTATCCGTATAACTCGTGTAAGACGATTTCGTTACCGGAAGGGCTGACGGGATTCAGCGGTGCTACATTCCGGGATTGGTGGAACCTGACGGCGTGCGAGATCCCCGAAGGCGTGACAAAAATACCTGCTTACCTATTTGAGAGCTGCTACCAGTTAAAGGAGATCAAACTGCCTAACTCGGTGGACACCGTGGGACAATACGCCTTCAGCAACTGCACGACGATGGTGAAGTGCGATTTGGGCAAGGGGGTTAAGTATATCGGTCAGATGGCCTTCCAGAACTGCTATCACTTGAACTCTGTTCGCTGGTCGGATTGTCTGGAGGTGATTGACGGCAGTATTTTTGACGGCGAACCCGATAGAGCGTCATACGACCAAAATAGTGTAGCCACTATTCCGCTTCGGGACACGCTGTTCTTCCCGGCGACGTTCCGCTCGAACAAACAGATCTCGTGGTGCTACCACGATAGTCCTGTTATTGTTTGGAACGCCAAGAACCCTCCGGCTTCTTCGTCGGTATTTTATAATCTTTACTGCTACTGGAGGGGCGATTTTATCTTCGGTCCGGATGTAGAGTTTGTGCCGTCAGGTCTATGCCAGCAGGTACTCATGAAGAAAATCGTGCTGCCTGAGGGCTGTAAATATATCGGTTCAGGCGCCTTCTCGGGTAACAACAAGTTGGATACGGTTATCCTTCCTTCTACGTTGACAGCCATTCACCAAGAGGCTTTCAAGGGATGTACGAAGATTCAGCGAATCACTATACCTCAGAAAGTGAAAGCCATCAATTCTTCCGTATTCAACGGGTGTTCAGCCTTGAGGCGAGTCGAGATACCGGATAGCGTCAGCACTATCGGGGATAATGCCTTCTCGGGATGTCCGAACTTGGATTCTATCGTACTGCCGAAAGAACTGACGATGATCGGCGGAAGTGCTTTCTTGGGTGCTGTTCTCCAAGACAGCCTTGTCATTCCCAACAAAGTGATCTCCATCGGCACAAACGCGTTTGAAAATTGGAGCGCGCTCAAGGAGTTGTCGATTGGCAAAAACGTCGTTCTCATCGGGGATAATGCCTTCAAGGGCGACAGCGCAATAACGCATATTTCCGTCTGGGCGGCTACTCCTCCGGCAGTAAGTGAAGGGACATTAGCGGACATACCGGATAGCGCTTTACTGAGTGTGCTGCCGGATAGCCGTCAGTTGTATCGCGAGCATCCTTACTGGGGTCGTTTCCGCATGAACGACACCCCCGACTCCGCGATGATCCAGCGCACCGTAACGGTCGATCCGGGACAAACGACGGCGGATTTCACTTGGCCGACGGACAGCGCGGCACACGCGTATCAGATAGATATCTACAAGGACGGTGCGGTCTTCTGCAAGCTGACATTAGGAGCCAGGGGACAGTTGTTAGGTATCTCTTTCTCCGCGCCGGGAAGACGGAATGCAGCGATGAGTAATGCAGACAACAGTCAACCCTACACCCTTTCCTTCAAGGTCACAGGTCTGGATGAGGCCTCGCGATACACGTACGTCCTGTCCGTTTTGGATGAGAACAACACCCCGCTGCACGTCTATGTGGGAGATTTCGCCACCTTGGGTTATAGCGGAGAGTTGCAATACGACGGTAACGAACTTATCCCGACACCGCCAATCATCCCGGGGGATCCGGATGCACACCATATCGCTACGGGAGTAGAAGAAACCGGCTCGGAGGTCCCGGAGAAAAAAGCCATTATTGAAGGACGACTTCTCTTTATTACACCGCAAGGTACCTATGATATAACCGGAAAACGGATCGAGTAAGCAAGATTTTATGACACGCGTATTTATGTGGATAA
>JAEEGG010008993.1_pt1 | contig 22504 bp, 17 predicted proteins | sample 9134161 | NCBI WGS metagenome assembly JAEEGG01 (sample SAMN16246543, study PRJNA631951) | gut metagenome | biome: gut microbiome; feature: rumen; material: CR-attached | host: Bos | place: Iran: Karaj | collected 2018-10
GGCTTCGTCGTACGTCCCTTCATTGATGAATGCCACTTGCGCGGCGTAGGTTCCTGCATAGTCGAGCAGGATGACATAGTTTTGCTCATTGTCGGGATGCTGCTCATAGACGGCCAGGGCTTTCTTCATCAGCCGCAAGGCCTCCTCAGGGTTAGCTTGCGAAAGCGCATCAGCCAATCGCTGAAACGCGATATAATTCGTGTGCCAGTCCTCCGATGCTTCCGACAATAGGATGGCTCTTCGTAGTAGGGTCTCGCCCTGTCGGACGCTGTCTTCTGCCAAAGCCGCCTCAGCCTCCTCCAGACATTGGGCAGCCGTCTGTAGATTTGATTCCTGCTTTTGACAGCAAACCATCAGCAGAACGCCTACGACGAATATGTAGAATGCTCTCGTAAACATAATATTTGCTTTTATCTGGGTGCAAAGTTACGATATTTTTTCGAAAGCCGAATCGGTAGCCTATGGAAAAAGTTTGTACGGGGCGCTATGGGAAACCGCTACAATTCAACAAATTATAAAATATCGCGCGCTTCTACCTATGGAAACTATTCGATAAAGCTATGGAAAGCGACGTTATAAAGGGGAAAAAGTGAAGGGGGCAGCCGAGGGCGAGAAACGAATGACCCTACGCGGCGGGGGGAAAATCGGCAAAAATGTCTGACGGCAAAAAATTGCCCTGTTGCTATGTTATTTATATTTAAAGAGGAGTGATATTTGGTGGATTTTTTGTACTTTTGCAGGCTGAAAACTTGAAGGAAGCATAGACATGACAGAAAAGAGCGTGGAGGGGACTGTGCCCTCCGAGAGAAAGAATCCCTTTTTTGATCCATACAGGACGCTGCACGACGTGGCGCCCTTCGACCGTATCCGCTTGGAAGACTACGAGGAGGCCTTTATGGAGGGCATACGCCGCGACAAGGAGTTCCTCGACAAAACCATTAACAACCCCGCCAAGCCCACCTTCGACAACACCATCATCAACAAGGACGACGACCCCGAAGGCTACTACGACCTGCTGGAGCGCGTGAGCACCGTGTTCTTCAACCTGCTCTCGGCAGAGACCAACGACGAGATGGACGCGCTGGCGCAGAAGATGAGCCCGATACTGACGCAGCACGCCAACGATATGCGGCTGAACGAACAGCTGTTTGAGCGCGTGCGCCAGGTGCATCTGCACCACCGTCGTCTGACGCCCGAGGAGAAGCGATTGCTCGACGACTGCTATCAGGGCTTCGTGCGCAGCGGTGCCCTGCTCGACAAAGAGGGCAAAGACCGGCTGCGCCAGCTGACGGAGGAGGCCTCACTGTTAGGACTGCAGTTCTCGCAGAACCTGCTGAAGGAGAACAAGGCCTTCAGTCTGCACATCACCGACGCCGCACAGCTCGACGGACTGCCACAGACCGCCATCGACGCTGCAGCCGAAGAGGCCAAGCAGCGGGGCGAAGAGGGATGGACGTTCACCCTCGACGCTCCCAGCTACTCGCCCTTTATGACCTATAGCACCCAGCGCGAGCTGCGCCAGCAGATGTATATGGCCTACAACACCAAGGGCATCCACGACAACGACTGCAACAACCTGGCCATCTGTCAGCGGCTCATCAACCTGCGCCGCGAGATTGCCCAGCTGCTGGGCTACAAGACCTACGCCGACTACGTGCTGAGCCGCCGCATGGCGAAGAACGTGCGCGGCGTCTATCGTCTGCTCAACCAGCTGGTGGATGCCTATAAGCCAACGGCCAAAAAGGAGTTGGAGGAACTGGAAAAGACCGTGCAACCCAAGCGGTCTCTTGAGCCTTGGGACGTCGGTTTCTATTCGCACAAGCTGAAGCTGAAGAAATATAATATTGATGCGGAGATGCTGCGCCCCTATTTCCAGCTAGACAAGGTCATCGACGGCGTCTTCGGCTTGGCCACCCGCCTCTATGGCATCACCTTCAAGGAGAACAGCGACATTCCCGTCTATCATCCCGACGTGAAGGCCTACGAGGTGTTCGACCGCGACGGCTCCTACTTGGCCGTGCTCTACGCCGACTTCCACCCCCGCAAGGGCAAGCAGGGCGGTGCCTGGATGACGCAGTATCAGGGGCAGTGGATCGACAGGAAGGGCGAAAACGTGCGGCCCCACGTCTCGCTGGTGATGAACCTGACGAAGCCTACGCCCGACAAGCCCGCTCTGCTGACGCTGGGCGAGGTGGAGACCTTCCTGCACGAGTTTGGCCACGCCCTGCACGGCATGTTCTCCAATTGTCGCTTCGAGAGCCTCAGCGGCACCAACGTGCTGTGGGACTTCGTGGAGCTGCCCTCGCAGTTCATGGAGAACTTCGCCGTGGAGAAGGAGTTCCTGCGCACCTTCGCCTTCCACTATCAGACGGGCGAGCCGCTGCCCGACGAGCTGATTCGCCGCATCGTGCGCAGCCGCAACTTCATGGTGGCCACGGCCTGTCTGCGACAGGTGAGCTTCGGCCTGCTCGACATGGCCTACTACACCCAGCGCGACGAGTTCACCGACGACATCATCGCCTTCGAGAAGCAAGCCTGGCAGAAGGCCATCATCATGCCCCAGCGCATGGACACCTGCATGACTACGCAGTTCAGCCACATCATGGCTGGGGGCTATGCTGCCGGCTACTACAGCTACAAGTGGGCCGAGGTGCTCGACGCCGATGCCTTCGCCGTCTTTAAACGGAGCGGCATCTTCAATGAGAAGACGGCCCAGCGCTTCCGCGACTGCATCCTCTCGCGCGGCGGCACCGACGACCCCATGACGCTCTACAAGAATTTCAAGGGCAGCGAGCCCACTATCGACGCATTGTTGAAGAGAAATGGAATTAAAAGAAAAACAAAATAAGCTTGACCAGCGCTACCTGCGCATGGCCCGCATCTGGGCGGAGAACAGCTACTGCAAGCGCCGCCAGGTGGGTGCCCTCGTGGTGAAGGACAAGATGATCATCAGCGACGGCTACAACGGAACCCCGTCGGGCTTCGAGAACATCTGCGAGGACGATGAGGGCGTGACGAAGACCTACGTGCTGCATGCCGAGGCCAACGCCATCACCAAGTTGGCGCGCAGCTCGAACAACAGCGACGGCGCCACCATCTACATCACCGCCTCGCCCTGCATCGAGTGTGCCAAGCTCATCATCCAGGCCGGTATCAAGCGCGTGGTGTATGGAGAAAAGTATCGCCTGATGGACGGCATTGAACTGCTGGAGCGGGCGGGTATAGAAGTAGTGTATCTGGAATTATGAATAAATCCAACCGTTTCATTCCTCTTTGGCTCGCCTTGGCAGCCATCGTGGGCATCGTGGTGGGAACCTTCTACGGCAACCACTTCCAAGGCAACCGCCTGAACATCATCAACAGCGGCTCGAACAAGCTGAGCAACCTGCTCTTCACCCTCGACGACCAGTATGTGGACTCCGTCGACGTGCCCGACCTGGTGGAGAAGGCCATCCCTCTCATCTTGGGCGAGCTGGACCCCCATTCCGTCTATATTTCGACCAAAGATGTTGAGATGGCGAACGACGACCTGCGCGGCTCCTTCAGCGGCGTGGGCATCGAGTTCATCATCCGCAACGACACGCTGCGCGTGCAGAACGTCATCAGCGGAGGCCCCGCCGAGCAGGCAGGTCTCATCGCCGGCGACAAGATTGTAACCGTCGACGACTCCACCTTTACCGGCCCCACGCTGACCAACGAATATGCCATGCACACGCTGAAAGGCCCACAAGGCACCGAGGTGAAGCTGGGCGTGGTGCGCTATGGCGAGAAGGACGTGCGCGAGTTTACCGTCACACGCGACCAGATTGTGACCCACAGCGTCACCGCCGCCTATATGCTCGACGAGACCACGGGCTACATCCGCATCAAGAACTTCAGCGACAACACCTACGAAGAGGTGGTCATCGCCTTGGCGCAGCTCTCGATGGAGGGCTTTGAGCAAATAGTGGTCGACCTGCGCGGCAACTCCGGCGGCTACTTGCACTCGGCCGTGGAGATTGCCAACCAGTTCCTGCCACGGGGCAGCCTCATCGTCTATACCGAGGGCCGCCGCTCGCCACGCGAGGAATACCGCAGCAACGGCCACGGCTCGTATAAGCAGATGCCACTGGTGGTGCTCATCGACGAGGGGTCGGCATCGGCCAGCGAGATTCTGGCAGGAGCCATCCAGGACAACGACCGCGGCACCATCATCGGACGGCGCAGCTTTGGAAAGGGACTGGTGCAGCAGCCGCTGGAGTTCACCGACGGCTCGATGATGCGCCTCACCATCGCACGCTACTACACCCCATCGGGGCGCTGCATACAGAAGCCCTATACCAGCGGCATGGACCGCGACTACGAGGAAGACCTGCTCATGCGCTACCAGCACGGTGAGTTCTTCTCGCAGGACAGCATCAAGCACACCGGCCCCGAATACTTCACCACCGGCGGGCGCACCGTCTACGGCGGTGGCGGCATCACGCCCGACATCTTCGTGCCCGAGGACACCACCGACTACACCACCTACTACCGCGAGGCATCCTACTCCGGGCTTATCCTGCAGTTCGGCTACGACTATACCGACCAGAACCGCAAGAAGCTGTCGGAATTTGAGGACGAGGCATCGCTGGTGAAATACCTGAAGAAGCAGAACCTCGTGGAGAAGTTCGCCCAGTATGCCGACGGCAAGGGGCTGAAGCGCCGCAACCTCATGATTCAGCGCAGCCACAAGCTGCTGGAGGAATTCATCCTCAGCCGCATCGTCTACAACATGCTCGACGAGCAGTCGTGGCTGCAGTACCTCAACGAGGACGACCCCGCCGTGAAGGAGGCCCTGCGTGTGCTGAATGCCGGCGAGGCCTTCCCCAAGGCTCCTGCCGACGATGAGGACGAGGCAGAAAAAAGGCCTGGGAAAGTTGCCCAGGCCTATGACTATCGCTCTACGCACCGGCTATTCGGGCCGGCCCTGACGGCTGCTCCACAAGGGCAGGGCCTCGCCTGCCGGTCGGAAATCTACTAGCTGCAGGTCGAAGATGAGCACGCTGTAGGCAGGGATGTTCACCACGTCGGCGACTTCCTGCGCTGTCTCGCCATAGCCCAGCTGATAAGGAACATAGATGCGCCAGTAGTCGCCGCAGTGCATGAGCTGCAAGGCAGTGGTGAATCCCTCCACGAAGTGCCCCACCACCCCTTTGGTGGTATAGCCCGTTGCGGCGGAGAACTGGTCGTTCACCGTAGAGCTGAACACCCTCCCCTCGGGCCATGTGGCCGACGGGATGAGCCGCCCCTTGTAGATGACGCGCACCGAGTCGGTGAAGGCGGGACATTCCGTGCCCGTCCCCTTCTCAATGACCTTCGCATAGATATAGTTCGTGCTGCTCACCTCTGCGGCATCGTCGAAGGCATAGCTCTTGATGTGCTGCCACTGGCTGGGATTTCCGCGCAGCGAGTCGGCCAGCGTGGCGAAGTACACCTCGTTGCGCGCCTGCCAGTTGTCGTATTCCGAAGCCTCGGCTTCCTCCTCGCTACAGGACACCCCCGCCCAGCTTCCCCCGAGAAGGGGGAGGAGCACATAGGCCATTGTCTTCAGTTGTTTAAGAAAATGCTGTTTCTTCATACTATTCAAGTTCCGCAAGTTCCGCCTGTCCTTTGGAGAGTAGGAGTGTAGGAGCCGTTAGGAGTTAGAGTTTCTTCAGCAGGCTGGTGATGCTCACCTTGTCCTCGATGATGCTGTTCAGGTCTTCAATCTTCACCCGCTCCTGCTCCATGGTGTCGCGGAAGCGCAGGGTGACGCAGCCGTCCACCAGCGTGTCGTGGTCTACGGTGACGCAGTAGGGCGTGCCGATGGCGTCCTGCCGGCGGTAGCGCTTGCCGATGGAGTCCTTCTCGTCGTACTGGCAGGTGAAGTGGTATTTCAGCTCGTCGATGATCTCGCGGGCCTTCTCGGGCAGACCGTCCTTCTTCACCAGCGGCAGCACGGCCAGCTTCACGGGAGCCAGGGCTGCGGGCAGCTTCAGGACGACGCGCGTCTCGCCGTTTTCCAGCTTCTCCTCGTCGAAGGCGTGGCACATGATCGAGAGGAACATGCGGTCTACGCCGATGGAGGTCTCGATGACGAACGGCGTATAGCTCTCGTTGGTCATCGGGTCGAAGTACTTGATGCTCTTGCCCGAGTACTTCTCGTGCTGCGAGAGGTCGAAGTTCGTGCGTGAGTGGATGCCTTCCACCTCCTTGAAGCCGAAGGGCATGCGGAACTCGATGTCCGTGGCGGCGTTGGCATAGTGGGCCAGCTTGTCGTGGTCGTGGAAGCGGTAGTTCTCTGCGCCGAAGCCCAGGTTCTGGTGCCACTTCATGCGTGTCTCCTTCCACTTGGCAAACCACTCCAGCTCGGTGCCGGGCTTCACGAAGAACTGCATCTCCATCTGCTCGAACTCCCTCATGCGGAAGATGAACTGGCGGGCCACAATCTCGTTGCGGAAGGCCTTGCCTATCTGTGCGATGCCGAAGGGAATCTTCATGCGCCCCGTCTTCTGCACGTTCAGGTAGTTCACGAAGATGCCCTGGGCCGTCTCCGGGCGCAGGTAGATCTTCATCGAGCCGTCGGCCGTGCTGCCCATCTCGGTAGAGAACATCAGGTTGAACTGGCGCACGTCGGTCCAGTTCTTCGTGCCGCTGATGGGGCATACTATCTCCTCGTCAAGGATAATCTGTCGCAGCTCCTCCAGGTCGGGACCCTGCATGGCGGCGGCGTAGCGGGCGTGCAGGGCGTCGCGCTTCTCCTTGAGCTCCAGCACGCGGGGCGAGGTGGCCAGATACTGCTTCTCGTCGAACGCCTCCTTGAAGCGCTTGCGGGCCTTCTCCACCTCCTTCTGAATCTTCTCGTCGTACTTCGCTATCTGGTCCTCGATGAGCACGTCGGCGCGGTAGCGCTTCTTCGAGTCGCGGTTGTCGATGAGCGGGTCGTTGAACGCGTCCACGTGGCCCGAGGCCTTCCAGATGGTGGGGTGCATGAAGATGGCCGAGTCAATGCCCACAATGTTCTCGTGGAGCATGGTCATGGCCTTCCACCAGTACTGCTTGATGTTGTTCTTCAGTTCAACACCCATCTGGCCGTAGTCGTACACTGCGCCCAGACCGTCGTAAATCTCGCTGCTCGGGAACACGTAGCCATATTCCTTGCAGTGAGACACAATCTTCTTAAAAACGTCTTCTTGTGCCATTATGTTTTACTTTTTTACCTTTTTACTTTTTGCCTTTTTACCCTTTTACTTTTTACCTTTTTCTAAATTGCGTGCAAAGGTACTCAGAAAATATCAAACTGCAAAGGTTTTCACCTTTTTTATTTTGCTCAATCATTTCTTTTGCTTATCTTTGCAAACGAATTGCCGATAAAATAGGAAACAATATGAACTAGGCACGAATCAAAGGCCTTCTGACTAGACATCCACATGCGAGTGCATGGAGCCGCTCGTCAATGAAGAAAGCAAGCTCTATGACGGCTGGATGAAGCCCTTTGTGTAATTAATGATAAGCTGCAAAATGTATAAGAAAAATTATGGAACTGATTAATCGACTGATAACAATGTCCTTCTGTGTCCTGTTGTTTGCGTCTTTTGCAACAGCTCAGAATCATTTGGCGTACGTCAACGGCGATATCATCAGTGCTATACCTTTAGAAGCTGTCGACAGCATTAAGCCCGATCCAGCACAGGGTTTCAAAGTGTTCTCTGGGAACAACACAATAACAATTCCCCCTACGGTTTTACTCTTTAACCATTTGTTGTCTGACACCATCTGTGTAGATTATCATGGGAACGGTGTTTCCATCATTAATCCGCGTCTTGATACATTCCATATTGCGACAGACAGTACCAATGTGTTTATCACGGCAACAGGGAAGCATCCCTTTGTATGTCGTGTAACAGGAAACTGTAGTGATGGACGTCTTGTTATCAAAAATGATACAACCTGTACACTTGTAATCTCCGATTTACGACTCACATCAAAAAGAGGTAGTGCCATCTGCTTTATGCAGAAGCAGAAGGTTTTCGTAGAGCTTCCTCCAAATACTATCTCTGTTTTGAATGATGCTGTCAATTATCCGACCGACAGTACAGAAATTGCCAACGGATGCTTTTATGCTAAAGGAACGTTAGCTTTTATAGGCGGAGGTACGCTAATAGTCACTGGTAACCATCGACACGGTATCTCCAGCGGAAAGAACATCGTGGTGGAGGGAGGAAACATCATTGTTCGTGACGCTGTGAAGGATGGTATTCATTGCGATAAGTTCACTATGAAAGGCGGTCGCGTCACCCTTTCTCTTAATCATGATGCTAACAAAGGCATCAAGGCAAAAGAGGAGATAAGCATTATGGATGGCCTCATTGAGGGCGAGGCTTTAGGCAATATAACGATGAATGTTGGTGACATTTCCTATTGTACATTGATGAAAAGTGAAGGTTCTCTATGCATCTCAGGTGGAACCATTGCCCTTAAGCATGTTGGTCGGGGTGGGAGATGTATCTCCGTAGACGGAAACATGGAAATGAAGGCTGGGAGTCTCTTCTTGGAATGTCGGGGGGACGGAGGCAGCTATATCAATGCCGAAAATGACTCCGACTATTATACCCCCAAATGCGTGACCATTGATGGGGTCACTCACATTGAACGAGGCCGCATCTCTTTACTTGCTACGGGCAGTGGAGGAAAAGGCATTGATTGCTCTGACACACTTTACATCGGGAAAAATGGAGACAGTTTCCTGCCGGAAGATTCTTTGCTGATAAGCATAGAGACAAAAGGCTCCGCCCTTGTTGACAACATTTCGGAAGACTATCGTCGTGGTTGTCCTAAGGCTATTAAAAGCGATCAGGATATCTACATCTACAGCGGTAATCTTCGCCTGCTTACTCACGGGCAAGGTGGAGAGGGCATAGAGACTAAACAATCACTACGCACCTACCAGTGTACCATACATGCAGACTGCTACGACGATGGCATCAACACTGGAAGACGCTGCTACATTGATGGGGCATACATCTTCTGCCGCTCACGCAATAACGACGGGATTGACTCCAATGGTAAAATGACCGTTATGGATGGAATCGTCGCTGCTATTAGCGAACATGATGTTGACGAATGCTTTGACACAAATAACGGTCTATTGTATGTCTATGGTGGTTCAATTATTGGCATTGGCAACAACGATGTAATAATCAGCCCAGCGTCTACAGTACCATATTTCAGCACTCCATCATATCTAGAGACAGATGGCTATCAACATGGAGATTCTATTTCCTTGGGAGAAGATAGTTTCTTGTCTGTGTCGCTGGATGACAAGTCTGTTTTGTCTCTCCATCACGATGTTTCTTTTGACGACGCATTCATTACTGTAGCATCTGTACATCTTCATCAGGGGAGTTGTTACAGCATAAGTGATGGCATAAAGCCAAAAGAGGCACAAGAAGAATGGCTTGACGGTCGAGTGGCCATTGGTGGAATGCTTAGTGAAATGCAAACATTGTTCAATTTCAAACCATAAAACTATCATGAAACAACTTATAAAAAGCTCCATTCTGGTGTTTGTGGCTATGTGTTTTTCAGCCACCATTCTGGCTCAAGACCTGTGGGACGGAGAGTCAGTAGCCACTGGTTTCTTCTCAGGCTTGGGAACAAGCACAAATCCATACGAAATCAGGACAGCTGCCCAATTGAAATATTTTGAGCAACAGGTCAATGACGGCAACACTTTCAGTGGAAAGACCATCCGACTTATGAACGACATAGACCTGGGCAACAATGCTTTGGAAATTTCTAAACTCTTTGCGGGCACTTTCGACGGTAACGGCCATTTCTTGGAACAGATATTCCAACGGAATGCTATCTTCCAAAATGTTACAGGAACCATTAAGCATCTTGGAATTCGTGCGGGTGTCTTCCGCGACGACCGATATCCCTATTATGGGGAAATATACCTTGTCCAGACATTGGAAAGTGGGGGAGTCGTTGAGAACTGCTATTACGAATTAAGCAAGAAGTGTAATGGATATGACCTATATATTATAGATTATCGCTCTTTCCTCGTGGGTAGTAATTCCGGAACGATATATAATTGCTATGCCAAAGGTAATTACCGCATATATGATGCTGGCGGTGTTTGGGGTGCCTATCTGCTGGGGATGCTCGTAGGCACGAACAACGAAACTGGAATAGTGCAGAATTGCGCTGCTAGTACCTATAACAATGGTCTTAACGCACGTGGGCAGCTTCAACCCTTGATTACCAATAATAAAGGAACTCTGATAGAAGGGCCTAACACAACGCTCTCGTATTTTGCCGTTCCCGATCCTTGTACGGTGGAATTCATCGATTTGCAATTTGCCAATGTTACCATGTCAAAAACAGTAGCATTGGGGGAAACAGTGGGAGAACTGCCTTCACTCACTGGAGAATGGTCTTTCATTGGTTGGAAACGCTACGGAGAATTGGTATCCCCTACTTCTATTGTAGACAATGACTGGACGCTGTTTGCACAGTGGGCACAGTGTATTCGCAAACAACCGACGGCCAATGACATGTCAGTTGTAGTTGATGATGCGAGTCACGCCTCATTCCAATGGCATGTCATCTGTGGCGAGGCGCAGCAATTAGGAGAATGGCAGTCGACAAATCATAGCGGTAATTCACAGTCATCTCATAAAATTGTATTCGAAGCTCAAGAAGGACAAAGCTTGGAATTTGACTATACAGTTAGCAGTGAGGCTGACTATGATGAATTCACTGCCTACATAAATGGTACACTGGTCTTGTGCACAAGCGGCGGAAGAAAAGGTTCGTATCAGTATTCTATCCCTGAGGGCGGAACCTACACACTACTATTATATTATAGTAAAGACGATGATACCGATTTTGGAAGTGATATGGTGACAGTAGAGGACATAAGGTTATCTGCCCCTGACATTCAGTTGTCCTGTACACAGAGCAGCCTGCCTCCAGTACTTATGGAAAAAGAGGGCTTCTATTATTGTGTCATCAGTTATTCCAATACATCAACGGTGTTATATACTGACACAATAGCATATCCACCAATTAGCATTTTGGGCGATGTGAACGCTGACAATGTGGTGACACCTGCCGATGCGATTATGATTCTGTATCGTTTCTTCCAGGTGGAACAGGCTGGCTTCAACGAGAAGCTTGCCGATGTGAACGGCGACGGATCTATCTCGCCTGCTGACGCCATCTCAGCACTTTATATCTACTTCAATGTTGACAACAACAATAATGTCTCCGCTACCCGCCTGACATCGACATACGGTAAAGACCCAGACTAGCGGCACTGAGATTAATATCACTACTCAAGGAAGGAAATGGCAACTGCCAGGTAACAAGCTGCATGGCGGATTATAAAGAGATTCGATTTCCTTCATTGTCAGTCTACAAAGCTTGTGGACATGAAAAAGGGAAGCTGCCACTTCCCTTTCCTATCATCTCTTTTCAGAGAACAATTGTTTCTTGAAGTATTCTATAGCTTGCTTCAGAGGCTCCAAGTCGTTGTGAATAATATCAAAAACTGCATCAGGGTCGACTTCAAAATAATGATGAGCAATAACATCCCGCACTCCCATTACTCCTTTCCAGTCTATTGAAGGGTATGTCGGAAGCAGTTTCTTGTCTGTTAGTTTGTCAAGCGTCTTCACACTTTCGCCCAAGGCTATCAGCACCATACAAGCAGCATCAAGTTTCTCCACTCCAGAAGGTGACATCAGATAATCGTTCACAGAACTAATGTTCTTAGAACGTTCTTGAAGCTTGTTAATAGCAGTTTCAATATTCTTTATGGTCTCATAGACCAATGCTGTAATTTCAGAAGATTCGAATTCCATATCTCTGAATTTGTTTTCTAAACAGCGCGTTCATATTGTCTCTCATCCGGACGACATCGACATCACAGCCCAGCAATTCTTGCAGGTAACACTTTACTCCGGCCTGTTTAAACAGATTGGGCTTCATCTCCACGCAGACATCCACGTCGCTATCTTCCCGCTGCTCGTTTCTGGCAAGGGAGCCGAACAGCATCATGGAAGACACACCGTAGTGTTCGTTAAGGTATTCGCGGGTGGTCTTCAGTTTTTTTATGGTCTGTGTCCTGTCTAACATTGCTGCTTCGTCTTAGCATGCCTCCTTGAAGCGCTTGCGAGCCTTCTCCACCTCCTTCTGAATCTTCTCGTCGTACTTCGCTATCTGTTCCTCGACGAGCACGTCGGCGCGGTTCAGTTCAACACCCATCTGGCCGTAATCGGACACGGCGCCCAGACCGTCGTGAATCTCGCTGCTGGGGAACACGTAGCCATATTCCTTGCAGTGAGACACAAACTTCTTAAAGACGTCTTCTTGAGCCATTATGTTTTTACTGTTTTTACCTTTTCACCTAAATTGCATGCAAAGATACTCAGAAAATATCAAACTGCAAAGGTTTTCACCTTTTTTTATTTTGCCCGCTCATCTCTTTTGCTTATCTTTGCATTGTTCAGCTCACTTTGCGACAAATACGCTGGCAAAAGAATGGAGTGTCCGATGAAAAAAAAGTAGCGGCAGTGCTTTACATTTTCCCTGTCTGAACTGTATAGTAGATGTATGACCCGGAAAGAAATCGAAAACCTGTTCATGGCGCACTATGCACAGATGTACCGTCTGGCGGTGACCATCCTCTACGACGACGCTGAGAGCAAGGACGTGGTGAGCGAGGTGTTTGCCCGTCTTCTCAGCAGCCGTGTCACGCTGAAAGCCGACACGGCAGAATGGTATCTGCTGACGGCAGTACGCAACCAGTGCCGAAACCTTCTGGAGCACCGGCAGGTGCATGAGCGGTTCTTCCGACTGATGTCCGGCGAGGCCGTTCAGCTCACCTCGTCTGGCGACGAGCAGCTGCGCATGGAGGAGCTGATGTTATACATCCGGCGGCATCTGCCACCGCTCAGCCAGGACATCTTCCGTCTGCGCTTTCTGCGGGAAATGACCTGCCAGGAAGTTGCCGATGCGCTGGGCATCAGCCGCCAGACCGTACACAGCCATCTGCAACAGGCGATAGGGCGAATCAGGGAATATTTCAAATCAAACACATAAACAGGTATGACGACAGACGAACAACTGATAGCAAGGTTTCTGGCATTTCTCGACGAGCCAGACGCTATAGCGGGGCGGCATGACCGTCAGGAGCAAGTGACCAGCGAAAGGCTGCGTGCAGAAGACTACACGTCGGCCATGCTGTTACAGCAGCTGCTCGACGACGAGCAGATGCATGAGCTGGTAGAGCAGATGGCTTTTGCCAAACGGGCATTCAAGAACGAGGAGACGCTGACCGAGGAGCTGTCCGTCGCTGACGAGTGGGAGCAGTTTGCCTCCGGCCATGCCGAAGCATTAGATGCCCTCGAGGAAGACGAGGCGCAGCCTCATCTTTCTTTTCGCAAGATGCTTGGCGCCGCCAGGCGGCAGAGGCGGGTGGCTGCTTCTTTCGTCGGCGTGCTCCTGGCATCGGCCGTCGCCCTGGCTGCCATTCATATTTGGGGTCTCACCCCCGGTCCCTCTCTTATAGAGAGGGAAGTATATGGTTCTGCCACCAATTATTCCCACAGCAAAAGCGGTCACTCCCCTCTCCCTGAAAATGAGACTGGGGGCGAGGCTTTCGTCATCTTCGACAACGTGCCGCTCGACACGATGCTCACGGAAATGGCCAGCTACTACCATGTCAGCGTAGCGTTCGAGCGTGAGGAAGCCCGCCAGCTCCGTTTCCATTTCGTATGGAAGCGTACCGACGACCTCGACCGTCTGGTGGAGAAGCTGAACAACTTCGAGGCAATAAACATTTTCCGCGAACCTGAAACACTGATAGTAAAATGAAGCGTCTTCGTCTGCAATATGCGGCTCTGCTGCCTGCCGTACGCCTGGCCACGCTCTTCCTCGCCTTGTCGTTCAGCCATGTGCACGCCCGGCAAGCAGCCATTCAGGCCCCGACGGAGCAGTTGCCCGAAGATGGTAAAAATGTGAATCGCAAATATGTCAATGTGTCGCTCAGCGAGGCCCTGCTCCAGTTGCAGAGCGAGCATTCGGACTATGCCATCAACTTCCTCTACAACGAACTGGAGGACTTCCGCATCACCACCACCGTTAAAAACAAGAAACTGCCCGATGCCATTCAGCAGATGATAGGCTTCTACCCCGTCCGCATGACCGTAAAACCCGAAGACCGTGAAATCTATGTGGAGTGTACCTACAAAACCGACAGACACCTGACGGGAACTATCGTCGACGAACAGGGACAGCCGGTAACATACGCTAATGTTGCTATCTTCAATCCAGCCGATTCGACCCTGCTCGGCGGTGGAGTTTCTAACGAGAGCGGTTATTTTGCCGTTCCATACGAAAGGCTACGGACTGCCGACCGAACGTCGGGAATAAATGAAGAAATCCTTGTCCGTATCTCCTACGTCGGATATAAGACCCTCTGGCTGCTCTGCAACCAGTCTGCTTTGGGAACTATACAGATGCAGCCCGAAACGATGTCGTTGAAAGGCGTGACGGTAAAAGGCATGACTCCCGTCCTGCGACGGGAAGCCGGAGTCATCATTTTCGATACCCGCCATGTAGTGGGAGCCGTCAGTGCCACCGATCTGCTCCGCTATGCCCCTGGCCTGATGATTGAAGACGACAATATCAGTCTGTTTGGTACCAGTGGCGTCATATTCCAGATTGACGGCAGGGAACAGCGACTCGGCTCAAAGGAAATGCTGCAAATGCTCAAATCCTTTCCCGCCTCCGATGTGGAGAGGATTGAGATTATTCAGAGTCCGGGTGCCAGTTATTCTGCCGAAGGCAATGCCGGAATAATCAATATTGTATTGAAAAAGAAAGCTAGCGACTTCATCGGCGGCTCTGCCGGATATGCCCGGCGGCAGGATGAAGAAAGGCTGCGCGTAGGCGACCGAAGCTCGGAGGTACACGGCGACGAGGCCAATGCCGGCATCATCTATAACAGAGGAAAGATCTCCACGTCGCTGAACCTGACAGGTACCAGGGACGATACGCGCTACCTGGAGACCAACAGCATCCGCTTTACAGACAATCTGCGCCACGGCACCGACAATGGACGGATATCAAAAGACAACTACGCCCTGCGATGGCAGGCCGACTATCATGTATCTGACGAGCTGAACCTCGGGACATACGCCATGTACGCCGACGGGGAGCGCCGTCTGGCCATAGACGGACTTTATGACTTCCATCCAAAGGTGCTCCGCACCCTGAACACCATTGACACACAGACCAGAAGACAGGAAGACACGAAGACATTGGCCGTGAACGTCAATGCAGCGTTCAAAAGCCGGAAGACGGGAATCAAGGCAGACTGCAACTTCGACTACTACAGGATGAGGATGGATGATAGCCGTCGCTCCGTCAGCAATGAGACCATGATAGGAAACAGTCTGGCAGAAATCATAGAAACCGACAGCACAGACTTCGACTACAAGAATAGTATTGACCATCACGTTGATAACTATTCTGTGAAGCTCGACGTCGGCTATGCCGGCTTCCAGCTTGGTGGCCAGTATGCCTACACCTGCAGCCATCGTGACTTGGACTATTCAGGCTCCAGCGTGTCGTATGACAAAGTGTCGACTGCTTACGATGAGCGGGTGCTGTCAGGGTATCTGGAATATGGCACCACGTTCAGCAACTGGTCTGTGAACGTCGGCGGGCGGTATGAGCATACATGGACAAAAGGTGATAACCAGCCGATGGAGAAGTTCAGAAACCATACCGACTACGGGAAGCTGTTCCCCTCGCTCCGTATAGGATACAGCCCCAGCCAGTCGCACGTCTTCAATTGCAGTCTCAGTAACCGCATCACCCGTCCGAATATCATCAACCTGAATCCCGATAAAGTATGGAGAGACGTCAACCACACGTCGTTCGGCAACCAGAACCTCAAGCCCTCCTACCTTTATAAGGCAATGATGGGCTACACGTTTAAGGGCGTGCTGAGTTTAGACTTCTGCTACGTCTATGAGCATGACAGGGTTGACGCTGTCTATTCCATCGACAAGCAAGTGACCAATAACTCATGGGATAACATCACCGACGAGCATAGTCTGGGTGTCAATTCCTTCTTCTGCTTCGACCGTCTGCGCTGGATGTCTTTCACACTGACGCAGGGCATCTGGTATTCAAGGACCATACGTCCGGAGAAAAAGAATGTGCTGGCAGTGGCTCAGCGCTATTTGTATCCTGAGGTAGAAAGCTGCTCTTATGCAGGCATGTTGCAGGCCACGTTCTTTTTTGACCGTGACCGTAAGTGGACGGCCAGCCTCTATGCCACATACAGCTCGCCGGAGAAGGATGTCGCAAAGTCCCTCAACGCACGCTATATGGTGGATGTGGGACTGCAATATCGTTTCTGGAAAGACCGCCTGACGCTAGGCCTCACTTGCCGGAACCTGCTTGCCTCCCATGTCAAGGGAACTGAATACCTAGGCACGACGGCGATGGACTTCGACAACAAGTATAACTATCGTCAGTTCCGCTTTTCGCTCACCTATAACTGGGGTGCCCGCCTGCGGCATCACCAGCGCCATTATGAGAGTGACGAGATGCAGGAACGCACGGTGAATGACTTCTAAGCGTCGTGTTTTTTCAGAGATGAGTCATCATGGTTAGGAGTTCCTGCACACTTACTTACGTTCTGCTGTCGCTGGCGTTCATCATCCTCAATGTCATCACTCTGGGCAATCTGGCTCCCTGGGTTGACGAGGTGATGATGCTCGACACATCTTATAATATGGCAGTCCACGGTTCCTGGGAGACCACGGCATGGTATCGTGTGGCGGGTCAGCATCCCTTCTCTACCTATCCTCCACTTTACCAGCTGCTGGCTGCCGCATGGATATGGCTCTTCGGCAGCAGTCTGGTGGTTGTCAGGAGCATGAACCTGCTCGTCACTTTCATGCTGGGCGGCACCTGCCTGCGGCTGATGACTCGTTGCGGGCAGGGCGCAACGCCGGTGACAACGGCACTGTTCACGCTGTTGTTGTGGGGCACTGGCGAAATGGCATGGATGTATCGCAACGGGCGTCCCGACATGTTATGCGCCCTGATTTTCGTATGCACAGTCTGGGCGATTGCCAGCTATCTGTCGGAGAAGACCCCGGCTGCACGCCTCGCTGTCGTCGTTGCCTCGGCCCTGCTCTTGTGTTCAGGTGTTCAGGCCGCTGTCTGTTTGTGTGCCGTCTGGCTGTTTTTCTTCATCGCGGCAAAAGGGCGGTGCAGGGAAAGTGTCCGTCTGTTCGCCCTCCTGATGACGGGCATATTGCTCGGGATGCTCCTCGTGGCACTCTTCATGCTGGCCAACGGCCGGCTGGTGGCTTTCATCTGCAGCATCATCCAGTATTCAGCCACGCTGTCGGCCATATCCCTGACAGTGCTTCCCTGGGCTGGCGAAGTGCTGGGGTTTAATCCGGCACCTTACACAGAGAAGCTGCTTGCGCTGACCACAGAGTCGAGCCTCTGCGAACGGCTCCACTCTATTGCAGAATGCCGCAGTTTCCTCGTCCTTTCAATGCTTTCGCTGGTGGCATACGCCTTCTCTTTCCGCAATCACCTGAAGGCACTGACGACCGACAGGGGATTCCTCATGCTGCTGTGTGCGCTCTGTGTCCCCCTCGTCATGACGCTAGCAGGGCGCTACCCCGTCTACTACCGCTGGATGGCTTTCCTTCCTCTGCTGTTTGCCGTCACGTCCATAGCAGCACGATGCCGTTTCTGGCGTGCCGTGTTCAGCGTGGCGGCAGTGTTGCTAACTGTCTTCGGCATCAGGTCGATGATGCCCGACGGGCAGTGGGATAGTGAGAACCTGCGTGCTTTCGTGCAGCGTCAGCACTTCAAGCCGTCAGATGCCGTGGTCTGTCCCTTCTCTGCGTTCTACGAGATGAAGCCCGTCTGCAACACATGCTATTTCGCTGGCATCTTCCCCACGGAGCTTATAGCCCATGTGGACTACATTATCGAGGCGACGGACGGCGATGAGTTCGACCGCCCTATTACCGATTACGTGAACAAACTGAAAGCAGATACGACGGTTGTGCTCACAGCGACAGATTATTGTGAGCATCCGTCGTTAACGCTCTACCATGTGCAGACGAAATATGAATAGACAGATCATCACGCTGATGCGCCCCCACCAATGGCTGAAGAACGTCTTCGTCTTCACCCCCTTGTTCTTCGACCGCCGCGCCACCGACTGGAGCTATGTGTGGCCCTCTGCGGTGGCTTTCATGGCCTTCTGCCTGGCCGCCAGCGGCATCTACTGCTTCAACGATATCTGCGATGCTGAGGTCGACCGCCAGCACCCGGTGAAACGCATGCGGCCTATAGCCAGCGGAGCCGTAGGCAAACGCACGGCCTACACGGCGATGGGCACACTTTGGGTGCTGGCCTTCACGCTCGCTGTCCTGGACAGTCTTCATGACGGAAGCTATGGGACGGGGCTGGCAGGCACCTTGCTGTCTTATGTCGTCATGAACATGGCCTACTGTCTGAAGCTGAAGCAGATAGCCATCGTCGATGTCTTCATCGTGGCGGCGGGCTTCGTCCTGCGCATCCTGGCAGGCGGTCTGGCTACGGGCATTGAGGTGTCGCACTGGATGGTGCTCACCACGTTTCTGCTGGCATTATTCCTGGCGATGGCCAAGCGACGCGACGACGTGGTTGTCTACGAGACATCGGGAGTAAGGGCACGGAAAAGCGTAGCACACTACAACAGGGATTTCCTCAATCAGTCTATCGGCATGTTGGGCAGTGTCACCATCATGTGCTACATGCTCTACACCGTGTCAGCCGAAGTGGCAGAGCGCATGGGCAGCCGCTACCTCTATGCTACGTCGGTGTTTGTGCTGGCGGGCATCCTGCGCTATATGCAGCTCACCTTGGTCGACCAGAAAAGCGGCAGCCCCACCATGGTGCTGCTCCACGACCGTTTCGTCCATGTCTGCATCGCCGGCTGGATCTTGGCGTTCGTCGTTATTCTCTACACATAAGTAACTCAACTTTCTGAAGTATGAAAACGACCACAGATTGCACAGATTTAAAGGATTTTCTTTCGATTTTAGCGGCCAAGCCGCGATTCTGTTTGGATGACACAGATTCCATGCGGCGCAGCTAATCTGTGAAAATCAAGATGAAATCTGTGAAATAGCGACAACCATGCGCAGCAAAAATCTGTGAAATCTGTGTAATCTGTGGTAAAATAGAACTAGCGAAACTTAAATTCATAAAATTCAATGAATGAAAAGATTGTGGCAGCCTTGAACAATTGTCGAGCCAGCTCACGCTCGGCAGAGTCGATGCAAGCATCGCTCTGCCCTCGCTCAATCGCTGCCTTGAGCTGTCGTCGAGCCAGCTCACGCTCGACAGAGTCGATGCAAGCATCGCTCTGCCCTCGCTCAATCGCTGCCTTTGACTTCGACGGCACGTTGACCACGACGGACACGCTGACAGCCTTCATCCGTTTCACCCACGGGCGGTGGCGCCTGCTCCTGGGTATTCTTTGTCATGCCCACTGGCTGTTGATGATGAAGCTGGGGCTCTATCCCCCCGGGAAGGCAAAAGAGAGGCTCTTCGCCCATTTCTACCGGGGGACGAAGCACGAGCAGTTTGCGCAGTGGGGGCGGGACTTTGCCGACGTGGCCGAAACGATGGTGAACAGTCAGGCCGTCGGCATGCTGAGGCAGCACTTGGCAGAAGGGCACACCGTATGCGTGGTCACCGCCAGCATCGACGAGTGGGTGCGCCCTCTTTGTGCCCGGCTGGGAGTCACTATTGTCCTAGCCACGGGCATCGAGGTGACCGCCGACGGCATGGTGACAGGCCGTTTCCTCACGCCCAACTGCTGCGGGAGGCAGAAGGTGGAACGCCTGCTGGAGCTGTTTCCCCGGCGACAGTCCTACAAGCTCTATGCCTATGGCGACAGCAGCGGTGACGACGAGCTGCTGGCCATGGCCGACGAGGGATTCCGCGTGGGCCGCCGCAGGCTTTTCGGCAGATGGCCGCTCCTCCGGCGCAGTTGACCCGATGACGGGGGCTGGCGGCAGGCGGTCTTTGGCGGCGAGGGTTTGACTGGAGCGTCGTGGTGAGCGAGGGGAAGAAAAATCGATGGCGGGTGCGCATCGATTCTTTCTCAAAACATTTGGTAGTTTCAGAAATTATACGTAACTTTGCCGCCATCTAAACGCTAATAGGAAATGAGCAGAACGAAAACCCTGTGGTGGCGGGTGGCGCTTTTCGTAGTCGGCTGCCAGCTTTTGTCAGCCTGCTCGGCTGACGACAACCCTGTGCCCGGCCCCGACGCGCCGGAAGTGAAGAACTATCAGGAGCGGCTGGTGCCGGTGGTCGACCCTGCTGGCGGGTCGCATGGCACGGTGACGCTGCGTTTCTATGACGACAAGCCCAGCGTGGCCTACGTCAGCATCAGCAGCTTCCAGCACATCGTTTATCCGGGTACGACGGTGCAGGTGGTGAAGACCGCCCCCGACGAGTATGCACTGACCAGCCCGTGCGGAACGGCCACGGTCGACACGCAGAAGGACATCTTCGAAAGCGACGACTACGAGGCCTTCACCAACCTCATGGGCCAGGTGCAGGCGGGCATGCCTAGCGTCATCTACGACGCCCTGCCCATCATCCGCTGGAAATCTTTGGAGACCACTCCCCAGCACGTTCATGTGACGCTGGACTACGGGAAATACGGCATCGACCTGAGAGCTGAGGGCAACGAGGTGTTCTTCCCCCTGGCCACGATTGCCGACCTCTATGTAGACGGCTACATGCACATGGCCGCCTACAACGGGCAGACGGTGATGGTGGCTCCCAACGGTGCGTACAGCCTGGACGACGGCTACCCGGCTCATTTCATCACGCCCATCCTGCAGGAGACTCGCCCGGCAGACCTGGCCGACTTCAGCTATCGCAACCTCTGTTTCACGATGACCAACTTCTTCGGCTATCCCGGACGCACGCTCCTGGAGAACAGTGGCCTGAAGGAGAAGGGGCTGGACCAGGCGCTGCTGGACTACGGCATGGGCGGGCAGCTGACCCGCGAGCTGCTGAGGTCGGAAAACATGTTCGACTATATTGCAGGCACCGCCACGCTGGGCTGCCTGCTCGACGACGGCGGGCACACCCAGACCGACGTGATGGGAGTCAGCATCTTCGACGGCAATCCGGCTTTCATGGCTACTGCCAACGAGACAAAGGAAGCCAGGAAGGCGGAGTTCATAGGCTATTGCCCCGAATATCAGGACGTGGCTAAAGTGCAGACCGACAGATATGCCCTTGAAGACGAGCTGCGAAAGCTGCGCACGGCAAAAATGGGCGAGGGCGTGAAGTACTACAAGGAGGGGTCGACGGCCTACTGCTGGTTCAACACCTTCTTATGCGACGACTCCGGGTGGCGCAAGTTCTACAAGGGCGAAGCGCCCAAGCCCACCGCCGAGGACTATCCCGACGACTGGCTCATAGCACTGATTGACGCGCTGGAAAAGGCCGAGAACGACCCCGAGGTGAAGAACTTCGTGCTCGACATCTCGACGAACCGTGGCGGCTCGTCGGACATCGTCTTGTTCATCACCTCGCTCTTCTGCAACAAGGCCGATATATACTACGAGAACGTGCTGACAGGACAGCGGACGAAGAGCACGTTCGAGGTAGACCGCAACCTCGACGGACAGTTCGACGAGAAGGACGAGGACGTGAAATACCATCTGAACTTTGCGCTCCTCGTCAGCCCCTTCAGCTGGTCGTGCGGCAATCTGCTGCCCGCCTTGCTGAAAGACTATGGCATACCCGTCATCGGCAAGCAGACGGGAGGCGGCGCATGTGCCATCCTCTACAACCCCACGGCAGAGGGGTTCGGCTATCGCTACTCTACCCACCGCCATCGCCTGAGCAACACAAAGGGCGAGAATATCGACACGGGGGTTGTCCCTACCTACGAGCTGGACAAAGACGATTTCTTCAACGTACAGAAGGTGACGCAGCTCGTGGAGAGCTACTATGCCCAATAGAGAGATAAGGAAAAAACTGACGGAAAAACAAACAGTCACAGATGAGAAAGCTAATCACAACCCTGCTGATGACAATGGTCGTCGTAGCAGCATCGGCACAGACAGAGAAGGCCAGGGGGTTTGACGACCTCTATTATTTCATCGAGAATCTTGACGTCTTTGAGTACGGACAGGAGGAGTCGCGGGCATACTACATCCCCGGCCATCACCTCCTGCTCAACGGCAAGTGGAAGTTCTGCTATGGCAACACACCGCAGGAGATTCCCGAGAAGTTTTTCGAGGAGAAATACTCCGATGCGAAGTGGGCGACCATCGACGTGCCGTCGAACTGGGAGATGAGGGGCTACGGCGACCCGCTGTTCCGCAACGTAGCCGCACCGTTCCAGGCTGAGCCGCCGATGACCCCG